>Ga0265295_1005033_pt1 | contig 17294 bp, 13 predicted proteins | sample Munlansysbiofilm_FD_192503 | JGI IMG/M metagenome (GOLD analysis project Ga0265295, IMG submission 192503) | Leachate microbial communities from a municipal landfill in Southern Ontario, Canada - Methane capture system biofilm | ecosystem: Engineered > Solid waste > Landfill > Unclassified ...
TTGACGTTTATGCCGTAAATGTGGAGGAAGTGTAAGTTTCTCTCCAAGGTTTTCATAGCTTTCTTCATCATCAATAAATCCTGGGCCGTCGGTTGCTAGTTCAAATAAAATGTTAGGATACACTCTCACGTAAAGTGATTTAAAGTAATAACGATCAACGAATCCTGAATTAGGAAAATCAAGTGACTCAAATCGATTGGTCCATTCATCAAGCGCCTCGCGGTCGGTAACTCTAAAGGCAACGTGGTGAACACCCCCATATCCTTGGCGGGCTCTAGTTAATTCATTTGAATGCTCGACAATAACACTGGCGCCATTTCCTCCTTCACCCATATAAAATAAATGTAATTTGCCTTCACTGGCAATTTTTCTCATATTCATAACGTCAATCAGCGCATCTTTCATCATCGTATAATTAGAAACTCGTAAGAAGATTGGACCAAGTCCAAGGATGGCGAATTCATCAGGGACTGGTCCCTTATACCAGGGTTCTCCGGCTCCAACACCTACGTTATTTTGATCAGAAATCAATGCATATTTCTGTGCGTCAAAATCCTCAAACAGAATAACTTTATGGCCAAATAAAGTCTCAACTGGTTCATGAGCAACCTTATAATGCTCAAATCTCTTGAGCCAATAATCAATCGCAGCATCACTACTTACCCTAAAGGTTGTCCGTGAGATATCATCAGTTCCTTCGACGTGTTGGCTCGCTCCTTTAAAATCAAAGAAAGTCATGTCCGTTCCTGGATTACCTCTATCATCCGCAAAGAATAAGTGATAAGTCCTGATATCATCTTGATTGACGTTTTTCTTAACTAATCTTAATCCTAATGTGTTTGTATAAAAATCATAAATTTTTTCGGCACTACTAGTGATCGCGGTTACATGATGCAACCCTATAATTGAATGTTTTTCGTTCATGTTTGTTTCTCCCTTTTAACTAAGGACATTTTATTTCGAATTGGTAATAATTACAAGTTAGACGCTTTTAAACCTTCTCTCCCTAAATTAGCGGTATCCAAAAAATAAAAGACCTGCTTCTTTATGCAGGTCAGTTGTTCTACAGTAATTTTTGAATGAACTTTTCTAAATTTTTTGGTTCAAATCCTGGCGCGAAGCGATGGACGACATTTCCTTCTTTATCAATTAGAAACTTTGTGAAGTTCCACTTGATTGAACCTTTTTTGCTAAATAGTTTTTCATGTAGTTTGACTTTTTCTTGTGGATAATCTTCGACGATTTCTTGTTTTAAAAAGGAAAATAAAGGCGCTTCATTTTTCCCGTTCACATCAACTTTACCAAAGGTTTCAAATTTGGTGTTGAACTTCATTTGGCAAAAGTTCGCTAATTCTTCGTTTGAGCCGGGGGCTTGATTTAAAAATTGATTGGATGGGAAGTCTAATACTTCAAAACCTTCCGTTTTATATTTTTCATAAAGGGCCTCAATTCCCTCATATTGACCTGTATAGCCACATCTAGTTGCCGAGTTAAAAATAAGGAGGACCTTCCCCTTGTACTTTCTGAGTTCTACCTCATCTCCTCTAATATTTAATACCTTAATGTCATAAAATTTCATAATACTCTCCTGTTTATTATGATAACTGAAAATTTTGATAATGTCTTTTTAAGTACATTATATTAATTACAAGGTTGACGATTTTTAACGGTGTAAAGAAGTCACAGACAAGCATAAAAGTGGATTCACATTTTTTTTGGCCATGAGATATGTCTAAGTCGATATTGCTAAAACAGTGCGATAATCAGGTAAATATTAAGGCTCTACATTGCCTAAGGCGTGAACTTACATTGTCAAAAATGCTTTCCTATGATAAAATCGATTAGCATAATGAAAATATCAAAGGATGTTCTATGATTAATAAAAAGATCGAAAAACTCACCAAAGGCCAAGCAACTTCGAAAAAGATTTTAAAATCGGCGGGTGAACTTTTTTATAAGCATGGTTATCAAAGCACAACTGTTGCCAATATCGCTGATAAGGCCGGCGTTGCGGTGGGAACCTTTTATCTTTATTATAAAGATAAGTACACCATCTATGAAACTGTCCTAACCAACTATCAACGTGACATCCGGCATCATATTCAAGAAGCAATTAAAGACGCGACAACAAGAAAAGAACGTGAAAGACTTGGTCTTCGGGCCTGGCTCAAATTTGTCGCCACTAACCACCACGTTTATCGTGTTATTTGGGAATCTTTATTTGTGGAGCCAGATTTATTCAAAAATTATTACACTAAATTCGGCGAATCCTATGCGGTTGCACTCAAAAAAGACGGAATCCTCGCCGATGAAGATATTGACCTTAAAACTGTCGCGTTTATGCTGATGGGTATTTCTAACTTTGTCGGCCTTCGTACCCTATTTGAAAATAAGCACGATGATGCCGCAATCGATAAAATTTGTGATGATGTTATTAAAGTTTTGGATCGCGATTTATTCAAAAATCCCTTAGCTGATTAGTAATTATCTTTAATATACTTTTTGACCTTTTTATTTTTGATTCGTCCTTCAAGATACAGCCACTTAATTGTGGCTTTTATTGTGTCCGCAAAAGGCGTCTTAGTATATCCAAGTTCGGTTTCGGCCTTTAAAGAAGAAAAGTTAGCATTACTTTGAAGTGTATATAGTGAATACTTAGAATATATCGGTGGTTTTCCCCGTAATTTATAATAGAACTCTGCTAGTGGAGCAAATAGCTTCGCAAACCAAGAAGGCAGTATATTGACCACAGTTGTTTTACCGGATAATTGCCTGAGCGTGTCAAAAAATTGCTTCAAGTCGATACGATGTCCAGCAAGAATGTAGCTCTCACCTCTTCTTCCAAGTAGAGCGGCCTCGCACACACCCTTAGCCACATCGCGGGAATCAACGAAATCGTAAGCACCCTTAACTCTCGAAGTAAGATATCCATTTAGATAGTCCTCAATCATCATTGTTAAATGACCATTACCCAAATCACCAGGTCCGACAATTCCTGACGGATGGACCAAAACAATGTTTAAGCCCGTTTTTGCTTGCTTTTTAACAAAGGAAGACGTCTTTGCTTTCGACTTTGCATATTCACCAACTACATCTTTTTCGTTAAAAATTTCTGGTTCAAAAACCATCTCGCCTTCGGCTTTTTCTTTAATTGCATGGACACTGGACACATAAACCATTTTAAATAGTCCGTATTTTTGAAATAACTTAATAATGTTCCGCGTGCCTTCATAATTGACTTTATATAATAATTCTAAGTTTTTGTCGGTAATCGAGACAATTCCCGCACAATGGATTAAATAAGTTTCATCGGGATCTTCGACGGCGAAAAACGAAGTAAGTGAGGCAGGTACCGTTACGTTTCCTTTAACCACTTCAACCCCTAAATCCTCTAGTCTTTTCGGATCATCATTATTAAGGATTAAAGCCCTAACGTTATAATTCTCACTCTTTAAAAATAGGCATATATTGTATCCTAAATGGCCATTAGCGCCCGTTACTAGAAATAGTTTTGGCATAACATCACCTTCTTTAATTATATTGTAGTTAACAAGCAATCAAATAACAAGAAAGACAGTTATAATTCAATCATAACCACGAGTTAAAAATTTTAAATGTTATATAGCTAAGTATTATTTGTTATTTTCTGGCGATAATGGATTGACATGAACCATCGTTTTTTTGACCACTGGTACGGAAAATTTTATTTCCGTTACGATTTTTTCGGCGAGACTGTGAGCTTGATTTAGGCTCATATCACCAGGCATCGCAATTTCTAAATCGACAAAACATTTAACTCCATGAATTCTGGTGATTAGGACATCAATTTGGTCTTTATTCACAATTCTAGTAATTGCTTTTATGATTGCGTCAACTGTTTCTTTATCCGCTGACTCATCAACAAGTTGATTCATCGAAGCGAGAACAATTCCGACTGCCACACGAATAATAAAGCCTGCAATTAAAATAGAACCGACCTGGTCTAAGTATGGGGCACCTAGCATAGAACCAATAACAGCAACAAAACCACTTATTGTTGAAAAAATATCGCCAAAATGATTTAACTCATCGGCTTTTAGAATTGGAGAGTTGTGTTTTTTGGCCATATATTTCGTTTTGACATAAATAATGACTTTTATGATTAGGGCAACAGTTATTCCCACTAATGCCCAATAGTTTGGTGTTTGCAGCTCAGTCCCAACTTTAAAATACTCAATTAAATTTGTAACGCTACTTCTAATTAACTCGATTGCCGCAAATAAAATGATGGCGGCCACAATTAATGCGAAGAAACTTTCAAATCGTTCATGGCCATATGGATGGTCTTTATCAGCTTTCTTCGCACTTAGTTTCACACCAATGATGCCAACAATCGAAGCAAAAATATCGGAAATTGAGTTTACTGCGTCAGAGATAAGGGCAAAACTGGAACCAATGATTCCAGTTACGAGTTTTATAATTGAGAGCACGACATTCCATGCTAATGTTTTAAGCATGAATTTCTCTATCGTTATTGCACGTTTGAGATCTTTATCAATTTGAACATCCTTCATGCAGAAATTCTCCCTAAAACTCTAATTCTCGTTTTAAAACTAAATGGACGATGGATTCCACATGATAAGTTCTAGAAAACATATCGACAACGACAAGTTTTTCAACTTTATAAAGTTCGCTTAAAAGTGCAACGTCCCGTGCTAAAGTTGCGGGGTCACAAGATATGTAAACAATGCTCTTTGCTTTTAATTTAAGCAATCCGGAAATAAACTTTTCATCCAATCCCTTACGTGGTGGATCAACAAAGACAGTATCAATCTTAACCCGTTTTTCTTCTAATTTTAGGATGAAGTCACCAGCATCTGCTTCGTGAAATTCAATGTTTTTAATGTCGTTAATTAAGGCATTGTGTTTAGCGTCGTTGACTGCTTGCCTGACGACCTCAACACCAATTACTTTATGCACATGCTTGGCCAAAATCATGCCAATTGTACCAATGCCCGAATATGCATCCAATACGGTTTCATCAATCTTTAGATTTGCAATTTCAATGGCTTTTTGATAGAGTTTTTCCGTTTGTTTGACATTAACTTGATAAAAGGATTTGCTAGAAATAGAGAATTCAAGCCCACATAATTTATCCTTGATTTTGCCCGAGCCAGAGACGACTATTTCCTTGTTGCCGAGCACGACATTAGTTTCGCCTAAATTAATATTTTGAATCAAAGTAGTGATTTCTGGATGGGCTTGTAAAAGTGATTTTGTGAATATATCCCAGTCTGGAAGTGTTTCTTTATTAGTAATAATGACAACCATTATTTCGTCATAATAATAAGAAGTTCTAATCATTATTTTTCTAATGTCACCTTTAAGGGTATCTTCATCATATGGATCATAGGCTAATTCTTTCATCAAGTCTTTAATTGTGTGAATAATCGGGGCGCTACGCTTATCTTCAATATAACATTGATCCATCGCGACAATTTCGTGTGACCGGTAACGGTAAAAACCGTGGATAAGATTTTTACGTTTATCGTAACCAATTGGCATAATAATCTTATTACGATAATGATAAGGATCGTCACTACCTAGGACTTCATCAACTTCTAAATCCATTTTCGCAATATTATGAAAAGCTCTTATAACTTTGCTTTTTTTGTATTCTAGTTCCTTTTTGTAGTCTAAATGTTGAAATTGACAGCCTCCACAGGCTGTCGCAATTGGACATAAAGGTTGTATTCTATCTGGTGATATTTTTAGTAATTTAACAATTTTACCGACCAAGAAACTTTTTTTAACAAAAGTAATTTCCACTTCAGCCTCTTCGCCTATGATTAGATTTTGCACAAAGATTGTGAAACCATCAATTTTGGCGACACCTAATCCGTCATGTGTATAATCGATGCCGATGACTTGGTGTTTTTGGCCAACTCTATATTCCATATTTTACTTGCTCATCATTTCACGAATGAATTCGACTTCTTTTGCATTGTCTAGTCGTGGGAATAGTGGTTCGCCTTTATTTACAATTTGTCCGCCAATAACGCCATATTTCTTGATGTTCTCATATTTTTGGAGTTCTGCTGAAATCCCTAATTGTGCGAATAATTTCTTAGGGGCCTGGGTCAAAATTGGTGAGAGTAAGACTGCGGAAATATATAGGTTATTTGCAAGGTGATTCATGACACTCGCTAACGCCTTCTTATCATCTAATTTCGCAAGATCCCAAGGTTTAGTGTTGTCAATATATTTATTGCTGGCGCTAATTAGTTTAAACGCTTCAATAATCGCATCTGTAACTTTTAAATCGTCAAAAGATGTCTCATAGTTAGCAATGGTTTCCGTCGCTAAGTTTTCAAGGTCGCGGTCAAACTCGGTTACATGACCAGCATATAAAGGGATTTCGCCACCAAAATATTTTTCAATCATTGAAACGGTACGATTAAGGAGATTGCCAAAGTCATTGGCAAGGTCAACGTTAATTCGTTCGACAAATTGTTCTGGACTAAATTGGCCATCACTACCAAAGATTGTTTCACGTGCCAAATAATATCTCACAGCATCAACGCCGTAACGGTCAATAAGTGGATATGGGTCAACAACGTTACCGCGTGACTTGCTCATTTTAGTGTCTTTCATCATTAAGAGTCCGTGGATAAATTCACGGTCAGGTAAGCGTTCATTTAACGCCATAAGAAACATCGGCCAATAAATTGCATGGAATCTCGTGATATCCGCACCAATAATGTGGACAATTTCAGTTTCCTTATCTTCCCAAAACTTTTTGAAAAGCTCATCGTTCTTACTAGCATAACCTAGCGCACTTATATAATTAGTTAAAGCATCTAACCACACATAAACAACATGGCGGGGATTCTCCTTAACCTTAATTCCCCATGTGAAGGAGGTCCGAGAAACCGCTAAATCAGCGAGTCCTGGTTTAATGAAGGTATTAACCATTTCATTCTTCCGGCTTTCAGGAATTATAAACTTAGGGTGCTCTTCATAATATTTTAAAAGGCGATCGACATATTTGGAGGTTTTAAAAAAATAGGATTCTTCACTAGCACGATGAACCTCCCGGTTACACTCTGGACAAAGATGATTTTCACCAACTTGTGTATCAGTCCAAAAAGTCTCTTCATGGGTACAATACCAGCCTTCGTAATTACCAAGATAAATATCCCCTTGAGCGAGTAAGCGCGAAAATATATGCTGAACGGTTTCAACGTGAGCTTCATTAGTGGTTCTAATAAACTTGTCATTGCTTATATCAAGGACCTTCCATAAGTCATAAAAACCCTCGACGATTTCATCGACAAAAACTTGTGGTGTCTTACCAGCTTTCTTAGCATTAGTTTCGATTTTTTCTCCGTGTTCATCAGACCCCGTTAAAAAGAAAACATCAAAGCCTCTTATCCTCTTATAGCGCGCGAGAATGTCGGAAAGTGTCGTGCAATATGCATGACCAATATGTAGTTTGGCACTGGGATAGTAAATTGGTGTGCTAATAAAAAATTTCTTTCTCATAAATTTCCTCGTTATTTAAAACAAAAAGCCGCCTTTGCGGGCGGCCGTCTGTTTATTTAATCTTTTAAACCGTACTTCTTATTGAAGCGGTCAATCCGCCCATCAGCTTGGACAAAACGTTGTTTGCCAGTGTAGAATGGGTGGCAATTTGAACATGTATCAACCCGAATTTCTTTTTTAGTTGAGGTTGTCTCAAATTCGTTGCCACAGCTAACGCATGTTACTGTGATGAGTTGTGAGTGTGGGTGTAAACCTTTTTTCATATTGCTATATTCTCCTTCCGCCTTGAATCATTAATTACATTCAAAGTAAGTTCTCAGCGAGTAAATATTATCATTATTATTATTAATTAGCAACTGTAAAACAGCAAATCTGCTTGTACTTATTAATTTTCTTAATTCAATACTTTATGAAAACTATTTTAGATTAGAAACTAGGGGTTTTACATGTGTTTTTTAAAAATTGACAAAAGTGATGATTTGCGCGATTACATGATATCTTTGCATATATCGTCAAAATGGTGCTTTTTGTAAGCGTTATCATAGGATACACGTGTAGTAAACCTTTGACAACGTGTCTTAATCTTGATTATATTGAATTACACAGTACGAAAGGAGAACTGTATTTTATGAAAAATAAACAACTAGCTGTGCTGTCGTTATTTGGAGCCCTTGTATTATCTGCTTGCGGACCAACTACTTCAGACACAACATCCGGTCCTGGCTCAAGCCTTCCACCATCATCTGCCTCAGATCCATCAGTAGAAGCAACATTTGCCAACGGACTAAAAAACTACTCAGCGGCCTCCTATGCCGAAAGAGAAAAAATCTTAGGTCAATTAGAGGGCTACGTTCTAGACAACTTCTTAGGCGGTATTCCGTTTGCTGATAACGCCGCAAGTGTGATGTATAACACACGCTTAACTCTTCCTAGTGAAACTTATGTCCCAGGCTACGGCTTTGGTGTCGGGGAAGGTACTATTAATACTCCGCTGACTATTGCCCAAGAACCTGAAGCAAAGTATGCGATGTATTATCACGCCTGGCAACAATCTGACCCAGGAACAATCAACTATTGGGATGGTCAAGACTCAGTAACCGCTGATCTTCACGCCATGGTTGCAGCTTCTTATTGGAGCACAAGATTCAATGACGATAAATCAGGTTACGAATGGTATCCATCACTCGCAAAAACCGAAAGACCAATCGCATTGAACGCCGATCCTGTAACCGGAATGGCAACAAAATGGCAAGTCAAAGTTAAAACTGGCGCGCCTGTTGTCTATAACACCTTATCCACAGTCCCAGCTGTCGCAGCCTTCAAAGGCCAAGCAGTTGTGCTAAATGACTACCTAACTCCATTCAAAGCGATGTTAGATAATCAATTATTCCGTGCAACCGATCTCGGAAGCACTGCTGGCGGATTCGTCGGCGTACCTGAATACTTAGCTGCTGTCCAAAAGGGTGAAAGCCCAAGTTGGGATAACGTTGGTATTCAATTAAATCCAACCGAAGGTGCAATTGAATTTGAATTCAGAAGTCCAAAAACACCTTTCTATGCAATGTATAACTTATCAAGTTCACTCTTCTCCCCAGTTCCAGCAGCATTCTTAACTGCTATTGGTGGCGTCGCTAACTACGGTAAGCCAAACATCGATTCCATCATCTCCTTAGGTATGTATAACCTAGAAGAATGGCAATCAGACAAACAATTAGCCTTCAAGAAAAACCCAACTTACTTTGAAGCCGGTCGTGCAACCCACGCTGGTTACAAGTACACAGTTCTTGCTGACAACAACGTTGCCTTCCAAGAATTTCTTGCTGGCAAACTTGATAGCGCTGGTATTCCAGCCGCTCAACTTAAAACCTATAAAAACGATCCACGCGCACGCAAAACATTAGGAGATACCGTTTGGAAACTCCAAGTTAACGGTACTGATGAAGCTCGCTGGGCCGAATTATTCGGTGAAGAAGGTAGTGTATATCCACACGAAGCCGCTAATTACTATGCAGTCAAACCTGTAATGAGTAATAAAGACTTCTTAAATGGTTTATACTTCGCCCTTGACCGCGCAACACTTGCTGACAACAACGGTCGTAACCCATCACAAGCTTTCTTAAGTGATGCTTACATGATTGACCCTGAAGAAGGCGTCTCATTCCGTAGTTCCGATACAGGTAAAGCTCTATTAGAAGGCCGTTCACCTGAAACATTTGGTTATTCATTAGGTGCCGCTGGAGAATTCTTCAACGATGCTATGGACGCCTTAGTTGCTGAAGGCAAATACGTCCGTGGAACAGTTGCTGCTCCAAAAGAAATCGAATTAAGCTTAATCTATCAAACCGTTTCACAAGTTAGTGATGAAGGTCAAATCGTGAAACAACAACTAGAAGATGCTTTCAATAATTCAGTTACTGGTTTTAAACTTACAGTTGCACCTTATGCAACCGCTAACTGGATGGATGCTTACTACAAACCAATGCAAGGCGATTTCGACTTAGCATTTGGTTCAATCAGTGGTAACACCTTAGACCCAATCTCATTCATGGATACTGTCTGTAGTGACAACCGTAGTGGCTTCACACTCTCATGGGGTGTTGATACCAATACACCAACAACCGATATTTTATACGACAACCTCTACTGGTCATTTGACGCCTTATTAGGCGCTTCAATCGGTGGAGCAGTCGTTGAAAATGGTGCTGCTGCAGTATTATTCAAACTACAAACCGTCACCGCTACCCCAGCTGATGGAACTGGTGCATTCACCGTTACCGCAACTGGTACTTACTACGCTGGAGATCCAGAAAACGTTCAACTCGACTTTACCTTCTTCGAAGTTTGGAATGATGGCGATGATGCCGTTGAATTCCTTCCAGAAGATGTTACCATCACGTTTAATCCTAATGGTACTTGGACTGTAGTCGTTGAAGTTCCTGGCGAAGCTGGCATTGCTGATGATGAATACCATGACTTGACTTTGTATTACACAACAACTATTGCTGGTAATACATCAGCCGAACAAGGTGCATGGCTTGAATTCTCAGTTCCTGCCGCTGTTTAGTCAATATTAATCGCTTAAAAATTGCTTTTTATCTAATATTTATATAAAATATAAAAGCAATAACGCATTGCCAGCCCTAAAAAGCTGGCAATGTTTATATTAAAAATAGAAGGAGAATATTATGTGGAGATACGTATTAAAACGACTAGGGTTAATGTTAATAACTACTTTCGTTATCTTATCCCTAACGTTCATTTTAATGAAAATGATCCCATTCCCACATCCACCAGGAACTGCGGAAACTAGACTTCCTTTTTACATGAACCAAGTTCGTCTTGGCTATATGTATCGAGTTCAAGATCCAACCGCATCCGCTGAAGTAAGTCTTCAAATTGGCACAACCATTTATAGGTTTAATCAATTTCCAGTCTTAACTCAATACAGTAGTTGGTTAAGAGGAATATTTACAGAATGGAACTGGGGCCTATCAACCAGAATTAGACTTAACGTTTCGGCGATGGAAATCATCCTTGATCGTTTGCCTTATTCACTTAAATTGAACCTTGTTTCAGTCTTTATTGCTGTACCACTTGGATTTGTCTTCGGCATTACCGCCGCACTAAATAAAAATAAACCCGCTGATCATATTATTTCGACCGGCGTAATGATTTTTATTTCGATTCCAAGCTTCGTGATGATTACATTCTTATTAATCATCTTTGCGTATGGCCTCAAATGGTTGCCGACACAATGGCCCTCAGACAATGCGCCTCTAGATGTTAGGGTGTTAGGTTTTGTCCTGCCTGTGGCCAGTTTAGCTTTTGGTTCAATCGCCGGTTTTGCGCGTTACACAAGAGCAGAGCTAGCCGAGATTATGTCTAGTGAGTTCCTCTTACTAGCAAGAACTAAGGGTTTGACCAAAACTCAATCAGTTATTCGTCACGCCTTAAGAAACTCACTCGTCCCGATCATTCCGATGATTATTGGTGAATTTGTCGGCTTACTTGCCGGCTCGATGATTCTAGAAAACTTATATGGAATTCCAGGCATTGGTAGTTTGTTTATTACGGCTATTCAACAAAAAGACTATAACGTTGTCATGGTTGACATGGCAATGTATACAATGATTGGTCTTCTTGCAACACTCTTAGTCGACTTATCTTATGGTATCGTTGACCCAAGAATTAGAATGGGGGCCAAGAAATAGTATGGAAAACAACAAAAAGAATAAAAACCTTACTCCCGTAGAAAACAGGGATATTTCAAAAGCTGATTTTAAATTTGTGCAAATGGATGAAAAAATCCATGATGTTAAGTTTGACACCAAACCAACCACATTCTTTAAAGATGCCCTCAAACGTTTTATTAAAAACAAATCGTCCGTTACTGCCGGTGTTATTATCGGGATCCTTATTCTGATGGCGATTGTCGTGCCGATTGCGAACACATCAAATATCAAGCAATCCTTCCCTCAAGGTTCCTTTTTACCACCTAAATGGCCAGGAATGGATAATGTCAACGGACTTAATGGTACGAAAAAATATGCAAACATCTTACTAGATGCAACTGATCCTGATAATCCTGTTCCTGCTCCAGACACAGACACTGGCACCTCAACCTTCTATCCAGATGCGATTGTTGGTGAAATTGAAACTTCACTCGGTTACTATTCAACCGCTAACCTATATGGGCGTGGTGGCACATTGGTGCTAAGAGCTGATAAGCGTGATAAGGGAGCAAGTATTTCTACTCCTTATGCATTTATGAACGTTAATAACGAATATAACTTTACACTTGAATTTGATGAAAAAACATTAGAGTTTGAGACTCTTCCAAGTTATTCAATTGTCATGGATGTTAAGTATGTCGCTAGTGCCGACCCTGTTGTCGTTACACTTGTTGACTTTACTAACGAGGAAGCTGACTTGACAAGCATTACTGTGACCGACTTTGGCCAAACCATTGCCGATCACCGTCCACTTGAATCCTTACTAGTTACTTCTTTTGAAACTAGATTTCGTATTATCCTTGAAACCACCTCAAGCGATGTCAATGGTGGTCACTATCCTGCACTTTTTATGAATTCCTTTGTTGCCACTAACGTTAACAACGCTAATGATGACACTTTCACTGAGAGCGGAATTAACTGGACATCTGCCAACGAACTAGTCTTAAGAGACAAAAATTTAACTAGTACTAAACGTTGGAGACTTTATTCTCCAACAGACCCACTTTCACCTCCAAGCGCTCCAGTGACACTCTTTAGTGGTGCAAAAACGATTATCGACGTTGAAGTTACGCTTGGGACATTCGTATATGATGAATATCAAAAAGTGTTTGGTGAACGTGTCCAACGCATCACTAAAGCGGAATTTATTTCTAAATATATTGAGACCGGTCTCGTAAGATATGACTTTGATATTGGTCCTACATCCTTCGAGATTTTAAAAGACTCCTCGCCTGTTATTACAGTCGTGAGACAAGTTTCATCAAACATTCTCGGAAAAATCATTATTGATCTTGACGTTGAAATTTCGATGTACAAATACTATGGTTTTGAAACGATGCCTTATTACCTATTTGGCACTAACCAAAGAGGAAACGACTTCTTTAAAGTAGTCTTCTCTGGCCTTAGTACTTCGCTTATTCTCGGTGTTGTCGTTGCTGTAATTAATATTATTCTCGGCATGATCTGGGGTGCAATTAGTGGCTACTACGGTGGTACTGTTGACCTTATCATGGAGCGTTTCACTGAAATTCTCAGTGGGGTTCCATCAATCGTTGTCTTTACGCTGACGATATTAACTTTGGGTAACTCCTTTGGGGTCTTTATCATGGCGATGATTCTCACGGGATGGATTGGTATCGCAGCTCGTACGCGTAGTCAATTCTATCGTTACAAACGTCGTGAATACGTTCTTGCCTCAAGAACTTTAGGTGCAAGTGATGGACGGATTATTTTCCGGCACATTCTCCCTAACTCAGTTGGTCCATTAATCACCAGTGGCGTCTTAATGATTCCTGGTATTATCTTTACCGAAGCTTCCATTGCCTACTTAAACTTAGGTTTACAAGGGCTCCCAAGCTTTGGGGTTGCGATGAGCGAAGTTCAAGGATACATTCATACCGATCCTTACTTAATCGTGGCCGCGGCCTTAATTGTCTCATTATTAATGGTTTCATTTAACTTATTTGGAAATGGTTTACGCGATGCGTTTAACCCATCCTTGAAAGGGGTTGAGTAGAATATGGCTAAAACAAAAAAAGAATTAGTCTTAAAAGTTGAAGACTTAGCAATATCTTTCCACACCGATAATGGACGTGTTAAAGCAGTTCGGGGCGTAAACTTTGAATTATTCAAAGGGGAAGTTCTTTGTGTGGTTGGTGAATCTGGTTCGGGTAAATCCGTAACAGCGAAAACAATCATGGGCATCCTTCCTGGTAATGGGCGGATTGATTCTGGTCACATCTACTATGAAGGTGAAGACCTTACTAAAGTCAGTGAAGAAGAATTTCACCGTGTTCGCGGTAAAAAAATCGGCATGATCTTCCAAGATCCACTTTCCTCGCTTAACCCAATCATGAAAGTCGGTAAACAAATTACTGAAGCGATGATTATTAATAGCGATAATCTTAAAAAGATGTATCAAGATTTGATCAGTGATAAACTCGTTAAATATAATAACGAGAAAGCCTTACGTGATCGCACGATTGAGCAAGCTAAAGATGATGTCGTCATTGCCAAACGTGTCTTAAAAAAAGAACTTGAAAAGGTTAAATTGCTCGAAGGCCTTTCTAAACAAGAAAGAGCCCAAAAGGCTGCTGAAGCTAAAGCCCAAGTGGCAGTAATTAAAGCCGAAAGCAAAAAAACAATTGAAGCGATTAAAGTTCAAACAAAAGACAACATTAAACTCTTCAAGCAAGAATTAGCCGATCGCAAAAAGACCGCTAAAGCTGAAGTTAAAGTCTATCATCGCGGCCTTAAAGCTAACCGTGATAAAAAGTTAGCACCGCTAAAAGCCGAATTAAAAACGGCCGTGGGGGCTCAAAAAGAAAGCGTTAAATCGCAAATAAAAGCCGTCAATGCTGAATACATTAACACTCTTAAAATCACGAGAGCCGAAGCCAAAAGACGCGCACTTAAGGTTATGGAAGAGGTCGGAATACCTCAACCTACACGTAGATTTAAGCAATACCCATTTGAATTTAGTGGCGGCATGAGACAACGTATCGTTATCGCGATTGCCCTCACCCAAGATCCAGATGTTCTTATTTGTGATGAGCCTACAACTGCTCTTGACGTCACGATTCAAGCACAAATTCTCGAGTTAATTCAACGTCTGACTGTTGAACGTGACTTAACCGTTATGTTTATTACGCACGACCTCGGCGTTGTTGCCAACATGGCGGACCGTGTTGCCGTTATGTATGCTGGCAAGATTGTTGAAATCGGCACGAGCCATGACATCTTCTATGATCCACGTCACCCATACACATGGGCGCTACTTTCATCAATTCCTGATGTTGATAGTGAAGAACGTCTAGAAGCAATTCCTGGCACACCACCTAATATGATTTATCCTCCTAAAGGTGATGCCTTTGCCCTTCGTAGTAAATATGCGATGGCGATCGACTTTAAAGAAGAGCCACCAATGTTTAAGGTTAGTGATACTCACTATGCTGCAACTTGGTTATTAGATGAAAGAGCGCCTAAGGCAGTTATGCCTAAGATTGTTTCCCATCGGATTAAGAACTCCTTAAAGAAAGCGGGTGAACAAGATGCCTAAAAAAGAAGTAACATTTAGACAAGATTTAGTTGATAAAGACATCATCCTTTCTGTCGACCACCTCAAACAATTTTTTAGAACTGGCTTTGGGGCCAACAAATTTGTCACCAAGGCTGTTCATGATATTTCCTTTGATATTAAAAAAGGCGAAGTCTTCGGGCTTGTTGGCGAATCAGGTTGTGGCAAGACCACGACCGGTCGCTCAATCATCCGTCTATACGACATAACAAGCGGTAGCGTCTATTTTAAAGGCCACCGGATCAATGGCGGAACTAGATGGAATGAAAAAGAAATTAAGTGGAAGACGATCAAGGCTAATCGTAAAATTAAAGACCTTGAAAAGCAAATGAAGGATGAAATTTCCGAATCTACAAGTGAATTACAAGAAGAAAACGAAGCGGTTATCGCCAAGATCCGTGATATTTATACAAGTAAAATCAACGCCATCAAAGATGAGTTAGCCGCGATTGTTTCCAAACAAAAGGCGATTATTTCACAAATAAAATATGATACAAAGCATGTTGATAAGGCCGTTATGTCTAAAATGCAAATGATTTTCCAAGATCCAAGTGACTCACTTGATCCACGGATGACTGTTGAAGACATTATTCAAGAAGGTCTTGTTATTCAAGGTTTCCGTAACCGTGCCGAAAACTCCAAAAAAGTTGTTGAAGTTTTAGAAAAAGTCGGGTTAATTGCGGACTATGCTTCACGTTATCCTCACGAATTTAGTGGTGGTCAAAGACAGAGGATCGGGATTGCTCGCGCCTTAGTTATGAACCCTGAACTACTTATTTGTGATGAACCTATTAGCGCCCTTGACGTTAGCATTCGTGCGCAGGTCATTAACCTTTTAAACGACCTCAAAGACGAACTGGGATTGACGATTCTTTTTATTGCCCATGACCTTAGTGTTGTTAAGTACTTCTGCGATAAAATCGCGGTTATGTATTTTGGCGAACTAGTCGAAATGGCCAGTAGTGAAGAGTTATTCAAACATCCACTTCACCCATATACCAAATCGCTCTTAAGTGCGATTCCTAAACCCGATCCACTTTCAGAAAAAAATAGAAAACGGATCAACTATAATCCTGTCCAAGCTCATGATTATTCTGAACAAAAACCTGAATTAAATGAAATTAGACCAAATCACTTCATTTTAGCTAATGATGTTGAAATGGTTAAATACGAAGCGGAAATTAAGCACCTCGATAAGGCCGTCAAAAAGGACTAATCATGAAGTTTGCCCATCATTCAAAAAAAAGAGTTATTACGACTTGGATTATCGCAAGCATTATAAGTGTTGTGATGACCCTTTCGATTTTCTTTACCCGCCCTCTTTATAATTGGGCGGCTTTGAGTGACGCAACGTTTATTCCAAGTGCGCTTTTACTGGGAATCACTGTCTTGATGTGGATTGCAAGAGCCGGGACGTTTGATATCGCCTCGTATTCTTTTGCCTCAATCAGCGCAAGATTTAGACCTCGGGAACTACGTCGCTACAAGGACGCCTACGACTATAAAGTCCAAGCAGATGAGCGTCGGGCTAAGGGCGGGGGCTATGTTCTTCCCTTCTTATCTTGGGGGGGGCTCCTACTAATTGTTGCGGTTATTTCTTCGATTCTTAGTATGAATTAAGTCCAATCTACGCGTTAAATTTGGCACTTCTTGGAAAAGAAGTGCTTTTTATGTGGATTTTAAAATTACTATATCGTTATATACGTCTTCTAATTAATGGTAAAATAATATCAATGAGAAAGGAGTAAATATGAAATTTCTCAAAAAAATAGTTTTTATTCCAGTCCTAGGCCTTGTCCTTGCTGGCTGTAATCCAAGTTCCACTGCGACAGTTACTGTTGCGGTTGCTAATGAAAGAGTCGCTCGCGCAATGGGGCAAACAGCCCTCAGCGGAACACTAAATTCATTAACGATGAGTTTAAGTGGAGATTTAGATCTGACAGTCGCAAACTTTGACGCCG
>Ga0265295_1005034_pt1 | contig 17290 bp, 12 predicted proteins | sample Munlansysbiofilm_FD_192503 | JGI IMG/M metagenome (GOLD analysis project Ga0265295, IMG submission 192503) | Leachate microbial communities from a municipal landfill in Southern Ontario, Canada - Methane capture system biofilm | ecosystem: Engineered > Solid waste > Landfill > Unclassified ...
GATCAAACCCGCGCAGGGCTTGACCGGTGAAAGGGTAGATTATGGATATGGAGAAGTCTAGCCGAAGAACTCCGCCATGTACTTGAGCGCCGTGCCCAAAATGATGACGCACAGCATGATCTTGATGATCCGTGCCGGAACGTGCTTCTGCATTCTGGCCCCGCAATACATGCCGCACATCCCGCCCAGGCCGAAAAGGATGCCAAGCCCCCAGTCGGGAGCGATGGACTGGCCGGCATGAAAAATGGCCAGAAACTGGTAGAAGGCCACCCCGGCCACGGATGTGACCAACGTGCCCATGAGCGCCGCCCCCGCGACCGTATAGACCGGCAATCCGCAGATGGAGACAAAGAACGGAGCGATGATGGAGCCGCCGCCAATGCCGTATACGCCGCCGACCACGCCGACGACGAGGCTCATCGTGAAGATGGCCATGGTGGAGCAGGTGTAGGTTTCGCCGAAGAACTCATAACTGATACGCTTCATGGAAAATTCCTTGACCGTGACCTGGCCTGTGACGGCGTCCCCCCTGGAATCCTTCACCGACTGGTGAAAAGTGCTCTCCGACTTTTTCTCCTTGTGTTTCAAAAGATCCCTGATCATGCGAAACCCGATATATGCGAGCACCAATCCGGCAAAGACCTTGAAATTTTTCGGGTCCGGCAGATAGGAGACCCGGATCACGGCCCCCAGAAGGACTCCCGGCAAGGTCCCGACGACCACGACCCAAGTCAGGGGCCAGACCATGCGCTTTTCCTTGAGATAGCGGTACACGCCGCTGGGAATGGCCACGATGTTGAAGAGCTGGTTCGTGGCGCTGACCGAAGGCGCGGTATACCCGAGAAAGGACATCTGGAAAGGCAGGAGCAGAAACGCTCCGGAAACCCCACCCATGGAGGTGAAAAAAGACACGACAAACGCGGCCAACGGAGGGAGCCACAAGGAAACTTCAATCCCGGCTGTTTCGAAATACATGCTTTCCTCCTCGGGTGACGCCAGACGATTCCAAGGCACCACCATCCCTGCCCGGCATCCGGATCTTACGGTACCAGAAACTAAAAGACATTTTTTTAATTTTTATCGTGTCACTAAATAATCAGTTCCAAACTTTTCTGTCAAGAGAATCCACTCGTCGCCGACATGAAAAAAATAATAGCGACAGCTCTCCCCGTGCCTGCATATTGACGAAAAGCTCCTTTCCGGCTCATCTGCTGCCCGGGAGGAACAACCATGCGCGGTTTGCGGGGTTCTTTGCAGTTCAAGTTCATGTCGGCCATCGTCTGCATCGTGGTGCCGCTTCTGGGCATCATCTTTCTCTGGCAGGGCGTGGCCGAGGAGCGGCAGGCCTGGACCCAGGTCGTCAATCAGGCCCGCCTCCTGACCCGCCAGATCATCCTAACCCGGCAGTGGGTCTCGGACAGTCAGGGCCTGTTCCTGCGCCAGGACACGCCCGGCGCTCAAGGCGGCGGCGCGTTCTATACCGATCTTCTGCCCACGGATCGCGGCGTCATGCAGCGCTTCACCCCGTCCATGGTCACCAAGCAGCTCTCCCTCTACTCCTACCGCCAGAACCTGTACCGCTTCCGGCTGGCGGGCATCGCGCCCATGAATCCCGAAAACAGGCCGGATGCATTCGAGACAGCGGCCATAAAGAGCTTCGCCCAGGCGGAAAACACGGAATATTATGCCCTTGTCGACCATGACGGAGAGGCGGTGTTCCAGTATTCGGCCCCCCTCTATGTCGACGAGACCTGTCTATCCTGCCACAAGAATTACACCAGCGGAACCGTCAGCGGCTGTCTGAGCATTCACCTGCCAGTACAGAACGTGCTTGACTCCCTCAGCCGAAGCAAAATGCAGCTCTTCGTGTCGGCCCTGGCGCTCATCGTGTTCACGGTCATGACCCTGTACTTTCTGGTCCGCTACCTGGTGCTTAGGCCCCTTGGCGCCCTTGAAGCCGTTGCCGACGGTATCAGCCGGGGGCGATTCCCCGGACGGATCCGCATCGGCAGCAGCCATGAAATGGACCGCGTGGGCCAGACGTTGAGCAGCATGAGCGCCAAGCTGGAAGAGGGGCGCAACCGGCTGGAGGAAGAGGTGCAAAGCGCGACCAGCGAGCTGGCCCTGGCCAATGAGGAGCTGAAAACCCTGGACCGCCTGAAGAGCGAATTTCTGGCCACCATGTCGCACGAACTGCGCTCCCCCCTGACCTCCATCCGGGGCGGACTCGACTATCTCAGGCGCACGGAGACCGCCCCGGACAGGCAGGACTATCTGCACATCATGGACAAGAACGTGAGCCGCCTCGTGCATCTGGTCACGGACATCTTCGACATCACCCGCATCGAGGCGGAAAAGATCGACTGGAACTTCGGACCGGCGGACATGACCGAACTGGTGGGAGAGATCGTCGAAATCATGAGCCCGCTGGCCGAAGAGCGCGGACTGCGCCTCGGCCTCCTTTCAAGCGGTCCCATGATCGCCCTGGCGGATGTGGAGCGCATCGAGCAGGTCATCGTCAACCTGACCGACAACGCCATCAAATATTCCCCCGATGGCGGGGTCATCAGTTTCACCCTTCAGAACGAGGACGGCGAGATCCGTATCCAGGTCCGGGACCAGGGCCCCGGCATTCCTCCCGGCGACAGGGAAGCCATCTTCAAGAAATTCCACACCGCGCCCTCGTCCGGCGCCAAAGGAAAGCCCGGAGGAACCGGGCTGGGCCTGGCCATCTGCAACCAGATCGTGCGCGCCCACGGAGGGCGCATCCGGGTCGAGGACAACCCCGACGGCGGCAGCGTCTTCACCTTCACCCTACCGACGCCACGGAGCGCATCAGGTCCGCAACCTGGGAAAAAACAACAATGAACGAGAAAGGACGAATCTTTGCCGTGGGAGACATCCACGGCTGCCACGACAGGCTGATCGTGCTCCTGGAGCGACTGTCTCTGGACTGGGAAAAGGACACCTTGGTTTTTCTAGGAGATTACATCAACAGAGGGCCGGACTCACGCAAGGTGATCGAGACGCTGATAGAACTGCGTGCGCAATGCACCCGCACCGTATTTTTGATGGGAAATCATGAGGAGATGCTTCTTGAATACGGGATCGACGGTGATATCGACAGGTTGCGTCTGCTGCACGACATGGGGGTCGAGGCGACCCTGGCCAGCTATGGCGCGGCCATGCACGACCTGCAACGCCTCGTCTTTCTCCCCGACGGTCATCTAGAGTTCCTGAACTCCCTGTGCATGTCCTGGTCCAGCGGACCGTACCTCTTTGTGCATGCGGACGCGTGCCCTCTGTCCACTGACCAGGAGGAATCCCGTAAAGTGCACACGCGCACCGCGGAGCAACTCCTGGCCAGCCGACGCCTGGCCGGAGAAGCGCCAACCGGCTCGGACCAACTGGTAATCTTCGGCCACACAGCCTTCTCTACTCCACTGGTCAGGCCGGACCGCATCGGCATCGATACCGGCGCTGTCTACGGAAACATGCTGACAGCCCTGGAACTGCCCGCCATGCGTTTCCATCACGCGTGAACGTCGGTCCCCTTGCCTTCCAGAATTTTCGCCGAATCGTAATTGCCGGCCAAAAATCCTTCAGCCAAAAGGTGGGCGGTGCTGTCGTCGCGCATGACCGCATCCAGGCATCTCGTGAATCCGATCAGTCGTCCGATCATGACCAACTTGCTCCTGACCGTCTCCCGCCCGGCCCCGGTCAGTGAAGCGGTGACCAGATCCCCCTTCACTGCCGTAACGAATCCACTCTCCTCAAGGACTTCCCGCAGAAACTGGGCGCGACGGTTGGTGCGCGCAGTACTGGATCCCCCCCCTTTGAAACGAAAGCGCACGTAATTCGCCTGAGCGCTGCCACCGCATACGGCATCGAGCATGGCAAAATGGTATTCCACCCGGCTATTGAGGTTGAGGTAGTCCCGGGCCGCCAGGGCATAGTTGAAGGAGCCCACAGGTCGGGCCGAGCAGGCGTCGAGCATGTTGCGAGAGAAAAGTCCTGACCACGCCGTGCCATCGAATGCCGGATGCCAGGACAGGCCAGGTGTGGTCAGCCCCTCGCACAGGGCGGCCAGGGGGCGGGAAAGAATGTCGCCAATGCCCAGAATGTGCCGCCGCAAACCGACCCGTCGAGCCCCGAAAGCAGGATCCTCTCGCCGCAATCCCCCCCCGACGTCAACAACCAGAAAATGAAAGGGCACGCCAATATCCATGGGGCGCAAAAGCCCTCCCGCCTCCTCCGTGACCATGTCTCCGGCGTGAAACATGGCCAGTACGGCCATTTCGTGCGTATAGCGGATAAGATCGTGCAGGGAGCGGCACCGGACCAGGGAGAATGTCGGACCATGGGCGTCGGTGAGATTCAACGGGGACACTCGGAGTCTCAGACTCTCCCGCAAAGGATCCAGGGTACCGCGCGCGGGGGAAGCCTTCATCGCGGCGGGCGAGCGTCTTTCCTGCGGAGAGAAGGTCGACCACAATTCCGGGGACGCTTCGAGTACCTGTCCGTTGTCCGCGTCCAGAACAATCCACTGCTGCGGTCGCAATGTCCTTGTCGCCCCAGCCGCGCCGGTGATCATGGGCAAACCGAGTTCGCGGGCGATGCACGACAGATGATCAGTAGGATTTCCTTCGTCCACGATAAGCCCGGCAAAACGGACAAGGTGGCGCGAAGCTTCGATAACGCTTTGGGGCAACGTCAGAACGCGCGTCCCGTTTTCGGCCGAGGGCATGGCCATCACCGCCTCTTCCAGCTCCGCCGCCGAGCGCACCGCCAGAACCCGGCCCACGGCTTTGCCTGCGCTGGCGCACATACCCGTTACAAGAGGGTTGGGCAGCGGGCCAACCGGCGCGGCACCTCCCGATGCGATGCGCAGAGGACGGGCCTGTAGCAGCCAGAATTGTCCCTCCTCATCAATGGCCCATTCAATGTCCTGGGGCATGCCGTAGAGACTCTCGATCATCTCTCCGTAACGCGCGAGCAGTTCAACTTGACTCGGAGAAAGCAACGCCAGCCCTCGCTCGGAATCAGGCACCGGCTCCTCGCGCAATCCTTCTGCCCCATTGGCGACCTCACGCACCGTCTTGCTGGCGATAAAGGTATCTTCCTTCGACCCTTCTTCTCCGCCAGCCGGCGCATCCCCCCGCTTGGGGCGGTACAAGTCCGCCGGAGCGGCTCCGCTCACGGCCAGGGTACCCAGGCCTGGCACGGCGCTGACCAGCATGCGCCCGCTGCGGGGATATCCTGGGTCCCGGGTCATGAGCACCCCCGCCGCGTGGGCGCGTACCATACGTTGCACCAGGACTGCCAAATCAAAAGTCGCCGGATCCATGCCGATTCGCTGTCTGTAGGCCATGGCCCGGGCGCTGAATCCGCTGGCCACGACCTCACGAAGAGCTCTGGCCAGCGCGTCGGTTCCGGTCACGTTAAGTATGGACGTGTACTGCCCGGCAAAAGAATGCGCCGCAGCATCCTCGGATACCCCGCTACTTCGAACAGACATGGCATGTCGCCTTCCGACTTCCCGCAGCGCCATTTCCAGGTCGGACGGCAGGGGAGCGGCCAGAATTTTTTCCCGGATAAGGCCGGCGGCATCGCCGAGCCCGACGCGCCCGTACTCCACATCGCGCAGCACACCCCGAATCTCTGCATCCAGGCCGGCCCCATCCAGATACCTACGGCAGGCCTTCACAGTGCATACGAAACCGTCGGGAACTGGAAGGCCCATGCGTCGGAGAGTTGCCAGATTCGCCGCCTTGCTCCCGACCAAGCGATGCGCTGACGAATCGACCTCGTCCAAAAGCAGGCAGGGCGCGCTCGGTGAAGGCGCAGTCGCCAACGCCCCGAGACTTTCACGCACATCCTCGGACATGCGCCCGTGCAAAGCGTAAAGCTCCTCGTGGGCATCGGCTGAAAGAAGATTGAGGCCGTCGACCAGTTCAAGGGTCACGCCCAAGAGAGCCTCGGCGATAGTGGACAATTCCTCGTCCTCGCCACGGGCCAGGGCCTGCTCCATATCAATGACAAGTTCCAGAGCCCTTCCGTTGTTTTCCAAAAAAATCCGAAAAGCGTGATAACGCGCCTTGACCTCGTTTAAAGCCCACTCTTCCCGCTCGGTCCTGCGCGCGCGCCAACGGTCGACGATCAAGCGCCAGGGGTTCACCGCACTGCCTTCGCCGTCCCTACGGACTCGGCAGACTCTTTCATCGGAACAAAAGACCTCATAAACTTCTCGGAAAAATCATCAAAAATACTCCCGATGTCGCTGTCGTCGCGCATGAGGGTATCCATTTGCCGACAGTAGGCCGTCAGGGAGCCGAGCACCTCCAGGGCAACGCGCAAGCATTCATCTTCGGCCAGCTTGAGTCGTCCGACCACGAGGTCGCCTTCACGCGTAACCAAAAAGTCCATGTGTTCAAGCACGTGGGCGATGAAACGCGCTCTGCGTTCTCTGCTCTTTCCGGCAGCCAGCCCCCCGGCGAACCGGAAATAGACGTAGTTGCGGCTTTGGTCCGGCCCCAAATAGGAGTCCACGACGCTGAAATGGTAGCCCATGCGCAAGCTCAGATTGAGGTAATCGGCCCCCACAATGGCCAGCGAAGCTCCCTGCATGACGCCACCATCTTCAAGCATGCCCATGGTCCGGGGCAAATTGGCAATTATGTCCCCCAAGGCCAGGGCCGATGCTCCATCACTCCAGGCTGACGATCGGTTCAGGCCGCGCAAAAAACTCACCAAGGGAGCCGATCGCACCTCGTCCACGCGGGCTTGGTCTCCAGCCGAGGCATCGATTCCTCCGCCAACGTCGAGCACTCGCACATCCAGGGGCACCCCAGCATGCAACCGACGCGAACGGATGGTGCCGAGACCAGGCCTGCGCTCTTGAAAATGGGCCAACTCATCCACCGCACGATCATGACAGAAATGAAGGATGTCGTGCATGGTGCGGCAGCCCTGACCCGTGAAGCCGGGAGCATCGGGATCGACCAGGTGCAGGGGCATGATGAAACGCAGCAGACGTCGAAGCATGCGATATTCCGGATCAGTTGGATTGAGATCGCCGCCAGCCGCTCCGTGACGCAGCAGAAATTCGAGAAATCCATCGTAGACGGTCCCTGCGCCGGCGTCCACGGTAACGCCCTGGCCATCGGGTATTAACCGCATGGCTTCGGGCATGCCAAAGATGGCTGGCAGCCTCAATTCGCGAGCCACGGTGGCCAAGTGGCCGGCGGCGGTGCCATTTTCCGTTATCACGGCCGAGGCCATACGCAGGATGGGTGTCAGGCGGGGCGAAGCTGTTTTGGCTACAGCCACCGCGCCCAGCGGAAAACTTTCGAGGGGCGTGTCCTCCCGCACGTGCATCGCCATTCCCGCGACCACTCCCGACTGCACAAGCTGGCCGCCCCGAACCAGCACCGTAGCGCCAGCCATTTCATCGGCCAGTTGCCGCCCCGAAGGTGCCTCCAGATGCATGGGCCGGGGCTGGACGCGGCAGATGATGCACGCTTCACCCGCAGCTTCCTGCCAGTGTGCCTCCACCGGAGTGCCCAGCATGCGCTCCAGAGCCATAGCCGTTTCGGCCAGGGATTTTAGCGCTGGCGGTGTAATCAAGGCTGAACCGCGCCCCAGAGATCGGCTCAATGGATCCGTGGCTCTGCGACCATCGGCGAAACGGCTCCCCCCTGGCCTGGGCGAAATTTTCGAACGGATCAGGTCAAAAGGATGGGTGCGACGCATGAGAAAAGCGTCGCCTTTGTCCGCACCCGTCTGCCGCGCTTCCACGGCCAGCAATTCCGGGGCTTCCGGTGCACGGGAGCGCGCCATCCCGCTGACAGCGGCAGGGGGTATGATCAGCATCAACACCGCCAAAGAACCGGCGCAGGTCCGCGCTTCCCGTTCTATGCGCACGGCGAGCTCCCGCGCGGCAGCCACGGCCCCATCCGCACCGCCACCCCAATTCCCGAGCTGACCGATATTCACTTCGACCGAGAACAGATCCCTAGGGATATCCTCAATGGCTTCCGCAAAATTTTCTCCTGCCCGCACTCCCACTATGTGCATTGCGCCCTGTTCCGCCCGCATGCCCCCCAACACTCCCGCCAGGGCCGTCTCGACCATTTCCCGCGTCGCCCCGACCACCTCGCCCGCAAGGGCGCGCCCCAGCAAGCCATCGACGCCAGCAGCCGTGAGAACCGCACCGCGAGCCACACGCACTCCAGCATGACGCCCCAACTCGGACAAACAGACGGCTTCGATGCCTACCATGGGCTCCAATTCCCACCCGATATCCTCCAGAGGCATGACCAATTCCGCATCGCGCCCGGAACTTCCTCCGGCCAGGATGGCGTCCAGGACAACCAAAATGTCCTGATAGCGGTCATAAAGGGAGACGTAACTATTTCTCGTCAGGGCGTTCAGGCAGTAGACTGCGTGGTGAACGAGCGAGGAGATGCGGCGTACCGAATCTTCCAGGTAGGGCCTGTCGAAGATGTACTCGCCACCCAGAGCCTGCTCCATCTCTGCCATGCGCGCCAGGGCCGTGTTGTTTAGTTCCAGGATGGCCTTGAAATTATAAAATAACGCCTGCAAGCGCCAAACGCTCATTTCGACCGTTTTCGACCGCCTCCTGAAAATTCTGGATCGTTTCAAGCGCGTGCGCTCCTCATACGGGACGGATCCGGAGTGCCGTTCGATCCTGCCCGTCGCGCATCTCCCCTTCGATCCGCTTGACGCATTCGATGATGTCACCGAGCTTGAATGGTTTGGCCACAAAATCGAAAGCACCCTTGCGAAAGGACTCTTTGGCAGTCTCCAGAGTGGCAAAGCCGGTGATGACGACGACCCGCGTGTGCGGTGACGTTTCCAGGGCACTGGACAGCACCTGCATGCCATCTGCCCCCTCCATCTTCAGATCAGTGATGACGATGTCGAATCTCGTCTCGTGCAGTCGGACTAGGGCCTGCCCGCTGTCCGTAAATGTTTCCACCTCGTATCCCGCCTTCTGGAAGGCGGGTTTCAGGCGCTTGCACACAATCGGCTCATCGTCGAGCACGAGGATGCGCAAGCGGTTTGTCGTCGTGTCACTCATCATGCTCTCCTTTGATGACATCATCCATGGCGTCGATAAAAATCCGGACATGTCTGCTCACGTCCTGTTCGCTGTGCATGCGGGCATCGAGCTGACGTGCGTAGCCAACCAGCCCCCCAAGCATGCGCAGGCGCATGGACATGCGGGCGCGGTCGAGCTTCTTGACCCTGCCTACGACGAGATCCCCATGTATTTCAACCCGAAAGTCAAAGCGTTCCAGAACGTCGGCCACGAACTTCGCCCGCCGGGACCGGCGGATGAAGTCTGTCACCCCGCCCATAAAGCGGAAATATATGTAGTTGTCGTTGATGGCGTCGCCCAGATAAGCGTCGATGATGTTGAAATGGTATCCCAGCCGCATGTGCACGTTCATGTAGTTCCTGAGCACCACCGCCAAATTGCGCCCCGCGGCCTGGGGGTTACTGAAGGTGCGCGTGAGGCTGGACATGAAACTTCCCAGATCGACGGATACGGGCTCAGTGCACCACGTGCCGCAGGAATCAATGCCGATCAGAAACTCGCGCATGGGGAGTGAAACGATCTGTTCTGGAAGAAACACTTTGCCGTCGTCATGGCAAGCAATCCCCCCTCCGGCGTCCACAAGCACCAGACCGAGAGGAATGACCGTCTGCAACCTCCGTGGCGACGACGTGCAGGACACGCCCTGCCGCTCACTCAGACTGATCAGTTCGTTCACGGCGCTTTCATGAATGAAACGCGTAATGTCGTGATAGGTTCGGCAGGACGAGGGCAAAAAATTCTCTCCGTGAGGATCGACCAGGTTCAACGGAGCAATATGCTTGAGCAGACGGCGCAGCAGGCGGTATTCATAGGAGTCCTCGAAAACGTCCGCCTCCGTTAGTTCAAAGCGGTCCAGGGCGGAAATCCGCCCCCGGTAGACCACGTTCTGGGTGGTATCCAGCGTGATCTCTTCCCCTTCACGCAAGAGCGTGGTGGCCACTCCGGCGTTGACCAATGCGGGCACGCGAAACTCGCGTGCGATAGTGGCCATGTGCCCCATTGGAGAACCGACGTCAGTGATGATCCCGCGAGCCTTGCGCATGACCCTCGAATAGCGGGGGGACGTGTGCTGGGCCACCAGGATGCCGCCGATCGGAAAATTTTCCAGATCACCGTCCGTACGCACGACACGGACCCGCCCCACAGCCACCCCGCGCTGGGCCACCAGGCCCTTTCCCGAAAAAATGACTTCCGCATCCCGTGTGGCGGCATCGACCCGGGGCTCCGCATCCTCTGGGGCCGCCCAAAAACGCAAGGGACGGGTTTGCAGGATGTGCAGCACGCCCTGGTCGTCAAAGGTCCATTCAATATCCTGGGGCCGCTTGTAATAGCGCTCGATACACATGGCTGCGGCGGCCAACTCCCTTCCCTGCTGCTCGGTCAAGAGCGGGGCTTCGCCGGTTTCGATCATCGTTTGAACGTGCGACGACCCTCCGCCCGCGCCCAGCACGACCCGTCCCACCGCCGAGTCAACGGTGCGCAACCGATACGGTTCGGTCCGCTCCATGATCACAGTCTGCGTGGTCGCGCTGCCGTCAACCACGGACGCGCACTGGCCGCGGACCGCATTTGCAGCCATGATCCCCTCGGCGACATGCGGCGCATACGTATGCAGGACGCCGCTGACCGCGCCACGGATCATGAACTGGCAGCCGACGGCCATGCCCACCTCGTGTTCACGATAGCCGCGCAGAATGCGGTAGCGCCAGGCCGTGGCCGCATAGGCGCTGGCGAGCACCTCGCGATACGCGTCCATGATCCTGTCCGCCGACACATCCAAAACCGAAGAATATTGCCCGGCAAAACTCGACTCCCCGTCCTCATGCCAAGCACTGCTGCGGACGGCCAGCAACGCATCAAACCCGGTCCGGGCTCCGATCAGCCGAGCCGCCTCGGCAGATACCTGCCTGGCCAGTCCACGCGGCAGAGGGGCATTCAGAATGCGCCGGCGCATGTCCTCCGCCAGGTCGGTCAGAGCCTTTTCATCGTGACCATCCCAGGCGCCGATACCGTCCACAGCCCGCGTCAACAAGTCGTTTTGATTCATGAAGTCGAAAAACGCGCGCGTCGTGATGACAAAACCGTCCGGTGTAGCCAACCCAAGCCGATTTCGCAGATCCCCGATATGCCCCATCTTGGCCCCGGTCTGCTCGGTCAGGTCACAACCGAGACTTTCCAGGTTCAGCACATAGCTCGATCCGGTCACCGGCGACCGCCCGGCCAGTTCCTGCCACAATAGATGCTGGATACGCTCGAAGGCCGTGAATAATTCCACGTTCTTGCGCTGGGCCAGCATGCTCAAATCCGAAATCAGCTTGAAGACATGATCCCCCAACTGCTCCGTGGCCTGTTCGATGAAATGCCTGTCAAAAACATATTCGCCCCCCAGCTTGTCCCCCATGTCGGCCATGAGTTCAAGAATACGGTTGTTGCGTTCCAAAATGCTCTGAAACTTCTTGAACAACACCGCAAAAGGCAATTGCCGTGACGGGGGGCACCAAAAGGCGAATATGTCCTTGATAACATTACGCATGATCTGAATCCAGTTCAATGGGCTCCCTTGCTTTGAAAGACCATGCCGATGGCCAGGCCGCTCAGGACGGCGATGGCCGTGGCCAGGATGCCGTAGAGCAGACCATTGTCGAAAGCCATGTGGCTGAGCCATGCGGGCAACCCGATCAACTGCGCCCGCACCGGTACGGACGTGGTGCCGAGCACGTCGCCGTTGCGCAAGGCGACGGCTTCAAGCGTGTATTGCCCCGGACTCAAGGCCGATGGCACGGATAAATTCGTCGTAAAGGAACGTGTTCCCCCTTTGTCCTCACTCAGGCCGATTTTTTGCGCGGATTCGGCATAGAGACCGTCTTGGACCTTCAACCGCAACAGCTCGTACATAGCGTCCAGGCCCTGAGTGGTGGAAACATGACCCTGAGTAATGGTGTCGCGCAGACCTTCAATGCGCAGGGACGCTCCTGCCGCACCCAGCTCTTCGAAGCCCTTGGATGCCGCCACCAAATAGATTTTCGGCACGTTCTGGAATTCCAAGGTGCCGATATTCATCCACAACGCTCCGAAAACCTTACCCTTTTCCCGCAAATGCAAAGCTTCGGGGGCACCAACAAGACGCAGGGCCACCTCGCTGCCCGCAGGCACTTCGCCGGAGACCTGAAGCGTGGTCCCATCGTACGTCGCATCCATGAGGATATTGCTTGGAGAGGACACCAAACTGATCGGCTCTCCGGCCAGGGCAGGACCTGCCATTCCAAGCCCCAACAACAAAGCCACGCAAGCGAAACGAAGAAAGTACGCGATCATAATCAATGTCCTCCCATGTATGCCAGCAGCACGTCGGGCCGGGCCAGCAAATCGTAAAGCATTTTAACCATGACCAGCAGCACTAGTGATGCCAGCAGTATTTTCAGCTGTTCACCACCGAGTTTCTTGCCCAGCTTGGCGCCGACCTGTGCGCCCACGGACGAGGCCAGCAGCAACAGCAAAGCCAGCACGAAATCCACGGTGTGATTCTGGGATGCCTGCATGATCGTCACATTGATGCAGGTGAACAAAATCTGGAAAAGGCTTGTGCCAACCACCACATGCATGGGCATGCGCAGCATGTAGACCATGACCGGGACCATGATGAATCCGCCACCAACGCCCATGATGGCCGAGAGCACGCCGACCATGGTGCCCAGGACAAGCGGCATGAGCACGGAGACACGAATGCCCGAACGCGGGAAATCCATCTGAAAGGGCATGCTGCGGATCACCCTGGCATAGGTGGATTCGGGCTTGGACTTGCTTTCGGCTTGAGTTTTGGACGAGGCGCGCATGGACTGCAAGCTTTCCAGAAACATGTAGCCGCCCACAAAACCGAGCATGAGCACATAGGTGATGCTGATCAGAAAATCCGCGTTGCCGAGCTGACGCAGCACTTTGATGATCTGCACGCCCACGCTGCCGCCGGCGATGCCTCCAATCAAGAGGAGCGACCCCATCTTGAAATCGACATTGCCCATGCGGAAATGCGCGAACGTTCCGGAGGTCGATGCCCCGACGATTTGATTGGAATCCGAGGCTGCGGCCACGGTCGGCGGAATGCCGAACATCATCAGCAGCGGGGTCATGAGAAATCCGCCGCCAACTCCGAAAACACCGGATAAAAGCCCGACAGCGCCCCCGAGCCCCAGAATAACCAGAACATTCACGCTGTTTCCGGCGATGGGCAGATACAGGCTGAAGGAGAGATCCATACAATCCTCTTTATCTGTTATGAATATGTTTTCTTTGGGGCCACGGTCTCCACCCTGCAGGCGATCCGATGCCGTATCGACCGCAGTGAAACGGAATCCCGATCCGCGCCGCGCGCATCCCCTTCGCTGACTTCATAAACCAGCAACGTCACCTTGTTATTGTGCACAAAAGCGATCACCTCTTCCTCATAGACACCCTCCGTAACGAAATAATTGATGTGAATGCCCTCGGATTTGAACACTTCCAGCAAGAGTTCGAGACGTTGCCTAACCGTGGCCTCCAGTTCCGCATCGGAATGCGACAGGTTCTGCATGGGTGGTGGACTGACCAGCAGGACATTTAACCGCACATGGATGCGTCGCGCCAAAGAGCACGCTCGCGAGAGGGCCTCCCAGGCCCCGTGTTTGCCACTGAGGGCAACGAGAATATTTTCCATGGATTTCCTCAAATTGAACTGAACAAAGCAAAGTCAGTGCCTAACGGAAGAAATAATTTTGCTCATATATTTCAGAATATTAAAATAAAATCAGACTGGACTCTCTAATTTTTCATTCCATTATGAAACAGATTAGAGTAGCATTCGATCAACAATGTTTCAAAATGAAATGTCACGATTTCTTATGGAGTCCATCCATGACAACCGTTCCGGAATCCATCCAGGTCATGTGGCGAAACCTGCGCCGATTAACCCACTTCAGCTCCATCAAAGGCAAAATCTTCATTGTCTTTGTAGTGGCTTTCCTCTCCACAGGCGCCTTGACCGGACTCAACTATTGGAATTTATCCACTGTCATGGACCGTATGCTCCTCAGTGAGAACTACGACGATCTGTTGAATAATATTCTAGAAATGCGCCGTTTGGAAAAAAACTACCTCATATATGGTAGCCCAATAGGTTTTTCAGAAAGTAGCGCATATATGAACAGCATTGACGACATTGTTGAGTCATTAAATGATGATCTTAATTTTCTCATCGGCGAGACTGAACTTAAAAAATTTAAACAAACAGTTCGAAAATACAGAAATAATATTGAAAAAATTACGGAAAAATCTTCGTACATTGTTGAAGATAACACGATAATTATTGAACAAACATACATTCAGCAGCAGAGTCTGCGATCTCTTGGCAAAATACTCACCGATTCTGCCGAACGATATCGACGCATCAAGCGCGAACGCATACATAAAACAATCCAACGCACATCGATTCTTCCTTTTGCATTCCTTGCCATAGTTCTTTTCCTTATGATATTGCTCATCAAACTCATTTCCAGCGGACTGCTTCGCCCCTTGGATGTCATTCGAGACATGACCGGGGTCGTGGCGCGCGGAGATTTTCGGCCCATTCACTACGATGGCGTGCGCCTGGAAGAAGTGGCCGGACTGATCGAGGCCTTCAACCGCATGGCCCGTGAACTGGAAACCAATCAGGAAGATCTGCTGCAGGCGCGCAAGATAGCGGCCATCGGCACCTTCACCGCAGGTATCGCTCACGAACTGAATAATCCCATCAACAATATTGCCCTGACGGCCGAAAGCTTCGAAGAGGAGTACGGGGAAAAGGTGGACGAGAATGGCCGGGAAATGCTGCGCGACATCCTGGGGCAATCCGAACGGGCTGCGGACATCGTCAAGAACCTGCTGGATTTCTCCCGCACCGAGAGCCCACTCTTTCATTGTCTGCAGCCGTCGCTCATTCTCTCAAGCACTCTCAACCTGCTTAAAAACCAGTTGCATATAGCGGGACTGCAACTGGAACTGAACGTGTCCGCAGAACTGCCCTGCGTGCAGGGCAATCTGCGCAACCTGCAGCAGGTCTTCACCAACCTGATCTTGAACGCCATCCAGGCCACGCCGCGCGGCGGGCTGATCCGAGTGGCCGCGGAACTCAATGATGAAGGAAGCCACGTGCGAATGAGCGTGAGGGACAGCGGCACGGGGGTTCCCGTGAGCATCCGGCAGCAGATTTTCGAACCGTTTTTCTCCACCAAGGAAGTTGGAAAGGGCACGGGATTGGGACTCGCGGTGAGCTATTCGCTCATCAAACGCCATGACGGACGGATCGAAGTCCACGGTGAAGAAGGACAGGGGGCTGAGTTCGTGGTCCTGCTGCCCGTACCGTCCACCTCTACGGAATCCAACGTCATGAAAGGAGAAGAAGCATGAGCCTGCGACTGGCCATTGTCGACGACGAGGAGATTGTCTGCCGCCGTCTGAGCCAAGCCCTGATCAAAGAAGGGTTTGAAGTGGAGGCGTTCATGATGGGACGTTCCTTTTTGGAACGCATGATGCAACAACCCTTTGATATCGTTTTCCTGGACATGCGATTGCCCGATATCAGCGGTCTTGAATTGTTACCGCGCATCAAATCCCTGCGCGCCGAAACCGAAGTCATCATCGTCACCGGGCACGAAAGCGTAGAGACGGCCATCGAAGCCATCCGCAACGGGGCCTATCATTATGTATCCAAGCCGGTGAATCTCACGGAGATCCGCCTTCTGGCGAAAAGCGCTCAGGATAAAATATCCATGCGCATGGAGAACATCAGATTACGGGAGGCCCTGAAAGGCGACACCGCCCTTTCGGCCATTATCGGCAACAGCCCGGCCATCCAGCAACTCTTCGCCATGATCCGCAAAGTCGCGCCCGTGGACTGCAATGTCCTCATCCACGGAGGAAGCGGCACGGGCAAGGCACTCGTGGCGCGGGCCATCCACCAATTAAGCCCAAAGCGCGACCATCCGTTCGTGGCCTTCAATTGCGGCGGATTCACGGACGAACTGATCAGCAGCGAGCTCTTCGGGCACGAACGAGGGGCTTTCACCGGAGCCACGGCAGCCAAAGTGGGGCTGTTGGAGGCGGCATCAGGGGGCACGGTCTTTTTGGACGAAATCGGCGAGATGCCTTTGGCCATGCAGGTCAAGCTACTGCACGTCATTCAGGAGCGACGCATTTTGCGCGTCGGCGGCACCAAGCCCATCGACCTGAACATCCGGGTCATCGCGGCCACAAACAAGGATTTGAGACATGAGGTGGAATTGGGGACATTCCGTGACGACCTCTATTTTCGATTGAACGTGGTTTCCCTGGGTTTACCCCTGCTTGCCGACCGACGGGAGGACATCCCCCTCCTGGTGCGCCATTTCATCGAAAAATACAGCATGGCCTTTCATAAACAGGTAACCGGCATCCAGCCTCAGGCCTTGCAGCTTTTGTGCGGGTACAGCTTTCCGGGCAATGTGCGCGAATTGGAAAACATCGTCGAACGTGCCGTGGCACTGACAGACCACGAGGAAATCGACATTCAGGATCTGCCCCGGGATCTTCAGCAACTGGAATTCAACATCGTCGAAGGTGACGGACTTCCGCCACTGGCCGAAATGGAACGTCGCTACATCATGAATGTTTTGGAAAAAACCGGGTACAGCAAAAGTCTTACGGCCCAAATTCTTGACATTCCGCGTACGACATTGTGGCGCAAGCTCAAAGGGTACGGCGTGGAATAACGTGCTCGAAGGCGGGCTATTTAAAAAAAGTTTTTTACCACTCCTGATTGCCAAATATATTTTTTTATGATCATATTCGTATAGTTACACAGACCAGACGCATCACGGCCCTATCCTGCCCAGTCACAAATTCGCGTCCCTGAAAAAATAATCATTGACACGCGAACTTGATCCCCCTAGTTACTGCTGACCTTGGCGGAAATGGGAACTGTCTTCAAAACTGAATTTCATTCCTTCATTTTCGCAATCCTGCCGGTAACTGTTTCCTGCAGGACGAGAGTTTTTCTTTTTACTTTTTTTTCTTTGGAGTTACTGTCTTGTCTAAGAACATCTATGTTGGAAATTTGTCCTGGTCGACCACTGATGCTGATCTGCATGCCATGTTTTCCCAGTATGGTCAGGTCAG
>Ga0265295_1005035_pt1 | contig 17289 bp, 16 predicted proteins | sample Munlansysbiofilm_FD_192503 | JGI IMG/M metagenome (GOLD analysis project Ga0265295, IMG submission 192503) | Leachate microbial communities from a municipal landfill in Southern Ontario, Canada - Methane capture system biofilm | ecosystem: Engineered > Solid waste > Landfill > Unclassified ...
CTTGTTCAGAATTGTTAATATCAACTGTTTTGATGATGCTGATACCACCTTGATGGGGACTATATACGAGCATTTCTGAGATGATGACTTGAAGACCTAGCATCCACGGAAGAATCATCATCCAAAGCAATACTGAAACAATTCTTTTGCTCAAAAAATAAAGCGATTTCCCTTGAGTAGCTTTAATAATAAAAACGACTAAAAGAATGAATAGACTTAGAATTAATAAAACCAACTGTGCAACCAATACACCTGTTATACCCCATGGGAACAAATAAACATACTTCCTTAAGAAAACATACGCTAAAAGTTCAATCACGAGAAACAAACCGTGAAACAAACCCATTTTCTTTAATGTTAATAACATCACACATCCTCCTTAATAGATAAACGGTATATACCGTTTTGTTTTTTTCATATAGGCGACATAAGCATCACCAAATTCTTCAATCAACATGTTCTCTTCTTTCACAGCTAACCTGTGATACATCACACATACGATAGGTAACATGATGATATTTGTTAGTGTTGCCCATCCACAAACCATACCTGTAGCAATCAACATGAGACCTAGATATTGTGGATGTCTAATCCTTGCATAAATCCCTTGATCGACGACGGTTTGAGAACCATCAACCTTTTTCCAATAACCATGATATATTTGATACCATCCCATGATGATTAACACCAATCCAGATACCGCTAAGACGATATTGATATAAAGTCCAAAATAGCCAATATCTTGAATAAGTGTGTGTCCCCATAAGATGCCTTCAGGTAAAAATCGTCCTAGTATCGATCCAATCAGCATCATCGAAAAAGGAATGCCATGCATTTCTATCGCAAATGCGATAACAAATGCTAAATACGTTCCTGCAGGTTTCTTATCCATCTTTTTATAGAAAGGGATGAAGAGTAAAGCACCCCCATAAATGATGATAAAAAACAAAACTGCACCCCATTGCCCAAAATGTCCACTTAAAATTTCCATCATTAAAACCTCCTTATTAACAACATCAAGTATATAAAATTGAGGCATAAAAAAAACCTAACCGGAGTTAGGTTGTAGGTTAGGTTTATATGATCTTTAAGTCCTTAGCTCTTTTAATACATTCTGCACGATGTTTGACTTCAAGTTTACTATAGATATGATTGATATGCCATTTAACTGTACCTATACTGATAAATAGTTTTTGTGCAATTTCATCATTTGTTAATCCCTTTTCAATCCACGTAAGTATTTCTAACTCCTTATCAGTTAACATATAATCATCTGTTTTCTTAAACTCGAGTTTTGAATCAATTCGTTTAAGTAAAGATGAAGATTTAAAATCATATAACTTCATCGATAATCCTAGATGATGTTTTTGATAGAGATGATAAACTTCTTCGATTAAGACATTCGCTTCTTTCTTTAAACCTTGTTCAAGATAACGATCAGCTAAGAATAAAAGGTATGTGATCAATTCAATACGATCACCTGTATATCTGACTTCTTCAATCTTTTTGATGTGTTTATCGATGGGATAGTCGATTTTATGGTCATGATGGAGTACCATCATCAATTCATTGATTAAAGGATGTAGCACTTTGTCATGTTCATCATAGAATTGGATCATCTCGATATCTTTTGTTTCTAACTCATTTAAATGGTACTTCGCATAAAACAAGATGACATCCATCATGGGGTAATGCATATGACTAAATAGCTTAACCATCTGTTGATAAAGATGATTGAGTTTATGCTTATTTCCTAAAATCGCAAAAAGACGTGTTAACTCGATTTCAATATACCCATGCATATGAATGAGTTCATAATGATCAATCATCTCTTTTGCAAGCCATAATTCGTGTTCTGCAAAACTGTAAACACCTTTTTGTAAAAGACACATACCATAAGGAAGTCTGATGATATCCCATAGTCTTTGATCTTCTGTTTGAAATTGAGACGAGATCAAAAGTGTTTTCTCAACTAAACCAATCACATCATCTATATCACCTAAACGATAAAGATCTAAGAGTGCATTTGTTAATGAAACAGATGCAGCAAAATATAATCTATGTGAAAAGAAAATGTCATACGCTTCTTTAAAATAAGTAGTTGCTTCTCTTAAATGATGCATACCATTAAGGATTTGTCCATGTGTTAAATAAGCGTTAGCAAGATATAAATCCTTTTGATGTTTTAATTGTTCAATCGCATCTTTACTCTTTTTTAATCGTTCTTGAGGACTACCAAAGACGCCTGATAAGGCTTCTAAATCATAATAAAGCCCTAATGAACGATCAGACAATTCTGAAGGAGTGATAAGTTGATATCGTTGATACAAACCAAGATTATCACCTGATAGAAGGGCTAACCAAGCCATGGTTAGTTCAGCTTCAGCATGATGATAGTTATCTAGTTTATACTGTTCATAAGACTTTTTAATGGAGGTTGAACCTAACAGTAAAAACCGATCTTGAATCAGCAATGTGATTTTATCTTCAATTGAAAGTTGGTAATCATTTGGATTATGTGCCATAATTCCCCCAAGTTTTCAAATAGTTCATAGATGTTACTCTAATGTTAGTATATCAATGAATGACCATTTCACCAATATGTCACAGACATTTAATTTCACATTCACAGATTTATTCGTGATTTTACTTGGTTGAGCTATGTGTTGTCATAGGTGTTTAAAGAAAAAAAACCTCGGTCAACGTATTGGTGACTAAGGTTTTTTATGATGACGTGTAAAACTTTTTATATTCTATAAGCAATTCTTCTCTTGTTACATCATTAAAACCAAAACTATCATCTTCTTCATCTCTTTGATATGAACATAGATATAAAGGTCTTTCTGAATTCTCTACTTCCATAATGATACAATATCTAGGATTAGGGAATGATATCACGATATCTTCATACATCGCTTTCGCTTGATTATATGCTTCAATCAACTCATCTTCATCATGTATGATAAGTAGATAGTTGAAATAGGCAATATTGTAGATGTGTAGATAAAGATCTGTTCTAGGTATCAGTTCAAAATGATCATAGTTATTTTCATTCATCAATGACTTTAATTTTTCTTCATTGTAGTTGTTGTATAGATTATAGCGTGTTTTGCAAAACTCTCCAATCGACGAATCATAATGGCAGCGTTCCTGACTTGAAACAATAAAAGATATATCGTCAACGAAAGCTTCATAACGAACATAATGATTTCCGTATGCTGTTTCACCAGTTTCAGTTTCTTCACTCAAGACAATGTCATCTCGATCTAAATAAGTCTTGATGTAATGTAATGCTTCTTCATAGGTATGCGGTTTTTTCTTTGAATCAGTTGGAAGATCATACTTGCATGCTGCAAGCATACTTAAAAAGATGATGGTTATCATGATACTCAATAATTTACGTAGCATCTTTTCACCTCTTTTTAATGATTCATGACATGATTATCCTTTTTGACATTTAGTATTTAAAAATGATAAAAATTCATTTTTTTGTTCATCAGATTCAAACGATCTATATGGGAGTATAAAAGCTTGAAGTGCACTAAAATAAATATAAATGGCTTGATTTCCTTCTCCAATCTTTTCAATAGACGTATATAGAATACTTGATTCAGCTTCAATCGATTTTTCATGAATGCGTTCTTCATCAAATGTTATGGTTGTTTCTTTACTAAATGGTAGTTTTCCATCTTTTTTAAGTCTTTTGAGATTGTTCTTGATCGTTTTTAATAGCATTTTCTTGCTATAAAAAGCCATGATGATGGATACAAGACTTAAAGCAATAATCTCAGCAATAAGTAATTCCTGACCTACGTTTGCTACCCAAAAAATAACAATCGCTAAAAGAGATAAAGCAGGTGTCAAGAATCGGAACGTCATTAAAGCTTTTTTACCTTGTGCACTGTGAAGTAAGTGATATTCATTAAATGCTAAATAATCTTCTTCAGTGACTGAGTTTGTAAATTGATACATGAATGATTCCCTCCGTTTTGATTTTATTTTTAAGATACAGGATTTTTGATAAACTTCGCAGATAGATAAACATCTTCAGTAATAACCTGATTAAAATCCCAAGGTATTTGATAATCTGGAGAGATGTACCACCCATCAAATGTGTACCCTTCAAATGTAGGGCCACCTAATTCGGGAATTTTCTCACCATGTTTAATCACTAAATATGAGGTAACCTCATTGTTAGCTGGAAATAACGAAACCAAGTGTTCATCAGATGCAAGTTCAGGAGGTGTCCCCCATTCAACAATTCTGATATACATCAAACCAACATCACCATCACCTTCCCCACGTGAAATCGTGTAAAGTTCAGGTTCAGTTAACATCGAAACTTTGATAGATGGATCATACCAAAATGTCATTAAGGTACCTGATGTGTTTGATTTCATCCATATTTCACGATAGAAAGCAGTTGATGTTGTATAACCAACAATATGAATCATCGCTAATTCACTTTTCATCGTAATCTTAATCTTTGCTTGGTTAATCAGCATAAATGCTTTTGTTAATTCGATTGAACGATAAGTATATGACTGAATAGCCTCTGTTAACAATCCACTTTCAAACGTAAAAAAATCACTTGTTAAACCATCGGTTGTGAAATTATGAATATAAGTTGGTGTTATGTGTTGTTGATAGGGTAATATCCATTTTGCATAAAGTGTTAAGTCATCCAATACCTGATCTGCATCAAATGTCCATGGTGTTTTAAGTTCAGCATCTTGGTACCATTTATCAAAGATGTAATCTTCTTTTTCTGTGACATATTGATCTAGTAAAATAGTTGTTTCTGCAACAGAAATAGCATCTATAGGTGTTCCACCATTGGTCTCAAATGTGACGACATAATGATCGATAGATTTACAGGAAGATACAAAGAATAAAAATAAAATGAGTAACGATGGTATAAGTACATGTTTAAGTAAATGTTTCATGTCAAATATTGTACTGCATATGATGTTATGCATACTCCCCCTATATTGGTATAATCATTGACATCATTATATCATACCCTTATAAAATAAGTTTTCAGTTTGGCATCATTATGTATTGAAAATGGTATAGTAGAATATTGTATCTTTGAAGCATGTCATAGTACTTTTCATTAATAAAAAAGTAGACTTCAAGGAGTCTACTTCTGATAAATCAATTAAGTTGTCTTATATAAAGTTCTTCTTTTCTGTTTGATATCTTGATTATCAATATAGACATCAAAAGATCCTTCATAGGTATAAGAACCTAAATCACCAATTTCAATCACTTTATTACATACGGTTTCTAATAACTTATGGTCATGTGATGAAACAATGATGGATCCTTTAAATTCTTCTAATCCTTTATTGACAGCTTGAATCGCTTCTAAATCTAGATGAATGGTGGGTGAATCAATGAGTAATGTATTCGCATGTGATAACATGAGTTTCGAATACATACATCTCATCTTTTCACCACCAGAAAGATATTTAACTTCCTTTAGGGCTTGATCACCACTAAAGAGCATACGACCTAAGAAACCTCTTAAATAAGATTCTGCAGGTTCTTTAGAATACTGTCTTAACCATTCAATTAAATTAAAACTGTTATTCTTAAAGTAAGATTCATTATCACTTGGGAAGTAAGACTTCTGTACGGTTTGTCCCCATTTGATGGTTCCAGTATCAGGTTCTAGTTCACCAGATAGTATTTTGAGTAATGTTGTTTTCACTAAATCATTATCACCAAGTAGTGCAACTTTATCTCCTCTGTTGATCACAAAAGATACATCTTTAAAAAGTGTTTGTCCATCTAAAGATGCACTTAAGTTATTGACCTCTAAAACATCTTTACCTAATTGTTTTTCGATTTCAAATCCAATGAATGGATACTTTCTATTTGATGGTACAATCTCATCAAGTTCTATTTTTTCTAACGCTTTTTTACGTGAGGTTGCTTGAGCTGATTTTGATAGATTGGCACTAAATCTTTGAATAAAGTTTTTAAGTTCTTGAATGCGTTCTTCTTTTTTCTTATTCTTATCTGCCATCAGGCGTTGAACAAGTTCTGATGATTCCATCCAGAAGTCATAGTTACCAACATACATTTTAGCTTGATTATAATCGATATCAACCATGTGGGTACAAACGTTATTTAAGAAGTGACGATCATGGGATACCGTAATCACGGTATGTTCATAATCCATTAAGAAGTTTTCTAACCAATGAATCGCTTCAAAGTCTAAGTTGTTGGTAGGTTCATCTAATAATAAGATATCAGGATTACCAAAGAGTGCTTGTGCTAAAAGGATTTTTACCTTATGTTTAGGTAGAATATCACGCATGTGTTTATAGAACTCACTTTCAGGTACATTTAAACCATTAAGAAGCTTTTCAGCATCAGCATCAGCATTCCATCCATCAAGTTCAGCAAAATCAGCTTCTAGATGAGAAAGTTCGTAACCTTCACTTTCTGTGAGTGTTTCTTTAGCATATAAGATTTCTTTCTTTTGCATAATGGAAAAAAGCTCTTTATGACCCATAAAGACGGTTTCTAATGCTGTGTAATCATCAAACGCATTTTGGTTCTGACTTAAAACAGCAAGTCGTTTATTTTTTTCAATGATGACATCACCTGATGTCGGTTCTTTTTCACCTGATAAGACTTTTAAGAATGTAGATTTACCAGCACCATTGGCACCAATCACACCATAACAGTTACCTGGTAGAAACTTTAGGTTGACGTCTTCAAATAGTTTTTTATCTGAGAATATTAAGCTTAGTTTTGATACAGTAATCATAGATTAACTCCTTTGCAAAGAAAAATGGCCTAGGGTTTAAGGCCATGTCCTATATCACTTTACATGAAGTGATGAGTTTTGTCAATAAGATTGTGTTATTGATGGTAATTGATTTTTAATAATCTTAGTTAATAATCTCTAGAATATAGTTATTATTAAGCCAAAAACACTGTTTTGTGAATTCGGTTAAATTAGTCAATTTGTCTTTTATTGGTAAAGGGTATACATCTAATCTGTTCTTCGCATGTGGGCGAACATGCATTACTGGATTATCATTTTTCTTGCTAAAATTTGTATAATACGTATTACCTCTTACTTCTCTAACAATATTTCCTGACTTAACAATGTCTTGTGTATGTAACCACACTGCTTTTACTTCTGAATCTAGTATACTTAAAGGCATATTCCAAAATTTGATATCATGAAAATAGTATTCATCTGCTCTTTTTTTAAATATGATGAACAAAAATTTTGATGTATCAAAGTAATCTCTTAATTCTGAGTCAATCCAATTTTCTTCAACAATTTGCTCAAACTTAAATGTCGGAAATGACATAGATTCAATCATTCTACCATCTTCTTCAAGACGAATCGTTTTTGGTATAATATTTGCCTTCATAAACTCATCAGTATGAGATACTCGACCTTCTACACCCAGTAGTCTCGCAACAATAATCTCATTAACATTCTTGGATTCACCAATATTAAATGTTCTTTTTAGTTCATCTGTACTTCTGCCAAAATATGGTTTTAATTTTTGATAAATAACCTGTTCAAACCCTATTCTTTCTAACTCAAGTGCATCTGTAATTATACGTATTGCAGTCTCTTGCTTATTAGTTACTTTTGTTCTCAGTAGATGAGTCATGTAGCTTGTTTTTAAACTATATGCTCTCTGCTTAGCCAAAATATCAGATTTATATTGTTTCCTTAATGATTTTCGATTAACACCTTTTGTACAAGCAGCTAAATACATGGTATCTGCTTCAGATATTTCATGGGCTTTTCCTTCGAGGATTTTTTGATGAATTATTTCCCAATCTTTCTTAATGATGATTAAGTCTTCTTCTGAGTATGTTAAAAGATAATCAAACATGACATAAAAATCTTTCTGTGTTTTGTTTGATTCCCACAGATAAAAAAGCAAGTATATTTTTGAATTTTTATTCCAAAACGAACTAGTGTAAAAACTCTTTTTCGCTTCTTCAATATAATTAATAATATTCAGAACTAGCCTTTCTTTAGCTGAAATTGAATTATCATTATTCATTCTAAATGGAGTCACTTTTAACTCTATTCCAGCATCTACAAAATCTGGTTCAGGGCGACTGTTCGGTCTAATGTGATACACTTCTTCTTCAATAAAATTTCCTATTGAACCTTTTTTACTTAATTTGCTGCTTGTATCCGATATCTGTTTAAATGTCTTTTTTAATAAGGATTTCCCAATCGAAATTATCTCTTCTTCTGACAAAAATCTACCATCAAAATTATCATTCATACATAACCCCCATTTTCGATTTTCGATCTTGATTAATCTACTAAACTTTGGTATACTTATTGTATCATGAATTGTCATTTAAGACAATTTTACTTATATATAGTGATAGATAATGAGGGATTTTCATGGAAAAAACAGTAGTAGAATTATTTGCCGGAGTTGGAGGATTTAGAGTAGGACTAAATGAAGTAACATTAGATGAACATGGTGTTACACATGAAAAAGATAATTTTCGTTTTGTGTGGGCTAACCAGTGGGAGCCATCAACTAAAACTCAGCATGCATTTGAGTGTTATAAAAAACGCTTTAATGAAAATTCTGTTTCTAATGAAGACATAGCTAAAGTTGATAAGAAATCTATACCAGATCATTCACTTTTAGTTGGAGGATTTCCATGTCAAGATTATTCAGTAGCCAGAAGTTTGTCTAAAGAACAAGGTATTCAAGGTAAAAAAGGTGTACTGTGGTGGCAAATTAATGACATTCTGAAAGAAAAAAGACCTCCATTTGTATTACTAGAAAATGTCGATCGTTTAATTAAGTCTCCATCAACACAACGTGGAAGAGATTTTGGAATCATGCTTAGATGTTTTGATGATTTAGGATATGCAGTTGAATGGCGAATAATTAATGCAGCTGAATATGGTCATGCTCAAAGACGTCGTAGAATTTATGTTTTTGCGTATCATATGTCAACTAAATATTATGATAGAATGTCTAAAGTAAATCCAGAAGCTATATTTCAAGAATCAGGAATGTTTGCTAAAAGCTTCCCAATCAGTAATACACAGCTGAATATTAGTAAAATTGATATTTCAAATGGTCAATACAAAGACTTGGTTGAAGTATCAAATCAGTTTAAGTTTGCATTTGAAAACAGTGGATTCATGGTAAATGGATTCATTTCTACAACAACAACTAACCCAGTAGAAATTAAGTCACGTACTTTAGGTGAAATTATTGAGTCAAATAAAGTAAATTCAGCTTATTACATAGATAAATCATTGGAAAAGTTCGAATACCTTAAAGATTCAAAACGCATACCAAGAGAAAAAAATGGTGTGAAATACACATACTCCGAGGGTAAAATGACTTTTCCTGAAGATTTAAATCTACCTGGTAGAACTATGTTAACAAGCGAAGGTACTGTTAATCGTAGTACTCATGTTATTAGAGATATAACAGGCAAATTAAGAATATTGACACCTATTGAAACTGAACGCTTGAATGATTTTCCTGATAACTGGACAGACACTGGTATGCCAGAAAAACGACGGTATTTCATGATGGGTAATGCCCTTGTGACTGGATTAGTTAGAACACTTGGTGAACAAATCAACTCTATTATTTCACACGAATAATTTTGTATTTATATCAAATAAGCGTTCATAAGCTAAAAATGAATGCTTTTTTCTTGTATAAACTGATAACCGTTAAATGAATTATCTAAATAATATCGGATCAATTAAACTATATTGGTTATAATAAGCAACAATTTTTACACAATATAAAAAATGAATTGTTATGTAATCTATCAAACGCTATTGTTTATTTCTCTGCACCAATATAGCCATTTTTTGACAGTTGTTGCTCTTCGCATATACGTTGCATCGCTATAACCAGGTATTGCTTTTCTAATCTCATGTGCAAGCTGGAGATCGGTGTATGGAACATTCTGACTCTCATAGTTGTAAATCTTTTTAAATATATCAAATGATAAAATTGTGTTTACAATCATCTTACTCTTAGTTAGATTATTTCTTGTCAATAGAATTTTTCTACCATTTTCTGTGAGTTCTCTTTTATCATTTAGTAAACCTAAGTATTTTAAGGAAGATAAATAGTAGTTAATTTGCCTTGGCACTGTAACATCTAGCAGTTTCAATAATCTTTCATTATTTTTGTAGATTTTTTCGTCAGAAACTGAAAGTAATTTGACTATTTTATTCAAGCTATTTGCTTGTGGAAATGAAACTGGGCTTCCCATAATAATTACCTCTTTACCTGTATTTCTTTTATCACCTTTACTGTTAATCGAACGTTTTGTATTTAGATGCTTTAATTCGTAAATGATTTGATAATGAGCATCTTTCTTAAAAAGGTTAATCACCCTTTCAGTAGCATTGTTAGAAATAATTACATAACTTTCTCTTTGAATACACTGATCACAAACTCTTTTAAGAGTTTCAAAGTCAGCAAAGGTAAATCCTTCTTTTTGATAATTTGTAAAACCATTTTCATCTTCATAATCATATGGGGGATCGATATATATTATGTCACCAGCTCCAGTGTTTCCGATAATGTGTTCATATGAAGTTGAGTATAATTCTACATTCTCTTTTATATATTTTGATATTGATAATAAGTTTTTTTTATCATAAATAGAAGGGTTATTGTATTTGCCTGCAGGAGTATTAAATTCGCCTTTTGAATTAACTCTGTATAATCCATTATAACAGGTCTTATTTAGAAATATTGTTCTTGCTGCTTTTTGAATATCAGACATTTTATCATATATTTCTATGTTTCTATCAAGACTTCTTATATCATAATAGACTTGTACACCTTGAGTTGTATATAAAGCATTATATTCGTCGATGGCATTCATTAATTCATTAGGATAATCCCTGACAACTTTATATGCATTTATTAATTCGCTATTTTTATCGTTAATAATGACATTATTGTGTTTTAAGCCTAAAAAAACTGCCCCACCACCTACAAACGGTTCATAATATGTGAAATCCTTCTTCACTTCTTTACGAAAAGCTTTTATTCGTTCAGTGATATATGATAGTATTTGTCTTTTTCCTCCTGCCCACTTAACGAATGGCTTCATTTTCAACTAATACTCCTATCTTCTCTTTTATTTTTTGGTATATTACATTTTCTAAATCTGATTCAGAAACTGAATCTAATAATCTGACGCTTCCATATCTACCTACATATTTTGCTATTTCTGGATAAATATTATTACTAACCTTTCCATTATATTCATCTTCAATTCGTTTTTCAGCTTTTAATATTCCCTGTACTATTCTTTTTTGACTTGAGAAGGATCTCCAAGATAAATTACGAAATCGTTCTGGATTGTCAATCACAAACTTTGTAAGTTCATATTTATCTTCGTAATCATCATTAACACTCAAGTAAACTCTATAAAAGCTACGTGAGAGTACGCCAAAGAAAACCCCTCTTCTGTTACCTTGGGTAAATAACCAGTGATCTTTAATTGTTGAATCTGATTTTATTGGCATCATTTTAAGTGTTAGAACATAAAATTTATCTAAATATAACCATAACCAGAATCTTTCATTGGTTAATACATATTTCGGTAGATGCTTTAAATGTTCATACAAAGATATTGCATTTTTTAAATCAACCTCTTTTTTATTTAAATCATCTGGTATTTCTAATTCAAAATCTTCAATCTTATATTTTTTAGTTATGAAAGGCTCCTTTGGTAAATATGTTTTAATCCACGAGTTATTGTTGGGATTATCTCTTACAAATTGAGTAATTTTTCTTATATTTTTTTTAATAGTTTCTAATGTCTCTTCTGAAGCAAACTTGATATTAATCATCATATTCGTCCCCCATTTTTTTAAATGATAAATCATAAATACTTTCGATGCCATCGACAATCGGATAATTAACTAGGACTTGAGAAACTTCCAAGGAATTCATTTCCTTAAACTCATCTTCACTTAACTCTTTAGAAAAAACTACTTTATAACGCTGTTTTAATGATTTAATCCAGCTGTATTCTAGAGCTAAATCATCCAAGTTTTTATTCTCAGATAGATTAGACTTAATATGTTCAATGGCAATGATTAAGGCAGGGATAATTAACATTGAAAAAAATGCAGTTTTTACTGATTCATTGTTTTTTAAATTATCATAGTGATTAAACTGTGTTTCAGGAACATAAATAAATATCTTCTTGTGACTTGGAGTAATTTTTACCAATAAATCTTCGTCCGATTGTTTTATCACTTTAAAGATTGACGATAATTTATTGTCTGACTCTTCTTCGTAATCAACTTTAAAACTAAAGCCATCATCTGCTGCAATAATATCATATTTATCTAAAGTAAAACTATATCCAGAGTAATCTTCAATAAAGTCATCATCTTTGAAATCTACTATTTTAGACATAATAACCGCAAAACTTGACACCACAACATTGTCTTTAATATCATATATAGGAATTTTTATGTTCATAGGCTCTGAAGTTATTTCAAATTCCTTCCTATATAATGATGATGAACATTCAATGACACAGTACACCTTTACCTTATTTTTCTTAATCATTTCAACAATTGCATCATTGTCCAGTATATAGTGAACACCTTTTAAAATACAGTCTTGATTTGTTTGTTCTATATCTTGACATTCTAAACTGAAGGTTGATTTGGTAAATGTTGAGCGATTTAAATCATTGTTTATGATTGGATATGGAAATAGTTTTTTATTTGTACGCATATATCTTTACCTCGCTCGAGAACATTTCATTTTGATCAACAAAAACCTCAATTGTATTTTTTTGTTTTGCCTTTATGGGAAATTGACCAATAATGTTCATTCTTGTCTTAATAGCTTCACCATTTATAATGGCTTTTGTTATATTGATTGGATATGGTGTTCCTACATCATCAAGTAAATTTAACACTATAATACATTTTTCTTCATCTTCGATGTATGAGAATTTAATTAAATACTTTCCTTCATAAGCATTCAATGCTATAATTCTTGGCTTAACACCAGTTAATGGTACTATTTTCAATACTTCATCATTCCCATTTTCAATCTTTTGCTCGCTTGCTCCAGGTCTATTTTCGCCATCTTCTCCATTATTGTGTCCAACTGGTACTGAAGCTAAATCTTCACCATTATCATCTATTGCTCCTAAATAAGGTTGAAGAGATTCACCTTTATCATTAGTATCGTAACCTATTGTATCAATGTTTTGATGTTTCTTTCTTTTATTAATTACAGGTTTATCTTCACATTCTATTTGTGTGTTTGATTTTTCGTGAATTTCAGTTGATTCATCTGGCAAAAACTCCTCAGCACCTTCAAATTCAGATTCTGTGTTATCTGAACTTGATAATACAATTTTTATAATCTCTAAAATTTGATCTTGCAAATGAGCATATAAATCTTTGGCCTCTTTTCGCTCTTCTTTGGTATAGTCTGTTCTACTAAACTCCCAATTTGTATGTTGAGGATTCTCAAATTTTCTGAATACTTGATTCAATTTATTATCCTCTATAATTGCTAGAGAAGAACAAGGTAAATAACTAACTTGACTTAACTCTTTTATTTTCATATAAGGATATCTAATAAAAGTACAGCTATTTGTAGAATAATTATCTTTTGACTTATTAAAATCTTTTATTTTTAGTTCAACCACACCATAGTTATCAATGTGGATTAACTCTGTGTGTACATTTTCATCATTTAGCAGTATATATTGTGATTTTATTAGTTTTTCTGTTTTCCTGTTGGTTGTTTGATAAATATCAGAGAATACAACATTCCTTAATGTGGATTTATTGACTAAAATGCCATCTACTTCAACTTCTAAGCTACTTCTTTGAACTGCAACCATAAAACTCTCGAGAATTTTTACTATTACTGTATTCTGCCAATAATCAGAATTTTCAAATCCTATAACAAAAATATCAGTTCCGGTTTGATCTCCTTGCCTAATAAAATTTTGATCTAAATTAAATAAGCCAGGACTTGGTTTATTTTCTATGCCAACACCATAATATCCTTCACCAATTGTAAGTTCCCTTGTATCTTCATATTTTCCTGATTTATCATCATAAACTGCCTTAATACCTGAGCACAACTTTGATATTCCGAGATAACCTGATTCATCATCAATAGTAATAGTTGAATAAAATAGTGTGTGTAATGTACTAACGACAAAAGTGGCATACTTTCCTATACCTTTTGAACCACCAGATGTTCCAGATTTATAGGAAACACCAGAACCCCTTGTTAACATGTAAAAAGGGCTTGTACTATCGTTATCCTTAACACCCAACAAACCTGTAGTATTAAAATCACTGATTCGAAGACAAAAAACCTCTTTTTGTTTAAGCATTATTTGCATTTTCTCTAGTCTACTAATAATGGACTCGTTTTTAATTCTATTAGTTGACCAATACTTTAAACTTTGATTAATTTGAAAAACCAAATCATGTTTTCCAGGTATATTATCGGATTTAAGACGAAAAGTTGAAAAAACCAGCTTTGCAGGTTTATCTTTGTTTAGTCTAGCATCTAATGAATTTTGACAAATCTCTCTGGCAAGAGAAGACATCGGATCTTTTTTAAACGTTTCCATATCTGGTGTATCCAGACCATTTTCTCTTGTAAAACCATTACCTGGAAAATTCCAACTTAATCGTGTTTCATCCATTTTAATGTCTCCTTTTGATATTATTAAAGTGTAAATTTTTTAGGTTTTGTCTTTTTTGTATCGAACTTTGAACGGACATTGTCCAATGTGTTTTGAATTGAATTAAATATCTTATTAATTTGCTCATCTGTATATTCATAGTAAGATTGATTAGATAAATTCTCTAACAAATTAATCATGTCAATAATTTTGTTTGTTCTATTTTCTGCAATTCTCTTAAAATTTTCTTTTTTTTGATCCATATCGACACTTCCTTTTGGATATATTATACAACATATCAATTATATTTTGCAAATATTTTGTTAATATTTTGGATAAATAATTTGGATGTTGTTTTACAAAAAAGGCCTTATTTTAAATCAGGCCAATTTATACATCATCCTTATTAGTGAAATATGTACCAATAAAAACTATGTTTATTCCTCTTTTCTCATTACAGGAAACATGATTACTAACACTACCAACAACCCGTAAAACCATGTATCTAATGGTTTAACTTCAACAACTTCAATGGCTTTTTGACTGACTAAACTATTGATTCTTTCTAGTTCTAAACCATTAGCTTTTACATTATAAAAGTTTTCATTCAAATAGATGACGACATAATGTTCATGCTCTACTCGACTTCTTCTTACCACTCTCGAAGGATAAACCTCTACACCTTCAATATCGTTTAAAGATCCTTCAATCTCACTCCAAGACGAAACTTGGTGCCAATTAGCAACCAATACTCTGCCATCTTTTATTGTGATCATGCGGTAATCAAATAGTGCTACTGATAAAATAATGACGAATAGCACAAACTTTATCATCTTTAAACGCATGTTTCCCCTCTTTTACTTTTTACCTCTAATATACTGTTCTGGATATGTTATTTCTACACCTAATTTAGGTGCTTCATTAATGACTAAATAAGGATTACTTAAAAGTTCTCTACCGATATAAATAAAGTCTGCTCTTTCAGATGAAACAGCAAGTTCTGCCATTCTTAAATCAGTGATTAAACCACCACCAATAACAGGTAAGCCTGTTAACTCTTTCACCTTTTTAGCTAATTCTAATTGATAACCTGGATAAGCTTTAATCTTAACTAAGATGTTACCACCTGATGAAACATCAATTAGATCTAATCCTAAATGTTTCACACTGTTAATCGCTTCACTAATCGTCTCAGGTGTGACACCTTCAGTAACATATTCATATGCTGATACACGTAGTGCTAACATCTTTTCTTTTGGCCAGTATTTAACAACTTCTTCCATCACTTCTTTTAAGAAGATCTTACCATCAGCATAGATATCAGTTCTCTTATTCGAGATAGGAGATAAGAATTGAAAAATCAAATAACCATGCGCACCATGAATCTCTAATAAATCATATCCTGCTTCATCAGCACGACGTGCTGCTTGACCAAAATCTTTAATCACTTGTTTAATCTCATCAAGTGACATTTCTTCTGGTGTCTGATAATCCTTTGAATAAGCAACTGCTGATGGACCAATAGGTCTTTCTACTTTTGCTTTTCTTCCTGCATGATTGATTTGAATGCCTGCAATTGCTCCATAATTTTTAATGGTTTTAACGATATGTTTCAAACCATCAATCTGATCATCACTCCAGATACCTAAATCATTTTTGGTGATTCTTCCATCAGGTGCGACCGCTGTTGCTTCCTGAATGATGAGTCCTACACCACCAATGGCACGTGTTCCATAATGAATGATATGAAAATCATTTACTAAACCGTCTTCCTTTGCACTATACATACACATCGGTGGCATCACCACTCTATTTTTAAATGTATAGTTTTTAAGTTGATATGCATCAAATAGCATAAAAAAGCCCGCCTTTCATGGTTGAAATGTAATTTCATTGTACCACGAAAAGCGGTGTTTAAAGATATTTCATGACGTTTGATGGTATGATTATTCTTCTTTCGTTGGCATCATGAGCATCATGATGGTAAAAAAGTGAACTAAGAAGTAAACCATCAGTGGTAGAAAGATGTCTAAGACATCGTGAAATAGATCGATATATCTGAATAAACCCACAAGGATATAACTGATCCATATGCCTGAAACGATCATTGTTGGGTTAACTTCAATATCACGTAATCTTCTGATGATGAGTGTTGTAAATGACATAGAAGATAATAGCACATACGATAAAAGAATATGTCCAACAATCGTTACACCTATACCAAAATCAATCACTTTAGAGGAACTGACAAAAATTACGGTGATACTGACCAAGGCAAGTTGAAAGAGCAATGCCAAATTGGCATCTTCTAAAGGGGTTTTTCCTTTGATATCAAAGGTTTTTTGAAACGTTAAACCCATTTGATGAAGCCATTTTTTGATCACTTCAATCACCACTTTCTTATGATAATTCCTCAATATAACTTGCGTAGCCTCCTGCAGTACCAAATGTTGGATATAAAAATATCAACTCGTTATCTAATGTTCTTCTTACAACAAATAATTGATCTTGATATGTAAAAAATAGATAGTCATCACCAAATGTCATATAAAAGATGACATCTTGCATACGTTCATTGATCAAAGGTGC
>Ga0265295_1005036_pt1 | contig 17288 bp, 19 predicted proteins | sample Munlansysbiofilm_FD_192503 | JGI IMG/M metagenome (GOLD analysis project Ga0265295, IMG submission 192503) | Leachate microbial communities from a municipal landfill in Southern Ontario, Canada - Methane capture system biofilm | ecosystem: Engineered > Solid waste > Landfill > Unclassified ...
TTAAGGCTTTGTTGTCTTTACACAGAACATCTGCCATCTGGGGTGGCAGCGATACGACATCTCCTGGCGAAAGAGCGTAAATTCGTCCGCTATAATCCTGAAATTCTGGAAGATTTTCATATACCGCTATCACACGGTATGACTCGGGAGCAGGGGCATCGGCGGACGTAACGTTCACTTCATCTGCGCACAACTCATCCGGGGTTTCGTTCACAGGTTTCGGCAGGACCGGAGCTTGCTCGGCCGAAACCTCTGCGGGAACGAAATGGTATGCAGTGGTCTCTAATGTTGGTTTCCCATCTAAAAGAGTCTTTCTGCAGGATACCGCGGATTCGTAGACAACATCAAACAACATGCGCTCACCCGGAACCATCATCCGGACTTCATCACGGTTGATTTCTTCGCCGTTTGCCCGAGCAAGGGCAAGTGCGAGGATTTTCCTGGTCCTGACCGAATACAGGTCACGGATATATTCGCGCAGACTTTCGCGCTCCTTCAACAAACTCTGCACACCTTCCCCAAATGGGTCGTCGTGAGCGGCGGCCTGTTTATGCAGAGCAAGTATGTCCGCGTGAATTTCCTCATACATTGTTGAAGGGATCTCAGCAAGAGAACCCGTGTTCCGCTCATCGATCAGGTATCCATGTAGGTCGGAAATGCTGATTCTACTCATCTATACCCCTCCGGAAAGCTCAGCAATTCCTCGGCAGCAGAGGAAAACTCCAAGTGCCTCGGGAACGGTGTTACGACCCGTGGTCAATGTATAGGTGTTTCCAAGGATCGACATGGATGTATTAAATGCGCAGTCAACAGAGACGTTTCGTTCACCAAACACCACCGCATCGATTAAAGGATCAAACGCATCCAATTGATCGACGGGGATCGGGACCACGCGCATACCCGAACCTCCGTGAAGAGAGCCGGGATGACGGATCAAACGCTTCACATCGGTCGTTACCGGCTCGTCGGCCTGGGCTGCACGGGAAAGGACACCGGACTGGAAGGGTTCGTTCTCGGAATTAGCGATCGCCCGGATCACTTTGTTTGCAAGAAGCACTTCTGATTTTTCCTGAAGCGTCTTCTGGGTAGTTTTGATATTTTTCAAAAACCCAGTCATATCCTTCGCTGAAATACCCGATAACCCAGACAAATAAGAAAGTGCATCCTCCTGAGGCAGGGCCGCGATCCGGGAGAGTTCATCCGCCAATGCATCGTGATACCTGAGCTGCCAGCCGGATTTTTTTGATGATTCCATCATACTATCAAAGGAGAGTCCGGTCCCGGAAACATAATTTACCAGCTCGCGCCGCTCGGCGGTATCCCAGCCGCGTACGGAAAGAAGCGGGAGATGGACATGATACCCGCGCCCGCCGGAAAAGTTGACTCGCAGATCACGTTTTGCGAACCCGAGCTCATCTGTGAGCATATCGATGAGTTTGAACAACTCCTCTTTGACCCGTGCAAGCATAACGTCAAACGGACCGCGGACGATATGATCCGCATCCAAATCGAAGATAACATCGGCTCCAAGCCATTCTTTATCTGCCATCTGGGCGGCGCCGGGATGAGTATAATACGCGGTTGAGTAATACACATGGGCGGGAACCATATTTTTCATATAGGAATTGAGTTCCTCAGGAGAGGTAAACGAAATGTGACGCCGCATCCCGGACCGCTGATTTTCTGTAAAGAAAAGAAACCCCCATTCCCGCTCGGTCAGGGACTCGGGCGTGTACACCGCGCCCGCTCCCTGAATGGTTCCGTTGTAGTAGGCGGAAAAACGTTGCCTCAGGAATTCGAGCGTGGCAGGTTTCATAGATTCTTAATCATATATGGACCTAAACGCTGATATCCCTGTCTATGATAGTAGGGTCTGACCCCAACACCGCTCATTACCGCCACTGAGGAATACCCAGCATCACGTGCAGTCTCTTCGGCACGCGACAACAACTGCTGGCCATATGACCTGTGCTGACGTTTCGCTCCCGAGCCATGCTCGCCGAGCGGGACTATTTCACCGTAGACATGAAGCTCCCGAACAAGAGCAGCTCCTTCGAGTTCAGATCTGAACACCGTTCCGGGGAACCGAAGACGAACAAAACCGATCAACGATTCGCCGGCAGTGGTTGAAAGAAAATGTTCTGTCCCCCCACAGCAGGGATAGACGAGAATTTTATCATCATCACAGGCATTACTTGGCCGGCGGCCGATCTCACGACAGCGAATACACCGGCAGCTCCCTCCCTGCTCTTTCAGCCTTTCTGCCGCCATCTGACGGATATGTCCATGGATCGAACCGGAGACGATAAGTTTTGCCGGGATATCCCGCTGGATACGCTGGAGTCGGACATATTCGGGAAGTCTGCTTTTTGCATAGGCAAGAAGATCGACAAGCTCATCCTCATCATACGTGACATACTCCCCCTTTTGCCAGAGTTCTTCAAGTTCTGCACCAGGGGTAACTAATGTGGGATAAATTTTCAGGAAATCCGGGCAAAATCTGGGGTTGGTGAAGAGCTGATCGAACATCTCCCGATCACGCGGAATAGTACTTCCGTACAGATTCGGCATAACATGGAAACCCACTTTGATGCCGGCATCCCGAAGGAGCGTGTTTGCACGAACACTATCCGAAACAGTGTGTCCGCGTTTGTTTAACAGCAGGAGCTCATCATCGGTGTGCTGAAACCCAAGCTCGACCTTGGTCACGCCAAGTTCGAGCATTTTATTGATATGCTCTTCTTTACACCAGTCAGGGCGGGTCTCGAAGGTCGTGGCAATACAGCGAACGTCGGATTTTTCGTTTTCGAGCATCAGCTCATTCACGGATCTGGCAGTGGATTTATTTCCGGAGAACTCGTTCATGGCGCGAAGACACTCGGAAACGAACCACTCCTGATACTGCTGATCACGGGCAGTCATCGTCCCGCCCATAACGATCAGTTCAGCTTTGTCAACATGATGCCCAAGACGTTTGAATTGTCCAAGACGGGCGGTCACCTGACGATACGGGTCATACTCATGCTGACGTGCACGCAGAGCCGCCGGTTCTTCTCCGGTATAACTCTGCGGAGAGTTGAAGATGTGGTCAGGTCCGCCGGGACAGGGCAGACATTTGCCGTGCGGACATGCACAGGGAGATGTCATCACCGCGACCGGAGCGACACCGGAAAGTGTCCGGGTCGGTTTTATCATCAAAACACGGCGAAGAGCTTCATACTCCTCAGGGTTCGCAGCGGCGAGAATAGAGGAGTTCTTCGGCATCACATCAAGAGCATATCTGCGGCAGACCGAGAGTTTGATATGCTGGATATCCGGATTTGGATCAGAAAAAATGAGTGAGATGATCTCACGATAAATGGCGTGCTCTTCCATTAGTGATAAGATCAGTGTTCTGCAACAATACTCTGGCTTGGTTCCTGGACAAATGGAGTCTGGGCAGCCTGAGCGGAGTTCATCTCAGAGACGATCTCATTTCCCAGAGTGAGAAGAGCAACGCGATGCAGATTCTTATTTTTATGAATATGGATCGGTGAAATCTGCAGTGCATCGTATTCATCAGTGTGAACACTTTTTCCGGAGACGGATTCATAATACTTCTTGACCTGAACCATCAGCATGTGTAAATGGAGTAACTCTTCTTTCTGCATTATTTTGTAACACCTCTTATCAAAAAATCTTCCTTAATCTTGTCTATCATGTCGACACATATAGGTTACTCGTCATATTTATATCAGAGTTCATGACAGCCAATGTTTTTCGGTAAAATGACAGAGAGAAAATACTCTATATTGCTTCAATCAAAAAAACATCACCGATCCTCTCTTTGATTTGCGGCGCGTGACTTGCAACCAAACGCAGTTTTCAGACAGCCTTATATGTAAGGACCGTGTAGGTGATGACAATGAAGGATGATCGGTATGCAGGAATTTTCGGAGGGCTGTTTGGATGTGCGGTCGGCGATGCTCTCGGATCATCATACGAAGGGGCATACAGAGACGAAAAAAGAGAAGTCAATATGACGGGTGGCGGGCAGTTCGATCTCAAAAAAGGAGAGGTCACTGACGACACGCTGATGATGCTCGCACTTGCAGAAATATTCTGTGAAACGGGGGAGTTCACCCAAGATATTTTTCTGCATAAGGTCATCCTCACCCTTCGTGAAGATGATACCACATTCGGCAGAACGACAAAGACCATCACCTCACTTCTGGAACAGGGATGCACGCCCGAAGAGGCCGTATACGCCTTACACATCACGTACGGGAGCAGAACGAACGGCAGTGTTATGCGGACCATACCTGTCGGTCTCGTGATGCAGGATGATGTTGAAACAACCGCCCGCATAGTCTCGGCGTTCACGCATTATGACCGGGATGCGGGAGACTGCTGTGCAGTAATTTCCAGAGCCGCTGCAGGTTTGGTTGCGGGAAAATCAAAAGCCGAGGTCCTGGCAGAGATCCCTGCGAAGTACCTCTCCGGAGAGCTCATCCCGTCCATTGACCCGGTCGAGACAACAAGATGCGCCCTCACCTGTTTTCGTGACGGGGACGGGTATACGGATGTGATACGCCGTGCCTGCGTTTTAGGCGGAGACACGGATACGGTCGCCTGTATCGCGGGAGGACTGGCAGGTATTCTGTGGGGAGTTCCGCAAAAATGGATAGACACCTTACTCCTCAAGGACAGGATCACAGAGGTCGCCGAACAGCTCATCAGTAAAGCTGCAGAAATGAGATCCGCTGAGAAAAAATGAGGGATCAGGTAGGAACTGAACGCATCTCAACGAGCTTGAGGTTCTTCGTACCCTTGGGACATTCAGTGTAGGGACCGAGAACCTCCAAAACTACATATCTGCCATTATCGGTCAGACCGTCCGGATGACAGAACGCATATCCTTTACAGAAGACATCATCGCAGACCGGCGTATACGTAATTCGTGTCCTGCGGGTCGCCTGACTCGTTGGGATCACCGCCGTGATAATCGTCTCGGCAACTTCAACGGCCTTTGCCCCGCCTTCATGAACGGCGCAGTCATGTTTTGTTTTCCTGACTGAGACAACACGGTATCGTTTTCCCTCATGGAGTTTCGCGTTGTGGCAGACCTTTGCTACCTTACATGATTCGCATTCGGCTGCTTTACCTGCATAGACGAACTCGGCACCCTCATGGGCGAAGACCGAGCCGACAATGGTCACGATTGTTTCTTCCTTTTCCATAATTTACTCCTTATACAGCTGGGCAACGAGGCATGCCGCCCTATCCTGCGTGATCTCTTCATCAAAAATCGTGTAGCGTTCGGGCCGGATCTCTTTTGCCCGAATGATCGCCTCGATAACGATCTCATCTGAAACACCCAGCTCTTTTGGTGTAGTCGGGGCGCCGATCGTCCGAAGGGAGTTTCGAATCTTTTGCCAGTCTCCCCCATGCATGATCATACTGATGATCGTCCCGACCCCACAGGCTTCCCCGTGAAGGACTTTGCCTGGAACGAGCCGTTCGATCATATGGGCAAACTTATGTTCCCCGCCGGACGCCGGTCTGGAGCTTCCGGCAATGCTCATCGCCACCCCGGAGGCAAACAGCGCCTTCACGACGATCCAGGCGGCATTCTCGTCGAATGCTTTGATCTTATCAGCGTTTTCCACCATCAACTCCGCAGTGATCATCGAAAGCGTCATCGCATACTCGCTGACCTGTTCACCGGTTTTTGTTTTGGAGAGATCCCAATCAAGAACCGCGGTGTAGTTCGCAACCATATCTGCGTAACCGGCGGCCATCAGCCTATGAGGAGCCCCCGCGATTATTCCCGTGTCGGCAACGATGGCGAGAGGAGGGTGGGCCGCCACACTGACATTGCCGTCTTCGGTCATCACCGAAGCACGCGATGAGGCGATACCGTCGTGGGAAGCGGCTGTTGGAACACTGATAAACTGGATATCGAGATTGTAGGAGACGACCTTTGCCGTATCGATGACCCGGCCCCCTCCTACCGCGATGATCATCACGATCCCGGCGTCCCGGGCAAGATCCTCGATTCGTCCGATCTCCTCATAGTTGATCTCCCCCACAATAGCGGAGATCACCTCACGGCCTTCCAATAGAGAGAGAACCTTGGAACCCACGGTCTGCATGGAAATATTTCCTGAAAGAAGAAGAAGCGGACCAGTAATACCCAGATCGGTGATAACATTAGGCAGCTGAAGTAATGCATCATGCCCGGCGATAACATCCCTCGGCATCTGGATCCAGCGGGATTTGTCAAAGGTTTTATCCTTGAGTATCCTATTATTCTTAGCTTTCATAGTCGTGATCCTATATGTTAAATGAATTATATGAATGGATAGTCGAACTGGAAGGATCAACCTATACGGTCATCCAGACGATATTGTATGCATTATTAGTCCTCGTGGGACTGTATATACTTTACCGCTGTCTGAAAAAGGCAAATATTACGATTGATACACCACTTATTCTCACCGGTCTTACCTATATTATTCTTGGCGGGCTTCTCCGCGTTGTGGAGGATACGGGCATGGTCCCCGAACCCTGGTGGATCCTGTTTGTGACCCCGCAGGTCTATTTCCTGACGATGTTCTTCGCAATGGCGATGCTGTTTTTCTCCTACCAACTGCAGAAGAACAAGGTCGTTGTGTCATATACGACACCATTTATGCTCGGCGGAATTATTTCATCTCTTATCACAGCCGGCTTTTTGGTCTGGTTCGGTATTACTCAGGCAACCGATGTGGATTTGGGTGCGGGAATACTGGTCATCCTGATAGCAGCGGCCGCGGCAGTAGCTCTCTGGGCGATCCTTCGGTATATTTTCCGCTGGGAGTATGTCAATCAGCCCCTGTATATTGTTTTGATCGCGGGGCATATGCTGGATGCCTCGGCGACGAGTTATGCTCTTGCGTTCAAGGGATACATCGAACAGCATGTTCTTGGAGGCACGCTGATCACGCTTACGGGAACTCCGTATGTGATGTTCGCGCTGAAGATCGTAGTCCTGATACCTGCCATCTGGGTTCTGGAAAAGTTCAGAAAAGAGCCGGGGATGGACAGTATCTGGCATCTGGTGCTCTTGGCAATGATCGTGGTTGGTCTTGCCCCAGGTCTCCGGGATGTGCTGCGTATGGCTCTCGGCATCTAGAATTCTTACATCTCCCACTCCACCTCTTTTTTGACATATTTCCCGGATAGCTGATCTGTTTTATTCGATCACATCACCCCACAATACTCATATCCCCTCACAGCAAATATACACAGAATGAAAGCCTGCATTATGTGCGGCGGAGAAGGCACCCGTCTTCGTCCGTTAACATTTGAGCGTCCAAAACCCTGTATTCCGATAGCAAATAAACCATCGATCGTACACCTGGTGACGCACCTTGCAAACCTCGGATTTACCGACATCGTTCTGACCATCGGATACTTGGGTGACGATATCCAGAATGCACTCGGCGACGGATCGCTCTACGGAGCAAATATCACCTACGTGTCCGAAGAGGTAAAACTCGGGACGGCCGGTAGTGTAAAAAACGCTCATAAGTATCTTGAAGACGCCCCATTCCTCGTAGTCGGGGGCGATCACATGACCGATCTCAACCTTCTGGAATTTTACCGGGACCATATGAATTCCCCGGCGATCACCTCGATCGGTCTGATCAGTATCGAGGACCCGCGTGAATTCGGTATCGCCGAGATCGACGCTTCCCTTCGGATCCAGAGATTCAGGGAAAAACCTTCACCCGGAGAGATCTTCTCGAACCTTGCAAGTACCGGCATCTACGTCTGTGATCCAAGGATATTTGAGTTCATCCCGGAAAACACCAAGTTCGACTTCGCCAAAGATCTGTTCCCGCTCCTTATGGAGAAGGGATATCAGCTCAACGGCTGGCTTGCACGCGGAAATTGGACGGATGTCGGCAACCCGGAGATGCTGCGTGCCGCCGAAAAGTGGATCCTGCAGGAAAAAACCGTAACCAGCGTTTCAGGCACGCTGAATGTCAAGGACGCACACATCACCGGACCCGTTACCTTAGGTGATGGGATCACGCTCGGCGCAGGTTCACGAGTCGTTGGCCCGGTCTTGGTCGGCAATGGAGTGATGATCGGAGAAAACGTCATCATCGGCCCATACACAAGCATCGGCGATAACTGTGTTATCAAAGCCAACGCGAAAATATTCTCCTCATCCATCTATAACGGGGTGATTGTCGGATCCAACACCACGATCTCAGGGAGCATCGTCGATGTCAATACGAATATCGGAGACAACTGTTCTATTGAACATAACACCGTGATCGGTCCGCGATCGATCCTGCAGAATGATGTCACTATCCATTCGGGAACCCGACTCTGGCCTGAAGTTATCGTTCCGGAAGGCTCAGTGATAAAGGTACATCTGCTCAACAGCAAATTCGACTCACGGTTCGAAGGCTCGTAAAAAGAGATACTATTTTTTTATGACCGGGCAGCCTTTTCTTTGGCTTCCCGGCATTTATTGATCAGTTCACGATCGTTTCCATTCGCAAACGAGAGAGCTTTGTCAAAGGACTCGATCGAATCTGCATACTTGCCAATAAGCAGCTGTTCGTATCCTTTGTTATACCAGGTATTCGCGTCATTCGGAAGAGCGAGAAGAACACGCCGGAAACAGTCATACGCCTCCTCGTGTTTTCCAAGACAGCTGAGCGCCATCCCTTTATTGTTCATCGCGCCCGTCATTGAACGTTCATACTTCAGGGCTTTATCATAATAGAAGAGCGATTCCTCATATTTTCCTTGGGATGAAAGAGCATTCGCACAGTTGAAATAACTCACCGCATGACCCGGCGCGATAGTGACGGCAGCTTTGTAACAGGAGATCGCGTCATCGACCTTCCCGCAGTCGAAGAGCATCGTGGCACGATTGAACCAGTGTTCCGGACCCCGCGGTTCAAGATCGCAGACCTTCGCCATGACATCGTCGGCCTCCTTATACTTTTTTGCGAGGGAAAGCATCCGTGCATGACTCGTGAGAAAGACCACATCATCAGGGGCAAGAGAAAGGGCCTTTTTGAAACATTCATCCGCCTCGCCGTACCGATGAAACGTTGCGAGAGCATCCCCTTTATTGTGATAATAGACCGCTGAATCAGGGCGGAGTTCGATTGCACGGTCATAACAGGGGATCGATGCTTTTTCTTCATTAACCATCGCAAGGATACGCCCCTTCTCATGCCAGGCAAGGGGATTTTCCTTATCGCATGATATGGCTTTATCAAGACAGTGAAGAGCGTCGGTATACCGTTTCAGCCGAATATACGATTCTGCCTGTGCAAGCCACATTGCAGAATCAGCTTCATTTGGAGCGGCATTCCCCTGCTTTTTGAACTTATCGAACAATCCCATGTAGTAATAAATCAGTTTGCGTTGAAAGATGATGAACGATTCGGAAACAGACGGAAAAATCCGAGTTACCGTAAAATGCTTATAACAACCCCTCTAAATGGTTAGTCAATGATACCCTCCTCGTCCTTCTCGGAATTTTTCGCAGGTCTACGCAGCATAGGATTTTTCAAACGGCTGTTTTCCTGGAAACAGGTCATACGCCGTGCTGACGACGCATATGCCCAGTATCAGGCCGAAACAAACGAGGCGGGGAGAAGATACCGGGAGTTTGAGATCCAGCTCAATCAACTTTCCGGCGAGCTGCAGATGGAGAGAGGAAAATACGCATCACTGGAAGCCTTACGGGAGGCAGAAAGAAAATCCTCTCAGGATACGAGGGACAGGTTTGAAGTAACGGCACGGGAACTTGAAGTCACTAGAGGAAAACTGTTCGGCCTCGAGAAAATACGCGAGGAACAGAGCATCGCAGAAGCCGAGCGCAGACGGGAAGAGCGGGAGAGATACCAGAGCCTTGAGAGCGAGTACGGACTGCTCTTTGAACAGATCACTGCCGCAAAAGGAAAGATCTCCACAATGGAAGGTGCACGCGAAGAACTGAACATCGCGGAAGCCGAACGCAGACAGGAGGAGAGGGCAAGATACCAGAACCTTGAAGAAACCTTCAGAGAACTCTCCGAACAGCTGAGCCAGGCAAAAGGCAGGGTCGCAGGCCTCGAAAGCCTACGGGATGAATTAGTATCAGCAGAGACCTCACGAAGAAAGGAGGAAGCTCTGAAGTATCAGGAACTGAAGGAAAATCTGGATACGGTAACCCAGGATCTCATCGCCGCAAAGGAGCTTATCTCCGGATATGACAGTATCAGAGAAGAGCAAACGGCAGAATACAACCGAAAGATCGAACGGATCAATACGCTGTACGATCAGCTGAAATGCGACAGGGAAACACTTGCAAATGAACAGATGAACCTCCTGGTGCGAAAACAGGAGGAACTTGCCGTCTCATGGCAGAAGCATGAGAACGAGGTCGCAGAAAGTATCAGAACGATCTGCAGAAAACATGACTTTGTATGGTGTGATAAATGCGAATACCCCCACCCGGGTACGCCCGATAATGTTGTGCTGATCGGGAAGATGTACACCATCTTCGATGCAAAGAGTCCAAAGAATCCCGAAGAGTTGGAAAACTTCCCGGTTTATCTGAAAAGTCAGGCCGAGGCGATGAAAAAATACTGTAAACACGATGACGTCAGAAAAGAAGTGTTCCTCGTGGTCCCTTCAAGCACGCTTAATGTTCTGACGACCTATCAGTATGATCTGGCTGAGTATGTTGTCTACATCATCACGCCCGAATCACTGATCCCGATTCTCCAGACCCTCAGACAGATCGAGAACTATGAGTTCACTGAAACAATGAGCCCGGAGGATCAGGACAAACTCTGCAGGTTCATCGGCAAACTTTCCCATGCAACCAAAAGAAAGATCCAGATAGACACCTACTTCTCCCGCGAACTCATCGATGCACTGAGAGGGATCGATATGATTCCAGAAGATTTCGCCGCTGAGATCGGAAAATATGAACAAAAGGCAAAACTCAATCCGCCGATGGAAAAACGAGTCAAGATGATCGAGATCAACGATGTCGAGAATGAGGTCAGAAAAATGGAAACAGAGATCGCGGTGAGAACCGCGGTCGGTGAGTGATCACTTTTTTCCTTCCGCAGTCATCAAAGCATTTTTAATTATCCCAGCAAGGATCGGATTTTGTGTATTTGCCGCGTCCTTTAGCGCCTGTATCACTGACTCGCCGCCGATACTCCCAAGAGAAGCCGCAGCTGCGGCACGGATCCCGGGTTTTGGATCGGCAAGACAGGAGATCAACGCAGGGACCACATCCGGCCTTTCTGAGTTGCCAAGAGCCGAAGCGGCCGCACGGCGGACGCCCGGAACCGGATCAGAGAGAAGTGGGAGGAGCGTATCTTCCAGATGGAGTTTCTGTTTCCGAACGGACTCTGCCGCCGCTGATCTCACCGATGAGTCCGGATCCCCGCATAATATGATGAGAACAGGGATCTCCGCGGTCACCGAGGCAAGCGCACGGCGAACGTAAGGCGACGGGTCTAACGTGAGCGTCCCCGGCGTCAGGGCATCCAAAACATATACGGCGGCGGCACGGATATCCTCACGTTCATCAGTAAGGGACACGGAAACTACAGAAAGTTCCTCTGCAGATAGCTGTCTGCCCCGGAGACCGGAGAGTGCCGCAAGCCTGACAGCGGGAAGATCCTTTAATGCGGAGACAAGGGTCGGAACAACTGCCTGATCATGATAGACCCCGAGCGATATAACGGCGATCTCGCGGATATCCTGCTCAGATGATGAAGAAGCAGAAATCAGCGCGGGGATCGCACCCGGAACTCTGAACTGTCCTAGAGCCTGAACGGAAGCATACTGAGTCGGCATATCCGCGGAGGAAATCCCCGCGACCAGCGTGTCGACCGCAGGCTGACCGCCGTCCATAAACAACATAAGTGCAGCTTCCCGGACACCGAGATCCTCTGCAGAAAGATAGTGGAGATACTGCGCATAATCCAGCTCAGCAGAATAATTCCGGAGCGCCCAGAGCATAACGCGCTGAGTAAGAGGATCATCCTCTTTCAGCACACCCAAAATATAGGAGAGTGATACCGGATCTTTCAAGGCACATACCTTGTTCGCAGCATCCTCCTGCCTTGCGATATCATCACTCCTGATCGCGGCGATAAGATCATCAAAGGCAGATTTTTTCATAGAACCTCAGTTCTTAACGTCGGTCACTTTGATGATATGCCAGCCGAACTGGGTTTTGACCGGACCCACAACATCGCCTGCGTTTGCCTTGAGACATGCATCCTCGAAGGGTTTGACCATCTGCCCTTTGCCAAAGTAGCCAAGGTCCCCGCCGGCGTTTCCGGAAGGACACTGCGAGTACATTTTGGCGAGTTTGGCAAAATCATCGCCCACAGCGATCTTCTGCATGATCTGTTTTGCTTCAGCTTCGGTCTTTACTAAAATGTGGGATGCTTTTACCCGTACCATATTTCTATCATATCGTTTTCACTGCCAATAAGCTCTATGGTTTCTCCGGCGTCCATAAGTGATCAAGGATGGCCGCAGAGGCCTCCACGCCGCCGTCCAGATATGCGGCCCCCATCAGAGCTTCGAAGCATTCCGCAGAGACCCGGCCGCTTGTCCATATCTGCATGCGGAGCTCGCCTTTTCCCCATCGCATATACTCCGGAAGACCGATATCCTCGGCGAGCCGGCGGACGACCGTCATGTTCACGAGATCGATTTTTTTCCGGGTGATCTCACCTTTGTCGAACTCGCCGTCCTCGATGAGCTTACGGATCACGATCAGATCCAGGACAGCGTCGCCTAAAACAGCCAAGGAATCCATCGTATCACTCATGGAGAGTTCGTTTTCCCGGGCATAGGCCGTACGAGTCAGAGCGTGGAGAAGGAGATCCTCATTCGTAAACGTGTAGCCGATCTTTGCATACAGGTCAGCGTAGTTCATTCTGTTCTCCCGTATTGATTGATGAGCTGTATTAGGTGGGTAAACCCTTCCATTTCCATAGTCAAAACTCCAGTTAGAGCCATACCCATACTGGTTTCGCCGTCTGCAGAAAGGGTCTCAGGGCCCCGGATGACCTGACGGTCGAGAACCGATTCGGCCTCCGGATCATGAACAAATGCCCGGCCGGGGATGATGACCGTTTTTTCAAGCAGAGACGAATCCAGTTTTTTCAGATCATCGATAGTGATGAGGCAGGAGATCTCCTTATCTACAGGAACGACCATACCTTCCGGCGCCCCACAGGAGCGAAGGATCTCCGCGATATAGGGGGCTGCAATACTTCCGGTGATGACAGAGACACTGCCGGTGATCCTGGGCAGATGCCCAAGAAGATCTGGCTCGTTTCGGATCGCAAACGGCGAGTCGAACGCAGGATCGTAGAGAGGCGTTGCCGACAAACGAAGGTTCGGGAACCGGGCCGCTGCTTCGCTGACCAGCTCCCGGAACTCCTCCACTGTATGGACCCGCTGGTTTTCGATGACGGGCGCATTATCCAGAATAAGCCCCTGGTTTTCCCGGTTGGCAAATCTCATGAGGATCACGCCTTTGACGCCGATCTTTTCAAGCCACGCAAGAGTGTTCCAGAGGACTTCCCCGTCGTTGACGTCGGGAAGAATCACGAGAGCGGCGTACACATCGATTTTGGCGGCAAGCCGTTCGATCACGTCGAGCGAGGCCTGCGGGGTCGGGTCATGCATGTATTCTTTCCGAAGGGCAGGGTCGCTTGCAAAAACCGTGAAGGAAACCTCCTTCATATTATTTTCGATCATGAAATCGGCGATTTCAGCGTCGTCGAATCCTTTTCCGCTGGTGTATCCGATATGAAGAGGGACGTTGAGGGATCCGAGGATCTCTATTAAGGGAGTAAACTCCGGATAGCAGCTCGGATCGCCCCCGCCCGATATCGTGATTTTTGTGATATCTCCCGTGACCATCTGCAGATCGGCAAGGAAATGATCGGCGACGTCCTGAAGCGAGTAGAAGCCGGCATACTCTTCTTTTACGCCTTTGGCACAATACTCGCATCCTTTTTTGAACGGCATACAGTATCTGCAGCCGAACGGGGGTACATCTTTTGCATGCTTGAAGTAGCAATAAGAGCAAAAACCCCGGCAGTCTTTGCCGGGTTTTCCTCCTATATCGATCGTAAGATGTACCATATTCTCTATCTATATTGGCGTCACTGAATATGAAACCAATCAGTTGCAGGCTCTTTCCTGTTACTTTCTTCGAAGAATGACCGCGATGAAGTTCATGTACTTCCCGCCGCCGGCTTCCATGGTTTTCCGGTCGCCGACTGCATACGGGTTGTCTGAGGCGAGCCAGTCATTCCAGACCTCTTCATTGCTTTCCATCTCATGGATCGAAAGGATCTCGATGCCTTCCGTGGCGCGGATGATGTCTTCCCAGTATACGGCGTCGTGAATATATTCGAGCAGTTCAGGGGTCCATGAGAGCAGGAGTTCGGGCGGCAGATTGTCGTGACAGTCTTTTTTCATTCCCGGAATGGCGAAGTAGAGGTACCCGCCGTGTTTGACGAACGGAAGGAGATGCTCGCCGAGATACGCTTTGTCCCTACCGAAGAAGTTGTATGCATCTATGCAGACAACTGCATCGAAGAACTCTTCTGCGAAGGGAAGGTCGGTCGCGTCCGCATGGATGGGGATGATGTTTTCGGAAGAAAGACCCATCTGTTCGAAGAACCGCATGTTCTCCGATGGATCGCTCCAGAGGTCGGCGGCGAACACGCGAAATCCGTAATCTTTTGCAAGGAAGACGGAAGTGAGCCCCTGACCGCTGCCAAGATCCATGACAGTGGCTCCTGGCCGAATCTTGTGGCCCTGCAGAAGTTCTTCGGTTAATTTGATGGGGTTTGGCCCCATGATCTTTTCAATCACGATCTTTGGATCGTAGGTAGTGCTTTTGATATATTCCATTTTTTCTAGTACCTGTTGTATGCGTAAAACTATGCATGTGTAGAGCTCTCGCTCGTTAAAAACCACCAATGGATACTGAAGATGTATGCGAGGTTCAGATTGTCAGAACCGATTCTGCATTCATCTTCTTCGACACGCTCTCCAATGCACCACAGTATGTTATTGTCATTTTATTCACCTATACAAATTATATTAGCCGTTATATTATTTGAAAATTTGGTGAATCCGTGAAATCGACGGTCCTATTCAGCCAGGGGGAAGATGAAATCAGGATTCTTCCGAGATATCCTCGTTCCAGACAGACGGATTCTCCTCGATATAGGTTTTCATCATAGCGATGATCTCTTCGTTATTTTGGATCGTCACCTTGACCCCGCGTGAACACAGAAACGCGGTTTCGCCCGGATAATTGACATCTTCTCCCACAACCACCTCCGGGATCTTGTACAGCAGGATCGCGCCGGAACACATAATGCACGGGGCCAGGGTCGTGTACAGCGTGCATTCTTTGTAGAAAGACGCCGGATGCCTGCCGGAATTCGAGAGGGCATCCATCTCTCCGTGCAGGATAGGATTTCCCTGCTGAACCCGCCGGTTGTGTCCTCTTCCGACGATCTCTCCGTTTCTAACAATAACGGCGCCGATAGGAATGCCCCCTTCGCTTCGTCCGAGAAGTGCTTCCTCATATGCGGCCAGCATATACTGATCCATTGATTTCGTCATGATGGTTCCCTGAATTATATATGCAGAGATGGGAACACAAGAGTGATAATTGTTCGTTTTGTGATGAGGATATCTGAACCGGGACGAACCAACTATCATAAGCGCGGATGGGACAAGTGCACAAAAGATACGTAAACAAAACACGGGGACGTTATCGCCCGCATTCCTGGAGAGAGAAAAATAGAGATGAGGATGAGGATGATTTGTTGAGTGTATAAAGTAGAGAAAATGCACCAGGTAGATGAGGTATAGATAATATACGAGTTCTATTAATAATCAGTATGATACTAAACCAAAAATCTATAGAGGTGTCTTCAGACACTTTTCAACAGCTAAACAAGTATAAACTCTCCATCAATGTGGTTACTGGGCGTACTATGAGTTTGGAGAACGCCATTTTGGATTTGCTGGACATAGCGCATTCGAAAGAGTATATGTGTGTTATCCCGCGTGACGCCACGACGATATACGGTCTCGGTCGAACGGGTAACGAAGCTAAACGTGCCGCCTACAAATATCTGGGCGAGAATCGACCTGGCGACGCCCTCGCTGATTGTCTTGTTCTAGAATGTACCCCCGAAGTATTTGCGTATGTTAACCAGCACGGGGGAATCCCTATCGACAGGGACTATTTCAGCATTACCCAACGTCAAAATAAAGCCCGGATCGTTACTCTTACCCGCATTCGTTCAGTAGAAGAGTGAAATTATTCTTCTCTCTTTTAGACCTCGTTAACGCCTCGAGGATCTTGTACAGCAGGATCGGATTGCCCAACTGGACCCGCCTGTTATGTCCTCTCCCGACAATCTCTCCGTTTCGAACGATAACAGCGCCGATCGGAATACCTCCTTCGCTTCGTCCGAGAAGTGCTTCCTCATATGCGGCCAGCATATACTGATCCATCGATTCCGTCATGTCTTGTTCACCGATATCCAGAGATGGACCTGCGGAAATAATAATACTACGGTTTTCGGCGGAAAACCGCTGACCAGCCCATACCTAATCAGTCCGGAGGATTCTCCTGTACCGAAATACATATGCCTTGCAAAACCAAAACACATAAGAATATTTAGATCTGACCGTACCCGGGAAAAAGCCCGGCAGAATCATATCTGAATGCCGTAAATAGAGTTGGAAAATACAAGGAAAGGAAAATACATGAAAGTTATTTACAGCGACGGAACAATCGGCGAGTGTCCGAAAGAAGAAGAACTCCACGTAATACGTCATACTGCAGCCCACGTGCTGGCCCAGGCGGTCAAACGCCTCTACCCTCACGCAGCGTTCGGCTATGGTCCGGCGACCGAGAAGGGCTTCTATTACGACATTGACCTCGGAGACACAAAACTCTCCGACACCGATCTTGCCGCGATCGAACAGGAGATGCGGGAGATCGTCAAGGCCAACCTGCAGATCAAACCGTTCATTCTCCCGCGTGCCGAAGCATTGAAGCTGATGGAAGAGCGAAACGAGCCGTACAAAGTCGAGCACATCGCCGACCTGGACGAAAACGAGCCGCTGAGTTTCTTTGAGCAGGGCGAATACATCGATATGTGCACCGGCCCGCACCTTACCTATACCAAGACCCTCAAAGCCTTCAAACTCACCGGACT
>Ga0265295_1005037_pt1 | contig 17287 bp, 22 predicted proteins | sample Munlansysbiofilm_FD_192503 | JGI IMG/M metagenome (GOLD analysis project Ga0265295, IMG submission 192503) | Leachate microbial communities from a municipal landfill in Southern Ontario, Canada - Methane capture system biofilm | ecosystem: Engineered > Solid waste > Landfill > Unclassified ...
TTGTCGCCATTGCCCGCAGAGGACGAAGACCCAGAAGTGACCAAGCTGCGCGCGGCTTTGGATCACCGCATCGGTGAGGTTCAATTGCCGGAAGTGATTCTGGCCGTTGACGCCCAGGTGCGCTTTAGCTGGATCATGCTCGGACGTGAGCCGCGCTCTACCGACGAGCTGCTGATGGTCTATGCCGGCATCATGGCCCACGGCACCAGTCTGACTGCGGTCGAATGCGCGCGCATGATTCCGCAATTGTCTGCCACCAGCATTCGCCAGGCCATGCGCTGGGCGCGGGACGAACGGCGTCTGAGCCAGGCCTGCCAGGCTGTGCTGGAATTCATGCAGCGACACCCGATTGCCGCCACCTGGGGGCGGTCCGATTTGGCATCTTCTGACATGATGAGCATGGAGACCACCAAACGGGTGTGGCAAGCCCGGCTTGATCCTCGGCGCAACACACCTTCCATTGGAATCTACTCCCATGTAAAAGACCGGTGGGGCATCTTCCATGCGCAGCCCTTTGTGCTCAATGAGCGCCAGGCGGGCGTGGCCATTGAAGGTGTCATCCGCCAAGAAAAGCTGGAGACCAGCCAGCTTGCTGTGGATACCCATGGCTACACCGACTTTGCCATGTCACATGCCCGTTTGCTTGGTTTTGATCTTTGCCCGCGGTTGAAGGAACTCAAACAGCGCCACCTCTTTGTGCCACGCGGCACCAAAGTGCCCGCAGAAATCGCTGCGGTGTGCGAAGCCAATGTCGACGTCGCTTTGATCGAAAAGCATTGGGATAGTCTGGTGCACCTGGCAGCCTCGGTCATGAGCGGACATGCCAGTGCGGTGGCAGCTCTTGCGCGGTTCGGTTCTGCCGCCCAGGGCGATCCAATCTATGAGGCTGGCGTGCAATTGGGGCGGTTGCTGCGTACGGCGTTTTTGGCTGACTACTTTGTCAAGGACGCTTTCAGGAACGAGTTGCGCCGGGTGCTCAATCGGGGCGAGGCTGTTAACGCCCTCAAGCGCGCCATTTATACCGGCCGGATCAGCCCGGCGCAGGCCAAACGTGTCGATGAAATGCAGGCTGTGGCCGATGCGTTGAGCCTGATGGCCAACATCGTGATGGCGTGGAATACCTCACAGATGCAGGCGGTCCTGGATCGCTGGTCGAACCGCCGCCAGGTCATTCCACCGGAACTGATCGGGAAGATTGCGCCCACCAGGCTGGAGAGCATCAACTTGCGGGGTGTGTTTCGCTTCCCGGTTGACCGCTATGCTGACCAAATCCTGCCTTCGCGGCCAAATGCATCGATAACTGGCACCAATGGATGAAACCGACCACGGTTTGACGCCACGAATCGCAGATTTGAAAGTGAACAGGAAAGTCAATGAAATCAACGATCTACCAACACCACCTCCGCGCCAGTGCTAGCTTTTCGTACCGTCACTTATTGCACTGAAAACGAGGAGACCCCTACTCCGGCCTACGGCCGAGGCGGACAAGCCGCTAGGCTTCGCCATTAGTAATACGGACGGACTTGTCTCAAACATCGTGGCCGCCCTCGTCACTTCCGGCGATGCTGGCCAGGTCGGCCGCCTGGGCCTGTAATACGGATGGACTTGTCTCACTCGCCGGCGCGGCTGGCTTGCCAGCTCGATACCAGCTCGCCCGGCTCATGCCGAGGGCTTCCCAAGGCTTCTGCCGGCTCAAGGAGCGGCTTTCGTAGGTTTGCCGATCTACCGCCCCAGCAGCCCGCCGGCGGGCCGTGTGGCGCTCTCTGTCGCGCTCCTTCGCCATATCCGAGCTGATGAGCGTGCGGAGCTTGCGCTGTTCCTCGTCGGTGATCTGGAACAGGCTGATGATGGTGTCGTTCTTGGGCGTGTAGAGCGGGGAAAGCTGCTTGCCGCCGAACTCCACTTTCTCGCCGGCCTCGTGCGCCTTTGCCTTGGCGTACAACGTCATCAGCTCCTTGGAGCGATACGACCAGGCCGGATCAAGCTCGCCGGCCAGCGCGGCCGCCTCGTGGTACATCTGCCCGCTGTGCGTAGCACCAGACAGCAGCAGGAAGTTGAGACGCCAGAAAAGATGCTGCATCCGCTCGCCTTCCCTGACGCCGCCGCGCAGCTCGCCCAGCTTGCGCAAGTCCTCCAGGCGATCCCATGCGAGCTGCCGGCCGGAGAAGCCGCGCAGGTTGTCGGCTTTGCCGCCTGGCACTAGCTTGAGCTGCCGGCGTTCGGCACGGTCGCGGCGTTGCTGCTCGATGTCCCAGCGGGCCACCGGCAGCAGCATTTCAGCCAGGTACTCGAAACCGTAGCGGACGGGCTGGCCGTCCTGGCCGTGCTCGACATGCACCACGCGGCACACGTCGCCGCTCTTGGTATTCACGGTGCTGACCAGGCGCAGCACGCGGCTTGCGTCCTTGGCCTGAGGGTCGGCGCCGAGGCCGGCCAGGCGATCGACAAGATACCGCTGGCAGGCGTTCCAGCGCGGCAGCGCCTGGCGCGGCAAGGTGCCGTCCAGCAGCCACTTGGCTTGTATGCCGCGGCCGCTGTAGACCAGCAGCGAGGGCGTGGGGATGCCTTCCTGGGCGCAGTGGTACAGCACGGTGGCCGCCAGCTGCTCCGGCGTCCTGCCGGTGGCCCACGGCTGCCGGTAGGTGTCCAGGTCGGCGAACAGCAGCCCGACACGCGCCAGATTCACCACGCGCCGGTTAGGGCGCATGAACTCGGCCTGCGTCAGCCAGGTGTCGCGGGTCTGATCGACCATGCCCAAGATCGTGGGCATGTCTGTGAGCCTGTATGAGTCTTGCCGCTTGTCCTTCCCTACCGCGACCAGGAGCGAGAAAAAGCCCGTCCTGGCCGTGTCATGGTAGGTGCCGGCCTCGTCGGCCGGCTCGAACAAGGCAAGTTGTGCCTGTCCTGCCATAACCCCTTCCCGCACGGAATCCGCGCGTGACTCTTGCCATTGAAGGGGTCAGGCCGTAGAATGAGGTTTAGCTAAACAGTAGTGGGTGCGGTTGTTGAACCCATAACCTCATTCATCGGCTGTCGTGTCTATCAGCTCGCCAAAGCTGGTAGGCCCGGAACCCCCGCCAAAGCCCCGTCGCCAAACGGGGCTTTTGCATTTTTACGGCTCGATGCCGGTGCCACCCAGCAACTCGCCACCTTTGCGGGTCAGCGTCTTGGGCTTCCACCCGGCCACGTCCGCCTCGAAGCGGTAGATGCCGTGCTGGATCAGCAACGACGCCGCCGCGTCAATCGTGCGGAAGTAGCGGGGGCCGCCCCGATACTGCCCAAGGATGCGATTTTCTCCGCCGATCCGAAGCGCCAGAACCAGGCCCTTCTCTGCAACGGTGACAGTCGCACCCTGTACGCCGCCCACCAAAACGACCTCCTTAAATGCGGTCGGATTGATGACAGCCTTTGAATCAAACGTAATCATGCCCCACCTTCGCAGCAGTGTCCAGCATTAACGAAAAATGCAGGTGTCGGTTTTCGATTATGTAGCTGCTACCTAGCAGCAAACTAGCTGCTAGATTGTTCGTAATGGTCAAGGGCCTTTTCCAGTATCTCGACCAGCAGCACACCTTCACGCTGCGCCAGGGCGCGGATGCGGGCATCCCATTCCGGCGTCACCCGCGTGGCGAACTGCACCGTGCGGTTCGTCTTGCGGGCGCTCCGGCCGTCGATCTTCTTGGCCGCCGGCGCTTGCGGTGGTGGGTTGGCGGCGGCCGGCCTGGCTACCGGCGCAACCTCCGGCGCGGTCAGGTTCGTGCTGGCCTCGTCCAGCGTCGGCGGTGCGCCCAGCTCGTCGCGCCGGCCTTTCAGTTTCTTGAGCTTGGATACGTCAGCCATTTGTCACCCGGTCGATGAGCGATTGAATGAGTGTGTCGGCCCGCTCGTTCAGGCCCGCAAAGCGGGTTTCTGTGATGCTGTGGCCGGTGTTTTGCGCCTGGCGGTAGGCCGGCCGGTCGCGCAAGCTCCCATCCAGGACGGTGTAGCCGGCCTGCTGTAAATAAACCCGCGCCGCGACCTCTTCCGCCGGCGTGCCGATGCGGTTGAGGGCGAACGCCAGGCGGTCGTTCGGGACACCGGCCTTCGTCAGCGCGTGGAACTCGCGCACGGCCGGAATGAGGTCATCCCTCGATGCGCCGGACGGCTGCACGATCAAATCGGCAGCGCGGGCTATGTCGAGCGTCGCCGAGCTGGTGCGGGCCGGCCCGTCGATGATGAGAAGGTCGTAACCCTTGGCCGCTTCCAGGGCCTGCGCGGCCGTGGCGAACGCCTCGACGGACACCACGGGTTCAATGCCCTGGGAAAGCCGCAGGCGGTGCCAATCGACAGCCGTTCCCTGCTGTGTATCCAGGTCTGCTACCTTCACGCGCAAGCCGCCGGCGGCCGCTTCGCGCGCAAGGGCACGCGCCAGGGTGGATTTCCCTACGCCGCCCTTCTGTGAGACGAATGCGACAATCGCCGCCATAATTTAGCCCCTATCTAGCTGCTAGGTAGCAGCGATTATAAGATAGAAGCTAGATACAAGATAGTAGCTAGATAGATTTTAGCCGCTAAAGTTTTCGCCGCCGCTCGCGCTTTTTAGGGCTTGGCAGCAATGATGGCTGTGGCAGTCTGGTTGCTATCCAGCCACGCGGCTGTAACCGCGCAGCGGTACGTCACCAGTGCCACTATCGTCTGGTAGTCATCTGCCAACGCTCGGGCAAAGATCGGTTCGTGGTGCGCGATGCGGTTCCGCAGCAGACGCACGCGCTCCAAATCGCCATAGATCGCGTGCCGCAGAGTGGCAACAGGCTTGGCCGGATCAAGGTTCGGCATGACGCGCCGCAGATTCTGATCCCAAATGCGGGTGTCGTAACGGCCCGTGAACATCTTCTGCCAGAAAACGAACTTCAGTTCCGGGATCACCTTGCCCGTGGTCTGCGCTGACCGTCTGGCGCTTTGCAGATCACGGCGCGGGCTGTAGCCTTGCATGGGATCGGGCAAGCTGCGCTCGAATGTTGCCGACCACGGCCAGCGCGGCCCATAGAGGGCTTCCAGCGCATCGGACACCGCGTTTCGGACGACGACCTCACACACATGCAGCGGGGCCAGGAACGCGCCCGACACCTCAGCGTTCCATGCGTAGAGCAACAGGGCCGCAGGGTCATCATCCGATTGCACCCCGGCTGCGACCTCGAAGGTTCCCATGCGAGCCGCTGACAACGCGGCCCGTACTGCATCAATGGTTGTTTTCTGGTTGTTGTTTGACATACCCGCCCGGAAACCTTATATTTGAGTCACTAGCCACGGGACTAGCGGGCGCAAGCCTCCCCCCGAGGACATACGATAGTACGAAAAACCCGCCAGCCTTGGCGGGTTTTTTCTTTTCTGGTCATCTAGAAGCTAGCTATATTTTAGCTGCTAAAACTTGCGCCGTCAGGCGGGCACGGCGGCTAGGACGTTTTCCCTTCTTTGGCCCGGTGCCTGGCGATAGCTTCTTCCACCGTTTCGCCAGGCTCCCAACCGTACAGGCTGCGGATGTTGGCCGTATCAATGAAAGCCGGAAGGTCGGCGCTCGGGCCTTCGTCGTCCAGGAAAGCCGGCTCGGGCAGCTCGGCCGCGCCCTGCTCCACGTCGGCCGCCGCGCCGGCGTCGGCCTCGGTCAATGCGTCCTCCACGAAAGCGCCATGCCTGGCCGCCTCGGCCCGGCTCATGTCACGGCTGGCCCAAATCCGTTTGACCTGGGCCACGCTGCACCCGGCCAGCTTGGCAGTCTCCGCGATGCTCTGGCCGATGCTGCGCAACGCGATCACCTGGGCGCGTAGCTTCGGATCGGCCCGCCGTCCCTTGTAGCGGCCGTCCCGCTTCGCCAGTTCGATGCCCTGGCGCTGCCGCTCGCGCCTGTCCTCGTAGTCGTCGCGTGCCATCTGTAGGGCCAGCTTCAAAAGCATGTCCTGGACGGATTCCAGGACGATCTTGGCGACGCCCTGGGCCTCGGCCGCCAGGTCGGATAGATCGACCACGCCAGGGACGGCCAGGCGCGCACCCTTGGCCCGGATCGAGGCCACCAGGCGCTCGGCCTCGGGCAAGGGTAGGCGGCTGATGCGGTCGATCTTCTCGGCAATGACCACCTCGCCCGGTTGCAGGTCGGCCACCATGCGCAGCAGCTCGGGCCGGTCAGCGCGTGCGCCGCTGGCTTTCTCGCGGTAGATGCCGGCGACGTAGTACCCGGCGGCCTTCGCGGCCGTGATGATCCCTTCCTGGCGTTCAAGGTCTTGCGCGTCGGTGCTGACGCGCAGATAGACCCGCGCCACCATCGGCGCGGCTGCTGGCTTCGTCCTGCTCATGCTGGCTCCTTTGGGCATACCTGAATGCGCCTATCGTAGCCCGGAAGGCTCATTTATCAAAGAACGATCTATATGCGCCTAGCTCAAAACACCAGCCTTAAAGAGCCTTTTCAAGACAGTTTCAGCGCGATGGACTCGGGGGCATGGAAGGTTTATTATCACTAAGTATTACCACGTGATAAGAGGCCCACTATGGCAACGTCTCTCAAGATCGACGACACGCTGAAAGGCCGCGTCCAGCACCTCGCCAGCCAGCGCCGCCGCTCGCCCCACTGGATCATGCTCGAAGCGATCCAGCAGTACGTCGAGCGCGAAGAAGCCCGCGAGAGCTTCAAGCAGGAAGCCTTGGCGTCCTGGGCGGCCTACAAGGAAACCGGCCGCCACCTGACCGGCCAGGAAGTTCGCACCTGGTTGAACACCTGGGGCACCAATGACGAAAGGGCGGTGCCTGAGTGCCACAAGTAATCGTCACCGAAGGCGCGGCGGAAGGCTTGGAACGATGCCGGCGGTTCCTGGCCGTCAAGGCACCGGACGCCGCCAGGCGTGCCGGCCAGGCCATCGAGCGGCAATTCCTGCTGCTGGAGACGGCCCCGGACATTGGCCGGCCGTTCCCTGAAATGCCCGAGCTGCGCGAGCTGGTGATTGCCTTCGGGGATTCCGGCTATGTGGCCCTGTACCGCCACGAACCGGCCGACGATGCGGTGTATGTTCTGGCCTTCCGGCACCAGAAAGAGGCGGGCTACTGATGACCACCAAGACCGTGAGCGCCGCCGTACCGGCGGCCGTGAAGGCCGAAGCTGCCGCTATCTCGGCCGCGCACGGCATGAGCATGGCCGCGCTGCTGCGCGAGCTGCTGGCCCGCGTAGCCGCCCGCGATGCTGAAACGCTGGCCTGGCTCGATAAGGCCCGCCGATGACCGACCCGAAGAACCTGGAAAGCTGGCTGCATGAGAAAGCTGGCCCGGCCTATGACGCATTGAAGGCCGACCCGGCCCGCGCCGTCACGGCTGACCAGGTGCGCTACACGCTCGATGAACTGCTGGCCGAAGCCGAAGCATCCGGCCAGTATCCATTGCCGCCTGAGCAACGCGAATGGGTCGATGCCCCGGCCGTTGGCCGTGAGCTGCTGCCCGAGGATTTGCAAACCGCCGAAGCTATAGCTGCGTTCCTGGCCGATGCCGAAACCACGGCCGACCCGGCCTATATCCAGCACGCCCGCGAAGTTGCGGCGCAGGCCAGGGCCATGCACGGCCTGGAAGGGTAGGGCTGGCCAGCATCGCCATTTCTGGCGGTGCTGCAGGTGGATCTCATCGCCGGAAATGACGATGCGAGATCCACGCCAAGGGAAAGGACAGGGCGGCCGTCATCGCTCGATCTGGCGATGCTCGAGAACGCCGGCGCGCATCATCGGAAACGGCGATGCAGGCCCGAAAACGACAAGGGCGGCCACCGGCCGCCCTTGCTGTTCCTGGTGCGCGAGCCTACGCGGTGAGTGCCTTCTGCTCTATGATGAAGCTGTGTCCGCATTCTTAGAGTCACCGTGGAGAATCGCAACAAGACCGCGAACCTGATCGCGTAACTGAGCCACGGACGTTGCGTCGATCTCGATGCCCGCCGCCAGAACGGCGGGCACATTTTCAGCAGCTGACCGCAAGGCGCGGCCTTTCGCCGTCACATCGATCAACACGCGTCGTTCGTCCCCGGCGTCACGTGTGCGGCTGATCAGTCCCGTCGTTTCCATCCGCTTGAGCAGCGGCGTCAGCGTGCCGCTATCGAGATAGAGCATGTCGCCGAGTGACCCGACCGTCTGGGGTGTCTGCTTCCAGAGCACCAGCATCACTAGATACTGCGGATAGGTAAGGCCCAGCTCGGCGAGAATCGGCCGATACAGCCGATTGAGCAAGTTCGAGGCGGCATAGAGAGGAAAGCAGACCTGCCTATCAAGGTCCAGAGGGTCGCCATCTTCCGGCAAGTCCATGTTCTTCGTTCTCAGTTCGTCGCGACTGTGATGGCTACGTCGATGTTGCCCTTTACTGCGTTCGAATAGGGGCAGACCGCATGCGCCTTCGCAACGACTTCCTCGGCCGCTTCCTGATTGAGGCCGGTGATCGTCACGTCGAGCGCGACGGTCAACGCAAAACCGCCCGCGCCGTTTGGCTGCATCCCGACCGTGGCCACCACAATAATGTCATCGTCCTTCACCTTCTCGACCGCCGCCCGCGTCACATGGATCACGGCATTCTCGAAGCAGGCGGCATAACCGGCCGCGAACAATTGTTCGGGGTTGGTCGCACCCCCTTTGCCACCAAGCGCCTTGGGAAGGGCCAGTGGAAGATCAAGCAAGCCGTCGTCACTCTTGATGGTTCCGGCACGGCCGCCGATTGCCGTGACCTTCGTGCTGTATAGAAGTGCGCTCATCGAATCATCTCCATTATGTGAGACACAATAATATTGTGAACAATATTATTGTGTCAACAATTCCCGCATGCACGTCAAGTGCAGCACGCCGTTGCCGACGGTACAGGCCCGGAAACAACAAGGGCGGCCACTGGCCGCCCTTGCTGTTTCTGGTGGAGCCTACGCGGTGAGTGACTGCCGCACCGCGTCCAGTGCCTGGCGGAAATCGTCCCGTGTGGCCTGGCCCGTCTCGGCCTGGTAGTACAGCACCATGAACATGTTGGCGACGGCTTCCGCCATCGGCGAGAGCTGCCGCGCCGCCTCTTGGTCGATCCAGTCCAGGGCCGCGAGCTGCGCGGCCGCATGATGGACTGCCTGGGTTGCGATTGCATTGGTAGGATTCAAAGTTGCCATGATTCACCTCTGTGGTAGGTGGGTTGTGGAAGTGTCGGCCGGCCCCACGCCGGCCGGCGCGCTTTATCGCTGGCCGCTGCTGTAGATGCCGGCGGCCTCGGCCAGCGGCGTGTTCCTGTTGCTGCCGCTGTAGCTGTTGCTCGATGACCTGGCCGCCGGCCTGGTGGCCTCGACGGCAGACGGGGCAGGGCGATCAACGAAGACCGCCACTTCCGCCGCTGCATCAAGCTCGGCTGATTGATCGCCAACCGGCTCAACCTCAACCGTCTGCGCCTGGCGCGGATCGGCAGCGGCAACGTCCAGGCAGTCGAAAAATCCTCTTGGCGTCATCGTCATACCTCCTTGTCGCTGTTGCGGTCGCGGTTGGCGAACGCGGCTACTTCATCATCAGAATCGGCCGCCGCCAGGCTGTTGTCGCCGAAGGTCGGCACGTCCTCGGCCACCTGTTCTTTCTGGCTGCTTGCCCGAATCGCGGCTGCGAGCTTCCCCCCGGAGGTCTGGCCGATGCGCTCCTGCGCAGCATCACCGATGCTGCTGGCCGCGTGCTGGGCCAGGATCGAACCAGCTTCTACAGCTACCTTTCCGGCCTTGGCCGCAGAAGCCAAGAAGCCGCCCGCGCCGTCGCCACTCGATGCACCTGTGCTGCTTTGCTGGGTCTTGCTGGTGCCCGCGCTCGCCTTGTTCCCGCCATCCTGGGCGCTCTTGGCCTGGCTCTGACCACCGCCCTTCGAGCTGCTGCCGGCACCACTTCCGCCGAAGCCTGCCGCCTGCGCAAGCGGGGTGCTGGTGCCAGCACTGCCGCCGCTGCTGCCACTTCCGCCACCAAAGCCCGCCGCATCAGAGAACGATCCAGCAGATTCGCCAGCGCCACGGAACGCGCTCATGAGGCTTGAAACGCTGTCCGTACCGGCAGAAACATTCGCTTGACCGGCTCGGACTGCTGCCATCAGGGCCTGCGCTCCACCAGTCGCGGCAGCGCCGCCAGCGGCCAAAGCCGCGCCGCCAGACGCCACGGCCGCACCGGCACCAACTGCCGCGCCGGCGATAGCTCCCGCACTGAACGAACTACCCGAACTGGCCGCCTGACCGCCGCCTGGAATCAGCCCAGCAATGACGTTCGGGATCGAGTGGATGAGAACGACCAGGACGAGGGCAACAACAAAGATCACCAGCAGCTCGCGCATCGGTGCGCCTTCCTGCAAGTCGGCGTGAAACCCGTCCATCACCGCCACCGCCACGCCGATCAACAGCGTCATAGTCATCAGCTTGAGGGCAATGCCGGCGACCGCCCGGAAGTAGTTGATCGCTATATCGGAAGTCCAGCGCGCACCGCCGAAGCCAAGCACGAAGATTCCGGCATAGGCCATCACCCACGCAGTGACGAGGGCCAGCAGCACGTTCGCAGCGACTACGGCCATGCACGCTAGGATCGCCAGCGTTGTGAGAAAAATCGCCAGGTTGTCGATGGGGTGCAGGATGCTGTAGCTCTTGCCCGCCTTCACGATGATGTCGAAGGCTATGTCTAGGGGTGTGGATGGCGTCAGCGTTCGCGTGACGCCACCGGCAGCGGCCCCTATGTCACGCAACGAATTGACGATATCCATTGCGAAGCTCGGCCCGTTTTCCAACAGCCACCAGAAAAAGCCGGTGAAGATGGTGAAGCGGACAAGCTCCGCGAAGAACTCGCCAATGTCGGCCTTGCGCAAGGCCATCATGCCGAACGTCCAGACCATCGAGATCACAACCAACGTCCAGAACAACCAGGTGGCATAGGTGGTAATCGTCGTGCCCCATGTCGCGCTTTGCGTCATGAAGCGATCCGCCACTTCATCGAGCACGCCGCTTTGATCTATCGCCGCTGATGCTGTTTGAGACACCAGCAGCACCGACAGCAAGACCGCCAGGCGCAGCAGTAGGTATCTCATGGTCAGTACCCCTTGCTCTTGCTGCGGTCGGTCGGCTCGCCCATGTCATAGAGCTTGTCGGCCTGCTGCTGTTGCTCCGGCGTTCTCTTGTTCAGCTTCTCGTCCTCGGTTTTCCCGCACCCGGCGACCAGAGCCGACGCCAGGGCGATCAAGGCGGCTGTACGAAGCATGTTCTTCATGTCAGTACCCCTTGGCCTTGCTGCGGTTCGTCTTTGCGCCCATGTCGAAAATCGAATCACGGGCGGCCTGCTGCTGGGCCTCGCGGTCGGCCTCGGCCTGCATCCTGGTCGTCACGGCGTTCTGCTGGGCGATCAGCAGGCCACGGATTTGCAGAAGCTGGTTTGCCTGGTTGGCGGCGAGCTGGTTGGCGAAGCCGATGGCCTGCATCTGGCCATCCGCGCCCTGCGCGGCCGCCTGGAGCCGTTCGAGCTGGCGCGCATCGGCGGTAAGGTTGCGCTGTTGATCCTTCAAGCCCTTAAACAGCGCGTCGTTCGCCTTCTTCTGGCTCTCGCTGGCCAGGCGGCGGTTTTCATCCATCGCGGCCCACTCGGCATCCGAGCAACCGGCGGACGAGAAGCACGGCGAACCACGGTAATAGGCCACGTCCTGGAACTTGCCCAGGTAACTATCAAGGCTGCCAAGCTGCCGCTCGTAGTAGCTGAGCGTATCGACGGCATTCATCAGCCCGTTGATCGTGGACTGCGCCTGATCCCAGATATAGGCCGCCGGGGCCATCGTGTTTTGCAGCATGTTTTCGTACTGCTGCAATTGGGTCTGGTACTGCTGAATTTGCTTGGCAGTTTGGGCGACCGCTTCCATCGCAGACATGATGTTCTGCACCAGGTTGCCGCCGTCGATGACGGGAATGCCGGCCTGCGCCGGGGTGATGATGATGCTGCCGGCCAGGGCAGCGGCGAGCGCGGTTTTAGCCGCTAAAAGGCGGACGTGTTTCATGGTCGAGTACCTCGATGTGATGAGCGGCTGCGCTGCGCCGGCCTGCTGCCTTTTCGGCAAACTGGCGGCGTTGGGCCATCACAGAGACAACACGCCGAATCGTTGTCCCGGTACCCGACCTGAGCGACACCGTTGCGCCCGGCCATTTTTGTTGAACATCGGTGTAAGCTAACTAGCTGCTATATAGCTTCTAGCTGCTAACTCGGATGCTAATCGAACATCCGAGAATTCGCAAGCGTCATCGCCCGCGCTTCTTGCCCTCCTGGCGTTTCGCCTTCTTGGCTTCCATCTGCGCCCGTAGCCGCGCCTCGCGCTGTTCCAGCTCGGACAGCGCGGGCCTGGCCGGCTGCTGCACTTTGGCCGGCGGCGGTGTCGGGGTGGCCTGGGTCGGCGCTTGTGCCGGCCGCTGGGCTTCGCCCTCGATGTGCAGCCCGTCGAGCTGGCCCAACGTGCGCAGGCCGTGCCGGCGATGCGGCGGCGGCTCCTGGCCGACAGGGGGCACACCTGGCCGGCGCTTGGCCTGGGCCTTGGTGGCCTCGGCCTGCCGCCGGCTTTCCAGTGCCGGATCGGCGAAGGTGATGGGGAGCTGGGCATCGACGGCCGCCCGGATCACGGCGGCCTTGAACTCCACGCTGCCGCTGACCGTGATGCGCTCGCCGTAGCGTTCCATTGCCAGGCGCAGCGCCGCCGCCACGCCGGCGCGGTCGGCCTGGCTGGACACGGCCAGGCGCTCGCCGTCATCGCGCACGGCCGAGCTGCCGGCGCGGTAGATGATCGTGCCCTTCTTCGTGATGCTGTCGATCACCGGGGCATGGCCGGGCTTCGCCTGGCCGTCGCCCTGGATGGTGTCGCCCTTGAGGCCCTGGGCCGCCTCGCGGGCGCGCAGCGCATCGAGCGCCTGGCCGTCGCCGGCCGTTGCCTGCTGCTTGAGCCAGTCGGCCCACGGCCGCCGGCGGTGCTCGTTGTAGATCGCCGCCCGCTCCTGGTCGTGGCGCTTGTGGATCGCCTCCAAGTCGGCCCGCAGCGCGGCGCTGGCCTGGGCATACAGCAGCTTCTTGGTCAGCCGGCCATCGGTCAGGTGCTTGATGGCCGCCCGCCGGGTGGCCGCCGCCTTCTTGGCGTTCTCGATGGCCCGATCCTTCCGGCGCTTCGCCTCGGCCAGCACGCCGGCCCTGGCGGCCGTGAGGGTCTGCTGTGCGCCCTTGTACCGGGCGTAAAGCTCGGTCGTGTCCAAGCCACCGCGCAGACGCATCGGCCGGCCCTTCTGGTAGTTGCGCCGTGCCGGCGCGGCCTGGCGCTCGGGCGACGCCTCGAACGTGCCAAGCCGCTTTTCCAGGGCGGGCTTGGACAGGTCGCGGGCCAAGGTGCTGGCCTTGATGATCGTGCCGTCGCCGGCCTCGATGACCAGGCCGTTACCGCGTGCGCGCAGCGCCAGGCCGTTGTCGCGCATGACCTGGTGCAGCTCGGCCCAGCTCGCCGCGCCCTTGATCTCGTCCAGGCACTCGCGCTTGATCCAGCCGACCAGGCTTTCCACGCCGGCGTGCTGTTCCAGGTCGCCGGCCCTGGCGGCCGCGCCGCGCTGGCGTGGTTCGTGGTTGTCCCGCTCCAGGCCGTAGTCGCGTTCCAGGGTCGTGCAGAGGTCGGCCAGCGCCCGATGCGAGTAGTACGGCTCCTGCATCGTGCCCCTGGTGGGGTGAATCTTGTTGATGGCGATGTGGATGTGCAGGTTGTCGGTGTCGTTATGCACGGCGCTGACGCGCTGATGCTCGCCCAGGCCCAGCCCGTCGCAGATGCGGGCCTCGATCTGCCGCAGGGTGTCGGCGCTCGGCTGCTCGCCGGCGCGAAAGCTGACGATCAGGTGATAGGTCTTGTCGCCCTTGGCCCGCGTGTTCGCCTGCTGGGTCGCCAGCACCTCGGTGATGGCATCGCGCACGGTGTCGGCGGCGCAATTCGTGACCTGCACCTGGCCCAGCCGGTGGTCTTTGCTCTGCGCGTCGGTGACGTACCGCACCAGGCCGGCGAAGTCGGACTTCCCCAGCGAGCGCATGGGCACGTGCTTGGCGATCACGACTGCCCGCCTCGCGGCCGCACCACGCTTTCCGCGATGGTGCTGATCTTGTCCTGGGTCGCCTCGATCCGGGCCAGCAGCGCCCGGATGGTGTCGTCGCTGAAGCCGGCCGTGCGCGGGTCGTCGGTCAGCCAGAGCTTGAGCAGGCCGCCCAGCCGGCCGAGGTCGCCATTCACGCGCACCAGGTCGCGCACGTTCTCGAAGTCGGTCACGCCTTTGACCTGGTAGCCCTGGCCGACCGCCAGCAGGTAGGCGGACGTGCTCATGCCAGCGGCCTGGGCGTTGGCCTCGATGGCGGCCTGTTCGTCCGGCAGGCAATAGACCTTGATGGGCGTGCGGCCCTTCCTCGTTACCTTGTTCTCGTTGGCCTCCATCTTGGCGTCCTCTGTCGTTGCCGGCGGCCGCCGGCTGGCCCCGCAGGGCAGGATGCCCCGTTGAGCGCCGTAGGCGCGAATAAGGGGAAGTGAAGAGGATCACCATGCTTGCATGGTGGGCCTACTTCACACATCCTGCCCTCTATTCAGCATTGCATTCAATAAGGAAACTATACACGCGCCATTGTGGATTTGCATGGTATCTAGCAAGGAAACCTAGCGCCTATGGATGCAACACGGCAAAATGCAGGGAAATCCGCTTGCTCGCAGGACTTAACGCGCTGTTTCAACGCATATTCCATGTGCTTTCCACTAGCTTTACACACATGAACCCGCGTGCATTACACAAACAGGAATGAAGCCGATGGGAACCCGATACACCGATGAACTTGCCGCCTGGGCCGATCAGAAGGCCGAGAAGAAGCGCCGCCAGGACGCGGCGGCAGTAGCGTTTCTGGCGGTGCGCGGGGATGTGGTCGAGGCAATGGAAGCCGGCTACGCGCTGACGACGATCTACGATCACATGCACGAAACCGGCCGGGTGAAAACCAGCTATGAGACGTTCCGCCGGCACGTCCAGCGGTTCATCAAGGCAGCGCCGGCCGACACCGCGCCGCCGACACCGAAGGCCGCCACCAGGTCGGCCAGCGACTCGCCGACCACCGTTCCAGCCGTCACGCCAAAGCCGGCCGTACCAGCTCCGGCCAGCCCCCCCGGCGAGCAAGCCGGGAAGATTCCCAGCTTCAACTTCAACCCGACGCCGAACAAAGAGGACTTGCTGTAAGCCGCCCTGATGGGGGATGAACGCCAAGGGGAGACAGTCGGCCGGCCCCTCAAGTGTCAATAACCCCATGACGTGAAATCGCCCCCCCCTGCGCCCCCACCGGCCAACAAATCAGGACGGCCAAACCTGGCCGCTAGGGGCAGGCCAGCGCCCCTCAAGTGTCAATAGCCGGGCCTCCCCCCAAGTTCGTGAAATCGCCCCCCCTGGGGGGCCGGTCACTCGCCGCCTGGCTTCTTCCTGGTCGCGGGCTTCGCCTCGGCCGCCGGCGGTGTGATGCGGGCCAGCAGCGCGGCCGATTGCTCCTTGAGCGTGTCGAGCTGCCCGGCCAGGCGAGCGGCTTCTTCGCGTGCCTGTGCAGCCGCCTTCGTGGCCTGGTCGCGCTCGGCCTGGGCGGCGGTGAGGCGTTCGGCCATGCGGTGCGCCTCGCCCGCTGCGGTCTTGCGCTGTTCCTGGTGCGCTTCCTCGTTGGCCTCGGCCTTGGCCTGCACCTTCACCAGCTCGGCGCGCACCTGGTCGAGTTGAGCGGCGGCCGCCTGGCTGGCCTTCTGCTGTTCGGCCAGTGCCCCGCGTGCCTGGTCGGCGTCCTGATGCGCCCTGTCCAGTTCCGTGCGCAGCTCGTCGGCCCGGCGCTCGATCTCCTGGGCGCGGGCCTCGGCGGTGTGCGCCTGTTCCTGTGCTGCGCCCAGCTCTTGACGAACGGCGGCAAGTTCCTGGGCCAGCTTTTCGGTGGCGGCCTTCTCGGCGGCCAGCTTGGCCGTGGTCGCGTCCAACTCGCCGGCCTGGCGCTCGAAAGCCTCGGCCAGCTCCTGCCGCATCGCGTCCAGCTCGGCCCGCTCGGTTTCCCATGCGGCCTGTGCGCTGCGTAGGGATTCGTTCGCCAGCTCCTGGGCCTGCTGCCAGATCGTCGCCACGGCGGCGCTGCTGGCCTGCTGCACAACCTCCGGCACCGCCACGGCCACCGGGGCGGCCTGGGCAGTCTGCGCCCTGCGCCATTCCTTCATCACGGCACTGGCTGCATTCATATCCACGCGGGCGGCCCGGCGCACCGCATCGACCGTGGGCATCGTCTCGCGGCCCGACTGCTCGAAAAGATCAGTGGCGGCGGCAATGATGCGCTCGCGCACGTCGGCGGGGATTTGGGGGGCTTGCGGTGTCATGGCATCGGCTCCGGCGGATAAGATAATAAGAATAATATTCTTATTCTTCTTATTATGCAAGCCATTATTTTCCGCATGGCCTGGGTCAGCCCGGCCGGGAGCGCGTCGGGGGTCGAAATTCGGGCCTGGGCGGGCCATGGCGGCGTTTTCCGGGGTTGGCAGCACCTATCCCCTACCCTCGCCCGGTTTCGGGCGTCCTGGGCGTTTCTACGCGGCCGATCTCCGGCGCAAACGAAAAAAGCCAGGCCACGGCCGGCCTGGCTTCCCCTTGGCGTCAGATTTAGCGGCTAAAAATCAGGTCGCGGCCTGTAGGCGCTTCACGGCTGAAACGAAGTCCAGGCGCAGCAGGTGCATGGCAAGGTCGATGGCACCACCGCCGCCCTTCTCTGCGCGGGTGTCGTACCACTTCGGCCCGGTCACCAGCAGCTCCACGCCACCGCCACCTAACGCGACATTCACCCGCACCGTGGCCTTGTCCTTGATCGGTTTGAAATCCGGGTCGTGCTTCCAGTAGAGGCCCAAGAGATCGAGCGCGACCGTTACCTGCATCGCGTGCAAGTGCGCCAACAACTCAGGCGGGAAAGCTCGACGGGCGCGGCTCATGACAACACCCCGGCGAGCTGGACGAGGGAGCCGCCCTTCGGGCGGCGGGCTACTCCGGGCCTTCGGCCCCTCCGCACCGTTCCGGCGCTGCGCGGCCCGTGGATAACTTGCAAGCAAGTTACCCACCGCCCTTGCCGGCTACTCGCGTTATATGAACGCAGGGGGCTACTCGGGGTCTCCTCGTTTTCAGTGCAATAAGTGACGGTACGCAAAGCTAGCACTGGCGCGGGGGTGGTCTGGGTAGACCGTTGATTTCATTGACTTTCCTGTTCGCTTTGTAAACGGG
>Ga0265295_1005038_pt1 | contig 17284 bp, 13 predicted proteins | sample Munlansysbiofilm_FD_192503 | JGI IMG/M metagenome (GOLD analysis project Ga0265295, IMG submission 192503) | Leachate microbial communities from a municipal landfill in Southern Ontario, Canada - Methane capture system biofilm | ecosystem: Engineered > Solid waste > Landfill > Unclassified ...
CGTGTCGTCCAGCACGAACTGGCGACGATCCGCCAGCGTCTGCGCGGCCGCCGTCACGCCCGCGTCGAGCAGGAACTCGCTGACGTTTTTGTGGCAGGCGCGCGCGGCTTCCTGCAGCAGTTGCTTGACCGGCGTGCTGGCACGAACGTCGATGCGTTCGGTCTTGGAAAGATTCAGGGTGCTCATGGAGCCACTCCGGACTGATTCTGGATACCCCTATTTTATCCGTCCGGACAATGTACTGACAATGCGTTTCTTGTTTGACCACCATCCAGGCACTCACTTCCACGCTGCAATTGATTATTAGTGCTCGATCACTACCGACAAAAGTCCGCGTCCGGCGAACAGATGCCCATGGTGCGCTTGAATGCTGCTCTCCACCTCCCGGCGAAATCGCCCGCTCGAAAACCGTATCAGCACCGTTACTCAGCCGGCATCTTTGCCAATCGGTTCGCTGAGTCCAACACCCCATGCTTGATCGTATCGAACACGACGGCAGGAAACTCCGCCGGCAGTTCGTCAGCCGTGTGCTCCAGGGCGGCCGGTAATCGTTGCAATACCTCGTGGATCAAATCCTCCATGCCATTGCCCCAACCACACAGCGTGGCCGTGTGGTTGAAATGCCGACGCTGGATGTCACGCAGACGATAGTGTGTATTCTTTCCCTTCAGGGCCATGGCCAACTTCAAGCGATGAGGGTCCAACTGGTTGGGACCCGCTCCGCTGACCGGCCATGCGGACAAGACATCATATAAAGGGGCCAGTTGGAAACGACCGCCTGGCAACAAGACAATGGAGTAATTCTTTGCATGGCCATCGGTTGCCCCCAGCAACCAAGACAGCAATTGTGACATCAGCAACGTACGCAGATCTTGCTCTCTCGCTTCTGACTGCTGCAGGATACGCGCAATGGCAACGATGCCCGGCCCCCCATCCGCCTCATACTTTGCGCCAGGTGGCGTGCCGGTTGCCTGACAGAAGTCTTCCTGGGGTATCCGCAGCCAATGCCCTTGCCTGGCTTTGCGTCGATCAAACCGTTCAACAATCAATACTTTTTGATCTTCAAATTGTGCAATCTCGCACGCCGCGATGGGCAAACCCATGTGCCGCAAGATGCGGGCGCACAACCACTCGTTCTCCACGGATGTGCTCATGTCCGCTTGGCGTCCACCCACCAGTCCCAGCGGCAGTTTGAAAATATGAGTCGTCGGGGTGGCGCCCTGTGGCCGGCACCACTGCCCATCGTGCAGAATGAATGCCGTCTTCTCCTGAGCGCCAGCCAGCGAAATACGGAAATCCTCATCTTCCGCCACCTGCTGCCCCAATGCGGCAGGTGCAGCGGTCGTCGCTCGCAAAATGCCTGCGAGGTCGCGCGTCGTCAACGGTCGCGCGCGGATGCGGAAGACGTCATCCGGAAGCTCGCCTTCAGGTAGTAATTGAAGCGCACCCACACAGTCGCGCCCGATTGCCGCCAAGAGCGCAAAGGCGCCAGTATCCATGGTGCGGAAGCGGGCTTGCAGGCGACGCCGTATGACGTCGCTGTCAGGCAGCAGATTGTCAAAGTAATTGTGAACCGCAGCACCGCGCAGGGGCGCATTATCCAGCGTAAAGGGCAGCGATAAAGAGAGCGCCCGTCCCTGGGGCGACTGTATCCAAGCGGGATCGTAACGCAGGACATCTTCGCCCTTACCCGAGATCTCCCAAACACCGACGTGCACCCCATTGGCCCACAAGGCCAGGCATCGTGCCTTTGATCGCCTGGCCATCGCTACCACTCACTGCTGAAGTGTGGGTCTGCCGGACGCTCCAGCACCGTCAGATCCATGCCGAGCACCCCTAGCAACGCCAGCAAGCGATCTACGGTTAGCTGCGCAGGCTGTTTTCCAGTTCAGAGTAGCGGTTTTGACTGATGCCAAGGCGCGAGGCGACCTCCTGCTGCGTGAGGCCCAATGCCTTGCGGCGCGCCGTCAGCAAGTGGCCCAGTTGGTGACTCGTCGAGAGCTTTATCATGATGGATATCGTTAAAATCGATAACTTAAATTTATCGTTTATTCCGATATCATGCAAATATCGGAGATATCGATAAAGATTAAATATCGGAATTGCCAATAAAGTATCTTTTTGATAGCACCCTCTCTAGTGTCCCCATGCGTCGACGTCGTCTGACATGACCCTCAACACTGCGTCTACTGTCAACGTCGGTTGAAAACTGACCGTCATGGACCTCTCGGAGAATTATCGCCGCATCGCCCGACTAAACAGCCCGATGCAAAGCCAACGGCATCAAGGGCTGCAACAAACCCTTCATCAGTTATTCACAGGCTTGCCCACCGTATCGCGGTGGATAAGCCTGTTGGGGCATCGGTTCACTTCTGCCGCTGGAGCATGTCCAGGTAGGCATCCTCGATCAGTTGCCCGAGCGATACGCCCAGTTTCTCCATAATCTGGTGGGCTTCAGCGATGCCCGGGGACTGGTGATCGTCGTCTTGCAGCACGACTTCAAGTTCCAGAAACTCGCCCAGGCCTTGCACGCGATCCAGGTGGATGCGTGTTCTCCCCGTCATGACCAGAGTGCGGTGTTTGATGACGCGACCCAGCACGCCGTAGGCGGCGACCAGTACCTCACGCAAGATATCGGGCTCAGCAGTGCGGCTGATCAGGTAGAAGGATGTCTTTGGGCCGGCCTGGTCGGCGCGTTGATAGAAGATCAGCTCGCCCTGGCGCTCATTGAATGTTCTCAGCTTCAAACGACCGTTCTCGCACTGGAAGAAGGTGTCGTCCTGGTGAAGCTCTGTCGGTTCTTCTGTGGCGATGGCCAGGGCTTTGGGCATTACCTCGTCGATGCTGTCGATGTGCGCCTTGATTTCGATGTTTCTTGCCATGGGATTGCTATCTTGTAAAACGGATTTTCTCCCCATTGTAGGAGGAGGGGGTATGGGATTTGCTCCATGGACCTGTGCGTCTGCGCTGAGCGTACCGAGCTGCTGCAGGTTCGCTGTTCGCTCATCCCTGGCGAGACTGGCGTTACCAGCCTTGCGCATCGTAAAGAGATTGATCAGGCATCGGTATATCCGAGAGATGTGGTCAAGCTGACCTTGCTGCACAATGCCAAGTCGGTGATGCTGGTGCATAACCATCCGTCGGGCAGTGCCGAGGCCAGCACCAAAATGGAAATGCTCTCGCGCAGGGCGTATGGCTTCAGGAATTTTGAGAATTACCGCTTGAGGGTCTTGGCCCAATGCGGCTGGAACGGTGTCGTCAACCGTGTCTGATGAATGCCCATCCCCCGTTAATGGGGTAGAGCCAACCGTTGGTGCCCGGGGCCGGAATCGAACCGGCACGCCTTGCGGCGGGGGATTTTGAGTCCCCTGCGTCTACCAATTTCACCACCCGGGCAGGGTCGGGCCGACAGATCGTCGGCCCGGAAAAGAACGACATTATACGGCGTTTTTTACCTGGCTCCGCCGCCAGGCACCGGGCGCCTGCCCGTACTTGGCGCGAAAGGCCCGCCCCATGTGGGCTGCATCGGCAAAGCCGCAATCAGAGGCAATGGCTGCAACAGCCTTATCAGTATGCTGCAACAGCCAGGCGGCCTGGCGCAGACGCACCGCACGGGCATAGGCCTGCGGCGTGGTATTCAGATGCTGGCGAAACAGCCGTTGTAACTGGCGTGCGGACACGCCCAGGCGATCGGCCAGTCCACCCATGTCCGGGATCTGGCCGGCGTACTGTTCGATCACCAGCGTGGCGCGGCGCAAAGCGGGCGGGCTGTCAGCCGGAACCCCGGGCGGCGGAGGCTGGACCTGCCCGCTCTGCCCGCCTGCGGCATCACACTGTAGGCAGCGCAGCGCGCGCTGGATGTCCGCCTCCGGCACATGGCGGCGCAGCATGCGCACGGCAACATCGATGACGGCGGCCCCACCCACGCAGGTCATCCGGCGCCGGTCGAACACCCAGGGCCGGTCAGTGACGATCCGTTCCGGATCGATCGCCGGAAAGCGGTCGGCAAAATCGCGGTACTGGTCGCCACTGACGCACAACTGATAGCCGGCCATCACCCCGGCCCCGACCAGGACATGAACGGCGTTGCACAGGCCCACCAGATACCGCCCGCCCTGGGCTGCCTGGCGCAGCCAGGCCGACAGCGCTGGCCCCGCACCGGCCGCAGGCGACAGCGGTCCGCCCACGACGACCAGATAGTCGAATCGCAGGGGATCGCCCAGCAGATCGGTCGGTACGACCTGGATGCCACTGGCCGAACGCACGGGGATCAGGGTGTCGGCAACGACTTCCCAGGCACACGGGCCGGATGTATCAGTCTGCGCATCCAGCAGGCCCAGCAGGTCCGTGAACGCAGCAAAAGCGCCCATGGCGAACTGCGGCAGCAGGACGAATCCGATGCGTACGGAAATGTCGCTTTTGTTCATATCATCCCTAAATATGACGTATTTATTCTATCAAAAATCATTAATAGCAATCGATCGCATTATCATATACATGGTTTACCCGAGTTAAACCCCATTTATTCCTGATTGATGTCGCTTTTATTCAATTAAAAACCCAGGGAATCCATAGAATCAACAGAAAATCAGCCCCATACCCAGGGAACGCCCGGACCATCTGGGCGGAACAAAACAGAGCACGCACACCGGAGGCACATCATGGCGCTGTCAGTCTTCGATATCTTCAAAATCGGCATTGGGCCTTCCAGTTCCCATACGGTGGGGCCGATGCGCGCCGCCCGCAATTTCGCCCGCAATCTGGATGCTCGGGGGCTGCTGCCCCGCGTCGCCAGCCTGAACATTCATCTGTACGGATCGCTGGCGGAAACGGGGGCCGGCCACCGGACTGATATGGGCATCATGCTGGGATTGATGGGCGAGGCCCCGGATACGGTCGACCCTGCGTCGATCGGCCATCTGATCGACGCCGTGATCCGCGAGCATCGCCTGACGGTCTGGCGCAGCCACACCATCGTCTTCGATCCCCAACGCGCCTTTTCCGGGCGGGTCAAACCCATGCCGGAACACCCCAATGGCATGCGCTTCGTCGCACAGGATGCCGAAGGCAGCACCGTGCTGGACGAACGCTATGTCTCGATCGGTGGCGGCTTCATCCGTGCGCTGGACAGTATCGAAACCGATGAGACCGTGCCCGAGCACGCGCCGATGCCCTATCCATTCGCCACCGGGGCAGAACTCATGGCAACCTGCCGACGCCACGGCCTGACGATCGCTCAACTGATGATGGCCAATGAATCCACCCTGCGCCCGCCCGAAGCAGTCCGGGCCGGGGTGCTGCACATTGCCCGGGTCATGGACGATGCCATCGATCGGGGCTGCGGCCTGCAAGGCCCGCTCACCGACACGATTCTGCCCGGCGGGCTGAAGGTGCGTCGCCGCGCCCCGGCGCTGTACGCCCAACTGACATCAGCGCCGAAAAAGGCAGACGACGTGATGTTCGCCATGGATTGGGTGAACCTGTACGCCATGGCCGTGAACGAGGAAAATGCCGCCAGCGGCCGCGTGGTGACGGCGCCGACCAACGGCGCTGCCGGCCTGCTGCCGGCCGTGCTGCGTTATTACCGCGTGTTTGTGCCTGGCTGGTCCGAGGACGGCGTGGTGGATTTCCTGCTGACGGCGGCGGCCATCGGTTTCCTGTACAAGGAAAACGCCTCGATCTCCGGGGCCGAGGTCGGTTGCCAGGGCGAGGTCGGAGTGGCCTGTTCGATGGCGGCAGCCGGACTGACGGCAGTCCTGGGAGGCACAGTGGAACAGATCGAAAATGCCGCCGAAATCGGCATGGAACACAATCTGGGCCTGACCTGCGACCCCGTGGGCGGCCTGGTGCAGATCCCATGCATCGAGCGCAACGCCATGGGCGGGAACAAGGCCATCAATGCCTCGCGCCTGGCCCTGCACGGCGATGGCAAGCACCATGTCTCGCTGGACACGGTGATCGAGACCATGCGCCAGACCGGCGCCGACATGCAATCGAAATACAAGGAGACATCCCGCGGCGGCCTGGCTGTGAACGTGGTGGAATGCTGAACGCCGCCCTTGTCCCGGCAGCGGCTGGTGTCACGGCAGCGCCCCGATTCAGCCCCCCGCCCGCACGACCCCGACGCTGGCAGCCACCACCAGGCCGGTGCCCAGCATCTGGCCCAGGCTCATGCCCTGGCCCAGGAACACCCAGCCGCTGATCGCGCCGACGGCAGGCTCAAGACTCATCAGCACGCCGAACGTGGCAGCCGGCATGCGCCGCAATGCATTGATTTCCAGGATGTAGGGTACCAGGGGCACCAGCACCGCCAGGCCTGCCGTCCAGGCCAGCTGCGGCCAGGGAAACAGGGCCGTGCCGGCTTCGGCCACCGCGAACGGCAGGGACAACAGCGCCGCCACCAACAAGGACACGGCCAGCCCCTGCAAGCCGGGAAAGACCGGGCCGATCCGTTTCATCATGACAATGTAGACCCCCCAGCCGGCTGCCGCCAGCAAGGCAAAGGCGATCCCCACCGGATCGGCGCCACCAGGCAGGCGAGCATCCCCCTGCACCAGCAAGCCGATGCCAAGCGCCGCCAGCAGCGGCCAGGCCAGGGCCCAGCGGCGGCCACGCGCGCCCAGGGCGGCGACCGCCAGGGGGCCGCAGAATTCCAGGGCCACGGCCAGATGCTGCGGCAGGCGTTCGATGGCCAGGAAAAAAGCCAGGGACATGACGGCCATGCCGGCCCCCAGGATCAGGGCCGCCCGCCACTGGGCGGGCTCATAGTGGCGCAGGGGCGGGCGCACGAACAGCAGCAGCGCCAGCGCAGCCCAGCACAGGCGCAGGCTGGTCGTGCTGAGCGCGCCGTGGTCCTGGATCACGGGCACTGCCAGCGACACCCCGGTCTGCACGCTGATCATGGCGGCGATGGCCAAGCCAACCGCCAGGCCCAGGCGGGTGTCGGGGGCGATTTGGGGTGCCGTGGAAAATGGCTTATCGTAGGACACAGCGAGGAAGACTTCCGATTTCGGAATGTTTGCGACTCACCACTATACAGGACCCTTCATGATGACATCGACCGCCGCAACCGGCACGCCGCAGCCCGCCGCCCTGCGCGCGCGCATCCAGGACTGTTTCGACCGTTCCGGCCTGCTGTGCCACCTGGGCGCCCGCCTGGGGGACGTGGCTCCTGGCCGGGTACACGTCCACCTGCCCTACGGTCCTGACCTGACCCAGCACCTGGGCTATTTCCACGCTGGCGCCACATCCTCGATCGCCGATGCAGCGGGCGGTTTTGCGGCCATGACGCAGGCGCCGCAGGGCCATACGGTGCTGTCGGTTGAATTCAAGATCAACATGCTGGCCCCGGCGCGGGGCGAATCCCTGGAAGCCATCGGCCAGGTTGTGCGCGCCGGCCGCACGCTGACCATCGTCCAGGTGGATGTCTACGCCCTGAACGCAGGCGAAAAGACGCCGGTGGCACTGATGCAGCAAACCCTCATGAACCTGCCGGAACCGGCATGACTCGCCCGACCATTGCGTCTGTTCACTAAGGCGCGATCGGCAGCGCCCGCTTGTGGGCGCTGCGCCGCCAGGTGGACACGATGATGTCAAAGACATCCGGCGTGACGTCGCGGCCTTCCAGGAAATCATCGATCTGCTCATAGCTGACGCCAAAGGCGTCTTCGTCGGGCTTGAGCGGCGTGAGCAGTTCCAGGTCGGCGGTAGGGACCTTGAATACCAAGGCGTCAGGCGCACCCATGGCCGTCGCCAGCGCCCGCACGCGGCGCTTGCTCAACCCGGCCAGCGGCGTGACGTCGGCCGCGCCATCGCCGAACTTGGTAAAAAACCCCATCAAGGCCTCGGCGGCATGATCGGTGCCGACCACCAGTCCGCCGCGCGCCCCGGCCACGGCATACTGCGCGATCATGCGCTGGCGTGCCTTGATGTTGCCGTGCAGGAAATCCTGCTGGGCCGCATCACGGAACGTCTGCCCTCCGGCCCGCACGGCGTCCAACATTGCATCTGCGGCGGGCCGCACGTCCACGGTCAGCCGCTCATCGGGCCGGATGACATCCAGGCTTGCCTGGGCGTCTGATTCGTCGATCTGGACGCCGTAGGGCAGGCGCATGGCGACGAACCGGGCGTCCCCGCCCTGCGCGCGCACGCGTTCGACGGCGCGCTGCGACAGGCAACCAGCGGTCAGGGAATCCACGCCGCCACTGATGCCCAGCACCAGGGCACGGGCACCCGAGGTGCGCAGCAATTCCGCCAGGAACTCCACCCGCCGCTCGATCTCAGCCTTGGCATCAAAGACATCCGCCACGCCCAACGCGAGGCGGATCTGGAGTTGCAATGCGCGTTGCTCGGCATTCATTCAGCGATCCTCGAAACGGTCCAGCACCGCGCCAGTACTGGCGTCGGAGCAATTGAAGGCGAATTTCGCCTGGACGCCGCGCGTATAGCGCGGTGCCGGTGGCGTCCAGGCGGCGCGCCGAACCGCCAGAATATCGTCCGGCACGTTCAGCTGCAACAGCTGCCGGTGCGCATCGATGGTGATGGAATCGCCTTCTTCGACCAGGGCAATCGTACCGCCCACGGCGGCTTCCGGCGCGACATGGCCCACGACCATGCCCCAGGTGCCGCCCGAAAAGCGGCCGTCGGTGATCAGGCCGACGGAATCGCCCAGGCCCTCGCCCACCAGGGCGCTGGTGGGCGCCAGCATTTCTGGCATACCGGGCCCGCCCTTGGGGCCCAGGTAGCGCAGCACCATCACATCGCCGGCGCGGATCCGGCCTGCCAGGATCGCGTCCATGGCGGTCTGCTCATCGTTGAATACCCGCGCCGGGCCGGTGATGGCGGGGTTCTTCAGGCCGGTGATCTTGGCCACTGCGCCCCGTTCTGCCAGATTGCCCTTGAGGATGGCCAGATGCCCCTCGGGGTACAGCGCGTCATCCAGCGCATGGATGACATCCTGTCCGGCAGGCGGCGCGTCAGGCACGTCGGCCAGGACCTCGGCGATGGTCTGGCCAGTGATCGTGATGCAATCGCCCTGCAGCAGACCAGCGTTCAGCAGCAGTTTCATGACCTGGGGGATACCGCCTGCGCGGTGAAAGTCCACCACCAGATGCTTGCCGCTGGGTTTCAGGTCGCAGATGACGGGCACGCGACGGCGCACGCGTTCGAAATCATCGATGCTCCAGTCGACCCCGGCGGCATGGGCGATCGCCAGGATGTGCAGCACGGCATTGGTCGATCCCCCGGTGGCCATGACCACCGCCACGGCATTCTCGATGGATTGGCGCGTGACGATATCGCGCGGTTTCAGGTCCAGCGCCACGGCCTTGAGCAGCGCGCGGGCCGATTCGGCGGCCGAGTCGATCTTTTCCTGGTGCACATTGGCCATGGTGGACGAATACGGCAGGCTCATGCCCATGGCCTCGAACGAGGAACTCATGGTGTTGGCCGTGTACATGCCGCCACAGGAACCACTGCAGGGAATGGCATGGGTCTCGATGGCGTGCAATTCGGTTGCGGACATGCGGCCGGCGGCGTGCTCGCCCACGGCCTCGAAGACGCTGACGATGTTCAGGTCCTGGCCGCAATGGCTGCCCGGCAGGATGGTACCGCCGTAGACGTAGACCGAGGGCACGTTGGCACGCAGCATGCCCATCATGCCGCCCGGCATGTTCTTGTCGCAACCGCCGATCACCAGCACACCGTCCATCCACTGGCCCTGGACGCAAGTCTCGACACAATCGGCAATGACCTCGCGCGATACCAGGGAATATTTCATGCCCTCGGTGCCCATGGCCATGCCATCGGAAATCGTCGGCGTGCCGAACATCTGGGGGTTGCCGCCAGCGGCCTTGATGGCGGCGGCGGCTGCGTCGGCCAGGGGCTGCAGGCCACTGTTGCACGGCGTGATCGTACTCTGGCCGTTGGCGATGCCGATCATGGGTTTGTCGAAATCGGATTCCGTGTAGCCAAGCGCGTAGTACATCGAGCGATTCGGCGCCCGGGCAACCCCCTGGGTGATGTTCGAGGAACGCAGTGGTTTGGCCATGGCAGGGTCCTTGCGGCAAGTCGGTGCGGAATTTTCAGTTTAAAGCTTCGCGGCACCGACAGACCGGACAGGCGCACGCCCGGCGCGGGTATTGGGTGCGGCCTGTCGCCGCACCAGGATCATTTCAACTGCCCGACATCGCGCACTGCCCCCCGGTCGGCCGAAGTCGCCAGCGCCGCATAGGCGCGCAGGGCCTGGGAGACTTCCCGCTGGCGGCCCACAGGTTTCCAGGCCTGCGCGCCACGGGCTTCCATGGCGGCACGGCGCGCCGCCAGGGTCTCGTCATCGATCGCCAGGTGGATGCGGCGGTTGGGGATGTCGATTTCGATGGTATCGCCGTCCTCGACCAGGGCGATATTGCCGCCTTCGGCCGCCTCGGGCGAGGCATGGCCGATCACCAGGCCCGACGAACCGCCGGAAAAACGGCCGTCGGTCAGCAGGGCCGCGCATTTGCCCAGGCCCATGGATTTCAGGTAGGACGTGGGATAGAGCATTTCCTGCATGCCGGGGCCGCCCTTGGGGCCTTCGTAGCGAATGATGACCACGTCGCCGGCCACGACCTCGCCGCCCAGGATGCCCTGGACCGAGGTTTCCTGGCTTTCGTAGACACGCGCCCGGCCCGTGAAGGTCAGGATGCTGTCGTCCACCCCGGCCGTCTTGACGATGCAGCCGTTGGGAGCCAGATTGCCGTACAGCACGGCCAGTCCGCCGTCCTGCGAATAGGCATGCGCGCGGTCGCGGATGCAGCCGGATGCGCGGTCCAGATCCAGGGTCTCGTAATAGCGGTCCTGGCTGAACGCCGTCTGGCTGGGCACGCCGCCAGGCGCGGCGCGATAGAAATCCGCCACGCTGGCCCCCTGATCGCCACGCACGTCCCAGCGGCGGATGGCCTCGCCCAGGGTGCCGGCATGCACGTTGCCTACATCCAGGTCCAGCAGGTCCGCACGGGCGAGTTCGGCCAGGATGCCCATGATGCCGCCGGCGCGGTGCACGTCCTCGATGTGGTATTGCTGCGTGGCCGGGGCAACCTTGCACAGACAGGGCACACGGCGCGAAATGCGGTCGATGTCGGCCATGGTAAAGGCCACGCCGGCTTCCTGGGCGGCGGCCAGCAGATGCAGCACGGTGTTGGTGGACCCGCCCATCGCCACGTCCAGCGTCATGGCGTTGCTGAACGCCTGGAAGGTCGCAATGCTGCGCGGCAGGACAGAAGCGTCGTCCTGCTCGTACCAGCGCTTGCACAGTTGCACGATCAGGCTGCCGGCCAGTTCGAACAGTCCCTTGCGCCGCGCATGCGTGGCCACCACCGTGCCGTTGCCCGGCAGCGCCAGGCCCAGGGCCTCGGTCAGGCAGTTCATGGAATTGGCGGTGAACATGCCCGAACAGGATCCGCAGGTGGGACAGGCGCTGCGTTCGACGGATTCAGCCTGCGCATCGGTGATGTTCGGGTCGGCCGCCTCGATCATGGCATCGACCAGGTCCAGCTTGCGCACCACGGTCTTGCCGTCCTTGGCGATGACCTTGCCGGCCTCCATCGGCCCGCCGGACACGAACACGGTGGGGATGTTCAGGCGCATGGCGGCCATCAGCATGCCCGGGGTGATCTTGTCGCAGTTGGAAATGCAGACCATCGCGTCGGCGCAATGCGCGTTGACCATGTATTCCACCGAATCGGCGATCAGTTCGCGCGAAGGCAGCGAATACAGCATCCCGCCATGGCCCATGGCGATGCCGTCATCCACGGCAATGGTGTTGAATTCCTTGGCCACGCCCCCGGCGGCCTCGATCTGGCGCGCCACCAGCTGGCCCATGTCCTTCAGGTGCACATGACCCGGCACGAACTGGGTGAACGAATTCACCACGGCGATGATGGGTTTGCTGAAATCCCCGTCCTTCATGCCGGTGGCACGCCACAGGGCGCGAGCGCCGGCCATGTTGCGGCCGTGGGTCGAAGTGCGGGAACGGTATTGCGGCATGGCGACAGTCCTGGATAACTGAAAGAGGCGAAAGCGCTTATGATAAACGCTTCCTCCCGCCTGGCAACACGGGCGGGCAGGTTGCGCACGTCCCGATTCCAGACAATGGAGACCCCGTGAAGCCCGTACTCCCGAACGAACCCATTTCCCCCCTGCGACAAGACATCCGGCTGCTGGGCCGGACACTGGGGGAAGTCATTCGGGACTGCGAGGGCCGCGCCGTCTACGACGTGATCGAAAAACTGCGCCGCGCCGCCGTCAAGTTTCGCCGCGAAGGCCAGGACCGCGATGGCCGCACCCTGGAACGCCAAATCCGCCGCCTGGCCGAAGGCGAGGCCAATTCCGTGGCACGCGCCTTCAGCTATTTCCTGCATCTGTCCAATATTGCCGAGGACCGCGACCAGACCCGCCGCCAGCGCGAGCAGTGGCAGGCTGAAGGCCCCGCGACACCCGGCAGCCTGAAACACGCCGTCGATCTGCTGCAACGCGCCGGCCTGTCCGGTGCCCGCATCCGCCAGCATCTGGCCTCGGCTTGCATCGTACCCGTGCTGACGGCGCACCCCACCGAAGTCCAGCGCAAGAGCACGCTGGACCTGCACCAGGCCATCGCCGGGCAGCTGCGCCTGCTGGACATGCCTCTCGCGCCGCTGGAATCCGCCCGGCTGCAGGAACGCCTGACCGGGCTGATCGCCGCCTTGTGGCAGACCCGCATGCTGCGCCAGAGCAAGCTCACCGTGCTCGACGAAATCGACAACGCCCTGTCCTACTACACCAGTACGTTCTTCAGCACCCTGCCCCAGCTGCACCTGGACATGGGGGCGCTGCTGCGCAAACCGGCACGCACCGTGTTCGATGTGGACAACACGCCGCTGCCGCCCTTCGTCCACATGGGCAGCTGGATCGGCGGCGACCGCGACGGCAACCCGAACGTGGATGCCGGCACACTGGAACAGGCGCTGCTGCGCCAGTGCGCGCACGTTCTGCGCCACTACCTGACCGAAGTCCACGCCCTGGGCGCGGAACTGTCAGTCTCGCAGTCCCTGATGCACGTCACGCCCGAACTGGCCGCACTGGCCGCCGCCAGCCAGGACCCATCCCCCCACCGCCAGGACGAACCCTACCGGCGCGCCTGCATCCACATCTACGCCCGACTGGCTGCCACCGCGCAGGTGCTGACCGGCCGACGCCTGGCCCGCCGCAACACCTATGACGCCCCGGCCTATGGCACCGCAGTCGAATTCGCAGCGGACCTGGGCACCGTCGCCGAGTCCCTGGACACGCACCACGGCGCCCTGGTTGCGCGACTGCGCCTGACACACCTGCGCCAGGCGGTCGAGATCTTCGGCCTGCACCTGGCCACGGTGGACTTGCGGCAAAGTTCTGATGTGCACGAGCGCGTGCTGGACGAACTGATGCGCCATGCCTGTGTCACCCTGGATGGCAAGCCGGTGCGCTATGCCCGGCTGTCCGAGGCCGACCGGGTCCGCGTCCTGCGCCAGGAACTACGCGCGCCACGCCCCCTGGTCTCGCCCTGGATCGACTATTCTGCCGAAACGACACAGGAACTGGCCATCCTGCGCATGGCTGCCGACTGTCGCCGCCGCTTCGGCAACGCTGCCCTGCGCCAGACGATCGTGTCCCACACCGAAACGCTCAGCGATCTGCTCGAAGTCCTGGTGCTGCAACAGGAAACCGGCCTGATCGCCCCCACCACGGCGAACGATCCCGCGCCCGACAGCGGGCTGATGGTGGTGCCGCTGTTCGAGACCATTCCCGACCTGGAACGCGGCCCCGACATCATGGACGCCTGGCTGTCACTACCCGAGGTCGCCGCGCGCGTGCGCCACGCCCAGCATGGCATCCAGGAAGTCATGCTGGGTTATTCGGACAGCAACAAGGACGGCGGCTACCTGACGTCGAACTGGTCGCTCTACCAGACGGAACGGCGCCTGGTCGAAGTCTTCCGCCGACACCGCACCCGCCTGCGCCTGTTCCACGGACGCGGCGGGTCCGTGGGCCGGGGCGGCGGCCCCAGCTACGATTCCATCCTGTCACAACCCCCGGGCACCGTGAACAACCAGATCCGGCTCACAGAACAAGGCGAGATCATCCAGGGCCGCTACAAGGACGCCGAAGTCGGTCGTTCGCACCTGGACCTGTTCGTCGCCGCGACACTGGAAGCCAGCCTGGCGTCGGGTTCCCCCGCCACCCAGGCCGAAGACGACCACGCCGCCCACTATGGCGACGCCGTGGCCTGGATGTCAGAAACCGCCCAGCACGCCTACCGCGATCTGGTCTACGGCACAGAAGGCTTCACCGACTATTTCTTCGCCTCGACACCGATCCGCGAGATTGCCGGCCTGAACATCGGTTCGCGCCCTTCCTCGCGCAAGGCCCTGCAGCGCATCGAGGACCTACGCGCCATTCCCTGGTCTTTTTCCTGGGCCCAGTGCCGCCTGCCCCTGCCCGGCTGGTACGGTATGGGCACGGCACTGGGACGCTACCTGGCCGAAGGCGGGCCCGACCAGGCCCTGTCGCGCGAAGCGCGCCTGGCACGTCTGCAGGCCATGGCGCGGGATTGGCCATTCTTTCGCACCTTGTTGTCGAACATGGAACAGGTGCTGGCCAAGACCGACCTTGCCATCGGTCGCGCCTACGCCGAACTGGTGCCCGACAAATCCCTGCGCAAGCGGGTCTTCGAACGCATCGCCGCCGAATACCAGACCACGCTGGATGCCTTTCGCACCATCACCGGCCACGACCTGCTGGCCCACGACGAACCGCTGCGCAACGCCCTGGCCGAACGCTTCGCCTATATCGATCCGCTGAACCACCTGCAGGTCGAGTTGCTGCGCCGCGTGCGTTCCGGCCACGCATCCACACGCCGCGCCGACGAACAGGAATCGCGTGATCAACGAGCGATCCACATGACCATCAACGGCATCGCTGCAGGGTTGAGAAATTCCGGATAAGACCGCAAACAGATATACACTGCGCACACCAACACCCAGAACACATCCACATGTTTCCTCAACGACTGACCGACGGCTACCGTTCGTTCCTGCATGGCCGCCTGGCTGCCGAACGCGCGCGCTACCTCGATCTGGCCGAACATGGCCAGCATCCGGACATCATGCTGATCAGCTGCGGGGATTCACGCGTGGCGCCCGAAACCATCTTCGATGCCGGGCCGGGCGAAATGTTCGTGGTGCGCAACATCGCCGGCATCGTCCCGCCCTGCGACGAAGACCCGGAAACCGCCTTTCACGGCACCAGCGCCTGTGTGGAATTCGCCGTCAATGCCCTGGAAGTCGGCCACATCGTGGTCATGGGGCACGCCAGCTGCGGCGGCGTGGCCGCCTATGCCAATCAGGCCGCCCCCCTGTCCAGGCGCGACTTCATCGGCAAATGGATGTCCCAGATCAAGCCCGTGGCCGATGCCATCGGCCCCTGCACCGGCGACCGCGCAGACTGGATCCGCAGGATGGAATGGGGTGTGGTGGAATACAGCATGCGCAACCTGCTGACCTTTCCCGCCGTGCGCGAACGGGTCGAAGCCGGCACGCTCGCCATCCATGGCGCGTATTTCGGTGTCGCAACCGGCGTGCTGTTCGTGCGCAACCCCGCAACCGGGCGATTCGAACCCTACGCCGAATCCTGATCCACGGGCCGATGTTGACGTCCTCGCCGTCCTGAAGAAAGGGGGTTCCTACGGCGCTTGGCGCTGGCCGTCAGAAGACCGGGCCACCCGGCCTCATCCGGTCGATCCGCCAGGCGCTGGCCGCTGCGGCCAGTTCGCCCCAGGTACCCAGACCCTGGCGCTGCGCGCGCTGCAACACCACCAGCGCGAGTTCGGCGGTCAGCATGGCATCGACCACCGCCGTGTGTCGCGCCGGCGCGACCAGCCCGAACGCAGCCGCCCAATCGTCCAGCCCGGCATGCGGGCGGGTCCGGTCCGGGAACAGCATCGGAGCCAGCACCGCCAGGTCCAGCACATCCTCATCCCAGCGCATCCCCAGATGGGATTTGAGCGCCCGGGCCAACAGGGTGCGATCGAAGCCGGCATGAAACGCCAGCCACACGGCATCCCCCGCGAAATCCAGCAAGCCGGACAGGGCCGCCTGCGGCGGTGTCCCGCGTTCCAGGTCGGCCTGCGTCAGGCCGTGGAACAAGCGGCTGACAAACCCCAACGGGCCCGGCGCGCGCACGATCCGACCGTACTGGCAGCCCAGGGGAATCGCCAGTTGTTCAATACGGACCGCGCCAATGGACAGGATACGGTCCCGCCGAGGATTCAGGCCGCTGGCTTCCAGGTCGAACACCACGGCCGGATGGTCGTGCAGACTGCGCTCACGCCAGGCTGCATCACGTCTGATCCGCATCATAGGCGATAGCTGTAACGCAACAGTTTCTGCAGATCGGCTGCCTGGCGCAGGGCCTCGCGCAGAATGCGCCGATCCAGGGTATTGAGCGACCCGGGCAGAATATGATTGGACGCAGGCTCGCCCGCACGCAGCCGCACCTGATGCTGCCGCAGGCGCAGCAGTTGCAGATAGCGGTAGGATTCCACGTAGGCACTGACGTCGCGTTTGCTGAGCACGCCACGGTCGGCCAGCGCCTGCAGCCGTCCCGCTGTAGAGGTCTCGGTGATGCCGCTGGCCAGGGCAAAGACCCGGGCCGCATCGACGAAGGGCGTCAGCGCCTGGGTTTTCAGGTCGAATCCCGCGGACCCCGCTTTCCAGGTGCCGCCGGCGATGTCGAACAGACCCCCGGACGGCGGCTGGTTGCGCAGGGCCGTCTCGGCCAGCATCCGCTGGAATTGCGCAGAATCGGCCACCTGATCCATCAGGAACTGATGCAGCGCCCCGAACCCATTGTCTTCGCCCCACAACAGCCGCAGGTCAAAGCAAATCACCGCCTGGAGCAGATTGTCCGGCGTGGGCCGCCGGATGATGTCCGCGAACCAGCGTTCCCATTCATGCGCCGCCAGCCGCAGGGCCGGGTTGCTGGCCATCACATTGCCACGGCACAGCGGCAGGCCGCAACGATCCAGCCCCTGGTTGACGGCCTCGGCCAGGGGCCGCAGCGCCTCGCGGCGTTCGCGCGCCTCGGCATCGCTTGCCGCCGGAAACAGCATGCCATTGTCCTGATCCGTCAACAGTGTCTGTTCACGGCGGCCTTCGCTGCCAAACGCCAGCCAGGAAAACGGCACGCCGGGATCGCCCGCATCCCGCAGCGCCAACTCGATCACGCGATACGT
>Ga0265295_1005039_pt1 | contig 17280 bp, 15 predicted proteins | sample Munlansysbiofilm_FD_192503 | JGI IMG/M metagenome (GOLD analysis project Ga0265295, IMG submission 192503) | Leachate microbial communities from a municipal landfill in Southern Ontario, Canada - Methane capture system biofilm | ecosystem: Engineered > Solid waste > Landfill > Unclassified ...
CGTTTGTCTCATTGTGGAACCTCCTGGGGTGTATATAGTTACCCCATACTCTGGGGGGTTCTTTTTTTGTCAAGATATATCTTCTATTTACAGAATATTTTTACATTATTTTATACGCTGCGTGCATTGACAGCAATATTACAGCATGCGTGGCAATAAGAGACCTCTTTACCTGTTAATAGAGCCCATCATTTCAGAGTAATAATGGAAGAATAAGGAGGCAGAGAAAAAATGGGGGGATGCCTGGTATAGAATAGAATTTAGACCTTGACAGTGGACGGATTTCCACACTTTTTCTGCCGCCGTTCTACGAGACAGTTTGCGGGAAGTTGCGATTCCGCAATTCGACAAATTATTTTTCTGTTTTGCAAATTTGGCTATTACTGCCTGGAGATCGAGTAAAAAGTCATGCCTAAAATCGATAAACTAAGCCCTATCAAGTAGACTTTTCATGAGAAAGCCAAGCAGATGAGTCTTGATGCGAGGCCAGCCCAGCGACAAAGCTCCCGAACTCCTGACTTTCCGCAGCTCTAAACCCCAACTCACCCACTCTCCGGATCCCGCAAAGCACTCAGATACTGAATCACGTTTTCAGGCCAGAGCTTCCCCACCGGGCTGTCCTCATAGGCCTGGAAGCTTTGCAGGAGGAGCATTCTGCTCTCCATTTCGGCTTCGAGGGCCAAGTCTTCCATCTCTTTTTTCAGTGGGCCAAGCTTGCGCTGATATGTGGCGCTGTCTATTTCGCCGGATTTCAGGGCGCGCTTGTACTCCTTGAGTTCCTGAGTGATAGCGTCCATACGCTGCCTTTTATTAAGCAGCACAGGGTCCAGGTGCTTTGCATAATGGACTGCTTTCTCGTATTCTGCCAGGGTCGCCAGCAATTCCGCTTTGTGCTCTTCCACGTAGAGGCAGAAGCTATACAGATTGGCCAAGAGCTCTGCGGCTTTGGTAGCTCCGGCAGGGCCAGAGTAATTGCGAAACTGTCGGAGTGGGATCGGGACATTTCCGGAGCTTTGGCTAATCCCCCGATAGGGGCTGGTGATGCTGATGGTGATTTCTCCTGAATTGCGCTCCAGGATTTTACCGGTCACGCTTACTCTGTCAATTTCGACTTCTATATGGTCATCTTCTATTTTGACTTTGGAAAGATCGGCCGTACTGTTCATGGGTTCCTCCATAGAATGTTTAATCATTGATAGTTCTTGCAAAAAATAGCGCGCAGATCACGCTGATTAGGCAGATTATTGGGGGGGGGTATTATCCGGATAAATCCGCCTAATCCGCACTATCCCTGTGACTATTTTCTTAATCGGCTCTTGAGCCGGTGCGATGTGTCTTCTAATTAAATTCCAGTTGGAAGGGCAAAAGATTACCTTGGGGATTATGCCGGCTGTGCCCGAAAGAATCGCCAATAATGGCAAAGACGATCAGCCTGAAAGTATGGGCAAATTCCTCTTCAGCCAGGACCTCGCGGAAAAGCCGGGCTACGTGCTCCGGCGGATTCTGAAAGGCTCCACAGCCGAAGGCGCTTAGCACCAAGGCGTCGTGGGAATTTATGAGGCCGATTCGGAGGATGGCGCGGATCTTTTCTTGGGCAGCCCCTACCACAGATTCGGAGATCTGCAGCTTTCCATCTACGGACACCAGATGCGGGTAGGCTATGGCGGCCACGGTGATCAGATGGAGCGGAAAGGGCTCCTCCAGCAGATAATAGCCCGTTTTTTCCGAGGATCTGAAGACAGAAAGATCCGGAGAGTAAATGCCGCCGGATTCCTCCGGGATGGGATAGCTGAACAGGAGATTGCGCTTGACCTTGTAACGCGCAGGAGCATCCACAAACTGGAGCAGCGAGCTGAAAGCGGTGGATCTGCGGAAGATGTTTTCCTCCTGAGTGCCGATGCCTTGTTCTACCAAACCGCCGGGGATGTAGCTATCCGCCATATTCAGGACGGCGGGATTAAAACCGGCAAGTGCGAGCAATCTGGCAGTTTCCAGACAATCTGCCCCGATCGTAAAGACCTCGGTAGCATAGACAGAACCAGACAGAGGTTTTTCAAGAACGCGGGTATCCGGATAAAACACCGTAGCAGCTTGGGATTTGCTAATCGCCTCATTATCCAGATAGACGGTCTTTCCAGCAGCGGATTTATATGCAGCAGCATGCACGATCTCGATGGTGTTTGCATACACATCCCGCCTGAGCGAATCGCAGAAACCGTGATCATGTGCAGAATCGTGAAAACGCTGTAGCCATGTGGAATGATCCCAGTCCGGGGTCCGGGAATTAAGCTTTGTTGATGCCATTATTTCTCTCCTTTTGTTTAAAGCCTTTTTATATTATAAACAGAAATGGAAAAAAGTGAAGAACATTTATTTCGCCTTTTACTATATGTCTGAAATCGAACGGTTCCAGATTCCAGGGCCTTATCCGCAGGATGAGAGGCTGTTAGGCTTGGATACTTCTCTGCCCAGCCTATCCTACCCCATTTGTTGTCGTAGAACTGCCGTGCAGATAGCAGGAATAAATCCTCTTATCTCCACGGCATCTCCACGGTATCCTATCCAGGAAGAACTCTACAAATCACGGGATGAGCAGGCTGATTCGAGAATTATCTTGACAGAAGTATCCCCAGATTTTAGCGTATTTTTGTCTTTATACAAACAGTATATCTATAGAAAAGATGAGGATAGCTTGATCAAAGGTCGATATAATGTCCACGAAAGAGGAACAGATATGAAAGTTTACCCCATGGAGTCATTCAGCAAGAGCGCTTTGCGCGAGCTGAGCGGCGATCCCGGCTTCTGGAAAGACCCATCACTCCCTTTTGGGCAGATCAGATTGCAGCAGTATCTGGCCAATCCCTATGCCGATGAGGACGATATCTTATGGCTTTTTTCCAGATCGGAAGAGGGCATCATCGCTTATCTGGGCATGGTGCAGGATTATGTATGGTTAAAGGGGCGCAGGCAAAAGATAAATTGGATCACCAGCCAATGGGTGCATCCCAGCCTTAGAGGCACCGGCCTGGGCGATGAACAGCTGCGGAAGGCCCGTGCATGTAATGAGCATTTCGCCGGCAATTCCGGCACTCCCATCTCGCAAGGCAGGGCCTTAAAATACCACGGGATGAGGAAATACACCGAGCGGGCACGCAGCTTTTATCTGTGCAATCTCAATGCCTCTATCCTGCAGGATTTTGGCCTTTTGAATCCCGTGGTGAAAGCGGTTCTGCCCTTGGGGCAAGCCATCCTTGGTGCGGTATATAAGCTCAAACTGCGTTCCTGGCTGAGAAGCCGTCAGCCTTGCCAGATCAAGATCGAGCAACTAAGCCAATTGGATTCTGAATCCCTTGCTTTCTTAGCAGGGTTTTGGCCCCAGGATTTTGCCATTCACAGCCCTGAGTCTTTTGAGTGGCGGAGCAATAACCTCGTTAATACCCCTCGCCTGAAAGGGATCGAGGCTGTGCGCAAGACCTATTTTGGCAATCTGGGCTTTTCTCAGCAGGTCTTCAATCTGAAACTCCTCAATGAAGGCGAGATGATCGGCTATCTGAACCTTGTGATTACCGATAAAATCCTGAAGCTGCCCTATTTCTATCTGAATAGCGATTATGCCGAACAGTTTATGACCTTTCTGGGCAAAGTGGTCTTGCACAACGAGATCCAGGCCATCTACAGCCAGCATCCGGGCTTTAATTCTCTGATGCAAGAGCAGCGCTTTCCCCGCCTTTATACCAAGTCCTACCAGATGCCAGTGCTGATCTCTGCTGCTTTAGAAGGGCTGGAGCCAGGGAAAATAGTGCAGGATGGCGACGGTGCCTTTTAAAGCTTTGAGCCTGTTTCCGCTCAAGGGCTCGCATTTGGTGCTTTACTATCATCGGGTGGGCGAGTCTGGAGCCGAATTCTATCCGGATGGAATACAGAGCGCAGAGTTGCTGCAAGCAGTGCAGGGCTTTCAAGAGCTGGGTTTCCGCTTTTGTTCCTTGAGTGAGGCCTATCAAAAAGCGGGATCAGATAGAGAGCTCAGCATCAGCCTGACCAGCGATGACGGCCTGGCCTCTAATCACGATATAGTGCTGCTCATCGCAAAAAAGCTTGGCATCCCTCTCACCCTGTTTGTGATCGGTAAATGTTTGGATAATCAAGCTTTGGCCTGGAATCATAAACTCATCCAGATTCGGAGGCATAGCACCGAGATAGAGCTGCAATCCGAGCTGGTAAAGCTGAGTTCCTCTTTCCAGATCAGTGCAGAAGGTAGCCTTAGACAAAAGCTATTCAGCGTGACAGATAGCAAAAAGGATGAACTATCCGATCTGCTCTGGGAAATCTTCTGTCCCGAAACTCAAAGCGAATTCCTGCAACGCACACAGCCCTTTTTGAGCGCTGCACAGATGCAGGATTTACAGGATAACGGAGCTGAATTTGCCCTGCACAGCTGCAGCCATGCCGATTTTAGCCGGCTCAGCTATCCCCAGATGCTGGCGGAACTCAAACATAATCAAGCAGATCTGGCAGATTATATCCGGCAACCGTCTCCGTTCTTTGCTTTTCCCTATGGGCGTGAATGCAGCCGTAAACTGATCCCCAAGCTCTGCCACGATGCCAAGCTAAAGGCCGCTCTGGGCTTCCGCTTCCGCATTTCTGACAATCGCCGGCAAAGCGCTCTCTGGCAAAGGATTCCCCTGGAAAATGGGGATGTCTTGAGCCTCGAACAACTGCTTTTGCGGCCAACAGCCAGGCTCCTGAGGGCTCGCTAAAGCCGTAGAGTGCAGAAAGTTCTTGACAATATCAGCCCCTATATAATCTTTATAGTTCAGCTTAATAAAAAAGTCGATAAGGAGAAATGGTAACATGTTAAAGACATCAATCGCTCCCGATGGCAAGGAATATCCTCTTCCCACTGAAGAAGATAACGCAAAGGAACGAGAACTTTTAGTAAAGATAACTGATGAGCAGCGTGCCAAAGGCAGAAAGATAGTGGCCGTACAAGGCCTGGGCTTTGTAGGCTGCGTAATGGCTGCCGTGGTGGCCGATGCCACCGATAAAGATGGCAATCCGATTTATTTTGTGCATGGACATCAACGCCCCTCCAAACGCTCTTTTTGGAAGGTTCCGGTGATCAATTCCGGCGTGACTCCAGTGAATTCCTCCGATCCGGAAGTACCTGAAATATTCCATCGCACCGTGGTGGAAAAGAAGAACTTACGTGCCACCAGTGAAGACAGCGTATATAGTCTGGTGGATGTGGTGGTGGTGGATATTCAGCTCGATGCCACCAAACCGGCATTTGGTGAGGCCGAAAAAGGCTATTGTGATATCACTGGCTTCAGAGAAGGCATCCGTATGCTGGGCAAGCACATCAACCCCGAAACCCTCGTTTTAGTGGAGACCACCGTGCCTCCGGGAACCTGTGAAAAGATCGTGAAGCCTATTCTGGAAGAAGAATTTACCAAACGCGGTATCGACATCGCGCAGAATCCTCCTTTGGTCGCCCATTCCTATGAACGGGTGATGCCAGGCTCGAAATATGTCTCCTCCATCCGCGATTTTTGGCGGGTATTCTCCGGAGTGAATCAGAAGAGCATCGATCTTTGCCGCGAATTTCTCAGCAACGTGCTGAACGTGGAAGAATATCCCCTCACTCAGCTGGACAGCACAAACGCCTCTGAGCTTTCCAAGACCATGGAAAATAGCTATCGGGCCACCAATATCGCCCTCACTCTCGAATGGGCACGTTTTGCAGAGCAGATCGGAGTGGATATCTTCAAAGTCCGCGATGCGATCCGCAAACGCAAAGGAACTCATGACAATATGTTGCGCCCCTCCCTCGGGGTGGGTGGATATTGCCTCACCAAAGATCCCGTCCTGGCGAATTGGGCTATGGGTGCACTCTTTGACGTTCCCGGCCAGCTTTCGATGGCGATCAACAGCGTGAATATCAACGATACCATGCCCTTGCATACCATCGAGCTCATCAAAAAGGAAATTCCCGAGATTAAAAACCTCAAAATCAGCCTCTTGGGCGTGAGCTATCTGGAAAACGTAGGTGATACACGCCACAGCCCCTCCAAGACCCTGGTGGAATTTTTGCGTAGAGACCTGGCCCGGGTGCGGGCGCACGATCCCTATGTAGAGCATTGGGACGAACTGGAAGAAGTGACGGTGGAAAAAGACCTGGCGGCAACCCTGGATGGTGCGCAGGTGGTGATTTTTGCCGTGGGACACGATCAATACAAGAATCTGGAGCCCAAAGAAGTCGTCGATATGTGCAAGACTCGTCCGCTCATCATAGATTGCTCGAACTTCCTGGATGACACTAAAATCAATAAATACAAGGGCCTGGGCTGCAAAGTACGCGGCGTGGGTAAAGGCCACATCGTATAGAAACCCGAATTTATCATAAATCCTGCCAGATTGTTTTTACCTTGGCAGCAACGATATGGGGCGAGGAAACTTCGCCCCTTTTTTGGGATGTGAAATGGAGATGAACGACGACCGGCAGCTGTATTCCACCGAGATCAAGGAACTCCTGCGCGAAAGTCTCAGCCGCATGATCGAAGGAGAATTTTCTTCCCATACGGACGATCCAGTCTTCGTCACCAGGCAAAGCTATCCCATGTTTGCCAGGGTCGAGAGCCTTCCCCTGTATCCGAAACTGATTCCAGAGGTCATTCTGTCCTGGGCAAAGCTGGACACCACACAGGAATTTAGGCCTGAGGACATCCTCGTGCTGGATCTCGAGACCAGCGGTCTGGGCAGAGGGCGGACCGTGGCCATCATGATCGGCCTGGGCTATTTTCAGGACGGAGAATTCTATGTGGAGCAGATCTTCTTGCCGGATTTTGATGCGGAAGAACATAGCTTTGATCGCTTGCGGGAGCTCTGTGAAAGCCGCTCTTTATTGATCACCTTCAACGGCAAAACCTTCGATGTACCGGTGCTGGAATCCCGCCTGCTCTACCATCAGATCTGGCTGAATCTCAGGGAATTGCAACATTTGGATTTACTGCACATCGCCCGTCGGCTGTGGAAACGCAAACTGCCCTCCTGCGCCCTGGAGACCATCGAATATTACGTTTTGGGGCACATCCGCGATCAGGAGCTGGATCTGCCTGGATGCGACATCCCACAGGCCTATTTTGACTACCTCACCACCGGTGAAACTGAACTGATCAAGCGCATCTTTATGCACAATCAAGACGACATCCTGCATACGGCAGCGCTGTTTACCCTGATCTGCGATAGCTGTAACTATCCTCCGGCCCAGGGGCTGGATCCCCGCATCGATTATCATGCCCTGGCCCGGCTACATCTCAGTCAAGAGCAGCCAGACCTGGCCAAGCGCATCCTGCTTGATATGCTATCCCAAGGTATGGTAAATCCAGAGGCGCTCCATGAATTGGGCACTATTTTCAAAAGAGAAAAGGATATCGAACAAGCTCTGGCCAGCTATCAAATTGCCGCAGATCTAAGGCATCCTCCCTCCATGCTGGAATGCGCGAAAATCTTGGAAAGGCAGAAGGACTATAGCCCGGCTTTAGCATTGAGCCAAGAAGTTCTAAGCTTGGAAGAAGGTCGCTATATGCGGGATCCCAAGCTCATCTTTGAGGTGCAAAAGCGCATAAACCGGCTTCAGAGAAAGCTTGGGAAAAAGTAATAGTTACACGGATTTAATCTGTTGTTTTGCATGATTAGATCTAAGCTATCAAATCACCCTAACCTGAAAACTCGAAAACTTGAAAACCTTAAAACGTTAAAGCTTTAAAACGCTAAAACCCTAAAAACAAACAATCCGCTTGACAAAAAAGCGCATCTGAATTCTAAAGATTAATACACTAGTGATGGGGGCCTATAGCTCAGCTGGTAGAGCTTCCGGCTCATAACCGGATGGTTGGGGGTTCGAGTCCCTCTGGGCCCACCACTTTTTTCTTTTCATTTTCTTGTCTTGCTTTATCTTATAACCTGAGGAATGATTATGAAATATATCCAGATCACAGTTCTGCTCCTGATGCTGATGTCAGCTCTGGGAGCCACCAAATACGCAGGAGAGATCTTCAGCTTTAGCCCTGGCGTGGCAAATCAGGCCATGGGCGGCACGGGGCTGAGCTTCACAGCTTCGCCTGCGGCGGGATGGTGGAATCCGGCTCTTTTGGCTGCAGATTCGCCGGCCGGGATAGAGCTCATGCGCAGCGAACACTTTGAAGGCCTGCTTAGCCAAAATCAGCTCTCGGTAAGTTTTGGCAATGCCGTTTCGCTAAATATCAATCACTTGGCCATAGACAAGATCAAGCTTACCAAGCTCGAAAACGAAGACGAAGCGCTCAGCAACGACAACCGTCCTTATGTGTGGAAAACCGTGACCAATCAGGACCTGATCCTGTCCGCCAGCTTTGCCCGCCCCCTATCTGAACGCATCTTTGTGGGCATCTCGCCCAAAATAGCCTACCGCGATCTCGCGCAGCACAGCGGTTACGGCTTTGGTGCAGATCTGGGCGCACTTTGGACATCCGGCAACCATCTGGCGATGGGTCTGAATCTCAGGGACTTCTTTGGCACCCAAATCCTGTGGGAAAGCGGCGAACATGAGATTGCCCTGCCGAATCTGGATCTGGAAGCATCCTACGGTTTTGAACTCTTGAAGTACGAGATTCCCGTGCTGCTGGCTGTCAGAGCCCAAGCTTTTCCCGAAGAGCGCGGAGAGGCCTCAAACCTCAGCAGCAAAGGCCTGAGCGCGGATCTGCATGCGGGACTGATGCTACAGATAATCCCCCAATTGAGCCTGATGACCGGCTATGACGTAGATAGTTTTACCGCCGGTCTGGGTTTGAATATCAAGTCTCTGGGTATTAATTATGCCTTCAAAGCCAAAGCTTATGACAGCCTGGGCTACACTCAGAAGATCTCCCTTGGGTATTCGTGGTAAAGAAAATAGCCCTTTTGGGCGCTACAGGCTCGATCGGGACTTCCTTTTTTGAAGTATATGAAGAGCAGAAAGATCGACTAAAACTCTCATTTGTAGCGGCACATCAGAGCTATCAGAAGCTCTGCCCTCTGGCAATCAAATACGGCGTCGAAACCGTAGCCCTGACCGGCATCACAGATTTATCCGAACAGAAATATATCCGGCAGAGTTTCCCCGAGCTCAAGCTGTATTTCGGCGAAAGCGAGCTCATCCGCCTCCTGGAGAATGAGGATTATGAGATCGGGCTCAACGCCATTGGCGGATCCTCTGGCATTGGCGCCACCTTTGCCATTTTGAAACGTGGCAAGAAATTGGCTCTGGCCAATAAAGAATCTCTGGTCATGGGCGGTCATCTGGTACAGAAGCTAAAACAGCCCGGACAGATCATCCCTGTGGATAGCGAGCATTCGGCGATCTTTCAGGCCTTGGGACAGCATCCCTTGTCCGAGGTCAAAAAGCTGATTATCACCGCTTCTGGCGGGGCTTTCCGCACTCTTCCTTTAAATGAATTTGCCTCTATCACTCCCGCCATGGCCCTGAAACATCCGAATTGGGATATGGGTGCGAAAGTCACTTTGGACAGCGCCACCATGTTCAATAAAGCTCTGGAAGTGATGGAAGCTCATTGGCTCTTTGATCTGCCTTACGCTCAGATCGAGGCGGTGATTCATCCTCAGTCCGTGATTCACTCTTTGGTGCAGTTTATTGATGGGTCGTTACTTGCGCAGCTCAGCTCTCCGGATATGAAGCTGCCCATTCTTTATGCCCTTAGCTATCCGGAGCGCTGGAATTCAGAGCTGGTGCAGACTGATCTTTTAGCTCATAAAGATATGAGTTTTCAGGCTTTGGAATCTGCGCGTTATCCATTATACTATCTAGGACTTGAAGTGGCCCAGGCTGGCGGTATCATGCCCACCATCATGAATGCCGCCGCTGAGGCCGCTATGCAACTTTTCCTTTCCGAGACCATCCGTTTTACCGATATTCACCCACTGGTAGAGCGCATTATCCAGGCTTCAGAGCAGATTCCTGATCCTGATCTTGAGACCATAATAGCCTGCAACAAAGATACCTATGCCAAGACTTTGGCCTTAGATACTTAAAGAAATAAATCATTCAAATACGGAGATAAAATGAATTACACAGATTATGCTATTGAGCAGATTTTGAGGCTCTGCAAGACCCCCAGTCCCTCTGGCTATACCAAAAAAGCTACTGATCTTTTGCAGAAAGAGCTGGTAGCTCTGGGATTTGAACCGCAGTTTTCCCGTAAGGGCTCGGTTTTGGCGAGCCTGGGTGGGACCGGAAATCCCTTGGTTCTGGCAGCCCATGTAGATACCCTGGGGGCCATGGTGCGCTCTGTAAAAGCCAGTGGCCGCCTGCGTTTCACCAAGATCGGCGGTTACCCTGAAAACAACATCGAAAACGAAAACGTCATCATCCATACCCGGGATGGCAAAGAGTACAGCGGAACGGTTTATATCAATGGCCCTGCGGTGCATGTTTACAAGGATTCCGGCCAAGCCAAGCGCGATGATGAAAACATGGAAATCGTGCTGGATGAAATCGTGAAAAGCAAGCAAGATACCTTGGCACTCGGGATTTCCCCGGGAGATTTTATCTCGCTGGATCCCCGCACCATCTATACCCCTTCCGGCCACATCAAAAGCCGCCATCTGGACGATAAAGCCAGCGCCGGAGTGCTATTGGCTCTGGCCAAACAGGTCTCGGAAGGCAAGCTTCAGCTTTCACGCCAGGTCAGCATCCTCTTTACTACTTACGAGGAAGTGGGGCATGGCGCTGCTTGCGGATTTCCGGCAGACACTGTGGAGATGATTTCCGTGGATATGGGCGCAGTGGGCGAAGATCTAGGCACCGATGAATACTGCGTTTCTATCTGCGCCAAGGATTCCGGCGGCCCCTATGATTGGGATGTGACCGATGCCATGATCCGCTTGGCCAAAGAGCTTAAACTGCAATACTCAGTGGATATCTATCCCTTCTATGGCTCTGATGTGGGAGCAGCTCTGAGGGCCGGACACGACATCAGATACGGCCTCATCGGCCCCGGTGTCTTCGCCTCTCACGGCTATGAACGTACCCATAAACAGGCCATTGAGAATACTTTGAAATTGCTTCAGGCCTACGTAACGCTACCGTAGTCTTAGTTTAGAAAGTATAGAGTGTTTAGAAGGTTTAAAGAGTTTAGAAGGTTTAGAAGGTTTATCGTGGTGGCAGATGCCGTTTCGCCCCACCATAAAACCCTAAAACGCTAAAACGTTAAAACCCCCTTATGCAAATTGTTCTTAAAACTGGAGCAGTAATTGCATATTGTATAGGATAAATGATATTTATATGGAGATATTATGCGAATGAGTGTGCTCGCACTTTTGCTTGTAGCCTTGATCCCGTTTACTTTAAACGCGGTTTTGCCCAGCTGCTACCACAGTTACGATGAAATTAGCTCGATTCTTTTTGATTTGGAGAATCAGCATCCCGATATAGCTAAAGTACATCTGATCGGCTATAGCCAGCAAGATGAGGTTCCGATCTATGCCATGCAGATTTCGGCTGATGTACAGGGAAGCTGGCAGCGCCCCGCTCTACTTTTTGTGGGGCAGGTGCATGCCGAAGAGATCATGGGCGTGGAGCTCACTTTGGCCAATATTACTGAGATTCTGGAGCATCGGAACCAAGCGCCTTATGGACTGTGGATCAATCAATTAGATACTTGGTGGGTGCCTACTCTCAATCCCGAAGGACACAATGTAGTCACCGCCAATCTGGATACATCTTATCGTAAAAACAAACGTGATAACAATGGAAACGGCATCTTTGACTTTTCACCCCTGGTGGGTTATGACATCGATGGCGTGGATATAAACCGCAATTTTGACTTCAACTGGGCACATGGCGACACCTTGATGCAGCCCGGTGGAACGGAAGTTTATGACTATTACCGGGGGCCTGCACCCATGAGCGAAAGCGAAATCCAGGCGATCAAACGGCTGGCAGATGAAAAGAAATTCATCTACAGCATCTGCTGGCACTCTTCCCGCAGCGGAAATTTCTCGGAAAAGGTCTATTACTCCTTCAATTGGAAAGATGTGCGCCCCTCTCCGGATTTGCTTTTTGCCAAGTCCATCGCCCAGGGTGTGGCCTCGCAGATCACCAAAGAAAACGGCTCCGCTACTTATGAATTCTACCCCAATACTAGCCGCCAGGGCTGCTTTCATGACTGGATGTACCTGCAGTATGGTACCTTCCAATTGCTCATCGAGATGGGGACCAGCAACCTCCAGCCGGAAGAGCCTCAGATGCTGGACACTTTGTCCCGCTGTAAACAGGGAGTCTGGTGGCTCTTGAACCGTGCTCTGCTGTTCTCCACCGCAGTGCCTTCAAGCTCGCTCCTTACCGGCAATATCAAGGATAGCTCCACAGGGGAAGCGATCGAAGCCGAGATCATTATCCAAGGACGTCATGCGCCCTGGTTTGTACCCCGCACCTCGGATTCTGAAACCGGACGCTATTTCAAAGCCCTGCCCACAGGAACCTACACCGTGCAAACCCGCAAAAAAGGCTATTGGGACAATATCGGCACTGGGGTAAGGGTAAATAACGGATCCTGGAGTTACCACAATCCTATGCTTAGCCCCAAAGAGCCTGCCATTATGCAGGGCTCAGTGCGCAGTGGATCAAGCAATATCAACGCAGTGATGCTCATCAAAGATATTCAGCCGGATACTCTGATCATCGCTGGAGACTATATCCACCACGGCTACGAGGGTGAATATCCCATCGAGATCTTTGCCGAAGGCTATTATCCCTATTTGGGAAGCGTCACTCTGGCGCCAGGTACTCAACATCGCACCTTCGATCTCAGCCCAGCCGAAGTCCTCTTTTCGGAAGACTGGGAATCTGGCACCGATGCTTGGGAGATAGAAGGCCCCTGGGTCTTACAGAATGAGCTTTCTGCCTCGGGATACGCCATCACAGATAGCTGGGGAGGACGCGGTCACTACGCCCAAAATTGCGACGTGTGGATCAAAACTGTGAACCCCATCTTTATCCCTGCCAATAATTCGCCCCTGCTGTACTTCGATTCTCACCTTCACACCGAGTGGGATTTTGACCCCGTGACTGTGGAAGTCTCTACAGATGGCACCCAGTGGACCCAGGTCTTTGTCAAATCCGGACGTCACGATTGGTGGCAAAAGGAATATGTCCATCTTGAGGATTTCTCCGGACAGAGCATCTATCTGCGCTTCCGTTTGGTGGATCAGAGCGTGGATGAGAAGCTTACCGATCCTGGCTGGACCCTGGACAATATCACCCTCATCACCGGCAGCACCACTGCCAATGAAGATGAGATAGTGCCCGGAATGCCGCAGGCTGTCTTGTATCCGAATTTCCCCAATCCCTTCAACCCCCAGACCACGATCAAATACTCTTTGGCACAGGCAGAAGATGTCACGCTCGAGATCTTCAACCTCAAGGGTCAGCGGGTGAGAAGCTATACTCCTGGTGTACAAAAAGCTGGTAATCATGATTTTGTCTGGAACGGCACCGATGATCAAGCCCGCGAAGTGGCCAGCGGAATCTACTTCTACCGTTTGAACTCACCGAACTACTCGCAGAGCCGTAAAATGATTTTAATGAAGTAGCATGAGTTTTAGCGTTTTAGCGTTTTAGCGTTTTAACGTTTTAACGTTTTAGCGTTTTAACGTTTTAACGACTTCCCTGATTCAGCCCACAAAAATACCGGCTCTCGTGAGAGCCGGTATTTTTATAAGGAAGCTTTCTGTTGATCAGACTTCCATAATCTCTTTTTCTTTGGATTTTTCTACTTCATCGATCTTCTTGATCCATTCGTCAGTGATATCCTGGATCTCTTTGAGAAACTTCTGCTCCTCGTCTTCGCTGATGTCACTGTCTTTTTCCATCTTCTTAACAGAGTCGTTGGCGTCTCTGCGGATGTTGCGGATCGCGATGCGGGCATCTTCACCCAGCTTTTTCAGATCACGTACTATTCCCTTGCGTTTGTCCTCTGTGAGAGGCTGGAAAGGCAGGCGGATCAGATTGCCATCATTTTCCGGAGTGATGCCAATATTGGCACCCAGGATGGCTTTTTCGATATCAGCCAGGGTGGTTTTGTCCCAGGGTTGAACGACTATCGTTCTGGCTTCCGGGATCGAGATATTGCTGAGCTGTTTGATGGGGGTGGGCTGTCCATAATAGTTGATTTTGATATCATCCAGGATAGACACGCTCGCCCTTCCCGTCCGCACTTTGGAAAAGTAGTGCAAGAGGGTATCAAAGGATTTCTGCATTTTCTCGTTAGTAGTATCTTTCAGTGTTTGCATCATTTACCTCGGTTTTAGGGATGAATGTAGGTGCCGGTATTGGCATCCTGCAGGGCAGCTTTCAGGTTTTGTGGCTTTAAGATGTTGAAAATCTTGATCGGCATGGAGTTTTCCGCAGCCAGAGAGAAGGCACTGAGGTCCATCACTCTAAGGCGCTGCTGAAGGCAGGTCTGATAAGAGGCATCTTGAATAAAGGTGGCATGGGGGTCTTGCATCGGGTCTGCTGTGTAAAGACCATCCACCTTGGTGGCTTTGAGCACGATATCCAGCTTGAGCTCCAGCGCTCTCAGCACAGCGGCAGTATCCGTGGTAAAATACGGATTTCCCGTGCCTCCTGCCACAAAGCAGATTTTGCCTTGGGAGAGGGCTGCTTGCACCTTGGGTGCACTGTAATGCACTGCTACCTTATCCAGCACAAAGCTGGAAAAGACTTCTGCATCACAGCCTTTGGAAAGCAGGATCTCGCTGAGGTACAGCGCGTTTTGGATCGTGGCCAACATACCGATATTATCCAGTGTCACCCGGGAAAGGCTCTTATTGCTCGAGCTTCCGCCCCGGAAGATATTGCCTCCGCCCAGAACTACAGCAATAGTGTAGCCCAGGTTCTTCAGCTCTATCAGCTCATCGGTGAGTCGGCCCAAGACCTCGTCATCAAAGCCAAAGCCAGAAGTCCCAGCCAGGATTTCGCCGCTGAGTTTCAGCATCAGGCGGTTGATCTTTTCGGGTTTGAAAGTGCTTTTCATCTTTGGTTGCAGGCGGTTTATTCGCCTAAAGCGTAACGAACAAAGCGGGCAATCTGGATATTCTCACCAGTCTTGCTGATGGCATCTGTGAGCAGATCTTTGATTGTTCTTTTTTCGTCGCTGATGAGGGCTTGCTCCATCAATGCGTGTTCGCTACAATATTTTCTAATGTTGCCTTCCACGATCTTATCAATGAATTCGGGTTTCTTATTCTCGTTGATGGCTTTATTTCTGGCAATTTCTTTTTCACGTTCGATGATCGCAGGATCGATGTCTTCGGCGGTGACGGCCAGGGGGCTCATAGCTGCGATCTGCAGTGCGATCTCTTCGGCCAGGGCTTTGAATTCATCGGTTCTGGCGACGAAGTCCGATTCGCAATTCAGCTCGAGCAAAACGCCGATCTTGCCATTAAAATGGATGTAGGAATATATGAGGCCTTCTTTGGTGGCGCGCTGGCTTTTGGATTCGGCTTTGGAAATTCCGCGTTCCCGCAGATACTTGATGGCGTTATCTACATTGCCATCAGCTTCGATCAGAGCTTTGCGGCATTCCATCATGCCTACTCCGGTTCTATCACGCAGTTCTTTTACCATGGTTGCGGTAATATCTGCCATTTTGTACTCCTTAGTTCTGTGGGTAAATTGCTGCCTGCCGGTGTTTACCGACAGGCAGAATATGATTATTATTGTTCAGTCGCGGCTGTTTCCGCTACTTCTTCTTCTTTTTCTACAGCTACTGGTTCTTCGGTTTTAGCTGCTACAGGCTCTTCTTTTTCTGCCACTACGGGCTCTGTGCTTTCGGTTGCTACAATCTCTTCAGGAGCAGCTTCTTGGGCTTCCTTGCTCACTTCAGGGCCGTCTGCGCCTTCACTGGCCAGACCGCGACCTTCGATCACAGCATTGGCCATGATGTCTGAGATCAGGGTGATGGCGCGGGTGGCGTCATCATTTGAGGGGATCACATAGTCGATGAGATCGGGATCGCAATTCGTATCCACCATCGCTACGATGGGGATGCCCAGGATGCGGGCTTCATGGATGGCGATATCTTCATATTCGGTATCCACCACAAAGATAGCTCCTGGCAGAGCGTCCATTTCACGGATTCCGCCCAGGGAAAACTCGATCTTATCGTGCATGCGTTTCATCTTTTGTGCTTCAAGCTTGGTATAGCTGTCCAAGGTGCCATCGGCTTCGATTTCTTCGAAATACTTCATCTTCTCGATGCTCTGACGGATGGTGGACATATTGGTGAGCATCCCGCCATACCAGCGTTGGTTAACGTAAAATACACCAGACTTGGCAGCGGCATCTTCGATGGCGCTTTGCGCCTGTTTTTTCGTGCCTACAAAGAGGACGTATTCCTGACGGCTCGCCACTTCTTTAATAAATTGGTAGGCTTCATTAATAGCATCGACCGTCTGTTTGAGGTCGATGATGTGGATCCCATTGCGTTTGATGAAGATGTACTTCTTCATCTTGGGGTTCCATTTGAAAGTCTGATGGCCGAAGTGGACACCGGCTTCCAGTAGTTGTTTCATAGATACAACGGACATGTGATTACTCCTAATCTACGGTTAATATTTCCAGCCAAAGGATATACGCAATTCAGAGGAGACTTGTTTCTCCTCACCGCCTTGCAACTCGCTTTGGTGGCTTATTTTGGCATCCCTGCCAAGTTTTGGTTTCACTTTCTTGAAAGCCTTCATTACCATTGGAGGGGGAAAGATATCCCCCGTAAACCAACAGATTAACGTTTGGAGAATTGGAATTTCTTCCTGGCTCCAGGTTGGCCGGATTTCTTACGCTCCACCATACGGGGGTCGCGAGTGAGAAATCCACGGGCTTTCAGGATGGGTCTCAGCTTCTCATCATATTCTACCAGTGCACGGGAAATGCCGTGACGAATCGCGCCAGCTTGACCGGAAAGGCCACCGCCGCGAACGTTTACGTACACGTCAAAACTGTCAGAAAGACCTACGGTCTGCAGCGGTTGCTCCACTACCATTTCCAGGGTTTCCCGCTGGAGGTATTTCTTCATCTGCACTTTGTTGATGATGCGTTTGCCGGTGCCGGGGGTAATACGTACCCGGGCTGTGGCAACTTTTCTTCTTCCTACGGCATCAAAATTTTGCATATTCTGTCTGTCTCCTTACAAGGTAAGTTCCACAGGCATTTGCGCGGCATGAGGATGCTCGCTACCTGTGTAAACT
>Ga0265295_1005041_pt1 | contig 17270 bp, 13 predicted proteins | sample Munlansysbiofilm_FD_192503 | JGI IMG/M metagenome (GOLD analysis project Ga0265295, IMG submission 192503) | Leachate microbial communities from a municipal landfill in Southern Ontario, Canada - Methane capture system biofilm | ecosystem: Engineered > Solid waste > Landfill > Unclassified ...
GGCTTCTTTCATGGCTTGAAATACCAGCAAAGAAGAGGTTAATCAAGCCATGAAAGAAGCCGCGGATGGCTACTTGAAGGGCTTTTTGATGTATGCTGACGATCCTATCGTATCCATAGACATTGTGGGCAACCGGCATTCCTCGATCTTCGATGCCGGTGGCACTTATGTGAAAGATAATATGGTAAAAATCCTCAGTTGGTACGATAACGAATGGGGCTATAGCTGCCGGGTTACCGACCTTCTGATGTATATGAGCGGCTTGGAATAGTACGCATTACCCGTAACTACTGCTATGAGGCAGGGGCGTCCTGCGGGGCGCCTTCTGCGCATGGATAAGGGGGCTGACTATCAGTGGAGAATGTTTTGCGCTCACTCAAGGATAAAATGCCGGATCTGATCAAGAACTTGTTTTGGCTCTGGCTGCTGGTGCTCATTGTGATAAACGTGATCCCCATCGGAAACAATACCAATCAAAGCCTGAACAGAAACATGCTTTGGGTTTTTCGTCTGGACTATCTGGCGCATTCTATCATGATTCTGTGTTTTGCCTTTATCTGGGTCTTGGCTGCAATTCACCATGTGCGCATATTCAAGCAATATGATGCACTGAAGTATTCGGCGATTGTGCTTGCTGCCGGCATCTGTTTGGAGCTTTTGCAATTAGCTGTGCCATGGCGCAGTTTCAACCCGGTGGACATGATCTACAATCTGGGTGGCGCGACCATGGCAATCGGGTTTATTGCTCTCAGCAATAGCCTTAGACGGCAATAAACACGCTGCATAAACCGCCGATATCCAAAAATTGAGCAGCAGAAGATTAGCGAGCATGTGTGGCCAAAGTATGTGGGCGATTCTGCCTTGTAAAGAATCTTAATCCTCTTGTTATAACCCTTCTGGCACCGATTTTCCGATTTTCATTGACACAAACCCGCCGGGAAAATTGAGTGATACCAAAAGGTGATTTTTATCTAACAAAAAAATATAGCATACAAGGAGTTTTCCACAATGGCTAAACAGACAAAAGCTACGATGGACGGAAACAGCGCCGCCTCGCATGTGGCATATGCTTTTAACGAGGTAGCAGCGATCTACCCCATCACTCCGTCATCCGGTATGGGTGAGCTTTCGGACGCATGGGCAGCTGAAAACCGTAAGAACATCTACGGGACCACCGTGGATGTGATGGAATTGCAATCCGAAGCCGGAGCTGCCGGAGCCGTGCATGGCTCTCTCTCCGCCGGAGCGCTTACCACCACTTTCACAGCCTCACAAGGCTTGATGCTTATGCTGCCAAATATGCATAAGATTGCCGGTGAGATGTTGCCCACAGTATTTTATGTGACTGCCCGTTCTCTGGCAGCACAATCCCTTTCAATTTTTGGCGATCATTCAGACGTAATGAGCGCTCGTAACACCGGTTTTGCCCTGATCGCTTGCAACAGTGTACAAGAAGTGATGGATCTGGCCATCGTCAGCCAGATTGCCACTCTGAAAAGCTCAATTCCCTTCCTGCTTTTCTTTGACGGTTTCCGCACCTCTCACGAATTGCAGAAGATCGACGTGGTGGATTATGACTCCATGAAGGAGATGCTGGATCACAAACTGGTGGAAGACTTCCGTAAACGCGCCCTCACTCCGGACACACCGCGTGTAAAAGTAGGCCAGCAGGGTCCGGACGTATATTTCCAAGGCCGCGAAACCAGCAATCTTTACTATGACAAAGCCCCCGGGATCATCGAGGAATGCATGAAAGAAGTGGGCGCAAAGCTGGGCCGCAATTACAATCTCTTTGACTACAGCGGCGATCCTGAAGCCACAGATGTAATCGTTGCCATGGGCAGCGGTTGCGAGACCATCAGCGAAACCATCGATTATCTGAATAACGAGCGCGGGATGAAGCTGGGCCTGGTAAAAGTCCGCGTATATCGTCCCTTCAGCACCGCACACTTCCTGGCTGCCTTACCCAAATCCGTGCAACGCATCGCAGTTCTGGACAGAACCAAAGAACCGGGCAGCATCGGTGAACCGCTTTATCTGGACGTAGTGTCCGCGCTGCAAGGCAAGAACCTTCGCATTATCGGTGGTCGTTACGGCCTGTCCAGCAAGGAATTTACTCCGGATATGGTGCTGGCAGTATACAAGCATATGCAAAAAGGTGGATTCCATGGCTTTACCGTTGGCATCGAGGATGATCTGAGCAAGCTTTCCCTGCCTTTAGACGAACACATTCAAACCGTTCCGGAAGGAACCATATCCTGCAAGTTCTGGGGTCTGGGCTCCGATGGAACCGTGGGTGCAAACAAGAACAGCATCAAGATCATCGGCGACCATACCGATATGTATGTACAGGGCTACTTCCAATACGACAGCAAGAAAAGCGGTGGCATCACCCGCAGTCATCTACGTTTTGGCAAGAAAGCCATTCACAGCCAGTACCTGGTTGCCAGAGAGGACTTCGTAGCCTGTCACAATCAGGCATTCATCGGCAGATTTGATCTTTTGAACGGCATCAAAGAAAACGGCGTGTTCCTGTTAAACTCAAACTGGAACATGGACGAAGTCTTTAACCAGCTAACATGCGAAATGCAGGATACCATCATCAAACGCAAAATCAAATTCTACAATATCGACGGCCTCAAGATCGCTGATGAAGTGGGGCTTGGCGGCAGAGTGAATACCGTGATGCAAACAGCCTTTTTCCTGATCAGTGGTGTGATGGATCGTAATGAAGCCATCGGCCTCATCAAGGAATCAATCCGTAAGACCTACGGCAAGAAAGGCGAAGACGTGGTTCAAATGAACCTAAACGCTGTGGATAAAGTTAACGAAGCCTTGGTGGAAGTGCCGATTCCCGCACAGCTTCCGGACACCTGTGGCCCCCGTAAACAGCTGGTACCCAAAGACGCCGCCGGATTTGTGAAAGACGTGATCGAACCCATCATGCGCGAGCAAGGTGATATCATCAAAGTATCGCAAATGCCGCTGGATGGCTATGTGGAAAGCGGAACTGCCAAATTGGAAAAACGCAGAGTGGCCCCCGCAGTTCCCAAATGGATTCCCGAAAACTGCATCCAATGCAATCAATGCTCATTTGTGTGCCCTCACGCAGCAATCAGAGCAAAATTGATGACAGAAGAAGACCTCAAATCCGCTCCCGATAGCTTTAATACCCTCAAAGCAATGGGCGCTGAAGGTTACCAATACAAAATCCAGGTTTACATCGACGATTGCCAAGGCTGCCGCGTGTGCGTGAATGAATGCCCCAAAGGAGCTCTGGTGATGAGCCCCATCGATACCGAACGCGATGCCGGCGAACAGCAAAACTACGAATTCTTCGAAAAGCTCCCCAACGATGTCCTGGCAAACTTCAAGGAAGCCACCGTAAAAGGCAGTCAGTTCAAACAACCTCTGTTTGAATTTTCCGGTGCTTGCGCCGGCTGCGGCGAGACCCCGTACATCAAGCTGCTTACCCAGTTACACGGTGATCGCATGATCGTTGCCAACGCTACCGGGTGCTCATCGATCTACGGCGGCACCTTCCCCACCATCCCCTATTGCAAAAACAAAGACGGCCACGGTCCCGCCTGGGCAAACAGCCTCTTTGAAGATAACGCGGAATACGGTCTGGGAATGCGTCTGGCGGTGAAATCTCACCGTAAACAGCTGAAGCTGGCCCTCGAAGCCCTGATGGAAAAAGGCATCGATGCTGAATTGAAGGACGCGCTGAAATACAGTCTGGAACATTGGGATGACGTAGATCAGCAAGCCAAAGTAAACGCCCAAAAGATCCGCAGCCTCTTGCCCAAAGCCATTGAAAATGCCTGTGAAGGATGTGCCAAACTCTTGCGCAGAGTGGATGAACTAAAGGATTACGTAGTGGAGAAATCCATCTGGGCCATCGGCGGTGACGGCTGGGCCTATGACATAGGTTATGGTGGACTGGACCACGTGATGGCCTCCAATCAAAAGATCAAGGTTCTGGTGCTGGATACCGAGGTGTATTCCAATACCGGCGGTCAGGCTTCCAAATCTACACCGATGGGCTCTATAGCCCGCTTTGCCGAAGCAGGAAAAGCCACAAACAAGAAAGATCTCGGCATGATGATGATGAACTATGGTTATGTGTACGTGGCCTCAATCGCCATGGGCGCAAACAAAAACCAAGCCCTGCAAGCCTTTAAGGAAGCCGAAGAATATCCCGGACCGGCGATCATCATTGCCTATGCGCCCTGCATCAACCACGGCATCGATATGAGCATGAGCCAAAAGCACGAAAAGGCCGCTGTGGAAGCCGGCTATTGGCTGCTGTATCGCTACAATCCGCAGAGACGTCTGGAAGGCAAGAATCCGCTCACCTTGGACAGCAAAGAACCCACGATGAGCATTGCCGACTTCATTAAAACAGAAAACCGCTATAGCCGCCTGCACCGTATCTTCCCTGAACGAGCAGAGCAATTTGAAAAATGCAGCTCGTTGTTCTTCAAGGAACGCTATGAACAATACAAGAAAATGAGTGAATAAACTGTATTAACAACACACGAGGGGAAGCCGGATTCAGGCTCCCCCTTTTGCTTTTTTGCCTTTTGGCATTATTTTATCCTAAAATGCTTTAAGGATGTAACAATGCTATTCAAGATGATTGCCTTGGTCTTTATGCTGATATCCGTCACCATGCTGTCAGCAGCTAAGACAGTTGATCAAGTAGATCTGAACCGTTATCTGGGAAGGTGGTATCAATACGCCTATTTCCCCACAAAGTTTCAGCCCAAAGATGCCGCCCTCTCTGCCGCGGATTATTCCCTGGACAAGAAGGGCAAGATCATCGTGATCAACACCAGTTACAAGGACAAAGCCGGCACACAGATCCTCAAACAGGTCTCCGGAAAAGCGCATGCAGTGGACAAAAGCAACAGCAAACTGAGAGTATCTTTCTTCTGGCCTTTCTATGGAGATTACTGGATTGTGAAGCTGGATAAGAACTATCAATACAGCGTTGTAAGTGATCGGAAACAGAAGTATCTGTGGATCCTCTCACGCAGTCCGCGCATGGACAGGGATAGCTACAACGAAATTTTATATTTCCTTGAACAAGGCGGTTGGGACATCGATAAACTGGTGATAACAGGCATTCAAGACTAAGCCACCAATATTTGCACTTGACAAAAGCCGCTGCAGCAAACTTTTTGTAAGTTCCAGTAAAATATAGATGTAGCGGCTTTTGCCGCATGGAGTTGAATATGGATTATCCCTTTTATGATATCGAGAAAAAATGGCAGAAGATCTGGCAAGATCGTGAAATTGCAAAAGGCACCGACTTTAGCAGCAAGCCCAAATACTATGTTCTGTCGATGTTTCCCTATCCTTCAGGGGTACTCCATATCGGCCATGCATCAAACTATGCCATCGGCGACGCCATTTCCCGCCTGAAGCTGATGGAAGGCTACAACGTAATGCAGCCCATGGGCTACGATTCCTTCGGTATGCCCGCGGAAAACTATGCCATCATGCACAATTCCCATCCCCGCATCACCACCGAGGAAAACATCGCCAATATGCGTAAGCAGTTCGACGGCATGGGCTTTTTCTTCGATTGGGACCGGGAAGTAAGCACCTGCCGCCCGGATTACTATCACTGGGGCCAATATATCTTCAAAAAGATGTATGAAAACGGCTTGGTTTACAGGAAAAAGAGCTTCCAAAACTGGTGTGAACAGTGCAACACAGTGCTTGCAAACGAACAGGTGGAAGACGGAGCTTGTTGGCGCTGTGGCAGTGAAGTGATCCAGAAAGAACTGGAGCAGTGGTATTTCCGCATCACCAAATACGCTGAAGAACTGCTTGATTTCTCTGATGTAATCGAATGGCCGGAGCGCGTGATGACCATGCAAAAGCACTGGATCGGCAAAAGCGAAGGAGCCCGCATCGAATTCACTCTGCCGGATACGGAAGAAAGCATTGCCGTGTTTACCACCAGGCCTGACACCATCTACGGCGTAACCTTCATGGCTCTGCCGCCCGAGCATCCATTGGTCCAAAAATGGTTGGAGGAAGAGCCGGAAAACCACGCCATGCATGACTTCTGCAAGAAAGTGATCAATGAGGACAAAGTACTGCGTTCCAGTACCGAAACCGAAAAAGAGGGCATCTTCAGCGGGCGCTATTGCATCAATCCTCTAAACGGCGATAAAGTGCAAATCTGGATAACCAACTATGTGTTGATGGACTACGGTACAGGTGCCGTGATGGCAGTTCCCGCCCACGATCAGCGCGACTTCGATTTCGCCACAAAATACGGCATCCCCATGAAGATCGTGATCCAAAACCCTGAAAACAATCTGCACTTGGACAGCATGAGAGAAGCTTTTATAGAGCCCGGAATAATGGCGTCTTCTGCCCATTTTGACGGTATGCCCAGCGAAGAAGCAAAAAGCGTCATTACGGACTGGATTGCAAAAAACAACTGGGGCGAAAAAACCGTTACCTACCGACTGCGCGATTGGGGCATCTCCCGTCAGCGCTATTGGGGCAATCCCATTCCCATCATCCACTGCCCCAAATGCGGAGTGGTACTTGTGCCGGATGAGGACTTGCCCGTGCTGCTACCAGATAACGTGCAAGTGGGCAAAACCACATCCAATCCTTTGCTCAGCGTACCCGAATGGTTAAACGTGAAATGCCCGAAGTGCGGAGCCGACGCCAAACGCGAGACTGATACCATGGATACCTTTGTGGATTCATCCTGGTACTACGCCCGCTATGCCGACGCCCATAACAAGGATCTACCTTTTGACACAGAAAAGTCCGACTTCTGGCTACCTGTGGATCAATACATCGGCGGCATCGAACATGCGTGCATGCACCTGCTCTACGCCCGCTTCTTCTATAAATTTATGCGCGATCTGGGCTGGGTAAACGGCAACGAACCATTCCTGCGGCTGCTCACTCAAGGCATGGTACTGAAAGATGGCGCGAAGATGAGCAAATCCAAAGGTAACACCGTGGACCCGCAATACATCGTAGATCGCTTCGGCAGCGACACCTTGCGCGTCTACCTGCTCTTCGCCTCTCCCCCGGAAAAGGATGTGGAATGGAATGATGAAGCTTTGATGGGCGCTTTCCGCTTTTTGAACCGCATCCATCGCCTCATTGAGGGCAATCTTGAGACCATCAAAAAAGGGCTGCAACTAGAAGCAGATACCGACAAACTCTCCCCCGAGATGAAGAAACTGCTCTTCAGCTCGCACTCTTGCACCAAGAAATGGTTGGAAGACAGCCTTGATCGGATGCAATACAACACCGCCATCGCTGCCATCATGGAACATTTGAATCACTGTGTGGCAATCAAAGACGCCGACAATCTGGATAATGACGCCCTGGCCGTTTACGCCGAAGCATGCGGCATCATTCCCCAAATGCTCTACCCCTTCGCGCCGCATATCGCCGAAGAATTGTGGCAGATGATGGGCTTTGAAACCCTGCTGCACGAAAGCGGTTTGCCCGGCTATGAGGAGCGGTATCTTGTCCAGGACACCATCACCTACGTCGTTCAGGTAAACGGCAAGATTCGCGGAAAACTGGAGATGAGTCCGGATTCGCCCCATGAGATCCTAAAAGAAGAAGCCCTGAAAGTGGAGAACGTTCAGCGCGCGCTGGATGGATTTGAAGTAGTAAAAGTGATCGTTGTTCCCTCAAAGATGGTGAGTATCGCTGCCAAAGCGAAACGCTGAAGCCGGGAACACCATATTCATTCTCTTCATTTTGGATGACCGTACCGGTAACATCTGCAGAGCTCCGGCTGCACAGGATGAGATCTATCCTCTGAATCATCCCCGGTTTTCCAATGCTAAGCTAGCGGTTTACTTTTGTTGAACAAGCATCATAATAGGTGGTCCTTTATGCATAAATCGAGTCCATTCACTATTATTAAAGGGAACTGCTATTGATTTGGAGCCTTTGCTTGAGTGTGTTGACTTTAGTTCTAGAGAAACTCTGGAGCATGGATTGAGGGGAATACCAGTAAGTACTTGTATGCAAGCCGCTTCAATGAATACAGGCAACACATGGAAAGCAAAAGGCTTTGGTTCATGTTCTGTAGTCTTGTATACGATGTAAGCTGTATCTTCTCCCGGCCATAAGCTTGTTTCATATGGCGGTGAATAATTGTGCCACAAAATGATAGTTGACTGGATTAAAGTTAAGATTTCACCGCGTTTTAAGGAGGCAGGCTTGCAAGTTCTTACGATTCAAGCTATTGTCGATTGCCGGAAAACTGCAAAACGTGCAGCTAGCTAACTGATGTCTACCTTTCCAAAGCAAAACATGCCCTAATTACCATTCTGATTGTTATCTATATCAGGACTTTCGATAATTTCGGGGTATGTGTATCAAAAAAACTGATTGACAAAAAAGCGGTCTTGGATTCTAAGGAAAGGCACAGTGATGGGGCCTATAGCTCAGCTGGTAGAGCTTCCGGCTCATAACCGGATGGTTGGGGGTTCGAGTCCCTCTGGGCCCACCACTTTTTGTTTTCTTCTTCGCCACAATCACTTATATTGTATGTGAAGGAATCTATATGAAATACATACATCTTGCATTCTTGCTTCTGGTGTTGTCAGCACCTTTGGGAGCCACAAAATACGCGGGAGAGATCTTTAGCTTCAGTCCCGGTGTGCAAAATCAAGCTATGGGCAATACAGGTCTTACATATTATGAATCCCAAGCCGCCGGTTGGTGGAATCCCGCTCTTCTCGCTTACGACAGTTCCCGCGGTGTGGAGTTGATGCGCAGCGATCATTTTGAAGGTCTGCTCACTCAAAACCAAATCTCCCTGAAAGTCGGTAGCGGCACTGCTGTATCCATCAATCATCTTGCCATCGATAAAATCAAGCTCACAAAGCTGGAAAACGAAGACGAGGAGATTAGTAACGACAATCGCCCCTACGTGTGGAAGACCGTTACAAACCAGGATCTGATCGCCAGCGTATCCTATGGCAGAGCGATGGCCGAGGATTTTTATGTAGGCATCTCGCCCAAGCTGGCATACCGCAGTCTCGCAGAGCACAGCGGTTACGGCATCGGCGCGGACATAGGAGCGCTGTGGGATCCGGGTAAAGGCTTTCTGGCAGGCATAAACTTGCGGGATTTCTTTGGCACACAGATCCTTTGGGAATCCGGCGAGCACGAGATCGCCATGCCAAATCTGGATGTCGAGCTATCCTATCGTCGCGAAGTATTCGGCACCTCTATTCCTGTGCTGCTCGCGCTCAGAAGCCAGATCTATGCCGAAGAACGGGGAGATGCCGCCAATTTCAGCAGCTCTGCTCTCAGCGGAGACATCCATGCCGGGCTCATGATTCGCCCCACACCCGCCCTGAAATTGATGGCTGGGTACGACGTGAACAGCTTCAGCACCGGGCTGGGTCTTGAGTTCAAGTCCTTGGGTGTGAATTACGCGTTCAAGACCAATTCAACTGACGGCTTGGGCTACACGCAAAAGATTGCGTTATCCTATTCATGGTAAGAAAAAAGATCGCTCTGCTGGGCGCCACCGGATCAATCGGCAATTCGTTTTTTAAGGTCTATTGTGAACAACAACAACGGCTCACACTCAGTCTTGCCGTCGCGCACACAAATTTTAGCAAGCTCTGCCCCCTTGCCCTTGAGTTGAATATCCCCGTCCTGGTCTTTACCGGTATCAAAGATCCAGCACTGCAGGAAAAGATCCGCACCGAATGCCCCGCGCAGAAAGTGTATTTTGGCTCCGCTGATCTGCTTTCGCTCCTGGAAGAGGCGGATTATGATATCGGTCTCAATGCCATCGGCGGATCTGCCGGGATAGAAGCAACTTTCGCCATCCTGAAGCGTGGCAAAAAGCTCGCCCTGGCCAATAAAGAATCTCTGGTGATGGGCGGACATCTGGTCCAGAAATTGAAAAAACCCGGCCAGATCTTACCGGTGGATAGCGAGCATTCGGCAATCTTTCAAGCTATGGGGATTCACCCCCATCATGAAGTGCAAAAACTTATCATCACAGCATCCGGCGGCGCTTTCCGCAGCCTGCCTTTGCAGGATTTTGACGCCATCACGCCGCGAATGGCTTTGAGACACCCAAATTGGGATATGGGCGCGAAGGTTACTCTGGATAGCGCCACCATGTTCAATAAAGCCCTGGAGGTGATGGAAGCGCACTGGCTCTTCGATATGCCATACGAGCGCATCAAGGCGGTGATTCATCCCCAATCCATCGTCCATTCTCTGGTACAATTCCAAGATGGCTCGCTGCTGGCTCAGCTCAGCGCTCCGGATATGAGCCTGCCCATTCTCTACGCGCTCAGCTACCCCGAACGCTGGAGCTCGGATATTGTACACACAGACCTTTTGTCGTTGCCCGAACTCAGTTTTGAAGAAATCCCCGCCGCACGCTATCCGCTATTCTATCTCGGTCTTGAGGTTGCCACCCAAGGCGGCATCCTGCCCACGGTAATGAACGCTGCCGTGGAAGCCGCCATGAAGCTCTTTTTGGAAGAGAAAATACCCTTCACGGGCATCTATCCTCTGGTAGAGCGCACGATCGCCTCCGCCGAGCAGATCTCGGAGCCTGATCTGGATACTATCATAGCTGCCAATCGCGATTATTACCGGCGCTGCCTCGCGCTACATGAAAAACAATAAGATATATATGGAGATAACATGGATTACACTCGCTACGCCGTTGATCAGATTTTAGCTTTGTGCAAGACGCCCAGCCCCACCGGATTCACCAAGCTGGCAACAGAATACCTGGTAAACGAACTGCAGGCTTTGGGCTTTGAAGCTCAGGTTTCTCGCAAGGGCTCCGTTCTGGCCAATCTGGGCGGCGAGGGCAAGCCCCTGATACTTGCCGCTCATGTCGATACCCTGGGAGCAATGGTAAGAGCCATCAAAGACAATGGCAGATTGCGTTTCACAAAGATCGGCGGTTATCCCGAAAACAACATTGAAAACGAAAATGTCATCATCCACACCAGAGATGGCAAACGCATATGTGGAACTGTGTATATAAACGGACCTGCTGTCCATGTATACAGCGATACCGGCTCCAGCAAACGGGACGACAGCAGCATGGAGATAGTGCTCGACGAGATCGTCAAGAGCAAGGCTGATACCGAAAAACTCGGCATCTCGCCCGGCGATTTCATCTCGCTGGATGCCCGTACCATACTTACCGAATCCGGTTTCATCAAGAGCCGCCATTTGGACGATAAAGCCAGCGCCGGAGTGCTCTTGGCGCTTGCCAAAGAAGTGCGCGACGGCAAGCTGAAACCAGCCCGCAAAACCGGTATTCTATTCACCACCTACGAAGAGGTTGGACATGGCGCCGCCTCCGGCTTCCCGGAAGACACCGAGGAAATGATCTCTGTGGATATGGGTGCGGTAGGAGACGACCTGGGCACAGATGAATACAAGGTTTCTATCTGCGCCAAAGATTCCGGGGGCCCATACGATTGGGACGTTACGGATAGTTTGATCAAGCTTGCCATAGAGTTGAAACTTCAATACGCGGTAGATATCTATCCATATTACGGTTCAGATGTGGAAGGCGCGTTGAGGGCCGGTTATGACATCAAACACGGACTCATTGGCCCCGGAGTATTTGCCTCCCATGGTTATGAACGCACTCATACTCAAGCCATCGATAACACGTTGAAACTGCTGGAAGCCTATCTGGGCAAGGGTTGAGCCCCACAAATGGGAATAATCCCTCTTTGGAGCAGAAATTGCATCTATTGAACTGAAAAAGATATAAATCTATGGAGTATACAATGCGCCTTTATTACATCTGCCTGCTGATGGCCTTTTTTCCGCTGATTCTCTTCGGACAGGCAAATCTCCCCCTTCCTGAATGTTATCACACTTACGATGAAGCCAGAGACGAGCTGTATGCCTTGGAAGAGCAGTATCCCACCATGGCTAAAGTACACATCATAGGCTACTCTCAACTTGAAGCAATCCCCATCTACGCCTTGCAGATATCAAATGATGTGCAACAGCTGGAGGGAACATGGAACCGCCCGGCTTTGCTATTTGTGGGGCAGGTTCATGCCGAGGAAGTGTTGGGCCTACAGATCACTCTCAGCAATGCCAAAGAAATCCTGCAGAACAACCTGACAACACCATATATAAAATGGATTAATCAATTGGATACGTGGTGGGTGCCCACTTTGAATCCGGAAGGGCACAATGTGGTAACTGCAAATCTGGACACATCTTACCGCAAAAACAAACGTGACAACAACGAAAATGGTATCTTCGATTTTGATACCAGAGTGGGATACGATATCGACGGGGTGGATATCAACCGCAATTTCGATTTCAACTGGACTCATGGCGACACCCTGATGCAGCCCGGCGGCACCGAGGTTTACGACTACTATCGCGGCCCTGCTCCCATGAGTGAGAGTGAGATCCATGCCATCAAAGCTTTGAGTGACCAGAAGAAATTTGTTTACAGCATCTGCTGGCACTCCTCACGCTCCGGCAATTTCAGTGAAAAAGTATATTACTCATTCAATTGGAAAGATGTACGACCCTCTCCCGATTTCGCATTTGCACAAAGCATCGGCCAGGGTGTGGCTACATCGATCTTGAAAGAAAACGGTCAACCTTATGAATACTATCCCAATGCCAGCCGTAGAGGAGCTTTCCACGACTGGATGTACAAAGAATATGGAACTTTCCAGCTACTCATCGAAGTAGGCACCAGCAATCTGCAGCCCGAAGAACCCTTGATGCTGGATACGGTAGAACGCGCCAGCGAAGGGGTATGGTGGATGCTGAACCGTGCTTTGAACTATTCCACGGACGTCCCCTCCACTTCCATGCTCACCGGAACCGTGAAAGACAGCGTTACCGGCGATGTGCTCGAAGCCGAAATCATCATCCCCGAAAAACACGCTCCCTGGTTCGTTGCCCGCACCAGTTCTCCGGATACCGGACGTTTTTGGAAAGCCTTGCCGCAAGGCAATTACACTATCCACGCTCGCAAAAAAGGCTATTGGGACGCAGAAATCGATAATGTTACTGTCTACAACACCGGCAGAACCACCCGCAACATAGATCTCAGCCCCAAGGAAAGCGCGAATCTGCATGGCTATGTTATCAGTAATGGCATGAGCATTCCCGCCAAAATCATCATTAAAGACTTTATCCCGGACGAATTGAACGTGATAGGCGGATATCAATACCAAGGCTACGAGGGAACATATCCTATCGAGATTTGGAGCAATGGCCGTTACCCCTATCTGGACAGCCTGCAGATTGATCCCGGCAACTCTCAGATCAGCTTTGAGCTGGGCAAAGCCAATGTTATTTTTTCTGAAACCTGGGAAGATGGCACCGATAAATGGGAAATCAACGGTCCCTGGGTGCTGCAAGAAGAACTGAGTGTGAATGGACAAGCCATTACCGATAGCTGGGGCGGACGTGGGCATTACGCTCAAAATTGCGACGTATGGATCGCCACCAAAGAAGCTATCCTTATCCCAAACACAGGCAATCCCTTGTTGCACTTCGATTCCCATGTTTATACAGAATGGGACTATGATCCGGTTACGGTGGAAGCCTCGCTCGATGGCAACACCTGGCAGGAAATCTGGACAAAATCCGGACGCCTAGACTGGTGGCAAAAGGAATATGCCTATCTTTCCGATTACGCCGGACAAAACATCTATCTGCGCTTTCGCCTGCGTGACAACAGCATCGCTGATGAACTGACCGATCCGGGCTGGACTATCGACAACATCTACGTGGTCTCCGGTAGCTCTGCTGCGCATAAAGATGTGTTGGTCCCGGGCCTGGAAAACACTCTACTCTTCCAAAACTACCCCAATCCCGCCAAGCAAAATACACATATTCCCTATAGTTTAACCAGCAGCACCGAACCGAAGATCGATATCTACAACATCCGCGGTCAACATGTACGCAGCTATCGCCCTGGCACCAAAGCTGAAGGCAGTTACACCTGGTTTTTCGACGGCAAAGATGATGATGGCAGAAACCTTCCCAGCGGCATTTATTTCTACCGCATGAAAGCCGGAAAATATAGCAAAACCCGCCGTTTGGTATTGGTAAAATAAGCTGACAATCCATACTCTATATGCCCCGGATATCTTACCGGGGCTTTTTCTTGACATACCAAATATTAATATAAGTTCTCACCCACCATTCTATCGCGCATACCGGGAAACAGAATTGCTCTTGACATCATCGCACTCTTCATTGATATGAACAAAAATAAACAAAAGGGGATCAAGATAATGCTGTATCTGCCTACAAGAATTTTTTTTGGAGCCAAGGCCTTGGATGATGCGAGCGCGCGTCTGCCCGGGATAGGCAAGAAAGCCCTGATCGTGTGCGGGAAAAGCAGCGCGGAGAAAAGCGGAGTGATGGACGCGCTCTTGCCCTCGCTACGCCGCGAAGGAATTGCTTTCAGCATCTTCAATGAGATATCGGAAAACCCCACAATCACCCGGGTGATGAGCGGCAAAGAGCGTTTTATTCGCGAGAATTGCGATTTTTTGATCGGTATCGGCGGGGGCAGCCCCTTGGATGCTGCCAAAGCCATCTCGCTTGCAGCGGCAAACGATCTACAAATAAATGAATTATACGATGCCGGGAAGCAAGTCACGGCATACCCCATGGTTGCGATTCCCACCACCCACGGCACCGGTTCGGAGGTCACACAATACAGTGTCCTAACCGACATCAAGAAAGGTAAAAAAGCCGGTTTTGGCAGCGATTTGATCTTTCCTTATATGGCAATAATCGACCCCAAATACAGTCTCAGCCTCAATCCGCGGATCAGCCTGAACACCTCTATAGACGCACTTTCACACCTGCTGGAGGGATTATATAGCACTTCCCGCAATTCGCTGCTGTATCCAATGATCTTTCGCGGTATCGCGCTCATCAAAGACAATCTGGATACTTGCCTGAAAAATCCAGCTTATCTGCCCGCTCGTGAAGCCCTCTGTCTGGCATCGATGTATGGCGGGATCACCATCGCTCACACCAGCACAACCTTGCAGCATGCTATCGGCTATCCCTTTACCACAGCATACAATATCCCACACGGTCTTGCCAACGGGATGTTTATGGCTGCCATGATGCACTTCTATTATCCGGCCGTCAAAGCAGAATTGGACGCACTTTTTGCTTTTCTGGAAATGAGTATGGACGAGTTTCTGGCCTGGTTGGATAGCTTTCCGATCCGCTTGAAAGTGGAAGCCGACGATGCTATTCTAAGATCTTGGATTCCGCAGATCATGAGCGCCAGAAACACTGTGATAAGCCCAGTTAAGCCCAATGAAAGCGAGCTGATGGAACTACTGAAAAGTGTTCAGAAGGAGCAAGGATGAAGGTAAGGGATTTCAGGAAACAGCGGGCAGAACTCACCAAGCTGACTTTGGATCGTGCCAATCTGAATATCAAACGCTTTTTTGCCCTGGATACAGCGGCATACAACGAGGGAGCTCTATCGGCAAAACACAAGGAGTTGATGGGCCTGGTAGCTTCTATGGTGCTGCGATGTGACGATTGCATCTGCTATCATCTGGATCAGTGTTTTGATGCCGGAGTGAGTATGGACGAGCTGCAGGAAGCCATGAATATCGCCCTGGTGGTAGGTGGATCCATCGTGATTCCCCATCTGCGGCGGGCAATGGCATATTGGGAAGAGCTGCTCACCACTTCTTGAAAATGAAGAAAACTGCCAGGATGATCAGGGCGAAGCCTACCAAATAATTCCAGCGCAGTTCTTCTTTCAGATACAGTATAGAAAATACGCTAAATACCACCAGTGTAATCACTTCCTGAATGGTTTTGAGCTGATATGCATTGTAAACGCCATAGCCGATGCGATTGGCCGGCACCTGAAAACAATATTCAAAGAAAGCGATAAACCAAGAGATGAAGATCACCTTCACGATGGGCGATCCTGTATTCTTCAGATGCCCATACCAGGCGAAGGTCATAAAGACGTTTGAGATTGAGAGCAGAACGATTGTTTTCATTAGGCTAATATTCTTTATCTTAAAATTATTTTTGTATCGCGGAGAGTATTCTGCTGGGATTGGAGCTTTGCAGCCAGTGGTTTAAGGCCATGGAAAAACCGTTTTCTTCACACAGCCCAACATTGATAAACTCTTGTTTCATGCTGTCGGGAGCGTTTGCCGTCACATAGGAGTTCGGACATATCTCCAGCATCTGCAAGTCGTTGTAATCGTTACCTATAACCATACACTGAGAGAGGGATAAGCCAATTTTGGACAACAAGTGTTGCAGTGCCGATCCTTTATTCACGCCGGGAGCGAAGATCTCGATCCAGAGCGAGGAGAAATCCAGCGGTGAAGTGGTGCGGATGATGGTCAAAGGATCCAGGCGGCGGGAAAGGCTGTCATAGAGATCCTCACGGTGGCTTTCCACAATAGCCAGAAATTGTGTGGCGAGTTTCCAACCGGGACCTTGTTCCTGCTTCAACTCTGTGGCATACTCCCGGTATATCTCCAGCCGCTGCAAAAAATCCGGGATAGCTTTGAACGCTTTGTATTGCATATGATGCGTTTCAGGTATTGCATTGTGAAGCATATAATCCAGATTCAATTCTTCCAATACCTTGCATACTCTGCTGATCTGTTCCGCGTTCAGATTTTGATTGTAGATGAGTTCCTGATTCTGCCAATCCATAATCCCGGCACCGGTAGCAAAGATCACAAAATCGAAAGGAGCATGAAGGGGAATCACTTTGCGCATACTGAACAGTGAGCGTCCCGTAGCCAGCACTCTACAGATACCCTTTTCAGAGAGGCTTTCCAGGCTGCGCAGATTCTCCACGCTGATCTCGCCGTTATGGGGCAGCAGAGTGCCGTCCAGATCGCTTACGCAAGCGCCACGATAGATCAAGCTGTCTCCTCCGGATGAGACGAAATGCCTTCCAAGCCATTCACCAACACCGTTATTCTCCCGTGTTTTGCAATAGTTCCTGCAACAGCACACCGGCTCTGCCATCGCGAGCCCGGGTCATAGAGTACCGGATAGCGTCATAGATAAAATCTGCGGCCTTTATAATAGCCCCGCTGCGTTCTATCCCTCTGAGGGTGTAGATCAGCATTAGTGCGCTGAAGATATCTCCGGTCCCGGTAAAAAAACATGGCAGATAGCGGCATTCGAAGCTCTGAATGGAGGATGCGGAGGCAGCTGAGTAAATGATTTTGCATCCATCTTTCAGACCC
>Ga0265295_1005042_pt1 | contig 17270 bp, 16 predicted proteins | sample Munlansysbiofilm_FD_192503 | JGI IMG/M metagenome (GOLD analysis project Ga0265295, IMG submission 192503) | Leachate microbial communities from a municipal landfill in Southern Ontario, Canada - Methane capture system biofilm | ecosystem: Engineered > Solid waste > Landfill > Unclassified ...
GGCATTTTCTCCACGCAGCAGCGACCATAAAACATCTTCGGCTTGCGTTTGGTTTTTGCGCATCTCTTTTGAATGTTTTTTCAACCATTCATACGTCATAGGATTCGCCGTTTTATATAAAGCCCGTTCTCCCGCTGCGGGGGAGTTAGAGGGGGCTTTTACTTCCACCCCAAACGCATGGGCTGCATCATAAATTACTTTCAATCCATACTTATCGGCAATCGCTTGAATACGCTCCGTATCACAAGGATTTCCATACACATGAACCGGCATAATAGCCGTCGTTTTAGGCGTAATGGCTGCCTCAATTTTATCAGGATCGATATTACAAGTCACTGGATCGATATCCACAAACACAGGTTTGATACCATTCCACCACAAAGCATGTGTAGTAGCCACAAAACTATAAGGCGTAGTAATCACTTCGCCCGTGATACGCAACGCTTGCAAGGCACACATCAACGGCAACGTACCATTGGTAAACAGACTGATATAAGGCACTTTGAGATAATCGCATAACGCTTGTTCGAGCAATTCATGATAATGGCCTTGGTTCGTCAACCATTTACGCTGCCAAATATCTTCCAAATAAGGAATAAATTCCTGTAAATCGGGCAACAGTGGCGATGTGACGGTTATAGGTTTAGTGGTTGAAGTTGACATGTTTCTCAATTTTAGGATGAACTAACAAACGGTACAAAAATCTCAATGCTATAGTCGAATCTAATTTGAACTGAATTAAACCATCTAAGTAAAAGCGTAAACTATTTAATTTGACACGGTCGTACAACGACAAACGCGGTTTCTCAAACACCTGATAAATATAGGCATCCAACTCTTTTATGGAATTAAAACTTGCTGGCGTAAGGCTTTCTCCTCGTCTAGCTAACTGAACTATTTTTAAAAAGTGCTTTAAATTGGCAGCGAAAAACAGCCCTGTTAAATTAGGAATTAATAACGGAATATACATTCCCAAACACCACAATACGGTTCTATCATTTTCTGTTAACGATGTCGTTACAGCACCACTATGTTTCATATAGATATAATCACAATTAGCAACACAAATAACGTTACCAAACTGTAAATGATGGTATGTAATGACAGAATCCACATAACGCTTACCATACAACACAGTGGGGTCAATAATAGGATTCCGCCGTTGAACAAATGCTTGATTTAAAATAAAATAATCGCCCTCAATAAATTCTTTCGGGGTAAGTATCTTTTCTTCCGTAATTTTGTCTTTTGAAAACCAGGGTTTACCTGTTTCTATAGGTTCTCCTTCTGTTAGCACCCATACATTTTGCATACACAAACTGCATTCAGGATGCTGTTCCAAGAGTTCTACCTGATGTTGATACACACGACTCCCCGCTCTAAAATAATCGTCAGCATCCACATGAGCAATATATTTGCCTGATGCCAACTTATACCCATTACACCGGTTCCAACCACTACGCTGTGAGTTATTGGCTGGATTGCAATCATCCGAATTGCATTGAGTGGCTTGAATTACATGAGGGTACTTTTGGGCATATTCCTGAGCTAACTCAAAAGTCCCATCGTTCGAACGGTCATCACTAATAATCAACTCATAAGCAAACGGAATACCTTGTGCCAAAATACTCTCTACACAACGTTCTAATTCTCTTTGTTGGTTGTGAGAAATAACTATGATTGAAAGTAGTGTATTCTGCATTAATGTGTAATTATTAACTCTATTTTGACACGATATATATTCTATTGGAAATTGGTAAAAGCTTTTCCCATTATTTCTTGTTCCTGGCGAGAAATAGTTTGTTCACAGGCAATAGATTTCCAATTGGACACACTTGATTTTACTTTTTGAATTATTGATTTGCCATCACTCTTTTCAATACGAAACCACTCCGACACACTGAGCAATAAATCAAAATTTAACGAATTATCACTCTCATTGATATTTAGTTTCAAACCCATGGCATCAGGTTGCGGATTAAGGTCATAGGCTGGTGACAACCGCCAACCAGTTTTAGTGAGTAAAAACGCATGATTTCGTAAATGGTCATCTGCATTTGAAATGGCTATGTTAAACGCGATACGTGTAAACAGTTGTCTTAAATCGTCGTTTGGTTGTGACCCATAACGTATAATAAACTCGGCAAGGTGTAAATAGCTTACACCTGTAGAAGCGTCATCACCATCTTTATATCCTAACAAAGTCATAGCAGATGCCATGTGAATACGTTTTGTTTGAATGCGATCAAAACGCTTAGACAGAAAAGTCGGATATCTACTACTGAGTAAAACCAACTTCGTATCAGGCACCTCTATTCCACAACGTTTAGCCAATATATTTGCCACAAATTCCCAAGCTGCTATATTTACTTCATCATGTGCACTTGGAAACTTCGCTATCCATAGTTCATTATTTTCATCTAATACATTCGCCTTAGGTCTAGCTCCGCCTAAAGAAGAGCCAGGTGCAAGCAACAGTTTAATCCATCTATCAGACTGTATCGACTCATCTGTTTCTAATTGCTGAGAAGCATACTCTAAGTCCCTTAAAGCCGCCATACGTGGAGTTGATAAGGCAGCATCGTTATCAAGAAAGTGTCCATTGGGGTCCAATTTAAAACGCAAACCACCCATACGAGCATCATCAAATACGCCTAAAAGAAAGTCTGATTCTCCTAAAGTGTGTGGTAATCTTTGCTCATTTCGGGCAACTATTGCTTCACGGCGTTTGAGTAACATACGTCCCCAACGATCAGGAGAAGAATCTAAAAAAACGCCAAAATTAGGCGTATTATCTTTTACATATTGAGGACCTCCAAAAGGCAAGATATTGGGGTCAAGATAAAATGAACTGTGATTTGTTATCCACGCTTTGTCATATTCAAACCAAAATAGCTCTTTGCCTCGCAACCATTGGACATGCAATATACCCACTAACGTGGGTTCGCTTAATCCTACCCAATCAGCATACACAAAGATATCTTGTTTACTTTTCATGGTTACTTTATCAGTTTTGCATCCTGTAATTTTCGACCGAGCGAATCTTCTGCACCAATTTGTTTGAGTTGATAATCTAAGCCTAGTACAAAAAGCACTTTAAGGTAAGTGCCGATGGCAACACCCTGATCGCCTTTCTCCACTTTAACGAGTGTAGAACGTGCTATACCAGCACGTTCAGAAACTTGCTCTGTAGATAAATTTCTACGCAAACGAGCCAACTGAATATTACCACCCACCTCTTGCAAGGTACGCTGTTGACTTGGAAATAATATTGTTTTTTGCTTCCCCATGAGTTACTGCATTGTTTGTATATGCGTACAAAAATAGGCTATTTTGTTTGAATATACAACTATTTTAATGATAGTATATAATTTAATCGGTACATTGTATCAACTCATAAGCAAACGGAATACCTTGCGCCAAAATACTTTCCACACAACGCTGTAACTCTTTTTTTTGGTTGTGAGAAATAACTATGATGGATAACGTAATAATATTGTTATGATCTTTTAATTCTATATATATTATTATTTTGACATAAAGTTTTAGAAAAATATTTCTCTAAAATATCATCAATGGATTTATTTCTTATAATATTAGATATAATTTCTTTTATAATTATATTGATATCATATTCACTAGTTCCTAAATAAGACGCATTATAATAACCTAAAATGTGATTATTGCAAATATATAATTTATTCTCTGTTATTTCTTTTGCAAATTCAGAAATTTTATCAATTTTCTTAATTAACCCATTCTTAATATATGAATAATAATCAAGAATATCATTCGATTGATTAAAGTTATAATAATAAGAAGGAACTCCTAATGATACCGCATCAAAGTGAATAGAAGAATCACATGCCACCAAAACATCAATTCGATTAAAAAATGTGTGGGGTTTTTCTTTTTTAGAATCAGATATATCAATGTTATCGGGAAAAGAGTCAATTGATAAGTTCATCCTTGGATGTGGTCGTACTATAAACTGATAATTGGGCAATTTTTGTTTTAAGTTAGTGATGAACAAAGAAACAACTGTAATATCGTCTAATGAATTTAAGGCAATTCCAATAGCTTGCTTCTTGCTTATATTATTTATTTTTTTTGATAAGTCAAACCTTGCAGCCCCCCCTATGATAACATTTTTAACAAAACCATCAGATTTAATGGAATATTTTTGATAAGACTCTTCTCCATCAAGAAACGAAAAATCAAAATCTAACGGAGGGAAATATTGTGAAACAGAAGCATGTTGAACATAAATTAATTTAATCTTTTTTCTCTTTGCCCAATACATCATGCACCTATTAAATGGCATATGATCATTGGAAAGCAATATAACTTTAGGGTTATAGCCTTTGATAATTTTTTTAGTTATATATAGATAACCCGGCACCAAAAAGAACCATTCAAAATTTTTATTAATTCGTAAGCGATTTTGTCTAGTAGTGATAAGAAAGTAAAAAAAAAGAATAAAGAGAAAAATGAAAGAATATTGATATCGTTTAATAATAGAATAATCGTCGATATTGGTTATTTCATAAAAACTAACATTTAGACCTTTTTGCTCTATGTTCTGTACAGATCGTTGATTGTTTACAGTACCACTTATTATTAATAGGTCATAGGGCAACATTTTCGGAAAATCTTTGTTCTTCTTCGATTTTTCAATCAATCTAAAAACCGAAAAAAAATAGTTAACCCAATTTTTAAAACTCTTTATATCTCGGTAGTATTCTTTGAGAATATGATATAAACCGTGGTTTCTATATTCGTCAAGTACAGGTAATTTATAAAAAATAAAACAAAAGTATTTATACAACATACTAATTTATATCATTAAATAAAATTCTATCCCCTTTATTCAAAAAATGTTTCGCAGTTTTACCTAAAATCTCAGATAAAAATCTCGGATGCAAGCCAAAACCAGGGCGTATAGAACGTACATTTTTTTCTGTGATTGCTTCTCCTGCTTTTATATCTTCTACTACATAAAGAGAACGGGAAAATTCGCGTCCTTTCAATTGCTTTTCTGTGAGAGAATAATCAACCACTCCAATAGCTTTTTCTGCTTCCCGAACCGCTTTCACCATTTCATTAAATTCGGCTTCATTCATGGAGAAACTCGCATCGGGACCACCGATAGAACGATCCAAAATAAAGTGCTTCTCAATAACTTTTGCTCCAAAGCAAACTGCAGCAATAGGCGCAGCTATACCCATTGTATGATCAGATAGACCAGTTTTTACATTATATCTTTCAGCTATATCTTTAATCATTATGAGATTTGCTTCTTCAATAGGAGCAGGATAAGATGATGTACATTTTAGTAGTGTAACATCTTTATTACCCATCCTGTAACAGGCATCCAGAGCAAGTTCAATATCTTCTTGTGTTGCAATTCCTGTAGAAATGATCATGGGCTTTCCTTTTGATGCTGCGTACTCTATCAGGGGTATATCAGTAATTTCGAAAGAAGCAATTTTATAAATCGGATTTCCAAACTTTTCGAGAAAATCAACAGCAGTTTTATCAAACGGACTTGAAAAACAGACTAATCCTTCTTCTCTTGCCGTATCAAAGAGTTCTTTGTACCATTCCCAAGGGGTATATGCTTCTTTGTATAAATCATACAAGTATTTATCTTCCCAGATAGTACCTTTAATTTTGAAATCGTCTTTTCTGCAATCAATGGTTATTGTATCGGCAGTATATGTTTGTAGTTTAATGGCATCTGCTCCCGCACGTTTTGCTGCACGGATTGTCTCTTTTGCCACATCAAGACTTCCATTGTGGTTGGCTGAAAGTTCAGCTATGATAAAGACACCGCTACTTTTTTTCATATACATACTCCAATGCTTTGGTATTGCTAAACTCTAAAATTTCATTGAATATAAAACCTGCCTTTTCAAATGATTTGATTGAAACTTTATTCTCATTTTTTATGTAAGCAAAGATTTTGCTCTCGTTTGTTTCTTCCATATACTTTTTGTAGGATTTCTGCAGAAACTGTGTTGCTAACTTTTTCCCTCTGTAATCAGGGGCAACAGTTATTCCTATCACCACTTTATCGTCCGATTTATCAAACCGCACAATTGAAGCTGGCTTATTTTTAACCTCACAAATATAATACTTAGCATTTTTATCATTTATCTTTCGTTCGAGCCAGGCTGAATGTTCTTCAAATGTAATAGTTTGTGAATTAAAAGAACTTTCACGTGTAGTTTTGTCGTTAGCCCATTCAAAAGTAATTTCCTTGTCTGTTATATCAATGCTTCTTACAGAAATACACTGATTTATTTTTGAATGAATTACAACATCTTTGTATGTATCTTCAAAAAAACAATGTTCTTTTAATACAGCTTCGCGTGTAAATCCATTTGCTTCAATTGCTTCGTATAAATGTGGTCGTAAATCGAAAGCATAAGTATATATTTTATGAAGACTTAGCTCCTCAAAAGCAATTTGCTCCAACAATTCAAGATAGATACACCAGTGTTTTTGAAACTCCGTTTTCTCAAGTGAAGTATCCATAATAAAGGACACCTCAGCATTCTTATCTAACCAATTAATATGCACCAATCCACCATAACCAATACAGATTCCATTTTCAAGATAAGAAAACAATAATTGAGAAGGTTTATCATGTTCAAATAATTTTGAAACTACATTTTCAAAGTAGTTATTTTGGTTTTCTACTGTGAGTAGTTCCGATTGTCTCAAATGATAAATCTGTTCGTTACGCCATTTCATTATATCAAAACGATCTTCCATACGAATAGGAACAAGCGAATAATTGCCTGACGAAAATCTCTGTTTATTTAGTATTTTGTAAGAGTTCATATTTAATTTCAGCTAATTTCCAATCAATTAAGGTATCAATATCCTGCACTTTATCTTCAGAAATGATAATAGCGGTTGTGTTTTCTGTAAATAATGTATCTGTCACTTTCTTTGGGTCATACCAATACCATTGACCAGCATCATGAAACACAGGTTCTAAATCCTGTGAGCGTGCCGTTTTGTATTGTTCCCAAACCATTTGTATTTTTCCATCTTCGATAAATCTTACTCCGCGCCAAACAGGATATCCAAAAGAAACAACTGGATATACAGAACCAGATCCTTTTTTAACGATTTGATCATACCCGTTCTTTAGGTCTGAAACTTGAATTAATGGTGCAGTTGGGTAAATACAGCAAATGTAATCGAATGATTTATTTAGTTTTTCTCTGTAAGTACTTTCAACTTCTTTCAGTACGTCCACTGTAGTTGCAAAATCATTCGCATTTTGTTCACTTCTCAAGAAAGGAACTACTGCTCCAAATTTCAGTGCAATCTCTGCAATTTCCATATCATCAGTAGAAACCATTACTTCACTGAACAGACCTGAAGACAATGCTGCGTCAATAGAGTAAGCAATAATAGGTTTACCCAGAAAATCTTTTATATTTTTACGTGGTATACGTTTACTACCCCCTCTAGCTGGTATTATACAAAGATTACTCATTGTAAAAGTCATTTATAGTTTTAATTACAAAATTTTGTTCATCTTCGCTCAAAGTAGGATACATAGGAATACTTATACAATTATTATAATAGTTTTCAGCAAATGGTAAATCACCCACTTTATATCCAAACTCACGGTAATATGGCATTAAATGCGCAGGTATATAATGAATTTGAGCAAATATATTGTTGGAAACTAAATATTTATATAGATTCAATCTATCTTCTACTTCAATTACATATAAATGATAAGCATGTCCTTCTATAACTCCAGATTGCCCCTTTATGAACGTTTTATCTTTAAATGCGCTATAGTACTTTTTCGCAATGTGTTTTCTTTTTTCAATTCCTTCGTTTGCTCTTTTCAGTTGACTAACACCAAGAGCAGCCTGCATATCGGTTAAACGGTAATTATAACCTAATTCCTGCATTTCCATATACCAGCCTGGATATGTGGTTTCACCTTTCACTCCTGTTGCAAATTCAGCAGAATTCAGATACGAATCATCAAATTTGGTAATACCGTGTGACCTCAGTCGGTTCAATTCTTCATATACTTGAATATCATTCGTTGTAATCATCCCACCTTCACCACATGCAATATGTTTCACTGGATGGAACGAGAAGATAGCTAAATTGGCAAACTTAGCGTTTCCACAATTTTGTTGTTTTCCTTTTGAATCCACGAAGTATCCACCCGGTGCATGACAAGCATCTTCAATTATCCAGAGTCCATATTCATTGGCTAACTCACGATATTCTTCAAGATTTACAGCTCTGCCAGCAAAATCTACAGGTATTATTCCTTTATATGTTCCTTTAGGTGCAGTTTCTAGTAACTTGCGTACTGAATTGATATCAAGTAAATATGTTTGTGGGTCAATATCTGCAAAAACAACTTCACCTCCACAAAATCGAACGCAATTAGCAGATGCTACAAACGTAATAGGTGTAGTAATCACTTTATCACCCGGATTTACATGCATTGCCATTGCACTGATATGCAATGCCGCAGTACCATTAGAAACTGCTACAGCATATTTACAGCCAATATATGCAGCAAAAGCATCTTCAAACTCTTTGATTTTTGGTCCTTGTGTTAGATAGTCCGATTTTAGTGTCTCTACAACTACCTGAATATCTTCATCTGTGATATCCTGACGACCGTAAGGTATTCTTTTCATTCTGCAGGTTTGAAATTGGGGTCAACATATTTTACAATTTTATCTCTTAATGTTTCTTCTGTTTCCCAATCAGAATTAGTTCCTGAATTGTAAGTAAATCCTTGAGGTACTTCCGTAGCATTAAAATGTTTAATATACTTTTGTTTATCTACGCCTGCAGGGAGAATAGCATAGTATTTTTCAAATTCAATTGTATTGTAAGAGTCACTTTCAGTTATCATTTCTTCGTGTAATTTTTCGCCAGGACGAATACCGACATCTTCGAGTATTGCATTAGGCGCAATGGCTTTCGCTACAGTTTCAATTTTATAAGATGGAATTTTGGGTACAAATATTTCACCCCCTAAAGCATTTTCTATTGCCCATAAAACCATTTCCACTCCATCCTCTAGTGATATATTAAAACGTGTCATTTCTTTATGTGTAATAGGTAGTATACCACTTACAGCTTTATCTCGAAAAAAAGGAATTACAGAACCTCTGGAACCCATTACATTTCCATATCTTACAGCAGAGAAGCGTAAATCTCTATTTCCTTTAATGTTATTTGCTGCTATAAATAGTTTATCGGATACTAATTTAGTAGCTCCATATAAATTAATTGGCGCAGCTGCTTTATCAGTAGATAGTGCAACAACTACCTTAATACTTGTCGAAAGTGCAGCATCGATAATGTTTTGTGCACCACCGATATTAGTTTTGATAAACTCATCTGGATTATATTCTGCTGCTGGCACTTGTTTTAAAGCTGCCGCATGTATTATCACATCAATCCCTTCGCAAGCACGTTTCAGTCGGGCTCCATCCCGCACATCCCCAATAAAAAACCGTACCTGAGGGTATTTACTTACTGGATATTGCTGAGACATGTCAAATTGCTTTAATTCATCTCTTGAGTAAATTACAATTCTTCTCACCTTAGGATAATCTCTAAGTATTGTTTCTACAAATTTTTTACCAAAAGAACCTGTTCCTCCAGTAATTAATACACTTTTATCTGTTAACATAAATATAATTAATTAAATTTAAAATTTCCAATCTATTAGTTTGCTAAAATAACCTTGTCTTTTATCCCCTCTTGGTGTTATTGTATCACTTAATGAAAATTTACAAATAATACCTGGTGTATCAATATTTCTATTTGTAAAACTAAAATCACTTGTAAAATTTAGATAAGCCAAATATTCTCCTGCGGCTAAAGTCCTTTTGGGTATAGTAAGTCTAATTTTATTTTCTCCCATTTCCAATCGTTCTAATTTATTGTTTATTAAATCATTGCTATCAGAAACCCAGACACTCGTACCATCCGTTTTTTGTATCTCTAAGTATCCATACAACCCTGGTACTTTTTGTTGTAAAAATACATCTAATTCAAGTAAAATATCCTCATCACACGAAAATAAAGTAGACTTATTATCATTTTCTCCTTTTATATTTGACTCTAATAATTGAAAAGCTTTCGATGAGTCAAACTTTTGACTCCATTGAGAAGTAACGTTATCGTGTGTTATAGATTGTTTTAAGTATAAATCACAAATTTCATTGATTCCTCCATCAGAAAATACAGAACCTTTATCAATCAAAATACCTCTGTTACAAAGCATACGTAAACTCGCCATGTTATGACTAACAAATAAAACGGTTCGTCCTTCTCCACGGCTTACATCTTGCATTTTGCCAATAGCTTTCTTTTGAAACTCAGCATCGCCAACAGCCAAAACTTCATCCACTACCAAAATTTCAGGGTCTAAGTGAGCGGCAATAGCAAATCCAAGACGTACGGTCATACCACTCGAATAACGTTTTACTGGTGTATCTAAATAACGCTCTACACCTGAAAAATCAACAATTTCATCGAGTTTACGAGTAATTTCAGCTTTACTCATGCCCATAATGGCCCCGTTCATGTAGATATTTTCACGCCCTGTCATTTCAGGATGAAAACCTGTTCCAACTTCCAATAGTGAAGCAATACGTCCACGTGCTTTTATCGTCCCCGTTGTCGGAGTGGTTACCTTTGATAAAATTTTAAGTAAAGTTGATTTACCTGCTCCATTTTTACCAATAATACCAAGTACATCGCCTTGTTCTACCTTAAAATCTATATCACGTAAAGCCCACACATAATCGCTCTCTCCTTTAGTACTGCGGTCATTGGTGTCACCAATCTTCAAATAAGGATCTTCCTTACCGCGAATATTCATAGCCCACCAACGGTTCAAATCGTGGCTAATCGTACGCGTTGAAACTAATCCTAAGCGATATTGTTTGCTAATATTGTTAAATTCTATTGCGGTCATAAGCGTTGTTAGTTAAGCGTTTAACGTTAAGCGTTTAACGTTTCTCGAATTCTTTTAATAAATTGTACTAGTTGTCTTTGTATATGATCAATTTTATCTAAAATTGAATTGAATGTATTTTCTGAAATATAATTAAGTTCTTTTGATATGCGTAATTGTGTTTCTACCTCATAGGCAGAACCTAATGCAATTTCTAAAAAACGTATATAATCATTTTTTGAAGAACGAGAACTACCTTCTGCAATATTTGATGGAATAGATACAGCTGCTCGTTGTATTTGATTCGACAATCCATAGGACTCAGTTTTTGGAAATGCAGTAGTTATTTGATAAATATCTTTTACCAAATCCAATGATTTTGTCCAAACTGTCAATTTATGATAATCCTGCATATTAAATTCTCTAAAAAAAACGATTTTTGTTTTCCGCTTAACGCTTTACTATATACGCTTAACGTTCAACGAGTAACGTCTTCTTACGTTTTCTGTTTTCCGAGAAACGCTTAACGAAATACGAGTAACGTCTTCTTACGCTCTACGTTCAACGAGTAACGTTTTCTTTCGCTTTACGCTTAACATTCAACAAGTAACGTCTTCCCACGTTTTCTGTTTTCCGAGTAACGCTTAACGAAATACGAGTAACGTTTCATTTCCTGCCTCGAACAGAAAATTAAACCGTATCCATGAAACTACGTTGCACTTTATTGAATACCACAATACCGACCGCCAAAAGCACTACCATAAACCCAAAGCTATACCCTAAAGCACCCCAGCTAAATGAGCCAATGCCAAGGGCGCCATATTTGAAAGTTTCAACAATGGAAGTAATGGGATTTAAAAGCATAACCGTACGAACAGTTGTGTGGGTAATCGTGCTCAATGGATAAATAATAGGCGTAGCATACATCCACAATTGCACCACAAAGGTGAACAGAATGGTCAAATCGCGATATTTGGTGGTCATCGACGAAATAATAATACCAAAACCTAACGCCAAACCTGCCAACATAAGCACCAAAAGAGGAAATAACAGCACATACCAATTGGGAGCGACATCAACGCCAATTACCAAATAGTAAACATACACTACCAAAAACAAGAATAGTTGAATAAAAAGCCGTACCAAATTGGAAGAAACGGTGGCTAAAGGCACGATCAAACGTGGAAAATAAACTTTACCAAAAATATTCTGATTGGTGGTAAATGTGCTAGACGTTTTATTCAAACAGTCGGCAAAATACTGCCAACACAAGATGCCAGCTAAATAAAAAAGTGCTTGTGGCAACCCATCGGTACTAATACCAGCTATACCTCCAAACACAATCATATACATCACCATGGTAAGCAATGGTTGAATAAAAAACCAAGCCGGGCCTAATATGGTTTGTTTATACTGGGTGATAATATCACGTTTCACAAACATCGAAAACAAATCGCGATAACGCCAAATTTCTTTAAAATCGACAGATAAAAGCGATGTTTTGGGTTCAATTAGGGTAGAGTATTTTTCGTCCATACGCACATAATTAGTTATAAATCGTTCGATTTATGTTTATTTTTTTACCGTTTGTTAGGATTATTATCGACCAAATACCATTTAACATCTACGAATATTGTGTAGATTAACCTATTTTGATACTGATTATCAACGCCTAACAAAATAATTCCTATTAAACGGCAAAAATACGTAAAAAAACTCGAAAAAACAATACAAAAATCTATTATTTTCGTACACTAAAAGCCCTAGACAAGGAGCGTTAAGCATAACGCCAGCCGCAGACACCTACCATCCGATCAATATAGGTTGCCAACACATCCACAGAGCATGGACTCATAAATAGTAAAAATGGGAATTACCAATGCATTCACAGAGGTAACTCCCACCCATTTAACCAGAAAATCCGCCTCGATTACCCTTCCGCGGCTTCAGACACAGTAATAGCACCTGCTTTCAACTGTTGAAAATAATGAGCAAAAGCCCTACCTTTAGGAGTTTTGTACTTCGTTTTGTGCAACTTCTGTTCCCACAATCGGCGTTTGGCATCATCGCCCATGTCCATGTTAGCTAACCGCTGAGCCTCCGTAAACCAGCTTTTTACCTGCCGTTGTTGAGGGCTTTCCTCGCCTGTAGGTATGGACTTTAGTGTCAAAAATGTACTACCATAGTGGCGTCTAAAACAATACTTCGATTGCTCCACTTTACCAGAAAGCCCTTCAGTAATCAAATTGTCAATCACTTTCATAGTACACCTCCTTCAACACTAAAGTTACATACTCCGCATCCTTTCATAAGGGCGTTCGCCATGTTTTGAGTCTTGGCCAAGACATCAAGTAGAATTTGTTTCATACTTAAAATAAATTAGGTCGCTAAGCGACTGTTAATAATAAAAATGTCAATCACAAAACACCATCTGTGATACTGACACTACAAAGGTAACTGCTTTATTATCAACAAAAAATAGAGTTTTCCCTCATACAGGAAAACTCTACATAAACAGTAACAAAACCCACACAGTTAGTTGGTGCTACCCTAGCTTTTGAACCAACAACCCTAGCCTTGGTGAGATTTTACCCTAGCTTTTTGACTCATTTATTCAATCTTTTTATAGTTAGCTACATTTTTGTTAGTCGCCAATTCTACCATTTTCGACCGCATGGTATCAAATATAGCGATATGAGCACTCATATCCGATTTCCAGCTGTTGGTCATATCCTTATCGTAACGCTTCAATGTTTCATTATCCAACCAAGTAGCCAAAAAGGCAAAAAGATCCTTTTTTGTCACCTTTTTACCAGACTCTTTGACAAAAAAATCAAGTTCGTACAATACATATAATACCCGTATAAAATCCAACTTACTCACATCAGAATTGAGGGTAATACCCGATAAACACTGCGATACATCTGAATCAGTAAGCGATTCTAAATCAGCATCTATAATAGCTTCATCTGGCACCTCATGCAGCTCTTTCAAATCCCATGGCACTTTCGTATATCTAGAATAAATATCTTGTAATCGAAACTCTAAAGCTGCACGATCACGTTCGGTCATCTGACGAGGGGCATAGTAATGTACCAAATTCAACAAATATAGTAACACTAAAGTCTTGTCATAATCGTCTAAACTAGAAATAACATCAAAACAATGCCGACCAACATATAAATAGCTTTTAGGCGTACGAATAGCCCACTGAAACAGAGATAAACCAGTTTGAATAATAGCGAACGTATGATTTAAATCATGGTCAACAGGAACACATTTGACCACAAACTGCTCTTCAAAAGCAAGAGTGACAAAGGTTTCCAATGATTCATTTATTGCTTCACGGCGAGCCAATATCGCTTGGAATGGCGGTTTAGCATACATAGATTCAAAATCCAAAATACCATTCGCACGGAAATTTTGCAAAGCAGCATACATACAAACAAACGTCGCATCGCGACCAATCAAACGCATAAACGAATCAAAATTGGGATCCAAATCCGTTGTACCTAGAGAATCGGTAACCGTAAACACAGATAAACTGTCAGGACTAAACAAATCCATATCGCTCTGAACGTATGTGATCAAAAGATTAATCGAATAATCTGAACCTAGATAATAACGACACAATCGCTGCATATAATAGGCATCGGTTCTCAAATCATAGCGAATAGTGGCGCTTAATAAACTCTCAATTAAAAGAACCGTATCAGGTTCATAATGAAAATGATGACTACCAAAATAGGCAAAGGCATTAAAATTTGATTCTGGAGTAAAAGTCATAAGTATAGTTTAATAGGATAAAAAACAATTAGAGACCAAACGATAACCCAAAGCAATAAAAAATTACGCCTCGATCATAGCTCCATCTTGGCTCAACCTTAGCTAAATAAAGCAAGAAAATTACAAACATTAAACTTAAAAAAGGGAATATTAAACTGTGTCGCTAGTAATCTTTATACCACGCATAAAGTTTTTGTACTCCTTCTGCTATTTCTACGGTATGCTTCCACCCCAATGCGTGCAGTTTACTCGGGTCAGTCAATTTACGCAAGGTTCCATCAGGTTTTGAGTCATTATACACAACACCACCGACATAACCAACTTTATCAGCTACCAGAGTCACCAATTCAGCAATAGAAAGCTCCTTACCTGTACCAATATTTATATGACAGTTGCGCACCTCATTGGAACCTGCTTGTACCGATAGTTTACGGACATCTTCAAAATTGACCTGCTCCATCAGATAGACACAAGCAGCTGCCATATCTTCACTCCACAAAAACTCGCGTAAAGGTTTACCTGTGCCCCAAATTTCCACCTCAGCAGCTCCTGATGCCACTTTTCGGATTCCATACTTAGAGAGCTTCTCACAGATGAGTGACTCTGAGGATTTTCCTGTAATTCCTTCAACTGGATATCTATCAAAATCAGCACGAATGGAACACCAATCATTTTGCATCAAACACTTTGCCAAATGCACTTTACGAATGATCGCTGGCAGTACGTGACTAGTTTCTAAATTAAAGTTATCGTTTGGACCATACAAATTAGTTGGCATCACTGCAATAAAGTTCGTGCCATATTGCAAATTGAAACTTTCACACATCTTTAAACCCGCAATTTTAGCAATAGCATAGGGCTCATTCGTATATTCCAAGGCAGAAGTCAACAAAACATCTTCGGTCATAGGCTGTGGTGCTTCACGCGGATAAATACACGTACTACCTAAAAACAAGAGTTTTTTAACACCATGAAGGTAGCTCTCACCTATCACATTTTGTTGTATCTGTAAATTTTTATAAATAAAGTCAGCACGATAAATACTATTAGCCATGATACCACCAACAAATGCAGCGGCTAATACAACATATTCAGGCTGCTCAGCATCAAAAAAAGCCCTCACAGCAGCACCATCCAACAAGTCAAGCTCTTTATGTGTACGCCCAATTAAATTAGAATACCCTTTCGTTTGCAAATCACGCCAGATGGCAGAGCCAACAAGACCTTGATGGCCAGCTATATATATTTTACTTTCCTTTTTCATCAGCGTTTTCTTACATATTCCATATCATGGCGAACCATAATTTTTACTAATTCATCAAATGGGGTTTGCGTTGGATTCCAGCCTAGTAATGTTTTTGCTTTGGTAGGATCACCTAATAAAAGCTCCACTTCAGCAGGACGAAAATATTTAGGATCAACCTCTACCAATATGTTTCCTGTTTTTACATCTACCCCTTTTTCATCAACACCAGTACCCTCCCAATTCAACTCAATACCAGCCTCAGCAAATGCTAACGTACAAAATTCACGTACTGTATGCATTTCTCCAGTGGCAATAACAAAATCTTCTGGAGTTGAATGTTGAAGAATCATCCACATACATTGCACATAATCCTTAGCATATCCCCAATCTCGTAAAGAATCTAAATTACCAATATACAATTTGTCTTGCATTCCTTGAGCAATACGTGCCGCTGCTAACGTTATTTTTCGGGTCACAAACGTCTCACCACGACGTTCGCTCTCGTGATTGAACAAAATACCATTAACAGCAAACATACCATACGATTCACGGTAATTTTTTGTAATCCAAAAACCATACTGTTTAGCAACGCCATAAGGAGATCGAGGATAAAATGGGGTAGTTTCTTTTTGAGGTATTTCCTGAACTAAACCAAACAATTCAGAAGTGGAAGCTTGATAAATTTTACATTGCTTCTCTAAATTAAGAATACGCACGGCCTCCAATAAACGTAAAGTACCTACGGCATCGCACTCAGCGGTATATTCTGGTACATCAAAACTCACTTTTACATGACTTTGGGCGGCTAAATTATATATTTCATCAGGTTTAACCTCTTGAATAATACGAATTAAGGAGCTTGAATCAGTCATGTCACCATAATGAAGATTGATAGCTCTTTTTTTCTTCATATCTCTCACCCACTCCGTAAGATATAGATGTTCTATTCTTCCAGTATTAAAAGAAGAAGAGCGGCGGAGTACTCCATGTACATCGTAACCTTTTTCTAATAAAAGCTCAGCTAAATAGGATCCGTCTTGGCCAGTAATACCTGTTATTAATGCTACTTTCATGACTGATTATAATTAAATATGTTTAAAATATTATATGAAACAGCAAAAATACGTAAAAAAACTCGAAAAAACAATACAAAAATGTAAGGTTTTTCCGAGTTTATGAGGGATTTAACAATTGACCTATTTACCGATTTCTCATGCGAAGGTCTTCTTTTAAAAACCAGCCTTTCGATTTTCGCACATA
>Ga0265295_1005043_pt1 | contig 17270 bp, 11 predicted proteins | sample Munlansysbiofilm_FD_192503 | JGI IMG/M metagenome (GOLD analysis project Ga0265295, IMG submission 192503) | Leachate microbial communities from a municipal landfill in Southern Ontario, Canada - Methane capture system biofilm | ecosystem: Engineered > Solid waste > Landfill > Unclassified ...
TAGGGTTATTATAGTATGGCGCTTCGCGCCACCGCTGGCAAGATTAAAGAAGGCGCTTCGCGCCCTTGTTTAGGATAATATCTTGCATAGCAAGAATTTACCTAGCACTTTTAACAATGGTTTTTTCTTGATTCTTTTTTGAAAACTGTTAAGTTAGCGCCAATAGGCTGGAAGCCGGCGCTCCGACCTCGTACCCGTCTCATGTATTCTGCCAAAAAATTGCATTTTTCATGCAATTTCGTCATTTTTTCTGTTTTGTTGAGATAAAAACAGATTGTTTGAAATCTTGGAATTGTAGTTTGTCTGCTTAATCAGTTTCCTTTTTTTTGTGCCTTTTGTGCTTTTTGTGGTTCATGGGCTTTTTGGCCGCGGTCTGTCTAATTGCGTGCGCTCAGTTGCCTGATGCGTTTTTGAATTTTTATTTTATCCTGTTTTTGTTCTTCTGCTTGCAGTCGCAGCATGCACTGCATATAGGCCGCTTTGGCTTTTTGCGGCTGATTCAGGTAGAGATCGTAGGTCACCGCCAGGTTTTGCCAGGCCAGCAGGTTCTCGCGCTCCAGGGCGATGCTTTGCTTGAAGAACTCGGCGGCGCCCTGATAGTCAGCCCGGTTCAGTGCCAGCAGTCCCAGGTTGTTGTAGACCTCCGGCCAGCCGCCGTAGGGTTGGCTCACCCGCAGTGGCTGCAGGTAGCGCAGGGCTTTTTCCTGCAGGTTGTTGGCGGCGCTGGCTCGCGCCAACAGCATGCGCAGGTCGGCTTTATGGGCAAAATCCTCCGGCATAAGCTCCTGCGCCTTCTCCAGTATGGGCAGTGCCAGGCGGTATTGCTGGTTTTCACAAAGCGCCCAGCCGTAGTAGTAGTTTACCAGAAAGTTGTCCGGAGCCAGGCCGACGGCGCGCTCGAAATTGAAAATGGCCTTGGCGCGCTGCGCCTCGTTGGCGGCAGAGAGCATGGTGCAGTAGCTGTGCAGCAGCAAGGCGTAGACATTGTCGGGTTCCTGCTTCAAGCATATCTCGGCGCGGTAGCTGGCCTCAGACAGACTGCCGGAATGCAGGCTGGCAAGGGCCTGCAAAAGCTCGCTGTTGCCATCGGGCGGCGCGCAGGCCGGCAAACAAAGAATGAGCGCCAAAAGCAGAGCGCAGAGGCGAAATTGCGGCTTGTGAAAAATTCGTATCATTGACCAGGTCCAAAAGGCCTTAGCTTAAAAAAAACTTGGTGTGACTTAGTGGCGCCCCTACAGGGCGCCGGATTCGGGGGGGGGCTTTTACCCAGGGTGGCGCTCGGCTCCTACGGAGCCTCGCTTACCCTGGGCTGTATTAGGTTGCCCCTTCGGGGCGCCAAATGGACAGATTCTCAAGAAAAAATTAAAATTTCAGCAGAGAACTTGCGTTTTTCATGCTATTTAATCGAATTTTTCTGTTTTGTCCAGCTCCTTTTCCCAACAAACCAAAACGGGCAAGCGGCTTATGCGGCGCCGCAGGCGCCGCATAAGCCCTTCGTGTGACTTCGTGTCCTCCCCCCTTCGTGTGTCTTCGTGTCCTCCCCCCTTCGTGTGTCTTAGTGTCCAAATCCCCCACCCCGATTCGCTTTTTAGACTGGCCCTGATTATACCCCAGTTTTCCCGGCTTCTTGCAGCATTTCGCGGGCGTGTTTTTCGGCGCTTTCGGAGTCTTTTTGCGCTCCGAGCATACGCACCAATTCGCTGACGCGTTCATGTTGTTCGAGCAGCTTCATTTCCGCCCGGGTTCTTTGTTGTTCGACGAATTTGCTTACCATGTAGTGTTTTTCGCCGGCTGCCGCGATTCTTGGCAGATGCGTAATACAGAAGACCTGGTGTTTTTGGCTGACTTTTTGCAGTTCTTTGGCCACAGCGGCAGCGATTCTGCCCCCCACATTGGCGTCGATTTCATCAAAGATAAGCACTGGCACCTTATCTTCATGGCAGAGCACGGTTTTAATGGCGAGCATGACTCTGGCGACTTCGCCGCTGCTGCCGATTTGCCTGAGCGGCTGCATTTCCTCGCCTATGTTTGGCGCGAAGCAGAATTCGAGGCGGTCGGCTCCCAGGGCACCAGGTTTACACTCATCCAGCCTGAGTTCGAAGGCCGCCTTGTCGAATCCCAGGTCGGCCAGTTTACTGGCAATGCCGCCGGCCATGCCGCTGGCTGCGGCTTGTCTTTTTTGCCTTAAGTCCAGGCAGGCTTTTTCATGTTGCCGGCGCAGGTTTTCTTGCTGCGCCAACAGGTTTTGCAGCTCATCGGCCTTGCTTTTAGCGCTTTGCAGGCGCTGCTTGATGCGTTCGGCGCTGGCCAGCACGGCGGCGATATTGCCGCCGTATTTGCGTTTCATCCTCTGTATCAGTTCGAGGCGCAGCTCGAGGCGGCGCAGCTCCTCCTCGTTAATCTCCACACCGGCGGCATAGTCTTGCAGCTCCATGCCCAAGTCGTTGAGCATGGTCGCGATATTTTCGATCTGCTCGATAAATTGCGCGCCTCTGGCCGGGTCTATGCGCGCTATATCCTGCAAGGTTCGCACTACTGCGGCGACTTGCTCACAGAGGCAGTTTTCCTCCTCGCTGATGCTTCCTGCCGCCTCAGAGGCCAATTCGAGGAGGCTTTTGGCGTGTGCCGCCAAGCGGTGCCGCGCCACGATTTCCTCCTCTTCGTCCTCCCGCAGCTCCGCCTCCTCGATCTCGCGGAGCTGGAATTCGAGCAGCTGTGCCTCCTCGGGGTGCAGGTTGATCTTGTCCAGCTCTTGCAGCGCGGCGCTACAGTCTTCGAGTTGCCGCCAGAGTCTGCGGCTGAGCAGCAGAGCCTCGTCGTTTTTGGCGTAGCTATCTAGTAACTCGAGCTGTTTGTGCGGGTCTAGCAGCGAATGATTGTCGTTGGGGCCATGTATATCGACTAAAAGCTCGCCGAGCTGCCTTAACAGTGTGACCGTAACCGCCGAGCTGTTGACAAAGGCGCGGCTGCCATTCTCGCTGATGATGCGCCTGATAAGCAGCCGCCCCTCCTCGCAGGGGGGAAGGGCAGCCTGCTCAAGCAGGGCGGAAAGCTCAGCAAGCAGGGGCGGATGCAGGGCGGCAAGATTGAAGACACCGCTAAGCTCGGCCAGGCTGCTGCCTTTGCGAATGCTGTTCTGGGAGGCGCGAGAGCCGGCTAAAAGCTGTACCGCACCTAGTATCAAGGACTTGCCAGCCCCGGTCTCCCCGGAAACCGTGTTCAGACCGGCGGCAAAATCCAACTCCAGCTCGGAGACCAGAGCGAAATTTTTGATATGCAGTGATTCCAGCATGAGTCAGATTATCCGGGAGGAGATGGTTTGTGGGGACACGAAGGCAGACGAAGAGGGGCAATTATATAAGATGATGGAAAAAACCGATAATACCAGTAAAGGGGAAGCTTTTTGGGAGCTGGGCCAGCCTGCTCAAGGCAGCTCTGCTTGTTTCCGCAAGTTTATACTCCGGCATTATATTATTGTTTTATCTATTGCAGCCCTGGCTCTATTCAGCGTTTCAAGGAAAGTCATCCAGCCATGTCCTATGCCCGTGATACCATAGCTCGCATTTCCGGTTATGTGCCCGGCGAGCAGCCCGGCGAGCGGCCTTTCGTCAAGCTCAACACCAACGAGAACCCCTATGCGCCGGCGCCGCGCCTGGCCAGCGTGCTGCGCGAGTTTCCCTGGGAGCGCCTGCGCCTCTACTCCGAGCCTAGCGCCAAGATGCTGCGCCAGGCCGCCGCCGAGGTCTACGGTCTGCTCATGGAGCAGATAATCTGCGGCAATGGCTCCGACGACTTGCTCACCATAGCGCTGCGCACCTTTGTCGACCAGGGCGGCAGCTTGGCCTATACCGAGCCTAGCTACTCGCTTTATCCGGTGCTCGCCGACCTGCAGGGCGCCAAGCATTGCCCCGTGGAGCTGGACGCGAATTTCGAGCTGCCCGAGAATGCCGCCGCCCTGGCCCAGGGGGCCAGTCTTTTTTTGCTGGCCCGGCCCAACGCCCCCAGCGGCAACAGCTTTCCGCTGGCCAGCGTCAAAAAACTCTGCCGTGAATTTGCCGGCGTGGTCTGGATAGACGAGGCCTACGCGGATTTTGCCGAGGATAATTGCCTGGCTCTGCTCGAGGAGTTTCCCAACGTGGTGGTTTCGCGCACTTTTTCCAAGAGCTTCTCGCTGGCCGGGCTGCGGCTGGGGCTGGCATTCTCATCCCTGGAGATAATCCGCGAGTTGGAGAAGGTCAAGGACTCCTACAATGTCGATATGCTTTCGCAGCATCTAGGCAAGGCGGCCTTGGAGGAGATCGACCATATGCTTGCCAACGTCGAGAAGATCAAGGCTACGCGGCAGGCCTGCTCCGAGCAGCTTAGCGCTCTGGGTTGCCAGGTACTGCCCTCGCAGGCCAACTTTCTCTTTTTGCGTCCCCCCAAACCTGCCGCCGAGGTTTTTGCGGCCTTGCGCGAGCGAGGCTATCTGGTGCGTTATTTTGCTCTGCCCCGGGTTTCCGACTATATACGTATCAGCATAGGCAGCGATGAGCAGATGCGCGGCCTGCTTGCCAGCATGCGTGAAATCTGCGCCTGAGGCTCAGTTTAGCATCATCTTGTTGTAGAGCAGCTCCCCGCCCAGGTTTACCAGAGCCTGTATTTCGCTGCAGCCGGTGCAGTGCGCAATCTTTTTGGCCAGAGCCTGCACCTTGGGCTGCTCAGTAAAGCTGAGCAGCGCCTCAATCTGTGACAGGCTTAGCGTAGAAGCGCGTTTTTTGGGCAGCGCCGGCCCCTTGCCCAGACCATTGCGCAACCAGCCCAGGTCTACATTGGCTTCCTTGGCGACGGCGATCAGCAAGGCCTCGCTGATGCCGCCAATGCCAGCCTCAAGCTTGGCGTAATGGCTTAGACTGATCTGAAGACGATGGGCAAAATCACGCTGAGAAATGCGCAGTACACTGCGCGTCAGACGCAGACGCGGAGCGATCTCCTGAAGACTTTTTTTCATGACGGATACTCTGACAGGTTTTTTTAGGACACTAAGACACACTAAGACACACTAAGACACACTAAGACACACTAAGACACACTAAGACACACCAAGACACACCAAGTTGTCTGCATCTAAAAGGGGCATAAGCCCTTAGTGTCTCTTCGTGTGCCTTCGTGTCCTCCCCCGTCGTGTGGCTCTAAGGCTACTTGTCACCCTATAACTTAGCATGCAAGTCTTCATTTCGCCATATCAGGACGCAATTTCCAATGCCGCCCTCGAGGAATGCCTGTTTCGTCTGCGCCCAGTGCAACGCTTCCTGTTTTTTTACCGCAATGAGGACGCAGTGCTCTGGGGCCGCAACCAGAACCCCTATCTGGAATGCGCCTTGGAGCAATGCCAGACCGAGGGAATCACGCTCTTGCGCCGCATTTCCGGTGGCGGTACCGTTTTTCATGACTGCGGCAATCTCAACTACGCCTTGATTATGGAGAGAAAGCACTGGGAGGCGGGCGCTTTTCTGCAGCTTGTTGTGCAGGCTTTGACGGACTGCGGGCTGCACGATATTCATGCCTGTCCGCGCCACAGCGTCTGGCAGGCGCGCAGCAAGGTCTCCGGCTCGGCTTTTGCGCAGTCCGGCCCGGCCCTGCTCTGGCATGGCTGCATCCTGCTGCACAGCGACCTGTCCAGGCTCTGGCGCTTTTTGACTCCGCAGTTCGAGCCAGGCCCGGGCTTTGACTCGCCGCTGCGTTCTCAGCGTTCGCCGGTGGCCAATCTGGCGGTTCCGACACAGCGCCTGCAGGGTGCCATCGCAGAGCGGCTCTGCGTCAGACTGCAATGCAGGCCGCAGTGGATTTCACACCAGACCTTGGCCTTGGACGAGCAGCAGCTGCACAGCTACAAAGAAAAATTCGCCTCAGAGCAGTGGACCTATGCCTTGGCGAAAAAACCGCTTAGTGTGTCTTAGTGTGTCTTGGAGTCCAAAAAAACTAGCAGGGAACCAGCTTCATGCTCATTATCCGGGACAGTCTGGAAAAACTTGAACAATACGTCATTGAGATCATCAATGGCGAGCGCCGGCATGGCTTTGCCCGCATATTCCGCTACTTTCTGTTTTTCTTGTCGCGTTTGTATCGCAATGCGGTGCAGTTTCGCCTCAGTCTATATAACAGCTCGATACTGCGCCAGCGCGTGCTGGGCTGCTTTGTGGTCAGCGTGGGCAACCTGACCACCGGCGGCACCGGTAAAACCCCGCTCGTAGAGCTGTTGGCGCGCACACTGGCGGAGCGCGGCAAAAACGTAGCCATTTTAAGCCGCGGCTATCGCAGCAAACCCAGACCACTGTGGCAGAGAATAAAATCGCTGTTCAGCGGCAATCCCGAACTGGTGCCGCCGCGCTTCGTCTCCGACGGCGAACGCGTGCTGCTCGACTCCGCCCAGGCCGGTGACGAACCCTATATGCTGGCACGCAATCTGTTGAGCCGTAAAGGCAGACCCGGAGTGATGGTGGTGGTGGACAAGGACCGCTACAAGGGAGGCACATTCGCAACCCGAAGAGGAGCTGACATTATGATCCTGGACGACGGCTTCCAGCATCTTAAACTGCGGCCCTGGACCAATATCCTGGTGGTTGACTCGACCAACCCCTTTCACAACCACGAGATGCTGCCCTGCGGAATGCTGCGCGAACCTATCAAAAACCTGCGACGGGCAGACTATATCTTCCTGACCAAGTCCAACGGCGGCGAGCATCTGCGCCATCTGCGGCGCTTTCTGAAAAGCCATAATTCCCAGGCCAAGATCATCGAGTGCGATCATGTGCCGCGTTATCTTGAACAGGTCGACGACGCCGAAAAAACCCACAGCCTTGAATTGCTCAAAGGCAAGCGCGTGGCAGCATTGAGCGCCATCGCCGTCCCAGAAAGCTTCGAGGATTATCTCGAAGACCTGGGTGCCGAGCTGGTCTACCGCAAGCGCTTTGTCGACCACCACCGCTATAGAACGGCGGAAGTGAAGGATTTTTGCCGCCAGGCGGCGCAAAACCAGGCCGAGCTGCTACTCACCACTGAGAAGGACGCCGTCAGGCTGCCGCAGTTGCCCGAGGGCATAGTGCCTTTTTTGTTCCTGCGCGTGGAGATCAAGATACTCAAGGGCAAAGAGCATTTCGACAACTGCCTCTCGCAAATCTGCCTGGGTAGATAGTAGACCTAGGTGTGTCTTAGTGTCCTCCCCCCTCCCCCTATCAGCGCCCGTTCTTCGTAAAACCCCGGTTTTATGGGAAAATCTCCCGTCTGCTATTGAAAACCCGCCAATATGGAATAAACTTATAGTATAGCTGTATTTTGCCTAGAATTTTTACAAAGGGATTCCCATGAGTTTTTTTGCTGTTAAAGCCAGGCTTTCGCTTTTCTGGGGTTGTTTTTTTCTCTTGGCTTTGTTCAGTTCCCATGCCGATGTAGTGGGCAGCTCGCTTTCCGCTCAGCGAGTTGCCGCCATAGACTCATTTTGCGAGCAGCAATTTGACACTCTGCCTGCCACCAAGGCGGAGGCGGAGCTGCTCCGCCGGGTTATCTCCGCCTTCAAGGACAAGTTCGCCCCTGCCACTGAGGCGCTTTTGCTCGAGGATGATGCTTTGCTGCTGACGCAAGAGCTTTTACAGCAGCGTGCTGCCGAGCAGTATCCCATTCCCGATGCGGAGGAGCAGCAGCGCCTGGCCGAGGAGGAGTTCCCCCTGTATAAGCGCGGCGACCGGGTACGCATTGTCCACAAAAAGAACCCCTTCGCCACCACAGTGACCGAAGGTGTGCTGTATGAGGCCAGAAATGGCATCATCAAGCTGGCCAATGTCTCTATTAGAGTGCGCGACATGATGGACATTAGCGGCAACGAGGCCGAGGCGCTTAAGTTTGACCAGAAGGCTACACTGCTGCGGCGAGAGCAGTTTATTGAAAACCTGCTGAAACAACGCTCACAGGCGCAAACTGAATGGATGCTGCAAAACCAGGAGAGCGTCGAAGAAGAAGCCATGCAGACCTGCGCCAGACGCAACGAAGAGGCCGGATATACTTTCGTTAGCGGCATATGGACTAGCGGAGAGCAATTCCTGGAAAGAGCCGCATTGCTGGCCTACAATAGACTCAATTCCCTGAAACAGGTGGCCGAGAAAAGAGCCATGCTGCTGGCCGAACAATCCCTGGAAGCGCAGATGCAAACCGTCGAACTGAGCGGAAAAATAGCGCCGCCGGGAAGCTGGATCAGCCCCGCCGCCGAATTGAATCGCCGCGCAAAAGCCGAAAGCCAACGCCTGCAGGCAATCGCCGCCGCCAAAGAGGCCGAGCTAAAAAGACAAGAGGAGAAAAAAACGCGCCTGGAAGAGGACGCCTGGCCAAGGAAAGACAGAAACAAGAAGAAGAAGCGCGCAAACAGCAGGCGCTGCTGGACAGCCAAGTAGTCATGCCTCCGACGCGCGCACGCTCTAAAATGCCACTGTATGCCGCACTCGCCGTCATAGTGCTGCTGATTGCCGGCGGTGTCTTCTATTTCTGGCGGCGCAAAGGCGAAGAAGAGGTCGATTTCGGCAAGTTTTTCGAGGGCAAAGGCAGATTGCAGAAGGAGTTCTGGGCAAGGGTCGAAGCCAATCCGGACAGATTCAAATATGTGGCATATCTGTTCCCGCACATGAATGACGCCAATAACGCGCTTAGCAAGCTGACTTATATAGATACGGCGCGCGACGGCAACCTGACCTGTAAACGCGATATCTTTTTCGGAGCATATCCGCATCAGGAGGGCGCAGTCTGCTTCGTCGGTGGCGAGAAGCTTAATTACGCGCTCTGGCGAGAGGCCTCCGCCATATTGCCCGAGCTGCCAGGAGCGGAATACTTCAAGGTGAGCACCGAGCCGGCCGTGCGACTCGAGCTGCCAGACATGACCGCCATAAACAGTGACGGCGAATTGCAGATCAATTCGCTGGGGGTCGAAGACGTCACCAACGAGCTGGGCGAATTCAGCCGCTGTTATCGCTATAGCGTCGAAAGCAAGGAGCGCGCGCTGGAATTCCTCGAGAAGACCGCCGTCGGCGAAGAAGGCGTAGTCATCCATGTGGAGACCCCCGAAGGGGTCTTTGGCAAGGACCTCAACGGTATCTTCGAGATGTGATTCAGACCCCGTCCAAAAGGCTGGCCTGGCATGAATTTGGACACGAAGACACGCGAAGCTACACTAAGACACACCAAGAGGTCTTCGTCTAAACTCGTATTACATTTTCACTTTTTTCTTCAGGGAAATTCCATGTCACAGTCAGCCTTGGAAATTCGTCCTTATCAACTGCTTTGCCTGGTCTGCCGTCTTGGTCGTCAGCACTGCGAGCCATATCAATTCGAGTCTCGCTTGGATGAGATTCAGGCTGCGATTGCGCGCGACCGCGACACTGTGCTGAAGCTGAGCTGCAATGTCGAGTCAACTTTTCGCTTTCAGAATCCGGGCGAAAGTTATGACAGCGATGAAGGCAGGTCTTTCAATCTGCGCCGCGACTTAAGCATTTTGCAGCGTCTGGGTCTTTTGCCTGGCGCCGAGTTGCCCGCCTGTGATCTCATCCGTCTGCTGATTAGTCCGCAGCATGGCATCACTAGTTGCGAGGACATCTGTGGCTTTAAGAAGCACAGCTCGGCGACTTGGCGTGGCTGTGCCCTGGCTAAGAGCGGCAACTACGAGCGCGGCGTGAAGCTGGCCTTGCGCGAGCTTATCGCCACTCGCAGCGATACGGAGCTGGCTGCCTGTAAAGCACAAAGCGCCAAAGAGCTTTACAAAAAGGATTTTCTCCAAATCCGCCCGCATCATCTTTTGTGCATGTCTTGCTTTGTGGGTAAAAAGCAGGCTCACGAATACGAACCGATTATTGAGGATAATTTATATGAGGCCATCGAGGCCTGCCGCCAGAATCCGGACATCATGATCGAGCTGGTGGCCGGCCCCTGTATGATCTGTCCGCCTTGCCCGGGCTATTATCCTGACAGCGGGCTTTGCGCGCTGGGCTTTGGCATTGGCCTGCGCGACCAAAAGAAGGACTTGGACACCTTGCAGCTTATAGACCTGGACTACGGTGCCCGGCTGCCGGCCGCAGAGCTGTTCCGCCTTATCTATGAACGCATAGGCAGCACCTACGAAATTTGCGCCTACAAAAGCGGCAAGGAGAACGGTCCAGGCTGGTATATATGCAATGGGACTACTAACCGCGCGCAAAATTATGCCGATGCGGCTGCAAGCAACCTGGGATTACCGTAAACAAGCCACACTTAGTGTGCCTTTGTGTAGCTTCCTGTGTCTTCGTATCCTCTCTCCTCCCTGAAATTTTACGTTTTTAGATTGCATTCCCTGATACCAGCATTACATTATACAACATGAAGTGCCAGAGTGGCGGAATTGGCAGACGCGCTGCGTTCAGGTCGCAGTGTCCGCAAGGACGTGAAGGTTCAAATCCTTTCTCTGGTACCAGTACTTTACAGGCATAAACAAGCCAGAGTGGCGGAATTGGCAGACGCGCTGCGTTCAGGTCGCAGTGTCCGCAAGGACGTGAAGGTTCAAATCCTTTCTCTGGTACCAGGCCTGCTCCATAGCCGTCCTCACCAGGACGGTTTTTTTTATTCAAGCCAGCATGGAGTAATCATTATGCCCTACACGGTAAAAAGAAGCAACAGCACACCGGCCTTGAAGGCCGACTGGCAGGACCCGGTCTGGCAGCAGGCCGAGCTGGGCGAGGTCAGCGTAGTGCGTCCCGAAGGCAGCAACCATGTGCCCCAGGTCAACTTCAAGCTCTTGCATGACAGCGAGCATATCTACGGTATCTTTAGAGTCGAAGACCGCTATGTGAGGGTGCTGGCCACCGAATTTCAGGCCTCGGTCTGCAAAGACTCCTGCGTCGAGTTCTTCTTCAAACCGCATCTGGGCGCAGGCTACTTCAACCTGGAAATGAATGCCGGCGGCGCCTTCCTTATCTATTATGTGCGCGACCACCGCCGCAGTGAAAACGGACTGGCCGACTTTGATCGACTAAGCCCCGAAGAGGGCAGCCAGATAAAAGTGCAGACTACACTGCCAAAAACTGTGGACCCAGAAATCAGCGAAGCGCTGACTTGGTGCGCACAGTTCGCCATACCCAGAAGCCTGATAGAAAAATATAGCGGCGGCCCGCTCAGCCTCGAGGCACAGACCTGGAGCGCCAACCTCTACAAATGTGGCGACGCCACTTCGCATCCACACTGGATATCATGGAAACCGGTGTCTGAAAAGAATTTCCACTTGCCGGAATGCTTCGGCGAGCTTATATTAGAATAACACTATTTTCGCGAGAGTGGCGGAATTGGCAGACGCGCTGGATTTAGGTTCCAGTGGTTAACACCGTGGGGGTTCGAGTCCCCCCTCTCGTACCATAAAACTGAGTGTCTCTTAGTGTCTCTTAGTGTGTCTTAGTGTCCAAATAGAACCAATAGGCCCGCCCTGGCTCCAGTATATTAGGCGTTTTATATTCGCCCATTTCTAAAAACCAGGCCTGCATATTTTCGGGCAGCTCGGTTTCGCTGATAATGCCTTGCAGCTTCCAGCCCTGGGCCTGCGGCAGAGGCTCGGGATTCTCAAACAGTGCCTTGCCTTGCAACTGAAGCTCTGCACCAGGATTATAAATCATATAGCTTTTGCCTGCCTGCGGCTCACTGGCCTTTACCCAGGCTCGATTTTGCAGCTCATAGGCCAGCAATTGGCTTTGCCAGCGCGCCCGGCTCTCCTCGTTTGGCTGCAACTCTAGCACCAGGCTATTCCAGCCGGCGGCAAGCGTGCGCGTGTTCTCTGTGAGCGTGGCGTAGATAGGCAAGAATTCCGGTTTCAGCTCGGGATGGTCAAAATCGTAGCTGTCAACTATCACCTCTTGCCTCCCTGGCTCGTTAGGCTGAAAATGACCGCGTATATTCCTAAGCCAGTAGCTTTGGTCGTCTATCGTCAGCTCCAGATCGGCAATAGTGGCGGCGTCGGAAGCCTCATACTCCTTGTCCTCGGCGCTTAGCTGCAGCATGATGCAACCTCTGCGCTGCACAATCGTGCACTGAGCCCCTTTGCCAGCGGACTTCAAGCTCAGCACAGCGCTGCGTTCCGCAGTGCCGGCATTCATGCTCAGCAGGCACTCGACAACGCGATTTCTACTGCCGCTGCTTTCAATCGGCTGTATAAAATCGGCATTGCTGCTGAGCGTCCAGCCTCCCTGGCAAATAATGTGCAGGAAAACGCTTTGCGCCTGTGGATTGCGGGTTTGCAACTCCGGACTAAGCAGCACCGGGCTGGCTGGCAGCCCCAAAAAATTCCGTAGGCTGGCTGGCTCCAGTTGCCCAGTGTTATAGGGATTGTGTGTACGCAACAGCGTCCTTTCACCATTCTGATATTGCAGGACGCTACTTAGCGGCAAACTCAGATATCCTGAGACAAACACCAGGCCTTTGCTACTTGCCTCATCATAGTCCAAGTAGCAAAGCACGTAGTCCTTTTCCAAGGCAAAGGCGATATCACTGATTGCGCTAAGATTCAGGCGCAAGTTGCCGGTATAAGAATTCTCGTCTTTGCCCACCAGCAGAAATATCAGCTTGTCTTCCTGCTCGGCCTGGTTCTTTGCCTGCTCCCAGTCCAGGTGCCAGTTAAGCCGGTTCCAGATTATATATGCTGTGTCGCTAGTGCTTAGTCCGGCGCTGTTGCTTACCTTGATGCGCAGCATGCTGTTGCCGCTTTTGGCGCCTGCCGGCAGCAGCAGTATCTCGCGGCGCAAGCCTTCGCCAAGCAGGCGGATATTCTCTTCGGGAAACAAGTCGGGATGGCTGCTTTCCAGGCTGACGCTGTCGCTGGCGGACTGCAGATGCAGGACCAGCCTGAAAGTGCCGTCCGGCTCGCGGCGCACTACATCGTGTTCGAGACTAAACTGGGGCGGTGCTGCCGAAGTAGCTGACTGCACAGTAAGCGCCAAAGGCTGCGATTTAGCCTGCCACGAGCCGGCCACCCTGGCTTCCAGATAATACTCCGCTGCGCCTGCCGCCTGCGCCGTCAGGCTGTATTCACGCAGGTTCCCAGAGATGCTATCCGAGATTATACTGGTATTTCCGCCACGTTTGACACTGAGCCGAAAACGCTCTGGATTGCCATATATACGCGGGTAATCCCAGGATACGGTAAAGTTACTCTCCTGCTGGGCTGCAATCTCCCGGAACAGCGCCGTTTTCGCCGGCAGAAAATTAGTGATGGCCTCTACTACCACGGAGCCATCATCACCATCATCAAGTTTATACCAGCCTGAAGCCAGGCCGCCCCAGCCGTAGTTTAAATAATAATAGTCCGTGCCGCTATGCTTGGCTAGGCCGCTGGCGACAAAAGAATGCCCTTCTATGCTGACATGCACTGGGTAGCCACTCGTTATATCACCTCGAATAAGCTGAAACAAAGTGGCACGAGGCTGTTTCGTTAGCTTTTGTAACCCGGCAAAATGAAAATAACTGTGCATGGCTGGCACCACCATATTATTCCAGGTGGCGGTTTCCTCAACACTGAACATAGACTCGAAGGCCACGGCCAGATCAAAGAGCAGGCGCCCCAGCGCCAGCTCTGAGTCGCCGGGCAGCTCAGTAAAGCCGCTAATGTGTTCCGGCATCAGACCCCATTCATAGGGGCTGGAAAAATCAGCGCGCATTCTGCCTTGCACATCGAATTCCGGATATCTCGAGTCGCCGCTGAAATTCCAGGTTTTGCTGCCCTGCCCTCTGGGCGGCCATTGATGAAAGCGCATCAGCAAGGCTGCCGCCACCGGCTCGCAGCCGGCCACTGCCGGCAGCTCAGTGTCTGAACGCAAATAAAACAGGTTATAAGGCCAGTCTTGATGCCAAGGCTCGCTGATTAAAGGAGCCTGCAGGATTTGGCCATTGGGCTGCTCTAGCGGCGCGGCACGGGTCTGTTTGGCTTCGAGCAAGTCGGCCCAGGCGCGCCGGTTTTTGCCCTGATACTCATCATTGCCGCGGGTGGCCGGCTGACTCAGGATTTCTTCATAGCGCCGGTTCTGCTGCTGCAACAAAGCCCACAGGCCGCCGCTCTCCGGCCGCAGTGGCGCGCTAAAGTCGTAAAACTCCGAAAAAGCCAGCACCGGCGGCAGGCCATCATCGGCTCCCATGACCAGATAGCCCCGGGGCGCAAGGCGCAGGATGCGCAAAGACGGCAGTCCAGCAACGCTCTCTAACCCGGCAAGCTCATAGTCGCTGGAGAAAACCGGACTGCTGTCCAGCCAGTTTTGCGCCGCCAAAAGCAAGTCGGCCTCAGCCAGCGGTGCGGCAAAAAGCGGGCTGCACAGCAGCAAAAAAAACAACGTGCAAAAGAAGTTCTTGGCCATATGTGATATATTGTAAACATGCGTGAATGACAAAAAAAGCTCGATGAAATAGCATGAAAAACACAATTTTTTGGCACACTGCCCCTTTTAGACGAAGACGACTTAGTGTGCCTTAGTGTCCAAAATTTCCTGTCCACAAAAAGCTATATTGCATTTGACCTGAAATACGCGACAAAGTTGCAAAAAACAAAAAGAAAAAAACGACTAGCCGGATTGTCTCAGGCTAACTATAAGCTGAAAATACATTACTGTAAGCTGAAATCTAAAAAAGGAGTGGCAATGCGTAGCAAAGCAGAAGTGATTACAGCGGTTTTGGCGGCCTTCGAGTCGCTGCGCGAAAACATCGTGGAGATCGGCGAATATGTCTGGCAAAACCCGGAGCCAGGCTACCGCGAGTTCAAAACCGCAGCACTGGCCAAAAAAACCCTGCAGGAACTAGGCCTGCCACTGCGCGACAAACTCTCAATTACCGGTATGCGCGCCGATTTGGACAGCGGCAGACCCGGCCCCACATTGGCCATACTGGGAGAAATGGACTCGCTTATCCTGCCCTCACACCCGCAATGCGACCCGCAAAGCGGAGCAGTGCACGCCTGTGGACACCATTCGCATATCTGCGCCATGCTTGGAGCCGCAATGGCCCTGTGCAAAGCCGGATTCCAACAGGACATGAGCGGCAAGATCGCCTTTATACCCGTGCCTGCCGAAGAATGCCTCGAGATCGCACGACGCCTGGAAATGATGGAGCGCGGCGAAATCAAGGCCATAGGCGGCAAGGCCTCGATGATACGCGAAGGCGTGTTTGACGATGTGGACCTGGCGATCATGAATCATCTTAGCGTCTCAGAAGTCTACCACTGCACCATACATAATGGCTTCGTGGTCAAAAACCTGGTCTTCAAAGGCAAAAGCTGCCATGCCGGCAGCCCGGCAAAAGGCATAAACGCGCTGAATATCGCAACCCTGGCTCAAAATGCACTGGCCTTGCTGCGCGAAACATTCACAGACCCCTCAATCAGAATGCATGGCATCATTATCGAAGGCGGCGCAAGCGTTAATATCGTGCCGGACAATATTGTTATGGAATATCTGCTGCGCGCCGACGACATGGAAAAAATAAAGAACCTGAGCGCTGTCTTTGACCGCGCCGTGCGGGGAGCCGCAGAGGCACTGGGCGGTGAAGTCGAAATACGCAGCGTCCCCGGATATGCCGTTTTGAAAGACCACCAGGGACTATGGAAGGTATTTGAAGACGCAGTACGACAGCTGCATCCGGAAGCGCAGTTCAGCAGCAGCGGCAAAAGCACTGGCTCCACTGACATGGGGGACTTGAGCCTAATCATGCCGGCCATACACGCCACCGTGCCAGGAGCCGCAGGCACAGCGCACGGCATAGACTACCACACCAAAGACCAAGAGGCCGCCTACGTCGATAATGCCCGCATCCTGGCTCTGACCGCAGTCGAGCTGCTCTACGGAAAAGCCGATAAAGGACGGGAAATCGCCGCACAGCGACAAGACCTGATCAGCATAGCAGAATATATCAAAATGATGGACGCCCTTAGTGTGTCTTAGTGTAACTTCGTGTCTCTTCGTGTCCTCCCCCTCCGTTAGAACTCGAGCATAGCCTGCAACTGGCACCAGTAGCCTGACTTGCCGTCACGGAAGTAGCTGCCTGGTTTGAACTTGGAGAGCTTGGCGGCAAAACTGAGCATATCGCTGGCTCTATAATCGAGCATCACTGACAGCAGCGTGCCCATGTAGCTGCCCCCGCCGCTGCGCGTCAAAGGAATCCGGGCATCCCGGTCGGTCTCGTCGGCATATAGATTTCCCACAGAAAAATTCCCTTTCAGGTCTTTGCTATACACCAGGTTGATATCGCTGCGCACAAAGTGCATATTGCTCCAGACTCCATTAAGCATAATGGGCAGCAGTTCGTCGCCCCAGCGCGGATACTCGGCCAGCAATGTGTTCCAGCCCTCGAATTTTCTTGTATGCGGGTCATCGCCGCTGGCATAGTAGTATTCCAGGCCCAGCGAGGGCGACAAGAGCGTGCCTTTGGGGGCGTGTGCCCGCAGCCTGGCGTCCAGCATATATGCCTCGATCGGGTCTTTGTCGCGGCTGTTTTGTCCGGCCTGCCTGGCCATTTCCAGGCTATAGTCCAGCTGTTCATCCAGCAGGCTGCCAAAGAGCCTGCCGCCCACGGTGTGCAGGCTCAGGTTGTTGTCCCGAATGTGTGCGCGAATTCCCTTCATTTGGTCATCATAGACATCGTTGAAGATATAATACAGGTCGAAATTCAGTTCCTTGTTGAAATTATGCGTCCAATAGACACCGCTGCTCAGAGTGTCTCCGATGCGCAGGCGCCGGTTCTGGTCATTGATAAAAACACTGCGGTCTTTCCACTGATTATAGAATACAAAGCCAGTCACAGTGTCTTCTTCGTCCTTATAGCGCAGCACTGCGCCATCCTGATAAAGGCCGCGCCCCTGGTCAAATGGAGTGCCCTCGCACATAATCATGCCATTGCCCAAAATCAGGTCCTGGCGACCCAGCGTGAGCGAAAAATCGCTGCCGGCGATCGAGTCAAAATGGATAAACAGCTGGTCCAGGATTACCTCGTCAGGGAACCTCCAAGTTTCGCCTTTAACGTCATTGGGGTGCGACAAGAAATGCGAGCTTACCTTGTGCACTCGGTTAGCCAGCCGAGCCTGTATACGTATGCCGTCGGGCAGCTCCAGCTTTCCGGCCAGCCTGGTGCGCACCCGCAAATAGGTGGCATCGGCGTCACTCTTGCCGGCACTGGGAAAAATCACGCCGCTGTTAAAACCCTCCAGGCGTACGCGCAGATCACCGCTCAGACTCAAAGTCATGTCATCAGTCAACTCGTAA
>Ga0265295_1005044_pt1 | contig 17264 bp, 17 predicted proteins | sample Munlansysbiofilm_FD_192503 | JGI IMG/M metagenome (GOLD analysis project Ga0265295, IMG submission 192503) | Leachate microbial communities from a municipal landfill in Southern Ontario, Canada - Methane capture system biofilm | ecosystem: Engineered > Solid waste > Landfill > Unclassified ...
CTGAGATTTAAGGTGAATGATGAAAGTTTGCTGAATGTTTCGGGAGAGAAAGACTGGACAAAAGCAGGTTTTCTGATGAGCGAGGGACCCAAAAATTTTAGCTGGAGTTATGAAAAAGACTACAGCGTTTCCAATGGATCGGATTGCGCCTGGCTCGATTATATTGTGTTCCCGGCAAGGGCTGTAACCACCGGAAACATTGGTGCAACAGCCAGTTTATTAAAAATGAATATAAGTCCAAATCCGGTAAGCCATGCTGTAAATATACAAATTGAATCGCCTGATAATGAACCGATACTATTGCGTGTTTTCAATCAGCAGGGGCAGTTGGTATACAGTCAAAAGATTTCTGCCTTTAACGGTTCAAAAAACATTCAAATAACCGATAGGCTCAACAAATCCGGTGTTTACACGCTAAGCCTAAGCACAAAAAATCATTCAATAACCAAGCAATTGATAAAGTTGTAAAACTTTGAGTCTTTATTTATGAAAATTTGGAAACACTTTTTTGTCGGTCTTCTTTTCCTGATGATGGTTTTACCTGCCGTTCAGTGCGAGTTTCAGCTGGTGAAGGAAAAACCATTGCAGGGCGCTTTTCATCAAACGGCAGCACCTGATTTCGACAGCCTGAGCTGGGAAAGCTGGAACAACGGACGATTTCAGCAGGAGTTTTCTGACAATTTGGAAGCCCATATTGGTTTTCACAACAGCCTGCTGCGTTTATATCATCAACTAAATTACAGCCTTTTTCGTGAAGCTAATGCTGATGGTGTGGTTGCAGGAAAAAACGGCGAACTTTTCGAAGAAGATTACATAAAAGCTTGGATGGGTGAGTATTATGTTGGCGAAAGTGTATGGAAAAATAAAGCTGCGAAACTCAAAGCTATTCAGGATACACTTGGTAAGCTTGGTAAAAGTTTTTTCATTATCCTTGAGCCGGGCAAAGGAAGCCTTTATCCACAGCGCTTTCCGGGCAAATATAAACTTGACGACAAGAACGTTTCCAATTATGATGTGCTTATAAAGTATTTGAATCATTTTGAGGTGAATACTTTAGACCTGAACGCTTGTTTTATCAACTGGGCCGATACTTCTGCCTACCGGCTTTTCCCGCGTGGTGGCACGCACTGGTCCTATTATGGCGCTGCATTGGCTGCCGACACACTGATCGATTATTTACAGATGTTGCGCGGCGAAGTCATTCCTGAGATGGAAATTTCAAGGCTTGAAAGGCGCGAGAAAATTCGCCATCCTGATGATGATATTTGGTTGGCAATGAACATGATAAAAGAAGCGCCACAAGATGATTTAATTTATCCTGTGATAGTTTTTGACGAATCCGTAACAGCCAGTCAAAAAGCCCTGTTCGTAGGTGATAGCTTCTATTTCAACTGGCAAAGCGATCGCATTATGTACGATGCTTTTGCCGATTGTAATTTTTGGTATTACAATAAGCAAGTTTGGAGCCGGGAGGGTGTTGAGGCCGGCACGGTGGATGAACTAAATTTTGGTGTCGAAATAGCCCAAACTGATATTATCGCTATAATGATTACGGAGCGATTTCATCAAAATTTTGCCTGGAACTTTGATGAGCAGCTCTTTGACCATTTCTATAATGAATCCCAAAATCCCATCGACTATTTTGCCAATCGTGTGCGGATTAATAACGAATATTTTATGCGCATATACGCTGATGCTAAGGCTATAAACATGCCGCTCCCCGATCGGATTGAAAAAGAAGCAGAATTTTTACTTTATGAAGATTATCAGCTTGCGCCAGAGAAATACAAGCATGACGAGACGGCTATGATTTCTATCTTGATGATGAGCATCAGGCAAAGCCCGGAATGGCTGGAAAAAGTAAAAGAAAAAGCCCAGGCACAAAATATTCCGCTGAGCGAGATGATTAAAATGGATGCGACCTGGATTTACGAAAATCAGATAAAGCAGCAATAAAGCGAACTGAAAAACCTTTAACAGATAAACTCAAGCCGGTAAGTAATCGAATTAGCTGTTGTCTTTTAAACCAATTATTTTTGTGAGAGCACTTCAGTCTAATTTTGAAAATGAACTATAACATAAGCACAATCTTTTTTAGTCCAACCGGAACCAACGCAAAAGTTGTCAAAACGATAGCCGGTGGCCTTGGCGAAATTCATAAAGAATATGATTTAACTCCTTTGAAAAATCGACTTCAATACAAAGCGTTGACCTTTAGCAGCAAAGACTTGGTGATTGTTGGCGTACCGGTTTACAAAGGCAGAATACCCGATTTTCTTTCAGACTATTTCCGAGATTTTAAAGGCAATAATGCAAAGATTGTTTGTACAGTGGTTTTTGGTAATCGTGCTTACGATGATGCTTTGCTAGAGCTTAAAAACATCTTTGAAACCGCCGGTTTTGTTGGCGTAGCCGCCGGAGCTTTTATCGGTGAACATACCTACTCTGGAAGAATTGCCACCAATAGACCTGATAGCAATGATTTAAAAATTGCTCTGGATTTTGGACAAAAAATCAACGCTAAACTGAATCATTTAGATAAGCCAAGCAAATCAACGCTGTTTGTCAAAGGTAATTTTCCTTACAAAGCACTTCCACCAGCTCCTCAGGTTGTTCCCGAAACCAACGATAACTGCACCGATTGTGGCCTATGCGCCGATTTGTGCCCGATGGAAGCGATTGATTTTGATAACTTTAGGGATATCGATCCTGCAAAATGCATTTTGTGTTGCTGTTGTGTTAAAAACTGTCCGGAAGATGCCAAAATCATTACAAATGAGTCTGTTGTAAGTTTCACACAAAAGCTGATCAATAAACTTGAGTCAATCAGGCACGAGCCGGAACTGTTTTTTACGAAGTGATAATCGTAGAAAAGTCGGTTAAATAAAACGCAAATCAAAATTAAAATGTTTTGCGTTGATAGTATTGGACAACAGAATTATGTCTTATGCTAAGCGAAAAACCAGTAGTTTTGAAGCAAAATAAGAAGTAATGAAGCTTTCGTTTTTATGGATTTTACTCTTGCTTTCTTTTGCACAAACAGTTAAGGGTCAGACAACATGTGTAGAAAAACCTTATAGTTTTAGTTCAGGCGAAAAGCTACATTACGAAATTTCATACAACTGGGGATTTATTTGGATAAATGCCGGAGAAGTGCATTTTGAGGCCTTAGAGAGCCAATTTGAGAAGGAGGAAGTGTTTCATTTTTTCAGCACAGGCCATTCTTATTCGCATTGGGATTGGCTTTTTAAGGTTCGGGACACTTTCGAAGTTTATAGCCGCAAAACAGATTTACAAGCACTTTTTTACCGCAGGCATACCCTTGAAGGCGGTTTTCGAATCCACAATAAATACTATTTTGATTCAGAACAACAGCTGTATTTTGCCGAGATGGATGAAACCCAAAAGGGATTTCGCACAGATACCATTGCGATTTCAGGCTGCACCTATGATGTGCTAACAGCCACTTACGTAGCCAGATCAATCGATTTCAAAAGGCATATTGCGGGCGATACAATTGATTTACAGCTTCTTTTAGACGGCCGTACTTTTATATTACCCGTCGTTTTCAAAGGTAAAGAGCGGATAAAAAACAGAGATGGAGCATGGTGGAATTGTATCCTTTTTACTGCTATGCTCGACCGTGGCACCATGTTTAAGCCTAACGAAGCGCTGCATATTTGGGTGAGTGATGACGAACATAAAATTCCTATCATGATGGAGGCAAAAATCACCGTTGGTAGTATCAAAATTTACCTAAAATCAGCCACGGCTTATAACTGACAAAAGCTTTTCGACAGCCCTTATGGTTGTCGAAAAGCTTTTGGACTCACAAACTGCAATTACTTTTATTTACATTTTTTTCACTGATGAAGCTCCAGAGTTGTCAAGATTTACAGTTTTCGGTTCGCCTTTATAGCGCACGTTGGAAGCACCGCTACTCTTGACATCCAGCAATTCAGTTACCCAAAACTCGGCGGTGGTAGCTCCACTGCTATCTAGAAAAATTGTTTTGGTTTTTAAACCAGCAAGCATCAGCTTTGACGAACCTGAGCAGTCTGCATCCAGATAGTTTACAAATCCATTGAGTATGAGCTTACTGGCGCCACTGAGGTCTAAGTCGAGCCGGTCAGCTTCCATATCAAACTCAAGGCTGCATGCGCCCGAAATATCCAGCTTAAGACGGTCAAATTGCAGACTTTGATCAGCAGTGATTTTGACAGCACCGCTTAACTCAATAGACTCAAGCTGTTTGAATGTAATATAAACACGCATGACCTTGTAATTTCGGATGGTGCCTTTGGTGTAAACTTCAAGGGTGTTACCTGTTACACGCGTTTTGATTTTGTCGATAATATGCTCATCGGCTTCAATTGTCAAGGATTCGCTGTTACCTTGTGTTAGTATCACTTCGAAGCTGCTACTCACTTCCAGCCGGGTAAAGCCACTAATGCTTCTATCTTCCCGTTGAGGTGTTAAGGTATTGTTTGCGGAAATTTGCTGCACCCCTAATCCTATGATAAGGCATAAAAGTATGAGCATAAACTTGTTAGTAACTAATTTAATCTTCATGGTTTAAGTATTAGATTTCATAAAATTATTTGATGATTACTAGCTTAGACGAAAAGCTAACATAGAAAGTTACAGCTGTCTAATTATTTTCTATTCAAGCGAATCACAAAATCGGTACCCTCACCCAGTATGCTACTGATAGCAAAAAGTGCTTTATTAGAAGTCAAGAACTCTTTCACAATTTCCAAACCCAAACCTGTTCCTGTCTCATTTTCAGTTCCTTTTGCTGAGTAAAACTCGTTTTTATGTTGAATCCGTTTAATCATTTCATCATCCATGCCAACACCGTTATCACTGATTTTGACGAATACATAGTCAGATTTAATCTCTGCTGTAATTTTCACAAAACCTTTTATCGGGGTAAATTTAATGGCATTATTGATGATATTCCTGAAAACTGTTGACATCATATCGTGGTCGCACCAAGCTGAAATATTTTCGGGCAGCTCATTTATCAATAGAATTTGTTTTTTATCTGCACGACTATGCAAAAAACGCAGCTCTTCATCCACTATGTCAAATAGGTTGTGTTGATTAGGCTTGAAGGCAATCTGTCCGCGCTGATTCATCGCCCATTGTAACAAATTTTCGACAAGTGTATAGGTGTCATTACTTTTGTGGTAAAGCTGATTAAGGATAAGCTCAAGTTCTTTGGGTTCTAATTTTTCCTTCTCATCAATTATCAGCTGCAAAAAGCCAAGCATACTGTTAAAGGGCGATCTCAGATCGTGTCCAATAATAGAAAATAGCTTGTCTTTAGTTTTGATGGTTTCTTCGAGAAGTGTATTCTGGCGTGCTATTTTTTGGTATAAAACATTCAGGTTTTGATTGGCTTTTTTAAGTTTATTACTAACTCGAAACGCAAAAATCAAAAGCAAAGTAAGCAAAACAACTGCAATACTAATAATGATGTTAATTGTTTTTTGATCTCTGATTGCCTGTTCTTTGACTATATTTTCTGCCTTCAAAGAGACGTTTTCCAACTCCTTTTTCTCGGAATCATATCTGGCTTGCAGCTCTACGATAAGATTTTTATGAGCACGGGCAATCATGCTGTCGTTAGCGGCTTCGTATGCCTTACGGTACATAAGTGCTGATTCGAATAAGCTCTTCTTTTCGTAAATGGTGGATAACTTTAAATTAGATTCTCGCAACACTTCAATTTCATCAAAACCTTTACTAAATTCAAGGGCTTTTTTAGCATAAATTTCTGCCTTACCCAATGTTCCCATTTTAAGATATAAATCAGATAATGCATTGTAATTTAACATCTTACCAAATTCAATATTATTCTCATCGCATAACTTCAATGATTCTAAAAAGTTTTTTTCTGCTGCTTTAAAATCCTTAACTATAGTAAATAGGTTGCCTTTATTTAATTTATTGCGGGCAATATCCAATACAAAGCCATTCTCCTCAGCTATTTTAGTGGCGGTGTCGTATGTTGCAATGGCTTCCTTCAGCCTGCCGGATTCCTTATATAATATACCTAAGTTACCATAATTCATGCACATATCATAAATCGCATCAATAGATTTATTGATGGCAATGGCCCTGTAAAAGCAATCAAATGCGTGGTCAAAATTTCCCATTTTCTGGTATATAACACCCAGGTTATTAAGGATAACAGCTATGCTTTTTGTTTCATTGCTTGCCTCGAAATTTTGTAAAGCTTTTAAATAATACTCGAAAGCGTCTTTCGATCTCCCCATATCCTCTGCCAGATTGCCTTTATTGGTATATACTGTAGCGTAATAATATGGTTTATTAATTATATTAGCTATTTCAGTAGCCAAATTATAATAGTAGGTGGCACTATCATAAGATTTTACCAAGCTATGAAAGCTTCCAAAACTAGTGTAGAAATCAAATTTGGTATGTAACGAAAAATCTTCAGCCATCAGCTTACGAGCTTGATCCAGAGCTACTTTGGCAGAATCTGCTTTGCTAAGATAGGCATAGCTATAACCCAACATAATGCGTGCAGTGGCCAACTGTTCATCCGTGGTATTTTGCGAATATTCTGCTATGAATTCAAGCAATTCATTTTTTACACGAACCGGCTCTTTCATGCGAATCATATATAATTCGTTGAGTCGTTTTTCAATAAAAGATTGCTGGGCTAGGCTATCTGCATAAAGCGAACCACATAATCCTACTAAAAATGGCAAAAACAATGGGACAATCCAGTTTTTAATTTTCATAATTTTCAGAAATATGTAAGTTTAAAGCAGCACTGAGCAAATGTATGCTATTTTCATTTACTGATACAAGAAAAAACCGTTGCTTTTATTTAAAAAGTCAGGGAAAGCAAAACTCGAAATTGTCAAAAATTCGTATTTAATTATGAGGCTTATTGGTGATGCGTTTATCAATATAGTTAGAATTCATAATTTGAAGCACCCCCATATAATCTAAGTTGAAAGCCATCAGGTCGCCAACTTTGATGTTTCGACGGTTCTTGCCCAAGTCAACAGCTAACATGTCCGAGCTGGCGCCTGTAATTTCAATTCCTGATTTAATAGGTGTAAGGTGTTGTGGATCAACATCAAGTAACCCAACATCCAGGAGTGCCCGGCATGAGGATTTGCCATAATCTGCTTCGTTCACCTCAAAGCGTTCGCCAGCCACATTTGTACCCAGTTCGCCAATAGGAACAATCGGTTTTTCCATCAGCTCGACAATTTCTGTATAAAGCGTAAACACGTTACTTTTCATACCCTTAATAGTTTTATTGGTCACTAGATTTTTGCCAAAATAGAGCGTCTCTCCTACCCTAAAATGGTTGATGCCAATGGGTAACATTTTTTTCAGTAACAAAGGAATAGTAACAGAACTTCCGCCCGAAAGCCAAGGAATTTTCACCTTAAAGGAGGCTTCAATCAACTGTTTGTAGAGGCTTAGTTGTATCAATTTGTCATGGCTGGGCATAACGCCATTGAGGCAGTTAAGGTTTGTCCCCAGGCCTACTACCTCAATATTTGGGAGCTTAAAGATTGACGAGTAAAAGTCCACTAAATTGTCTCCCAGCACACCTTCGCGCAGGTCGCCCATCTCGACCATGATGATGATTTTATGTTTTTTATTTAGCTTAACAGCTTCATCAGAGATAAGTTTTATGGTATCAAATTCTGTGTTAAAACTCACATCAGCATATTTTACAAGACTTTTCACAGACCTGCGCGCAGGAGGTTTGATATATACCGTTTGCACGTCAGGATTAATTTTTTTTATCGCCTTCAGGTTGCTGATCCTGCTGTCGTGAAACTCTTTAATACCCGTTTCAATCAATTCGTTGAGGTAGCTCTCATCGCCACAAAGCAGTTTTGAAACCACACCCCACTGAATATTATTTTTAGAGAAAAACACATCCAGAAATCTAAAGTTATGATGAAGTTTTTGATAATCAAGCTCTATATAGGCCATGGTTTAAGTTGTTAGGCGGCGATTGATTCCCGCAGGAAGCCGCGTTAATAATTCATAGTTTAACTGGTCACTAAGCTCAGTAAATGAAGACACACTAATTGACGCATCTTCCTGATCTCCAATTAGTGTAACCGCCTCACCAACCTTTACATCTTCGAGGCTTGAAATATCGGCGATAAGCATATTCATATTTATCATGCCAATAACCGACAAGCGATGGCCTCTAATTAGCACACGTCCGGAGTTGGAGAGTGAGCGGCTGTAGCCATGTGCATAACCGGTAGGAATAATAGCAATCGTTTTATCTTCGATGGCGAGATAAGTGGTACCGTAGCTTACAAATTCGCCCTGTTTCACCTGTTTGACAGCCATGACGGAACTCCGCCAGCTTATGATATGATGTAAGGGATCTTTTTTATTCTTTCGACGGCTGATATAGTGTATAAAAGTTTCTCTACTAGGCCAGTAACCATATTGAAGAATACCGATACGCACCATATCAAACTGAAAAGCAGGATAAGCAATTGTAGCAGCCGAGCTGGAAACATGCAGCAAATCAGGCTCATAACTTCTCGCACGAAACAGATTAACCATAACTCGAAAACGCTTAATCTGGCGCTGAATACGCACGTGATTAGCAATGCTTTCGGCCCCGGCCAGATGTGTGCAAACCCCAACCAGACTGAACGAATCGCGGTATTTTTCCAGCAAAGGCCACACTTCCTCCAGGTCGGTATGGGTTAAACCTGTTCTGTTCATCCCGGTTTCCATCTCGATATGTATTTGCGCCTTTACACCAAGCTGACTGGCCATTTCCAACGAATAGCTGAGCCGACCCGTTTCGAATATCCAAAACTGCACATTGTTTTGAAGCACCCAAGCCATCTCATTCTCAGGAATCCAGCCCATAATCATCAGTTCGGTTTCCGGCCGCTTCACCTGTGCTGCACGCCTAGCCTCATCAACGCTAAACACGGCAAAATGATCGATACCACATTGCTCTGCCGCAGGTACATAAATCTCAATGCCGTGACCGTACGCATTTCCTTTAACCACCGAAGAAATTTTGACATTTTTTTTCACAAACTTCTTGATGAAATGTAGGTTATGCTGCATTGCACTGAGGCTTAGCTCAATTTCCGAAGGCGTATGTAGAGTTGACTCAATCATTACTTTCTTATCAGACGATACTCCAGATATTTGTTGGTAAAACCAAGTTTTTCATACAAAATTAAAGCAGGATTATTGGCCTCAACATGCAGTGCAATATCTCCTCTAGAAAGATTAATGGCTTTTTTCATCAGCTGTTTGCCGATACCTTTTCCGCGAAGGCTGGAATCAACAGCGATATAAACCAAGATGTTTTCAGGGATATATTCTTGCATACCCGTACGGTTAACTATCACTGCACCAGCTATTTTGTTGTTAATAGTGCCTACAATCACAAAACCACCAATAGGCGAAGATTCTCCAATCGAATAATTAATGGATTTTTCGATAGCCTCTTTAGTATCGCCAAACTCATCGAGGTGCTGGTGTAAAAAGTTTACTATCCTTTTCTTTTCCAGCAACGCCATGGGCGAATAGCTATCATAAATTTGAATTTCCATGTTCAGTTTTCTTTAATAATGAATGAATAATAATAAATGACAATAAAGATACTGAAATACCAAATACGTTAGCATCCAGACCTAAAGGAAGTTGTTTCGCGAAAATAATTAACGAAATTGTCGTTCCCCCACCTGTAACCATCGAAACAATGGCAGCTTTTTCATCTTTAATACCTATAAACACTGCGGCCAACAAGGGAACCAGCAATCCGCTAACCATAAATGCGTATGAATATAACATCAGCGAAAGCACTTCGGTTAGTTTCAGGGCAATCAACACAGAAATTATCCCAAGCAAAAGTGTTAAAAGTTTGGACAGACTCATGGCCTTTTTATCGCTTACAGCATTAGGGAATATTTTTTGAATGATATCGTGCATAAAGTTGGCTGAAGAGGCCATCAGGCAGCTATCGGCAGTGGACAAAATGGCCGAAAAATAGGCTGATAGGATGAGTCCCATCAGGCCAATCGGCATAATGGTACGCAACAGCAGCGGTAAGCCCATTTCAGCATCCATACTGCTTCCGGGCGGAAATCCGAGATCGGAAAACATCCCGTTTGAGTAGGCTACACGCGAAATCATTCCCAGACCAACGCCCATAAAAGCCATTATAGGCCACTCGAAAAGGCCGGCGATAAACCAGGCTTTCCGGGCTTCAGAAACGGATCTGCTGGCATAAATTCGCTGATAAAGCGTCATGCCGACAAACCAAATCGGCAAAATCGTTACCATCCAATTTAAAAACTGTTGCCAGCTCAGGTTGGTAAAAGAGAAATATTCCTGAGGCAAAGTCGCAGAAATGGCTTCCCAGCCACCAACTGAAACCCAAGCAAGTGGAATGCCCAGGAATATGAGACCCGCCATTAAAAATATCCACTGCACGGTATCCGTATAAATCACCGCTTTTATGCCGCCCAAAACAGTATAAGCTACTACTACGAATCCCATAAGAATAAGAGCAAACGTCATGTTGAATTCAACAAAAGCTGCTGAAGCCAGTTTGGCACCGGCCAACAACTGTGAGCTGGTAAATCCTAAATAGCCTATCCCGGAAATTATTCCGGCTATTAGTGCTGCTTTTGCGCCATAAAAATGTCCAAAAACTTCAGGAAAGGTGAAGAACTGTTTTTTATCCGATAGCCGTTTTATACGCGGAATAAGAAATACACCGCTGAGCCACGCGCCCAGCAGGCCGGTGAAAAGCATCCAGGAACCCGACAATCCGATAAGAAAACCTAAGCCGCCAAGCCCGATAGAAAAACCGCCTCCTACGTCTGTGGCCACCACCGAAAGCCCAATATACCAGCGTCCCATTCCTCTTCCGCCAACATAATAGTCATCAATACTGTTATTGCGAATATGAAAATAATAGCCAATGCCAAGCATACCGGCCATATAAAGGATGAACACCATCAAATCTATCCAATTCATCTAACTATTTTTTGGTGTCTGAAATAAAATTTGGAGTCATAATCAGGCTGGTGCCAGCTTGGGAGTAACTTTTATTACGCCTATGGCCTTAAGATGATGCGCCTTCAAGCTTTGGATTACTGCATCACTTTGTTTTTCCGGCACTAATAATTTCAGTTTCTGGTTAGTAGCCTCTGACTGCTGTTTCAAAAATCCACCAAGCTTTTTTACAATTAAGGATGCTTCCTCACGGCCTTCGATATATTTGTAATAATAGGAAACGCCTTTGATTTCGGCTATTAAATCGGGCTGCAATTCAAGGCTGGGATTTAGTGTCTCTGTAGCTACTTGTACTTCAGGTATTTGTACGTTAATATATCCTTTGCGTTTTAGGTAACGCTTAAACGTGAATATGACCTCTTTTTTTTGTGACATGTTTCCTAAGGTATAATAAAATTAGTTTGTATAGAAACAAAATTACTGCTTTTTTAGTTAACCGACAAAATAAATATAAATAGCTATAGAATATTTCAACGCAATAATCTGTAATTCAATTGCTTATGAATAATAATTAAATGGAGTATAATTGGTGTCAATAACATGCTTACTGATAATATCAGACCTGAAAATCATCCATGGTGATGAGTGGAGAAGCAGATTCATCGCTGAGATCAAAACTTTGTACCAGTAGCTGCATGGAGTCTTTTAGCGAGTCCAGCTGTTGTTCTGATAGCGCAGAAAGCTTGTCAGAAAGGCGTTGATGCATCAGTTTAGGCGATTGATCGATCAGTTTCATGCCAACTGCCGTAAGGCTTACCAGGGTAATTCTTTTGTCGCCGGTTTTGGGGAGCTTAGCCAAAAGATGCTTTTTTTCGAGTCTGCTTACAATGCCTGTTACCGTGCTTAGATTGAGTTTAAGATAACTTGCAATACCAGTCATTGTTGACTGAAAGCTTGGCTGTGTAGCTAAATAATGCAAGCAAAGCAATTGTGGAATACTTACGCCGAACTCTTTTTGAATCCGTTTGGATTCTAAATTAACCGAGCGAACAATCTTTCGGAGGTCAATCAGGATTTCTGTAAAATTATTCATAATTAGTTTATGCAGAAACTATATTTTTTGGCAAAGAAAATGAATTTTCCTTTACTTTCGCAGCTCAAAACCGCATTTGTGAAAAACCCTGCCTTCAAACCCCATCTTTTTACCTTGCTCGCCATGCTTTTCTGGGGCATCTCCTATATCTGGTCTAAGGAGGTTTTTAACTATTTGGAACCTGCTACTACGGTTTGGTTTCGGTTGATTATTTCGGTGCTATTCTTTTTGGGTTATTTCAGGTGGAAACGCCAAAAAATCAGCATAAAAAGAGCGCATTGGGGCTTGCTTATCGTAGCTTCATTCTTCAATCCATTTCTATATTTTATTGGAGAAAGTTATGGCTTGCAGCGTATCTCACCGACAATCAGTGCCGTAATAATTTCAACTATTCCCCTATTTACACCAGTTTTTGCTTTTCTGTTTTTAAGAGAAAGACTGAAACCATTGAATATTCTCGGCCTGTTTATATCTTTCGCCGGAATTTTAATCATGGTAATCGACCGAACTTTGGGTTTTACAGCCTCGCCCGTGGGCCTTGCTTTTTTATTTCTGGCAGTTTTCTCTGCTATCGTTTACGGCATAATATTAAAGAAACTAACTTATTCTTATGATGCAGTTACCATCGTTTTCATTCAAAATCTAATGGGGATTATATTCTTTGCACCTGTAGTCTTCGGAATTGAATACGAAGGTCTTAGCTCAATTGAATGGCATGTTTCCTGGCTGATTTCGCTTGTGCTTCTGGGTGTTTTCGCCAGTTCGCTGGCCTTTGTGTTTTTTACGCATGGCGTGCATAAGCTGGGCATCACCAAAAGCACTATATACACCAACATCATACCGGTTTTTACGGCATTTTTCAGCTTTTTAATTATCGGTGAAAGTATTACTTTTGACAAATTAGTGGGTATTGCCTGTGTAATTATTGGCGTAATGCTGTCACAAATTAAAAAATCAACTGGAAAAATAAAAGTAAGGAGTGTATGAAAGATCAAAAAAAAGTATTGGTTTTGGGTGCCGGACTGGTAGGCCTGCCCATTGCACGTGATTTAGCTTTAGCGCAAGAGTTTGACGTCTGCATTTCCGACCGTGACAGCCAGCGCCTTGTGACGGCAGCAAGTTTTGGCCTGAAAACCCTGAATGCCGACTTGCTTCATGCATCCAGCGAAGAACTTTCAGGTTTTGATTATTACTTAAATGCTGTGCCGGGAGCCATTGGTTTTAAAGTACTTGAGAAAATTATTTCCTTTGGCAAACCCATTATAGACATTTCATTTTACGCAGAAGACCCGCAGCTGTTGCAAGAAAAGGCCAAAAAAAGTGGAAGTTGTGTGATTTGTGATATGGGAGTAGCTCCCGGAATGAGTCATTTGCTGAGCGGTTATGGGGCGTCCAGACTGAAAAAAGTGGAAAAAATCTTGATTTACGTTGGCGGCTTACCTGTGGTTCGCACAAAACCCTGGGAATATAAAGCGGTGTTTTCGCCTTCTGATGTTATCGAAGAATATACGCGACCAGCCCGTCTGATCGAAAACGGCCAAATCGTTGTAAAAGAAGCACTTTCTGAACTTGAACTGATTGAATTCGATGGTGTTGGAACTTTAGAAGCCTTTAACAGTGATGGCTTACGCTCCTTACTTTTTAATCTTAAGGCCGATTATATGGCTGAAAAAACCTTACGCTATCCGGGTCATGCGCAAAAAATTAAATTACTGAAGGAAAGTGGTTTTCTGAGTACTGAAAGTCAGGAAATCAACAATCAGCGTTTTGTACCGCTTGAGTTCACTCAAAAGTTATTATTTGACCAATGGAAGCTGCAAGCCGGCGAAGCAGACCTTACCTTGATGCGTATTCAAGTTGAAGGCATCGCTGCTGACGGGAAAAAATACCAACACAGTTTTGAGCTTTTCGATCAATATGATCTGCAAACACAAACACATAGCATGGCGCGAACCACAGGATATGCAGCTACTGCGGCGCTTAGGCTTATGGCTTCCGGAAAGTTTTCTAAGCCGGGTATCCATCTTCCGGAACAGCTTGGCAGTCAGCCAGAAATAGTCAACTTCATCCTGAATAAGTTGAAAGAGCGCGATATTTATTTTGAAGAAAACAGCTTTGAAATCCAATGATCACCAGCAAAACTAACCCACAGGTAAAAAACTTAATCCACCTGCAAAAGGCTTCTGAACGTAAGGAGCAGCAGTTGATTGTGGTCGAAGGCCGACGGGAAATTGAACGTGCGCTGAAAAATAAATTTCAGCTGGAAAAGCTTTTTGCCTGCACAGAAATCTGTGGCGAACACACTAAAATTGAGGCAAAGGAAACAATTTGGATTTCAAAAGATGTCTTTGAAAAAGCAGCTTATCGAACGAATTCTGATGGATTGATAGCACTATTTCGGCCTGTTTATAATAGTTTTGAAAAGCTTTCGCTAAGCAAGACTCCTTTAATTATTGTACTTGAATCCGTTGAAAAGCCGGGCAATCTGGGTGCTATTTTACGTACCGCAGATGCTGCAGCAGCTGATGCAGTAATTGTATGTGACCCAAAATCAGATATTTACAATCCTAATACGATACGTTCAAGTTTGGGCTGTGTTTTTTCGGTGCCTGTAGTGGCTTGCACCAGCACAGAGGCCATCCAATGGCTGAAAGCCAAACAGATTGCTATTTACGCCACCTATCTGGAAGCCGCCATCAATTATTTGGATGCTGATTTCAGAAAGCCATCCGCCATTATTATGGGAACAGAAGCTACAGGACTTTCGACGCAGTGGGTAAAAGCCGCAGACCAAAATCTGATCATCACAATGCGCGGCATCGCCGACTCATTAAATGTTTCAGTTTCTACTGCTATTGTGGTTTTTGAGGCGCTCAGACAGCGTAGATAATTCAGCTAATGGACTTTAATATGCTGAATTATTGATATTTAGCACTGTATGTAACAAGGTTTTTGAGACATTGAAAAAAAAGTTGTGTAAATACAACAATTGCAGCGCTGTATTAATTTTAGCCATTACTATTTTAGCCCTTTCTTTTGCTTTTTACTGGAATACACTAGGGCTATCAAAAGCAATATCAGCAATGCAGCAACAGCTATTTTATAATAAGTCAAACTCTGTTCCTGTGTTCCAATTTTCACTTTAGCATTTTCGAGTTCGGACTTAAGTTTTTCCAGTTCCTGGCGTGTTGAAAGCTCAGTGTATTTTAGTTCGTCAAGCTCCTTTTTTACAGAATTATGCATCTCAGAAAATATCTTAAACTCAACTAAAAATCCTTCTAAATCGCCAAGTGCTTCGTAATTAATCATTTTCGATTGGTTAATAGGTGCGTAGTATTGTGTCATTTCAGAGGCGAAGGCAGTTTTCCGGCAGGAATCCAACAATTGATTAGACGCAATAAATGCATTGTTCATTTGACGAGCCGCTCCCATATAATAGTAGGCCAGCGCAATGCCGTCTTTATAACCAATAAACTCACTGATTTTTAAGGATTTCTCATAAAACTCAAATGCTTTATCAAGTTGGCTTTTGTCGCGATATATATTCCCGATATTTGCCAAAACAATAGCCTTACCAAGTTGATCTCCAAGTTTTTCACGCAAAGAAAGTGATTGTGTAAAATATTCCAGTGCGAGGGTGGTGTCATTAAAATCCTGATAATAAATCCGACCGATATTATTTAAAACACGCCCCAATTCTACCAGATCGTTTTTATCTTCAAACACCTTTTTAGCTTCCAGGTGCATTTCCAGCGCCAGATCATTTTTGTCCCATTGCCAATAGATAATACCTATGTTCATCATCATTTTGGCATAACGAAGAGAATCATTGAGTTCCTTATAAATAACCAAACACTGCTGATAATTCTCTATGGATTTTTCGTAATCTCCCATCGAAAAAAAAGTCGTAGCCTTATTTGCTGCTGCACCGGCTTGCTGCTCTATTAATCCATGCTCTTCTGCAATAGCCTGAGCAGTATTAAATGCTTCAATAGATTGGGCAAAGTCAGCCATCTTCTTAAATACCAAGCCTTTATTGATGAAGGTTTTTGCGAGCTCCACAAAATTACCAGACTCTTTCAAGGCTTTTTCTGCTTGATTCATATAATCCAGTGCCATAGCGTAATCACCTGATAACGAAGCGGTTTTGCCCATCGACAATAAAATTACACCTCTCATATTATCCAACCCCTGCTGGCTGGCATATTGCCCAGCCTGTGAGTCAGTTTCACGGCTTTTGACAATAGAAGTTTCCCTGTAAATCGCCGAAAGCTGGATAAGTGTTTCCACACGCTCACGCCCTGATTGAACGCTAATTAAGCTGGTTAAACTATCAATTTTTCGATTATTGGCGGCTTCGTCTGCCTTTAAGTTAACTGAAAATAAGAAGACTATTACTATCAGAAATATTCTCACGGCTAAAAGTATTTTAAAACTCTGAATACAAAAATTTAAAAATTGCACCTGCTTAGTAGTCAAAAAATTTCTAAAATAAATAATCAGAAATTATTCAGCTTCTACTGCATAATACCCATCAAAGCCAAGCTTAGCTTCCTCCTTTGGAACCGAGTTTTGGTTTGCTTTCGCCTTGAAGCTCTTTTTCCATTTTGTCGAGCTTGTTGATGGCATCCTGATACTCTTTTTCTGTGAGTTTGCCGTGTTGTTTGCGTAGTTCAATCTCTTCACGCTCTTTTTTGATTTCAGCTAATTTTTTATTCCCCTCAGATGTTTTAACTGATTCAACTTCTTTATTTTTCTTTTCAAGAGCTTTTTCAGATTCTAAGTGCGTTTCTGACTGCTTTTTCTGAGTTTCTTTTGTTGATTGCAAAGTTTTTTCAGACTTCTCAGTAGCAACAGTTTTTTCTGTTTTAACTTCTTTCTTGCCACCTTCTTTTGTTGCTGTACCAAGATTTTGGGCGTGAGTCAATTGTGTGTTGAACAGAAAAAAAATAGCAATGACAATGCTTACAGCCAATCCGGAAAGATCACATTTAATGAATTTAATCATGATTTTAATGGTGTTAGGTCGATTAATAATTGCTATCAAAAGTACAAAAGAAATGTCCCAAAACCTAACCTGGACAAGCCAGAACCAAACAGGAAAAACACGTAATTTTACTGCATGGAACTACTAACAGAAAAATATGAAAAA
>Ga0265295_1005046_pt1 | contig 17258 bp, 12 predicted proteins | sample Munlansysbiofilm_FD_192503 | JGI IMG/M metagenome (GOLD analysis project Ga0265295, IMG submission 192503) | Leachate microbial communities from a municipal landfill in Southern Ontario, Canada - Methane capture system biofilm | ecosystem: Engineered > Solid waste > Landfill > Unclassified ...
CATCCGGCGCTTGAGCTCTTCTGCCGGCATCTTGTCACTTACTTGGATCTGTCTCATCTGTACCTCCAGTGAACTGAAACTGGAGATACAATAACCTATATTTGGAATTATGCAAGCGAAATGGTATTAGCTTTCGGGCTGGTATTGGCCTGCCAGAAAATTCCAGTAGCGGTGGGGTGGGAAAGGTCGCGTCAAGTTCGCCCTGTTAGCAAACCATAGCCAGAATGGTATACATACAAGCAAACAATTATGGATACTACGTGTCAGTATTCCTCGTCCAGCAGCCAATAGTCCGGATAATCCAGAATGTTCCGCACATTACCTTTAAATTCATTCAGCTGGTAGGTTAATGAATCCGGGTCCCATCCCCAGCGGCGATGAAAAAAGAGTTTTTCCCCAGTATCGCAGTTTTCACCACCACATCGTGATAACTATTACTGGAGGGTTCGAAGGTTATCTCGGAAGTGAATTCCTCCGGATCGCAGTGGCCATAGCCGTGAAAATGTGGGATCTTTAGCAAGAGCTTGGGAACTCCGTCAGCAACCGTGAACAGCCCGCAACTGTAATCATATGTGATCACTCCGAACTCACCCTCCCCAAACATCGAAATGGTATCGGATAAAGTAGTGGTGCAGTATGCTCCAAACCTTCCCAGATCGAGGTCATAGCCGGAGAGCAGCCAGCCCTGGTTCGTCCGGGTAAAAGCCGCCATTCCCAGGTTATGGCTGCCCGTGAAGATTTCTCCTCCCCATCTTGTGGGTAAGAAAGTCCACCCTCCTGCCTCAAAAGCGAGGAGCAATCTATCATACGGCAGATCGTAAGACTTCAGAAAGCGGATGGGGATGTGTCCTCCCAAGGCTTTGAACTCATTCCACGTGGCCTCGTCCAGATCATCCCAATCTGCTTGAGGATCACCAAACTGCTCACTCACCTTCCATTTCAGAAGATCAGGATCAGGGGTTAGTTTTGGGTCCAGCGCGGAACAACTGATGCGGGGATGGAAATTTCCGAACATTGCTTGCATGAGTTCCGCTGGTGATGGCCTGCTGTTTTCGATCAGAACATCATTACCCAGAGGGCCTTGAACCGCCCAAACCTGAAAAACTGTCCCAGTCAACAGAACAACCATTGCCAATACAATTTCGCACGGCCGCATTATCAACCTCCAGTCATTGTTCCAAGTGGATTGCGTCTAACTTGCTGTTATGCTTTTCCAAATTGGCTTGGGTATTGATATGGAACTGCCTTTATATCTCAGTCCATGTATTTCTGGATGGTGGCTTTGCGCAGTTGCTGCTCCATCCAGTCATCGAACCAGTTGGTGGGGAGGCTGGAGGCAAAGACGGCCTGGATCTGCGCTTCGTCTACTTTGAGTTTGGCATCCCGAGAGACAGAGATCACGCGGGGCATCCAGACGAGGTCGTCCATGAGGAAGGCCTCCTGGGGCTGGTTTTGCAGGTGGCGGCGAAGGATGCCATGGAAGATAATGGGAGTGTGTTTGCCGAGGGCCAGGGAGGTGGGGGAGAGGCCTTCAAAGTGGCGGACGGTGGCGTTGTCAGGGGTGGGATCCTGTCCGGAGATGATCCTCTGGGAGATCTGAAGGGCCAGCTGTTCGCGCTTGTCGCGGGAGAGTAACTCCCTGATGCCGGCTTCCACCAAGGCCAGGGGAAGGTGGACCTCCAGCGCCGCTTCGTTGAGCTCCACGATCACCCACTGGCGCGTGGTGGGAGAATAGACGGGATCGAAAACATGTCCGGCGGGTTGGCCAGGCAGCAGGAGGCGGATGGCGGCCACGATTTGGGCGTCTGGATACCAAAGGCTGTCGGGATGTGCCTTGTGCACTTTGGTGCGAGGCAGGGACATCTCTTCGCAGGCGGTGGCCAGGCCTTCCATACGGGCCAGTTTCACCGCCAGTTCGGCTTCGGGGCGCAGCACTTCGATGCTGGAGCCAGTGGGCTGGTAGGGCAGACAGAGCGAGTTGAAGCTGCACATGCTTTTGGTGCGTTTTTCCAGCTGGTGGAGCGAGGTGCCGCTGGCTGTGGGCAGAGGCAGGGCCCAGGCGCCTTCATCCAGGGCGCTCAACTGCGCATAAACCAAGGGGTCGAGGGAATCCACGTCAAGGAAGCCGGAGTTTTTGTAAACCAAGGTGGAGGCGAGGGGATGGCTGTCTTCCAAGAGCGCGGAGACGGGCGTTCCGGCGCTGAGTTCCTGGTAAAGGGAATCGGCGTAAAGGTTGGTAAGGCGGATGTCCGTGCGGGAAGGCAGAACCTCCAAAGTGGCATAGGACAGGCTGACAAAGGGTTCCAGACGGTAATCGGCCAGGTTTTGCTGATAGTGGGCGCGCACCTCTTCCGGGGCCACGTAGGGATCGATGTCCGCCAGTTCCAGCAGGGTGAATTCCACGTCCGCGTTGCTCTGGAGGATGCCGGTGATGAGTTTGCGCTCGCCTTTGTCCAGCAGTTCGTTGGCGATCAGCTCCCGCTTCAGCTTCATGATCGGCACCTTGGTATCCAGATAATCCTGGCGCAGGGGCGCGAGGTTTTGCGGCGAGTCGTAGAGCAGCGACTGGTTGTAGATCTTGGGGTCGAAAACGCCATCGGTCATGAAGAGTGGTGACCGCAGGATGTAAGAGGGGATGTTTCTTGACAGGGTGTCCACCACTTCTGAGGGGGTGGCGCTGATCTTGTATTTGGTGAACCACTGCCTCAGGATCACGCCCTTGGCGGCGTCCGTCCAGGTTTGCTGCTTGATCAGTTCGCGTTCTTCGCGCGAGGGGGCGCGGTTGTTCAGCACCTGAAAGTTGGTGTAGTGGCCGCGGTAGGAATCGTTGAAGGATTCAGCGGTGACGGGCTGGCCGTTGATGCGTCCGGCGAGCGTGCCCTGGTTGGCGCCGCAGCCGGCCAGCAGCAAAGCCAGCGCCAGCAGGATGGCGAAGAGGGGGGCGAGCTTGGTCATAATCTGTCCTGTAAGTCCTTTAATTTCTGCCAGGCCTCGATGGGGGAGAGTTTGTCGAGGTCGAGTTCCTTGATCTCAGCGATGATGGGGTCCAGTTCCGAGGCTTTTTCCGCCAGCACTTCAAAGAGTTCGATCTGGGGGCCGGAGCGTTTCAGTTTGCGGCGGATGGAGGCGGTGAGGCCTTGGGGCGAGATCTCGTGTTCCTCAAGGTTTTTGAGGATCTCGCGGGCTCGGCGGATCACGCGGTCCGGAATGCCGGCCAGGCGCGCCACTTGGATGCCATAGCTTTGGTCCGCGCCGCCGCGTTCGATCTTGCGCAGAAAGATCATCTGGTCGTTGTATTCCTTCACCAGCACATTGTAGTTGCGGATGTCCGGATAGATGTTTTCCAGCTCCGTGAGTTCGTGGTAGTGGGTGGCAAAGAGGGTGAGGCTGTGCTTGTATCTCTGGATGTATTCGATGATGGACCAGGCGAGGCTGAGGCCGTCGAAGGTGGAGGTGCCGCGGCCGATCTCGTCCAGCAGGATGAGTGAGGCGTCGGTGGCGGTGTGGAGGATGTTTGCCGTTTCGATCATTTCCACCAGGAAAGTGCTTTGGCCTTGGGCAAGGTTGTCGGAAGCGCCCACGCGGGTGAAGACGCGGTCGAAAATGGGCATGGAAAGCTGTTTGGCGGGTACGAAACTGCCGATCTGGGCCATGATGGCCAGCAGCCCCACCTGCCGCAGGTAGGTGGATTTTCCCGCCATGTTCGGCCCGGTGATGATGGCGATGGTGGTGTTGGGGTAATCTAGGAAAGTGTCGTTGGGAATGAAATCCTGGTCTTCGATGAGCTGTTCGATCACGGGATGGCGGCCGGCCTCGATGGTGAGGGTGCGCTCCTGCGTGAAGACGGGGCAGCAGTAGTTGTTTTGCCAGGCCAGCCAGGCGAGGTTGCTCTGCGCGTCCGAGAGGGCCAGGGTGGCGCTGAGGCCCTGCAGGGCTTCCAGGCTCGCGGCCACCTGTTGGCGGAAGTCTTTGTAGAGCTCATGTTCGAGGTTTTTGATCTTTTCCTCGGAACTGAGCACCTTGGCCTCAAATTCCTTCAGCCGGGGCGAGATGTAGCGCTCGGAATTCACCAGGGTCTGCTTCGGCACATAGTAATCCGGCACCTTGGCCTTATGGGCGGCGCCCACTTCCAGATAATAGCCGAACACACGGTTGTAACCCACCTTGAGGGTGCTGATGCCGGTTTTCTTGCGTTCGTCATCCTCAAGGCGGGCGATCCAGGATTTGCCGTCGTGGATCAGCTCCAGCAGTTCGTCCAGATCCTGGTTAAAACCCGGATTAAAGATGCCGCCTTCGGTGATGGTGAGGGGCGGCTGGGGGCGCAGGGCTTTGCCGATGGCGTCGGCGAGGGTGTCGAACCCTTCCAGGGCATCGGCCAAAGCGGTGATGAGGGGCTGGTTATAAGCCCGCAGACGCTCTTTCAGTTCGCCCAGCACCTGCAGGTAGGAGCGCAGGGCGATGAGTTCGCGGGGGTTGATGCGCAGAGCGCCAAGCTTGGAAACGAGGCGGGAAACGTCACCGATCTCGTGCAGGCTGGAGCGCACATCCTTCAGATAGGCGGTGTTGGTGAGGAATGCCTTGACCAGGTCCTGCCTCCTGATGATTTCGGCAGGATCAAGCAGCGGATGCAACAGCCAGCTCTGGATCAGGCGGGAGCCCATCGCGGTCTGCGTTTGGTCCAGCACCGCCAGCAGGCTGCCATGCCGTTCTCCGTAGCGGATGGAACGGATCAGCTCCAGGTTGCGGCGGCTGATCTCGTCCAACTGCATGAAGTTGCTCAGGGAATAGTAGCGCAGCGAACTGATGTGGGTGAGAGGAGTTTGCTGAAGCGACTGCACATAGGCGAGGGCGGCCCCGGCGGCGGTGGCCCCGGCGGTTTTGCCCTGGGCGTCGAAAGCCTCCAGGGAATGCACCTGAAAGTGTTTTTTCAGGATAGCGGCGGCTTCGGAAGGGCGGAACTGCCAACTGTCGAAGATGCTGAGGGTGTGGCCGTATTCCAGTTTAAGGCTTTTCAGGAAGGCCTCGGCAGCGCTGCCGTCCACGATGATCTCGCTGGGTTTGAGGCGCAAAAGCTCGTTCGCCAGCTCGTCCCCGCGCAGTTCCGTGAAGCTGAATTCGCCGGTGGAGAGGTCCAGGCTGGCCAGGCCGATTTTGCGGTTTTCGTCCTCATACCAGACGGCGGCCAGGAAGTTGTTCGCGCTGCCGGAGATGAGGGAATGGTCCAGCACAGTGCCTGGGGTGATGATCTCCACCACCGCGCGCTTCACCAGGCCCACGGCTTGTTTGGGGTCCTCTGTCTGTTCGCAGATAGCCACCTTGAGTCCGGCCTGGATGAGTTTGTCCAGATAGCTTTCCAGAGCGTGATAGGGGAAACCGGCCAGGGGCACGGGGTTGTCGCTGTTCTTGTCGCGCGAGGTGAGGGTGATGTTGAGGACGCGGGCGGCGGTGTGGGCATCCTCGAAAAAGGTCTCGTAAAAATCGCCCATGCGAAAGAGGATGAGCTTGTCCGGATGGGCTTGCTTCACCTCCTGAAACTGCCTCAGCATGGGGGTTAGCCTGGCATCCGGGGGAGAGGGCTGTTTCATCCGGAGTTCAGAAACGGGTGATAAAGCAATCGATGGAGTTGGCGCGCAGGAGCCTGGCCACGCAGTCCGCTTCGCTCTGAGAGGGGTAAGGTCCGCTCACCACCACCCAGGGCACGGTTTTGTTGCCCTTGTCCTCAAAATAGTTGGCTTTCACCTTCAGCGCACGCAACTCGGCGGTGCGGCTGCCGGCATTCTCCTCTTTGCCGAAGCGTCCCGCCTGAACGTGGATCCCGCTGGGTTTGGCCTCCAGCCTGGCCGGGGCGGTGGGGTCCACCTCCGCTTGGGCGGGCAGGGGCTCCAACACAGGTTCGGGCACCAGTTCCGGCAGCTCCAGTTCTGTGTAGGGATAGAGGAAGGAGAGATCGACCTGGCTGCCGTATCTGCCCTTCAGCTCGTGGAGGCGGTCCTCGATCTCGAAAGCGAGCTGGGATTTGCGGTTGAGTTCAAAAGCGGTCTTGTAGTTCAGGAAGGCTTCAGCGCAATTACCGTTCTGATGGTGGTTGCGCCCCAGCAGATAGTGGAAATACTGCTGGTTTTTGGGCAGTCCGGGCAGGGCGCGCAGTTTTTCCAGGCTGGAGATGGCGCTGAAAAACTTGTTCTGGTTTTGGTAGGCCCCGGCAATGATGTAGTGGCTGTCTTCGGCGAACCTGCCGTTGGGCGCGGCCCGCAGATAATTTTCCCCCTGGGCGATGGCGGCGGCGTGGTCATCGCGGTACTGGGCGCAGTAGGCCAGCCAGTAAAAGCGTTCCGGCAGTTCAGGGGAGGATATCTTTTTCAGCAGGGTTTCCGCCGCCGGGATCTCGCGCTCCAAAATGTGCAGCTTGGCCATCTCCAGCATGCTCTGCTGGCCGTAATGGGTGGAGGGATAGCGGTCCGCGGCCTGTTTCAGCAGGATCAGCGTGTCGTCCTTGCTTTGCTTGAGCATGGCGTTCAGATAGGTCTGCAGGGCGCGTTCCTCGTCGTTTTTGGCCACGTTTTTGTACAGCTGGCCGGGAAGCTCTTCCAGCTTTCCTTGCAGCCAGAGATCTTCCACGGTTTGAAACTCCCTGCGGAAATCCACCGCGAGGGCGGTCAGGGGCAGCAGCGCCAGCAGCAAGAGGGCGAGTATGAAACGCGGGTCACGGGGCATCGAGATGGGCCTTCGCTCAGTTGCTCATCGAATTCAGCAACTCGTCGTTGTTTTTGGTGGTCTGCATCCGCTTGCGCAGGGTTTCGATGCCCTGGATGGGGCTGATGGTTTTGAGGTATTTGCGCAGCACATACATCCGGTTCATCTCGTTTTGCGTGAGCAGCAGCTCTTCGCGGCGAGTGCCGCTCTTCACCAGGTCGATGGCGGGGTAGAGGCGCATGTCCGAAATGCTGCGGTCCAGCACCAGTTCCATGTTTCCGGTGCCCTTGAATTCCTCGAAGATCACCTGGTCCATCTTGGAGCCGGTGTCGATGAGGGCGGTGGCGATGATGGTGAGGGAGCCGGCTTCCTCGGTGTTGCGCGCGGCGCCGAAGAATTTCTTGGGCTTGATCAGGCCGTTGGCGTCGATACCGCCGGACAGCACTTTGCCGCTGGAGGGGGTGATGTTGTTGTAGGCCCTGGCCAGGCGCGTGATGCTGTCCAAAACTATCACCACGTCCTGATTCAGCTCGATCATCCGCTTTGCCTTTTCCAGCACCATTTCGCTTACGGCGGTGTGGTTTTTGGGCGATTCGTCGAAGGTGGAGCTGATCACTTCGCGGTTGCCGGGACGCAGGATCTTCTTCATCTCGGTAACCTCTTCGGGCCGCTCATCCACCAGCAGCACGATCAGGTAAACCTCCGGATGGTTGGTGAGGATGGCGTTGGCGGTATCCTGCAGCAGGGTGGTTTTTCCCGTTCTGGGAGCGGCCACGATCAAGCCGCGCTGGCCTTTGCCGATGGGGGTGAAGAGGTTGATGATGCGGGTGGAGTAGTTGTTGGTGTCAAATTCCAGGTTGAGGCGCTCGGTGGGGTAGTAGGGCGTGAGCTCGTCCCAGGTGCGAAGTTCCTGCATGGAAGTGGGAGCCATATAGTTCACGGCGTCCACGCGCAGCAGGGCGAAATACTTCTCACCTTCCTTGGGGGAACGCACCGGGCCGGAGATCATGTGGCCGTTTTTAAGGCCGAATCTGCGCACCTGGGTGAGGGAGACATAGACGTCATCGCGCCCGGGCAGGTAGTTGTTTTGCGGGAAACGAAGGAAGCCGAAGCCGTCGTCCATTATCTCCAGGCATCCGGTCACGAAGGCCAGGCCTTCCTGGGCCGCCTGAAACTCCAGCAGTTTGAAAACGAGGTCATTGCCCCGCATCTGGGTGTAGCCGGGGATCCCGTATTGTTTGGCCAGCTTGGTCAGCTGGGATTGTGGCAGTTCGAACAGGTTTTCTATTTCGGCCATTATTTTTTCTCCTTGGGTTTAACATTCTTTTTGGTTCCGCATAGCAGCAAACTGCTGGCGCCGGCGCAGCCCACCCTGTTTATACGTTCCACCAGCCGTTTTCCTTCATCCAAAAGGTCTTCGGCGCTCTCCAGGCTTTCCAGTCGCTTGAAGGTTTCCGTGCAGTTGTGCTTCAAGTGCGCGCAGTTCGAGGCTTCCTTGGGATTGTCCACTGGCAGGTAAAAATCCACCTGCTTCACCTGGTTCAGCTTCAGCTTGGCGAAGCTGGCCAGGATCTGCTCGCGGGTGAAGGTTTCCTGGTGGTTGATCCCAAAACGCCGGTCGATCGCGGCCAGCCAGTGGTGCATCAGGATATGCGTGATCTGCGGCTCGGTCTGCTCGCCGTCGCGGTACATCTCCACCAGCACCAGCCTGCCGCCGGGCTTCAACACCCGCAGCAACTCGGCAAACACCCGCTCCTGATGCTCCAGGTGGTGCAGGGAATTGGCCAGGGTCACCAGATCGAAGCTGGCATCCTCAAATTCGAGGGCTTCCAGATCCATCCGGTAGATCTCCACATCATTCTCCGGAAAGCGCTTCTGGGCATGATCGACACTCTTTTCAGACACATCGATCCCGATGATCTGAACGTAGGATTTCAGATTCTGCTTCAGGATGGTGATGAAATCGCCCCTTCCGGTGGCGGCGTCCAAAACGTTGGGGGCCTCGATCTGCTTCAAAAGGCCAAACGCGTCTTTCATAAGGATGATCCTCACTTGCTTTGTGATGGGGATGATGAGTTACCTGAATACCAGGCTGACTGCTGTTCCGGGCAACGTTAAACAGAACGTGCCTATTCTTTTTGACCCGCCCTTTTTAGTCAAGCTATTTTAATGTTTAACCACCTGATCAGCGGGAGGCATCTTGCTTGCGGATATGAAAACAACCAACACAGGGCGATGTGTTGAAATAGAGATTATCAAATGACCCTCTGCATTTCCCGCTTGGCGATCGTGAACAACACCGAGGAATCCAGCTTTCCGCGCATTACAGGATGGGGTTCGATCCGATAATCAACCTCCCTGCGGGCGCGCATTAGTTTCATGCGGTCTTCAATTACGTTATCAGTGAAATCCGGAGAGACCACCAGAAGGTCAATATCGCTATCCTGATCTGCCTTGCCCCTGCTGTATGACCCAAACAGGTAGATGGCATCAATCAGCATTGATTCCCTTAAGACATCGTAGTAGCGTTTGATCAGGTCGATCATTTCATATTTATCAAGGACAGCAGCCATTGATGTAAACTCCTGATGGTATTAATGTACTTTTCAGTAAATTCTTTGGTGCATTGGTGTTGGAAGCTAAGTTTATAATCAGGATATCTGGTGTTTAGGTTGAAGCTGCTGATGACATCCATGGATTCAACCTTAGCCTGAGGTACTTCGAGCCGAGCAAGAATGGCAAGCCGGACAAGGTCATGGATTCTTGGTACCTCCAAACCGACATTCTGGGTGTAAACAGCTTTGAGTGTTTTCTCCAGTACCAATTGTCCCAGAAAAAGCGCCCATGGATATTCCTCCATTTTATAGAGCTTTTCCATGGTCTCCATGTCTCTTCCGGCAGATTCGAGCCAGTAGTGAATCAATTCTCTTGGTTCCATGAACCTATAAAATCCATCCTGCCGATTCCAGTCAAGTAAAACCTATTGTTGTCGGTGTTTGCGTTGTTGTACCTGCCCTGTCTCCATTTCCTCTCCGAATAGCCTCTTGCCCGCCTCCCGTTAACTTCCCGCCTCTCAGGCGGGAACTCAGCGGGAGGCGAAGGAGAGGCGGATGGGAGAGGGCTAAGGGCGGGGTGGCCGGGGAATATCTGTAAGAAGGTCTTAACATGCTGAAAAATAGAAGGATATACATTAATACATAAAGTGATGCATTAAGTCGCTGAAGCTGGCCGCGGCCAATGTACTTGACACGGAAGCGCCGCGCAAAAATCATCCTCCCCGAATCGAATTATCTACACAAGGTGTGAATATGATCAAGGTCCAGTCATTGGTAAAGGAATTCCCGAAGAAGGACGGAACCAGCTTCCGGGCCGTGGATGAGGTGAGTTTTGAGGCCGCCCACGGTGAGATCGTCTGCCTGCTGGGGGTGAACGGGGCGGGCAAAACCACCACGATGCGCATCCTCTCCACCATCTTCCAGCCCCAGAGCGGAACCGCTCAGATCGAGGGTTACGACGTGCTCACCCAGGGCGACATGGTGCGCCGCAACCTGGGTTTTCTCTCCGGCGACACCGGCCTGTACATGCGCCTCACTCCGCGGGAGTTCGTCACCTATTTCGGCCGCCTCTACGGAGTTGGGGACGACGCCATCAAAGCCCGTCTGAATGAGATGGCGGGGATCCTGGACATGCACGATTTCCTGGACAAGAAGATGGAATTCCTCTCCAGCGGCATGAAGCAAAAGGTTTCCATCGTGCGCTCCATCATCCACGATCCGCCGGTGATGATTTTTGACGAACCGACCTCAGGCCTGGACATCCTCACCGCGCGCAACATCATCTCCTTCATCCGCAGCTGCAAGGAACGCGGCAAATGCGTGCTGTTTTCCACCCACATCATGCGCGAGGCGGAGCGCCTGGCCGACCGCATCGTGATGATCCACCAAGGCCGCGTGCTGGCGCAGGGAACCCTGGAGCAGATGCGCGCGGAAAGCGGACTCAGCGATCTGGATGACATCTTTGTTTACTATGTGAATCAGGCCGGAACCGGCACGGAGGTGGCTGCCCATGAATTTTAAGAAAGCCCTGGTCATTTTTCGCAAAGAGATCCTGGAGATCCTGCGGGACAAGCGCACCCTCTTTGCCACCATCGTTTTGCCGGTGGTGCTGTATCCTCTCTTGTTCATCGGCTTCAGCGCCATCATGAGCCGTCAGAACGAGGTTTTGGAAAAGCGCGGAGCAACCATCGCCCTGCTGGACAGCCTTTCCGTCCAGAACCAGGACGCCCGGCAGGCTTACGACCTAATCCTCAGCGGCTTGAAAAACACACCCTATCTCACCACTTTGGAATCACCGCCGGAACTGGAGCGCCTTTACGCGGAAAAGGAGATCAAGGCTGTGGTGAGCGTTTCCGATTCGCTTTCACCCTCCGGACTGCAGACCTTTAAGGTTGGGGTCAGATACGACGCTTCCGGCGATGAAGGCCAGCTGCTTTTCGGCAAGCTGGAAAAATCCCTGATGCAGACGGCGCAGGCCCTGATCGCCAAACGCCTGGATGCCCTCAACGTGGAGCAGGGGTACATCGAGCCCCTGCTGATAGACCAGATCGACACCTCCACCACCGCCAAAAAGATGGGCAGCGTGCTGGGCATGATCTTGCCCTACATCGTGATCTTGATGCTGGTGACCGGCGCTTCGGTGGTGGCGGCGGACCTGGTGGCGGGGGAAAAGGAACGCCGGACCTTGGAGACCCTGCTGGTATCGTCGGCCTCGCGGGGCGAGATCGTTCTGGGCAAATACCTCACCATCTTCACCATGGCCATGCTCAACGTGGTGATCAACCTCATCAGTATCAGCCTGTCTGTGCGCTATCTGTTCAGTCAGTTCGAAACCGGATCCCAAAGCCTGCAACTTCCGGTGAGTTCCTTTTTGATCCTGCTGCTGGCGATGGTGCCCCTTGCCACTCTGTTCTCCGCTTTGCTGCTGTCCATCTCCACTTTTTCCCGCAACATGAAGGAAGCCCGCACCTACGAACAGCCGATCATGATCGCTTCCATGCTGATGGGGATGGTAAGCTTCATCCCTTCCGTCGAGATCAGCAACCTGCTGGCGATGGTGCCGGTGATCAACATTGCCCTGCTGTTCAAGGCTGTTCTGATCGGCGAATGGCAGCTTTCTCACCTCCTGATCACGGTGGGAACCACCCTGATCCTGGATGTTTTCGCCATTTGGGTAACCGTGCGCCTCTTCCATTCCGAGGCGGTGCTGTTCCGCACCGAGGACGACAGCGGCGGCATCAAGACAGTGCGGACGAACAAACGCGGCTTCTTCAACCCTCTCAACGGCCTGATCTACTATTCGCTGGCCCTGGCGGCTTTGTATTACCTTGGCTCCAAGTGGCAAATGCAGGATCTGGTGAAGGGATTGGTGCAAACCCAGGTGTTTGTGATCGTGCTGCCGGTGCTACTGGTGCTGAGGTTCGTCAAACTCAAGGGCGCGGAGGCCAGGCAGCTGCTGCGGCTGAAGGCGCCGAAGCTGAAAGAGGTGGCCCTGGTGCCCTTCATCGCCATATCCGCGGCGATCGTGGTGGCCATCATCGGCCAGCTGATCAACCAGATCTTCCCCTTCCCGCCGGATTACCTTGAAAACCTATCCAAGCTGTTCCAGCTGGATCTGCCGCTCTGGCAGATGTTCCTGGTGATAGCGGTGCTTCCCGGGATCTGCGAGGAACTGCTCTTCCGCGGATTCCTGCTGCGCTTTTTCGAGGGCAAAAAGTTCTGGTATCCCGTTCTGGCCAGCGCCGCGCTCTTTGCCGTTTTCCATCTGGATCCTTTCCGGCTGCTGCCCACCTTCCTGCTGGGAACTCTGCTGGGCTGGCTTACCCTGCGCTCCGGCAGCATCTACAATTCCATGCTTTCCCACGCCCTGAACAACGGCCTAGCCCTTTTCATCGTCACCTTCGCGGCCAAGCCCTGGCTGAAGGGATTGCTGGCTGATTCCGAGAATCTGCAATACTGGGTGGTGATACCGGCCATCCTGGTCCTGGCGGCCTCGTTGTGGGCTTTTCACAAGATCACTGCTGACAGGGAGGTTTTCTGATGTGCGGAATAGTGGGATACATCGGCAATCGCAACGCCCTGCCCATTGTGGTGGAAGCGCTCAAACGCCTGGAATACCGGGGTTATGACAGCTCCGGATGCGCCTTGATCCATTGCGGCGAGCTCCAGGTTTACAAAAAAGAGGGCAAGATCATCGAACTGGAGCGGGCTTTGCCGGAGCCGAACCTCTGCTCAGGAACCGCAGCCATCGCCCACACCCGCTGGGCCACGCATGGCGAGGCCACGGAACTGAACGCCCATCCCCAGGTGGATTGCACGGGAAAACTGGCTTTGGTGCACAACGGCATCATCGAGAACTACAAACTCCTCAAAGAACAGCTTATCGAACTGGGGCACAGCTTCCGCAGCGATACCGATACCGAGGTTTTGGCCCATCTGATCGAGCAGTACAAGGGAACGGGCCTGCCGCTGGTGGATGCCGTGCGTGAAGCACTGAGGCGCGTGGAAGGAACTTATGGCCTGGTGGTGCTGCATCAGGACGAACCGGACCAACTGGTGGCAGTGCGCAAAGGCTCGCCGCTGGTGATCGGGATCGGCGACCACGAACATTTTCTTGCCAGCGACGTCCACGCCATCATGATCCACACCAAAAGGGTGATCTATCTGGAGGATGACGAGATCTGCGAGGTCCGCCGCGATAATTTCGAGATCACGAACACCCACCGGGAAACTGTGCATCCCAGGATATCAGTGGTTGATTGGGACATCTCCGCCATCGAAAAGGGCGATTACAAGCATTTCATGCTCAAGGAGATCTTTGAGCAACCGACCACTGTGGGCAACGCCTTCCGGGGCCGGATCGACGACAGGAACGGAGTCGCCAGGCTGGGCGGGCTGAACCTTTCACCGCTGGAACTCAGCCAGGTGCGCCAGATCCACCTGATCGCCTGCGGAACCTCCTTTCACGCCGCCCTCATTGGCAAATACATGATCGAGGACATGGCCCGCATCCCCGTGCACGCGGAGTACGCCTCCGAATACCATTACCGCAATCCCGTGGTGCCGGAAGGCACGCTGGTCTTCGTGATCAGCCAGTCCGGCGAGACGGCGGACACCCTGGCCGCCCTGCGCGAAGCCAAATCCAAGGGCGCGAGGGTGCTCGGCATCACCAACGTGGTGGGCAGCACGATCGCCCGCGAAAGCGATGGCGGTTCCTATATCCATGCCGGTTCCGAGATCGGGGTGGCCTCCACCAAGGCTTTCACTTCGCAGGTGACCATCCTTTTCCTGCTGGCTGTGCTGCTGGGACGCCAGCGCACCTTTTCCACCGCGAGCGGGTTGCAATACATCGCCGAATTGGAGCAAATCCCCGCCAAGATCGAGCGCATCCTTAAGCAAAACGACCGCTTGCGTGAGATCGCGGCCAGCATCATGGACTGCCCGAACGCGCTTTATCTGGGCCGGGGAATAAACTATCCCGTGGGGCTGGAAGGCGCGCTGAAACTGAAAGAGATCTCCTACATCCACGCCGAGGGCTATCCCGCCGCGGAGATGAAACACGGTCCCATCGCCCTCATCGACGAGGCCATGCCCGTGATCGCCATCGCCACCCGGGACCCCCTCTACCAAAAGATCCAAGCCAATCTCCAGGAAGTCCGGTCCCGCAAAGCCCGCCTCATCACCATCGCCACCGAGGGCGACAGCGACTTGCAAAGCCTCTCCGAACACGTGATCCACATCCCGGACACCCTCCCCAACCTGCAGCCGCTGCTTTCCGTGATCCCGCTGCAGCTGCTGGCCTACCACGTGGCCGACCTCAAAGGCTTCAACGTGGACCAGCCGCGCAACCTGGCCAAAAGCGTGACGGTGGAATAGGCGGCGCTAATAACGGAGGATTCACCCGCCAGTCCCAATACGTCATTCCGGGCGATAGCGCTTCAGCGACTCAGCCCCGGAACCCATTTTCCACTTCGTCCTTGATTACAATCCCCGCTTGGGAGGCATGTGGAAATAGCGGCGGGGTGCTTTATTTCCCGTAGTGGCTTTAACTGAAGGGTCGCTATCCTCGGCAGTCCAACCCCAGTGGTGGTGTTCAGATTGGCCTGCCCAGCAGCCGGACTGTGGGGCTAATCTTACTTCGCAGCTTCCTTGCCCGGCAAGCCAGAGACTTGTTTACTCACTTGGCCAGTATCGCCTTGCGGGTGACGGATGTTTCCCCGTACCGTAAGCTGCTGAGATAAATTCCGCTGGCAAGAACCCTGCCGTGGTCGTCTCTGCCATCCCAAACCAATTTGTGTTTTCCTTTCGCGAAACAACCAGTGCAAAGCTCTCGCACCAGCTGACCTTTCAGGTTGTAGATCTTCAGGCTGACCGGGCTTGATTCCGGAAGCTCAAACTCAAAACAGGTATGGGGATTGAACGGATTGGGATAAACAGCCAGTTGCGGCAGCAGGTTGGGTGTTTGAAGCGGATCGTTGGCTTCCACTTGCGTCAGGTTGTGGAAACTCAGGCCATATACGGGATTGCAGGCGTAGAGCGTGTTGCCGATCACCTGCAATTCGCAAGCTGAGAGGCTCCAGTCATAGCGTTTGATCAGTTGGGGCCGCAGGGGATTGGCCAAATCATAGATTTGGATCTCGTTCCAGTTGGAATCGGCCGCATAGAGGAAACCATCAAAGATCCTCACGAGGTCCACATTCCCGTTGTAACGAGTTGGCAGATTACCCACTATCCGAGGGTTGGAGGGATAGCTGACATCCACGATCTGAACCCCGGCGAAATTGTCGGCAATGTAGGCCACATTGCCCAGAACGGTCACTCCGGCAGCCAGGCCGGGTGTTGTGCATTCCCCTAATAAAAAGGGTGCCTGGGGATTGGAGACATCTATCAACCACAGGCCGGAGCCTTGCGCGTAATCACTTGAAGCCCAATAGGAAATGTAAGCCACGTTGTTTGAGACCCACACATCGTGATTTTGAAAGCCCAGGCCATAATACGCTGATAAGATGGGATTTTGCGGATCGGATGCGTCGATGATGTGGAGGCCGCTGGAGTGGTCGAAATAGGCAGTGTTACCGACCACGAAAATGGATTTATTCGCCCAGATCCCCCAGGGCGATTCGAAGTCCCCCAGCAGGACCGGATTCGCGGGATCGGCGATATCGACCAGCCACAGGCAACTTTTGAAGACGTCAAAGTCATATTCCCTCCAGCCCGCAACGTAGGCCAGGTCACCGGAGATAACAACCTTCTCAGCTTCGAAAAGGGGACCGAGATTGACATGGCCCAGCCAGACCGGGTTTTGCAGGTCCGACAGGTCGTAGAACTCCAGGTCGTACGAATTCGCCGACACGCAGGCAAGATTTCCGGAAAGGGCGAAGTCGTACATCAGGGATTCTGGATGGATCTGGCTGATCAGCGCCGGATTGGCCGGGCTGCTCACGTCCAGGATCTGAACCCCGCGTTCCGCATCCGTCAGATATGCAATTCCGTCCCTGACCTCTATGATCCCAACGTTTCCGGGAGTGTCGTAGGAACTGATCAGCGCCGGATTAACCGGGTCTGTCACGTCGATCAGTTGTACCCCGGCATAGCCTTCTGACACGTAGGCCACATTATCCAGCACAACAATCCGTAAGGCACTCCAGTATGTGTGAAAGTTTCCCAGTAAAACTGGGTTTTGGGGATTGGCGACATCAATGATCTGCACGCCGAAGTACCCGTCAGCCATGTAGACAGTGTTGCCCACGATAGCGATTCCATTGGCCCAACCAGGTGTGTCGCAACTTCCAACCCAATAGGGATTCTGGGGATCGGCGACGTTCAGGATCTGCAGTCCTGCCGCTGCCAGATAGGCGTAGTTTCCAGCCACAGCCACATCGTTCACTAGGAAATCCCCTTGGTGTTGGCAGACCTGAACTGGATTGGTGGGGTCGGATACATCGACGATGAACAGCCCTTCAGTGCAGCCGGCCTGATACACATAGTCGCCCTGCAGTGCCAGCTTCCCCCCATGCCCAGCGAGATTGCCCAGGGAAACCGGATCGAGGGGATCGCTGATGTCCAGGATTTCCAAACCCTGTGAGGTTGTGATCGCGCCGCTGATGTAGGCGCGGTTTCCGGATACGTAAACGTGTCCACTGTATCCGGCAAAGAAGCTGGAGACCTGTGTTGGGGCAGCCGGATCGCTGATGTCCAAAATCTTGACGCCTGTCTGGTATGTTTTGGTAACATAGGCGTAGTGGCCGTGCAAGGCCAGGCTGCTTACCCCCGATGGCTCTGCGTGATTCCCCAGTTTGTGGATCACACCACCCAGCGAGATGGCCATAAGAACCAAGGTTTCGATCAAGATTATCTTTTTCAATTCATCCGCCTTCATAATTTATAGAGTCCCAAATGTTGGTGTAAATTCCAACTCATTGTTTCTCAGGTTGTTTGAGGGCATCTGATATCCCTCGTTACTCACAATCTATGTAAGGCCAAGCGACCAATTGCATTGTTTTCATCTTG
>Ga0265295_1005049_pt1 | contig 17241 bp, 11 predicted proteins | sample Munlansysbiofilm_FD_192503 | JGI IMG/M metagenome (GOLD analysis project Ga0265295, IMG submission 192503) | Leachate microbial communities from a municipal landfill in Southern Ontario, Canada - Methane capture system biofilm | ecosystem: Engineered > Solid waste > Landfill > Unclassified ...
GTCGACGCTGCGAACCGCATCACGTGCATCGGGTTGGCAGCGTCGACGGTGGCCTTCGGTGTCTTGGCTGTCGTGCCCGTGCCCGTGTGCGCGGTGGCAAGATCATCTGCAGACGCGTATGTGAAGGCATAGAAGGTCTTCTGGAGTGACTCAGGGGTGCCACCGGTGGTGCGGTACAGGCTCGATATCCCACCACCACGTATCGAGGCGATGTCTTCGTAGAGCTTGGGGAGGAACTGCTCGCGGGCACTCTCGGTGGTGAAGTAGTAGTCGCGCAGGAACTCCAAGAAGTACGACTGACCATAGCCGTGTTGCTGATTCGGCTTTGCGTCCGAGGAGTCGAAGAACTCCATCGGGTCGAAGAACGCGGCGTAGGAACGTTTAGTCGTATCCCACGTGGTGGCGTACTTCTTCTCTGTGACGTAGTAGCTTTCGGCCTCATGTTCGAGAAGCACTGCGGTGGCCTCGTTGAGCCACAGATAGCGGTTTCGATCGACGAACACGTAGGCAGCCTGTACCACGTGGAAGAGCTCGTGCATGGCTGCCATCTGTGTCTCGTCGAAGGCTTTCTTGTGCGCTGCAGTGAAGGCAGAGGCGTCGACGTCGGGGATCTTGGTCCCGTCGATCACGATGAACGGTGATGCTGTCCAGGTGTTGTGTGCCTCACCATAGAGCTCCGGCCCCAGCGACTTGTCGACGATGTAGACGTCGGTGGCGATGCCGTACTTCTCGACACCGGGCTTCCTGAAGCCACGATGATCGAGATACTCGCGGCCACGGTCTAGTGCGGTCAGTACGTGGCTGACGCGCGTCGGCAGATACGCCTCTTTCAGCCAGGATTCGCTCTGTACCTGCTCGCGGAGGGCCTGGTGCTCGGGGTCCGCATGGAGCGATGCAAGACGGTCCAGTCGCTCGGCCAGCTGGGAGCTGATGTCGTTCAACTCGGAGAACGGGTCGACGGTAAGCGCTGTGGGTCTGTCTGTGAGGTCGGCGGAGGTCAACTCGTGCTTCTTCAGCAAGTCTGTGTACTCAGCCTCGGCCTGCTTGACCGCCACCGGGTCCCGGCTCGTCCATGACGAGGGGTACAGTATGCGGAAGTGTCGGGTATCGGGCTTCCAGTAGATGGCCGAGAACTCTCCTTTTGGGATATCGGCGCGGTCCTTGATGACGAGCGCGGTCGATGCTGCTACGAGCATCGGGATGAGTACGGGAAGCCATGTGCCGTTGTGTCGCGTCTCGACGGAGAGCACGCCGCGGTCGAGCGCAGAGTCCACCAGGAAGACGGTGCCGTCTTCGGCGACGGTAGCGATGCCTACGTCGCCCCACAGCGCCTCGGGAATGCCGAGGTCCTCCAGGTCGAATGCGATCTCGATCGGCTTGATGAAGAGATCGTCCTCGGTCATGCCCGCATCGATGTCGTATCCGCCGAGGACGGTCAGCCCCTGCTTGCTGACGATCGCATCCGCCGAGGTCATCTCGGCGGCATCGAGCTTGCGTGCGGTGAACGTGCGCTCGATGTCGAGCGCTCCTGCGGGTGCATCGATCTTGATGCCGGGGAGGGGTTCCTCGCGCACGGCGGAGATGCTGGAGTACTCCGTCGCTGCCGGATGTGGGGCGTCGCCGCTATTACCGCGGAGCGTGCCGGCGATCACATCCGGCAGGAGGCCCCAGCGGCCCGACCGCGCAAGCGGGATACCTGCAAAGAGTGTTGCGGCGAGCACGGCGACTGCAGTGATGCCGGCGATGACCGCGATGAGGGTGCGCCGATGTCGCATGCGCGGGCGCATATCGGCAGCGGCGAACCGCTCGCCGAAGTCGGGGTGCTCGGCGAGGGGCAGCCACTCGGGGGATGCTCCTCCGGAGACAGACGAATCGTGTCCGATGCGGCCCTCGGCGACCCACGCATCGAGCGTCGGTCTATCGACAGGGCCGTAGACGACTCCGTCGGCTCCAGTGACGTGGTACACGGCGCTCCCCCCTTCACGGCCTGTGCCGAGGCACGTGGGCCTGCGCGTGTGATGCCGTGCGTCGAGGCCAGTGTACCGTGTCGGAGAGTGGCGAGGGTAGGCGTCTCGTGCGCTAGAGGATCTGGCTGAGGAACACCTGCGTACGCTCCTCACGAGGGTTCTCGAATATCTCGGCCGGTGTGGCTTCCTCGATGATCATGCCGTCGTCCATCATGATCACCCGGTCTGCCACCTCCCGGGCGAAGCCCATCTCGTGCGTGACCATGACCATGGTCATGCCCTTCTCGGCCAGATCTTGCATGACCTGGAGCACTTCGTTCACCAACTCGGGGTCGAGAGCCGAGGTCACTTCATCGAACAGCATGATGTCGGGGTCCATGGCAAGCGCGCGGGCGATCGCCACGCGCTGCTTCTGGCCGCCGGAGAGCTGCGAGGGCCATGCCTTTTCCCTGTCGGGCAGCCCCACTTTGTCCAGGAGGTCGCGGGCGATCACGTTCGCTTCTTTCTGTGAAAGGCCCTTCACGTTCACCGGCGCTACCGTGATGTTGTGGAGGACATTCTTGTGGGGGAAGAGATGGAAGTGCTGGAACACCATCCCCATGCGTTGGCGTACGTTATCGAGGTCGCTCGTGGCGGGGTCGATGAGCGTGCCATTCAGACGGATCTCACCGTCCGTCGGGTACTCAAGGAAGTTGAGGCATCGGAGCAGCGTGCTCTTGCCTGAGCCCGACGGGCCGATGATCACTACGACCTCGCCCCGGTCGATGGTGAGGTCGATACCTTTGAGGACCTCCAGCTCGCCGAAGTTCTTACGGAGTCCCTTGATCTCGATGATGCTCATCGCGCAGCCTCCTGCCGGTGGGGTGTCAGCCTGGTTTCGAGCTTGTTCACGACCCGGGTGAAGATCACGACGAGCACGAGGTAGTACATGCCGGCCACAAGGTATGTCTCGAACGGCTGGTAGTTCGCTGCGGCTGCTGTCATCGCGTTGCTGTATAGATCGGGCACGCCGAGATAGGCGACCAGCGAGCTATCTTTGAGCCCGATGATGAACTGATTGCCGAGCGGTGGGATGGCACGTCGGAACGCCTGCGGAAGGATGATCAGACGCATGGCCTTGCCCCGGGACATGCCGAGCGATCTTGCGGCCTCGGTCTGCCCCCGGTCGACGTTTTGTATGGCGCCGCGGAATATCTCGGCCACATAGCCACCCGCATGGAAAGCGAGTGCAAGTGACCCCGCCCAAAACGAGCTGAGCAGGATGATCTCGCTGATGCCGAAGTACAGGAACATCAGCTGCACGATGAGCGGGAACCCTCTTGTGATCCCGATATAGCCGTTTGCGATCAGGATTCCTGCACGATTGTCGGAGATCTTCAGGAAGGCGAAGATGAGTCCGATCACCACCGCCAGGACGAGCGATACAGCGGTGAGTTGGAGCGTCATCCCCGTTGCCTTCAGGAACCCCCAGAAGTGCTCCTGGATAACGGTCACGAATGCCACGGATGTCTCCTTACGGTGAGCGGGGGCCGGCCTGTATGGCCAGCCCCCGTGGTCCCGTCATCGGTCACCCGGCGTACGGTGACGTCAGTCGAGCGTGGTCTACTCGCCGAGGATGCTCTCGTCGAACCAGCGCATGCTGATCTCTTCGTAGGTGCCGTCGGCGATCATGTCTTCGAGGGCCTGGTTGATCTCGGCGAGCAACTCGCTGTTGCCCTCCTGGACCGCGATGCCCATCTCGTCGGCCATGAGTACGTCACCCACGGCTTCGATCTCGAGTCCCGATTCGTTGCGGGCCACAAGACCCACGAGCTTGTCGGTGATGACCGCGTCCACCCGTCCCGTGGTGAGGTCCTGCAGTGCCACGACGTCGCTGTCGTAGGTGACGAGGTTGCCCTCGCCGGTGAGTGTGGCCGCAAGGTCCAGGTACGTCGACGCCTTCAGCACGCCGAGCTTCTTGCCGTCGAGATCGTCCGGGCCAGCGATGTCAGTCGTGCCGGTCTGCACGAAGATTTGTGGGCCGGAACGATAGTAGGGGCGCGTGAAGTCGACCTGCTCCTCGCGCTCCGCAGTGATACCGTGCGATGCCACGAGTGCGTCGTACTTGCCCGCCTTCAGCCCCTGGATGAGCGTGTCGAACGGTACCGGTGAGTTCATCACCGGCGTGCGGCCGATGCGCTCCGCGATCTCGTTCGCGATATCGACGTCGAAGCCGACGATCGCGCCGCCCTCATCGAAGCTGAAGGGCTTGTACGCGCCGGAGTTGGCAAAGGCAAACTCCTCGTCCTCTGCGTCTGTATTGCCACCCGTCGCCCCGTCGCCACAGCCAACGGCCAGGGCCATCATGCCAGCGAGGGCAGAGAACAACAGGATCCTGCTTAGTCGTTTCATTCCGTCGGACCTCCGTCCTTGAGGATGCGGACACCCCGATCCGCTCCGCCGTGAAGCGCGGTACGGGTCGGTATGTGCCAAAAACACCATCCGGCACACGGCGGAATGAACCAGGGATAAGCGAATTATACTAATTGGGAAACGAATTGGCAAATTTATGCGATACATACTGGACAAATGCAAGTGATTATGCCCCTGGGGGTGTCGTCTGTCGAAGGGTGTCCCAGAGGGCCCTCAGGCGAGAGCCCGTGTAGGCTGGATATAACATAAGAGACTCTATGGTAGGCTTGAAGGAGCGCTGGCGGTATATGCTGGCGGCGAGGTCGTGGATCGCGTGATGTGATGTGTCACTGGCGTCACTCCGCAGCCAATCTCCACTGGGTTGTTCATCACGTGTGTTCTACGGGTCTCTGCGACCTGGAGAACGCGTCAGGGCGGATGGCACGAGAGTCGTGCCTTGCGCCGCACCGTTTCATCCGGTGTTCTTCGTGCACGTTGACGTGCCAAACCTTTGTTCGGCAAACGATGTATCGATACAAGGAGGGACTATGCTTATCGCACGAGGGAAGGGCTTGCGGCTCGCTCTTGGTCTGATGCTTGCCGTTGTGTTGCTCGGTACGTCTGCGGCACTGGGCGGATGTGACGCAGCGGAGAGCACAGGTGGTGAGGGCGGTACCAAGGTCGATCCGATCGAGATCGGCTGGGTGCCGTGGGACGAGGCTGTCGCCGTGACGTTCCTGTGGTCGAACATCCTCGAATCCGAGGGCTACGACGTCAATCTGACGCAGGTCGACATAGCGCCACTCTACGCGGGTATCGCCGAGGGCGACCTGGACCTGTATCTCGACGCATGGCTGCCGCTCACGCACGGTGACTATGCGGCGGAGTACGACGAGGGCTGGGAGTACCTCGGCGTCTGGAACGATAACGGTGTCCAGAACTGGACGGTTCCGGACTACGTGGACCCCTCGATCGTGTCACTCGAGGATCTCAAGGGTAATGCAGATATGTTCGAGGGCCGTATCGTTGGCATCGAGCCTGGTGGCGGCCTGATGAGGATGTCGAAGGAAGACGTGATCCCCGGCTACGGCCTCGAGGAGTACGAACTCATCGAGGGCTCGACGAGTGCGATGCTCGCGGAGCTCGATCGCGCCACCCGCAACGAGGAGCCGATCGTGGTTCTGCTGTGGCATCCGCACTGGGCGTATGAGGTCTTCGGACTCCGCGACCTCGAGGATCCCAAGCAGCTCATGAGCGTTCCCGAGGAGATGCACGTCGTTGCCCATAAGGGCTTCACCGAAGAATACCCCGAGGTGGCCGAGTGGTTGGGCGACTTCGAGATGAGTGACGAAGAGATATCCAATCTCGTGAACGTTGTCATGAACGATTATGGTCAGGGTCGTGAGGCCGAAGCGGTCGAGGCGTGGCTCGACGATCCCGATAACCGTGCGCTCGTCGACGGTTGGATCGGCAAGTAGCCGGGTACGCCCGGCGGATGTTCAACAGCCCCGACATCGGAGACGGTGTCGGGGCTGTTGTCGCTCGCATGGTATACTGTATACCCTCGTCCACGAGGCCGCGCTCGTCCTGCATCGGCTGGGACATCCGCGTCATCGGCATCAGTATTCTTCTATGAACCGTGATCGCAACCAGCGACACCACTCGATGCCTCGTCAGTCTCTACAGCCGCACCCGGCAATCGCAGGGAGCGCTATGTCTTCCAGACCGTCTCTTCATCTCCAGTCCCGCACTACGCGTGTGCCTACGGCCGTCGTCTACTGCGAGGCCAACTTCGGATCGATCGATGGTAAGACCGCCAACGGCCTGGTCCGGCACTCTCAGAAGTATCGGATCGTCGCCGTCATCGATAGCGAGAAGACCGGGCTCGACGCTGGTGAGGTGCTTGGAGAGGCTTCACGTGGGATGCCGATCTGTTCCGACCTTACACATGCTGTCGACTCGTTCGGGCAGGTGCCGGACGTCTTCATCTTTGGAATCGCGCCCGCGAGCGGGCTGCTTTCGGTGCACGAGCGGGGCGTCGTCTTGGAGGCTATGGGTCTCGGTATGGACATCGTGAGCGGGCTTCACGAGTTTCTCGGTGACGATCCTGTGTTCAAGGCGGCAGAGGCCGAGCATGGTGTGAGCATCCGCGACGTCCGGCGTCCCTGCAACAAGAAGGACCTCCGGCTGTTCGATGGCCAGATCGCGTCGGTCACGTGTCCCCGTATCGCGATCCTCGGGACTGACTGCGCGAATGGCAAGCGGACCACCGCGACGATCCTGACCCAGGCGCTCAACGAGCGGGGTATCAGGGCGGTCATGGTCGCGACCGGTCAGACGGGGCTCATCCAGGGCGCGCAGTACGGCGTTGCGCTCGATGCGATGCCGAGCCAGTTCTGTGCCGGCGAGATGGAAGGCGCCGTGGTGAAGGCTTTCCAGGCCGAGCAGCCCGAGGTGATCATCGTCGAGGGGCAGAGCGCGCTGGGTCATCCCGCATATCTCTCGTCAGGTTTCATCCTGCGTGGGAGTCAGCCCCAGGGCGTCATTCTCCAGCACGCACCTGCCCGGCTGATCCGGTGCGACTTCGATGACCTGCTCGTCTCGCCGCCATCAGTCGAGATCAACCTCATCGAGACGTTTGCGAATACACGTGTCATCGGGATGACGATCAATCACGAGAACATGACCGACGCCGAGATCACGGCGGCGATCGTGCTCTACGAACTCGAACTCGGTATCCCGGTGACGGACGTCCTTGCTCGTCCGGTCGAGGGGTTGGTCGATATGGTGCTGAGCGCGTTCCCGCAGCTCTCTGTCCAGGCCGAGATAGTGGATCCTGACACGATCTCCGTATAGCGGCGTTCGCCGATCGGAAACGGACGACTCCCAGGCCGGTATAGACGGACGGTGTCTCCTGTTGACCGTCTCCAGCACATTCGTTCTGGTGGCCCTTCTCGGCTGCCTTATGGGCGTCAAGGGCGAGGTCAGCACTCTCATCGGCTCGGGGACCGCTATTCGCGGCGGGAGTGTTATCGCCGCAGGGGCTTCTGCGATCGGGGCTTCATCTGTCTCCACGGTGGTCAAACGCACGCGTGCGTTCTGGATCGCCCCGGTGGCGTTCGCCGCCGTCAAACTGCGCGGAGGTGACGGGGCAGGTGCGAGGATCCAGTGGTTCCTCTTCGACTTCGTGGCGGCCTCAGCGGTCGTCTGGCTCGTGCGGCACAGTTGGTGTACGTCCGCTCGCGATGGGCGTGATCCTCTGGGCGATTGTGTCGGTGACGACTGTCGCGCTCGTGGTTGGCGGGGTGCTGCACGTCGGGTAGATCCGCGGGTGACGCGATACGGCTCTGGGGGAAGCGCATCAAAGAGTGTAACTTGCAGTTACAAACTTACAGTGCTACCGTTCCAGAGTGCTCCAGCGTCTCGGGGTGCTCAGGTAGACGGAAGAAAGGGGTTCGTTATGACGTTTCCGGTACTGCAGGACAAGGTGGCTATCGTCACAGGTGCAGCTATGGGTATGGGGGAGGCGACCGCGAAGTTGTTCGCCGAGGCGGGAGCAAAGGTCATCGTTGCTGACTACAACGTAGAGCTTGGCACGAAGGTCACCGAGGAGATCAGCGCATCGGGTGGTACGGCGCACTTCGTGAAAGTCGACATCTCCAAGTCCGATGAGGTCAAGGCCATGGTCGACGAGACCGTGCAGGTCTTCGGCCGTCTCGACTGTGCTGTCAATAACGCAGCGATCACGCCCGACCAGGGCTTCTCGGCGGAGTTCGACGAGGACTACTGGGACCGTCTGATGTCGGTGGACCTCAAGGGTACCGCGCTGTGCCAGAAATACGAGTTGCAGCAGTTCCTCGCTCAGGGCGATGGCGGCTCTATCGTGAACATCTCCTCGGTCAGCGGCTTCCGTCCGCAGCCGGGTACGCCTGCCTACAACGCCGCCAAGCACGCGGTCTGGGGTCTCACCAAGACTGCGGCGATGGAGTACGGTCCCCAACAGATCCGTGTGAACAGCGTCGCTCCCGGGGCGGTCGATACGCCGATGCTGCGTGGCGCACTCGAGCAGTTCGGCCTCGATCCTGAGGCATACGCGCCGCAGTTGAGCCTGCTCAACCGCTTTGCGCAGCCTCGCGAGATCGCCGAGGCGACGATGTGGCTGTGCTCGGATGCTTCATCGTACGTGACCGGCACCGTTCTTCACGTCGACGCCGGATACGCGACCGGGCGTTAGGCGTTGTCGAGTAGCAGTGCGGTTCACGCGCTGTCAGAGACGTAAGGGCCCGGCCAGCGTACGACGCTGTCCGGGCCCTTCGGTGTGTGGATACTCTGATGTGACGGTTACTTCAGTGCGCCTGCGTGGCTGCTACGCGTTCGCAGCCTCAAGGATACCCACGGCCTCCCATACCGTACTCGCCAGTGCATCGAACTCGGGAAGCGGGGCTTCTTCGAGTCGACCCTGATCCGCGAGTGCTGTTTGTTCGGGTACGAGTGGCAGTTGTGCCAGCAGGCTTGCGCCACCGGCCAGCAGGCGATCCTCGCCGCTTTCTCCGAACAGGTAGATGCGCTCGTCGCAGTGTGGGCACTGTAGGTAGGCCATGTTCTCCACGAATCCGAGAAGCGGGACTTCGACCTGTGCGGCCATGTCCTGCGACTTCCGGGCGACGGTGGTGACGAGGTCCTGTGGCGTAGAGACGGCTATGACCGCATCGGGCTTGATCGACTGAAGGACGGTGAGCGCTGCGTCGGAGGTGCCCGGCGGCATGTCGATCACCATGACTTCGGTATCCTCCCAGTTGGTGTCATCGTGCAGCTGATCGATCGCTCGCGAGATGAGGGGACCGCGCCAGATGACGGCCTTGTCGTCTGTGGGGAGGAGTAGGCTCATAGAGACAACGGCGATGCCTGTGGAGCTTCGCCCGACAGCCATGCTTCCGTCTTGATTGGTGCGGGGGCCTTTACCCACTCCAAGGACGTGGGGGATAGATGCTCCCGTGATGTCGGCATCGAGCACGCCGACCGCCAGGCCCTTGCGACGCAGTCCGATGGCAAGACCTGCCGCCACGAACGACTTGCCGACCCCGCCCTTACCGCTCATCACTGCGATACGTTTCATCGTACGGACACTTCCTCCCGTGCGTTGTGGCAGAGTCGTCGACGTCTCCGCTGTAGACTCGCCGTTTTAGTAGATACGAAGAGCACTTCGACTTTCAGGCTAATCCTGCGGGTGCGGCACCGTCAACCCGGCATGTTCGCTCCTTTCGGGTGGAAGTCGGTCCTCGTCGATGGTCGCGCCGCGTATGCCCCGTTATACTGGCGAAGTGCTGTCTTCGCGCAGGCGGTACGTGTCCGGAGAGGTGGCAGAGTGGTTGAATGCGGCGGTCTCGAAAACCGTTATGCGGGTATCCCCCGTATCGAGGGTTCGAATCCCTCCCTCTCCGCCATATGTTGGTAGACGTGGTCCCGGTACTCCGCAAGGAGAGACCGGGATCGCGGTGTTTGACGGGCTCGCCGTTGACTGCCGGAGGATATCTCACCTGCAGGCCCCTGAGATTGGGACTATCATAGCTAGACAGGGGGGTGCGAGAAGCATAGGGGCTCGTCGTACCTGCGATTCGGTTTCGTAGAGGGAGTCCATCATGCGCAGGTTCGTTCTCGTATCCGTTCTTGCCATTACCCTACTGCTCGCGCTGCCTGTTGCGGCACACGCCGCGCCCGTCTTCGTGTCGGTGTTTGGCAGTGACGTGACAGGGGACGGAAGCCCGGGCAACCCATTCGCGACCGTCCAGCCCGCGATCGATGCGGCCTCATCAGGTGACGACGTCTACGTAGGTATGGGCACGTTCGTCGGCGACGTCGCGATGAAGGACGGCGTGTCGCTTGACGGTACGGGGGCCGGTGACACGACACTTCAGGGTACGGGCGCCGGCTCGGTCGTGACCGCCAGTGGCATCGGAGACGGAGAGGCCATCTCTGGCTTCACCATCACGGGCGGAAACGCCAACGACGGCGGCGCCATCTACTGCAACTCCTCCTCCCCGTCGATCACGAACAACACCATCACCGGCAACAGCGCCAGCAGCGGCGGCGCCATCTACTGCAACTCCTCCTCCCCGTCGATCACGAACAACACCATCACCGGCAACAGCGCCAGCAGCAGCGGCGCCATCTACTGCAACTCCTCCTCCCCGTCGATCACGAACAACACCATCACCGGCAACAGCGTCACGTTTGACGGCGGCGCCATCTACTGCAACTCCTCCTCCCCGTCGATCACGAACAACACCATCACCGGCAACAGCGCCACGTTTGGCGGCGGCGGCATCTGTTGCTACTCCTCCTCCTCACCGACGATCACGAACTGCATCCTCTGGGACAACGGGGATGATCTGCAGGACTGCTCCGCCACTTACTCGGATATCGAGGATGGTGATGCGGGACTCGGCAACATCTCGGCTGACCCGGGCTTCGTAGACTCAGCAACAGCCGGCTACCGTCTCACGGCGAGTTCGCCTTGTATCAATGCGGCGACCTCGACGGTCGCGCCAGCGATGGACAAAGACGGCGTGTACCGTCCGCAGGGCGCAGGCATCGACATGGGAGCGTACGAGTACTTCGTGCCTGCCAGCGCAGCGCCCGTCGATCCCGCACTGAGTTCGGCAACCCACGCCCAGGGCGTGTGGTCGAACGATATCGATGTCACGATCGACATCGCTGGGGCTCTCGGTACCGTGGCTGATGTCGACGGATTCGCGATATCGGTGAGCATGAACACCACTGAGTATCCCGTACCGGTTGTCACGCACGATGCGTCGACGGTGGAATACGGCTTCACCGCGATGCCTGACGGCGTCTACTACTTCAACATCGCGACGGTCGACGTGGCGGGCAACTGGTCTGCAGGCGCTCACTACGGACCGATCATGATCGACACGGTCGCGCCGACTGTTTCAGACGATGCGCCCACAGGCGTGCAGTCGAGTGGCGTCGACGTCAAGATCACGGCGGTCGATGCCGCCTCCGGCATCGACCGTATAGAGACGGAGGTCGTTGCTCCCTCCGGCACCACGACCGCGTCGGTCTCGGCGACCTCGACGAACATCGCAGTCACCGAGGAGGGTGACACCACAATCACCTACACCGCGTTCGATGTTGCCGGTAACGCCTCTGCCCCGACAAGCGTCACCGTCACGCTTGACTTGTCTGTCGAGGGTGCGAGCGTGGCAGGCGCGAATCGCTACGCGACCGCGATCGAGACCTCGAAGCGCTCGCATCCGGACGGCTCCGACGCGGTCGTGATCGCCACGGGCGAGAACTGGCCCGATGCGCTCGGCGGTTCGGGACTGGCAGGCGTGCTCGACGCTCCGGTGCTGCTCACGAAAAGAGGCACGCTGCTCGCCGAGGTCGCCGCCGAGATCACCCGTCTCGGTGCGACCGAGGTCTATGTGCTGGGCGGTGAGGAGGCGCTTTCGTCAGACGTAGAGGACGGACTCGCAGCCATGCTGGGTGCCGATGATGTGCACCGCATCGGTGGCGCGACGCGCTACGAGACTGCCGAGCTCATCGCCGAGGAAGTTGTCTCGCTCCAGACCGAATACGACGGCACGGTATTTGTGGCCACAGGCGAAAACTTCGCCGATGCGCTCGCCGCATCCCCGCTCGCAGCCGCCAACGGCTGGCCGGTCTATTTGGCCCCCCAACCCGTCATTTCGGCAGACACCATAGCCGCGATGCAGACGGTCGGCGTCACCGATGTCATCGTGCTCGGCGGAGAGGCCGCCATGCCGGCCGACACATCGATCACGCTGCTGTCTGTCGGCTTCAATGCGGTGCGCATCGACGGCGCCGATCGCTACGAGACCGCCTCGAAGGTGGCCGCCTACGGCGTGGACAGCGCCGGTCTTAGGTGGAACGGTGTCGCTTTGGCCAAGGGCGACGGATTCGCAGACGCGCTGTGCGGCGGCGCCGCTCAGGGCCAAGCGGGCTCCGTGATGCTGCTCACGCGCACTGACTCGCTGCCGACCGCCACATCCGACGCGCTTACCGCAAACGAGAGTGCTGTGAGCGAGGTGACGTTCTTCGGTGGGTTGAGCGCGATCTCGCAGGCAGTGCGTGACCAGGTGATCTCGCTGTTCTAGGGTCGGCAGGTCGCAATACGATTCTCGAGAGGGCGGTCCGCATCGGGGCCGCCCTCGTTCGTCATCCCCCTCGAAAACCGTTTAGAGGGTATCCCCCCCTACGAGGGTTCGAATCCCTCCCTCTCCGCCAGAGAGCAGTGCAAACGCAGTCCCGACAGTCCATGGGGAGGTCGGGACTGCGTGCGTCTCACGGTTGTCGTGGGTCGTCTCTATGAGTCGGTCGGTCGTGCTATCGTCCTAGCATGGAATCGGTAGACACCCCGGAGCGCGCATCAACGAGCCGCACCATCGTCGCAGGGTTGGCGCTGACTGTCGGCTTCATCGTGTTGTCGTGGGTAGGACGCAGCAACTATCTGCTGTTCCACGCGATGGTGGAGTCGTTCGGCCTGGTGGTCATGGCCGGCATCTTCGTTATCGCCTGGAGTACCCGCGACATCTCCTCCAATCGGTACCTTCTGATCCTGGGCGTCACGCACCTGTTCGTGGCGATCGTGGTGGGTCTTCACACATTCGCCTACAGAGGGATGGGGGTCTTCCCCGGGGGTGGGGCTGATCTGCCGACTCAGCTGTGGGTCATCTCGCGCGGGTTGGAGTCGCTGGGTTTCCTCGTCGCGGGGTTTTCGCTTCGCAGAGATGTATCGGTGGTTCCGACGTTTGTCGTCTTCGGCGGCCTGACGGCCCTGGCGCTCGGTAGCGTATGGCCGCTGCAGGTGTTCCCGGTCATGTATGTCGACGGCGTTGGTCTGACCGCTGCGAAGATAGTCGCGGAGTACGCCGTGATGGCGATGTTCGCGGGAGCCTTCGTGTTGCTGTGGCACTACCGGAAGCAGTTCGAGCCGCGTGTCGGGCGCATGCTGCTCGCTGCCATCGCTCTCATGATCGCTGCAGAGCTGGCGTTCACGCTCTATGTGGACGTCTACGGTGTGATGAACTTCATCGGACACTACATAGTGTTCGTCTCGTTTCTGTTGATCTACCGCGCGCTCATCCTTACGGTCTTGCGTGAACCCTATAGCCTGCTGTTCCGCGAGCTGAAAAGACGTGAGGAGGTCGAACACCGGGTCGCAGAAGCGCTTCAAAGCGCCATTCTGTCCGGTCCCGATCGCATCGCAGGCATCGAGGTGGATCCGGCGTTCACCTCGGCGACCGAGGGTTCGCGCGTCGGGGGCGACTTCTGGGACGTGTTCTCGCCTACCCCCGGGCTCGTGGCCTTCGTGCTCGGCGACATCTGCGGCAAGGGGATCGAGGCCGTGGCCGCCAACGTGACTGTCCGCGTCGCCTTGCGTAGCTTCGCGTACAGGGACCCCGATCCATCGACGGTACTGCACCGCACCAACGATGTGATCGGGCAGCAGTTCGCCAGCGATAAGTTCGCGACCGTGGTGTACGGCGTCGTCGTTGTCGAGACCGGGGAGGCCGTCGTGGCCAGTGCCGGGCATCCGGCCCCCATCCTTCTCTCAGGTGATGTCGTGACCGAGCTGGATGTGCCGATCAACCCACCTCTCGGCGTCGTCGAAGATCATGTCTTCGAGGCGGAGACGTTCACCTTCGGCACCGACTGGGCTCTGGTACTGTTCAGCGACGGTCTTGTCGAGGCGGGCCAGAGGACCGGGATGTTCGGGATCCAGAGGATCGTGGATTACCTCGCTGGGGAGGAGCGTCAGCGAATCGGTCTGGCCGGGGGGCTCTTGGAAGCATCGCTCGCGCACGCCGGCAGGAAAGTGGACGACGACGTGACCGTGCTCGCACTGCGCTTCAGTAAGTAGCTCTGGCAAGGGAGTGTCCGCTATGGGGTCTGTGTGGGTCGCGTTCGGGCTGACGGTGGCCGCCGGTATGGCGACGGGCATCGGGAGTCTTATCGCTTTCACAGCGAAGAGGACCGACTACCGGTTCCTGTCTGCGGCGACCGGGTTCTCTGCAGGCGTGATGCTCTACATCTCGTTCGTGGAGATCCTGCCGAAGGGAGCGGACGCTCTTGTGCCGCGCTACGGCGAGAGTGGGAGCCAGTGGGTCGCGGCTGCGTGCTTCTTCGCGGGAATCGCGGTCATCGCACTCATCGATAACCTGATCCCGTCTGCCGAGAACCCGCATGAGGTGCACCCGCAGGCCGAGACCATGCAGCTTCGGGTGCCGGCGACGGAGGTCCTGTCACCCGCGCAGCCTCTGGATAGGACGCTCCTGCGCACGGGGCTCTTCACCGCCCTGGCTATCGGCATCCATAACTTCCCCGAGGGCCTGGCGACCTTTCTTGCAGCACTGGAAGATCCCGGTCTGGGTATTCCGATCGCCATCGCGATCGCGCTGCACAACATCCCCGAGGGCATCAGCGTGTCGGTGCCCATTTTCTACGCGACGGGGGACCGGAAGCGGGCATTCTGGTACTCGGCGTTCAGTGGGCTCGCCGAGCCTGTGGGCGCAGGTATCGCATATCTTGTGATCGTACTGTTCACCCCCGGCGGCTCAGGCACCGTGCCGCCTCAGGTGACCGGCATGCTGTTCGCTGCGATCGCCGGGATCATGGTCTACATCAGCATCGATGAGCTACTGCCCACGAGCCGGGCCTACGGCAAGGGCCACGACAGTATCCTGGGTGTCGTGGCCGGGATGCTGGTGATGGCCCTCAGTCTGCTTCTGATGGCCTGAACTCGCTATGGACGAGTGCATTGGTACCCATCGGTAAGCCGACGTGGCTCGCGATCACAGGACACTTGACCCTGAAGAGAAAGTAGACCGGACGTTGTTCGTCGCTGAGGGACTCGTAGTTCCCTTGTCCCTTGGCTATGACGAGATCGGCGCGCGAGAACAGAGTCCGGAACTCATCACTGCAGTCGGCAAGGACGGTGCCCGGTGCATCAGAGCCGTTGCCGATCACACGGACGATATCGATCAGCCCGGTCGTCCGGGCATCGGCAAGAGTCGCATCGTTGAGAACCGGCGCTCCGCGGACAACCACCGTGGTCTTCTCTGGACCGAGCTGCTCGACGAGCAGTCGGTCGAACACGATCTCGCCCGCGTTATCGGCCAGATACAGGATGGTCTCGGCATCTTCCGTCAAACGTTTGAAGAGGTGGGGGTCTCCACTGAGCGGTTCATGCAGTGCCTTGTCCAGCGTGATCTGGATGTCCGATTCGGCAAGGTGGGTCTGTAGTCCCAGATCGATCACGTTTCCGGCTATGGCCAGGCGCAGGGCCACATCAAGGGGATCGGGGGCTGTCGCAAGGAGGTTGCGCAGCCTGGGAAGCATCGTTGAGGCGACCCGGTTCTGATACGTCTTCGACTCGCGGTATGGGTCCGCAGTACCGGTGGAGTCCCGCACGTAGTGATGGACACGCTGTGCCATCCTGGGCGGTGTCTCTCCGGGGTCCATCTCTGCGAGCAAAAGCAGAAGGGCGCGCATCACGCTGTCCTGGATAGTGGGATCATCCGTCGCCATCCTGGTGGCTTCGAGCGCCTGTCGCAGTAGGCAGGGCACGCAGTCCAGCGCCGATTCCATATTTCCGCACCTCCAGGGGTCATGTTCTTGCCGCGCTCGTGTGCACGGACTGAGTTAGCCAAGTATCGTCATAGAGTTTAGCATGGGCTAATGAGTGGGTAGCAAATATGTAGAAGAGTCGGAAAGAGGGTGTTCACGATGCCGGGTGGCGATGGAAGTGGGACTTTGAGCGGGGGACCCTGACGGGACGCGGTGCAGGGTACTGCGTCGGTCCGGATGACGAGAAGCGTTTTCTCAAGGAGCGGGCGCACTTCCTCCAGTCGGAGACGGATTGGATCAAGGGCCGGGTCGAAGAGATCGATTCGAGTGAGAAGGAGTCCTGAGTCCGAGGAGTGGCCCCAGCGTAGCCAGTGATGCTCCTGAAGAGCACTGCAGTGCGGAGGGGATGATGTTGCGTCTCACTATCATAGGCGCCGAGTCCCTGGGCGTGCGAGGCCTCTGTTGTCTGGTGACGACATGTGACCGGCGGGTCTTGATAGACCCCGGGGTGTCGCTTGGCTACCTGCGTCATCATCTACTGCCGCACCCGCTTCAGGTCGCGATGGGGCGTATGGTGCGCGCGCGGATCATCGACGCACTGGCAGAAGCGACCGATGTGGTCGTGAGTCACTTTCATGGTGACCACGCACCGCTCGTTGAAGCAAACCCCTATCAGTTGGCCTTCGACGATCTACCCGAGCGCCCGTCGGGCCAGCGCTGGTGGTGCATGTCGGATGCCGGGTCATCTGCGACCGTCCAGCAGCGTCGTGAGGATCTTGTGCAGCTGCTCGACGGTGGTCTGCAGACCGCGGAAAAGCTGTTGGACGGTCCGCTTGCATTCTCGGAGTCGGTGCCTCACGGCCGAGCGGGGACTTCGCCCGGCAGTGTGATGATGACACGCATCGCATGCGGCGACAGTGTCTTTGTACACGCATCGGATATCCAGATGCTCAACGGTGTCGCCATCGATCACATCCTGGAGTGGGGCCCATCGATCGTCCTTGCGGCCGGACCTCCGCTGTACCTACCCGCGTTGCGGAAAAGGGATCGTGAGGAGGCGTTTGGTAACGCGGTCCGCCTTGCTCGGGCGGTCGAGACCGTCATCTTGGACCACCACCTCATGCGAAGCACCGAGGGTGAGCGATGGCTCGATGCCATATCGGCGGAAGCTGGCAGGCGTGTGTACTGTGCCGCTGACTATATGAAGCAGCCGCGGCGACTGCTGGAGGCGCGTCGCGATGAGTTGTATAGGGCGATGCCGGTACCCGTCGAC
>Ga0265295_1005050_pt1 | contig 17238 bp, 17 predicted proteins | sample Munlansysbiofilm_FD_192503 | JGI IMG/M metagenome (GOLD analysis project Ga0265295, IMG submission 192503) | Leachate microbial communities from a municipal landfill in Southern Ontario, Canada - Methane capture system biofilm | ecosystem: Engineered > Solid waste > Landfill > Unclassified ...
CGAAATTGCAAGAATTGCATGACAAATTCAAGGTTAAATTCTATATGTGCTCATTCGGCATGACAAGCAGAGATATACCAGAAGAGTCGCTTTATAATTTTGTGAAAGCAGAAAAAACCAAGAGCATTTACCTCATCGAACTGCAAAATGACGGCTATGCATATATTCCTATCCATTAGATTTGTTACTAATATGTAATACTTTTTTGATAAATTTTCATTGTTCCAATAATCCCCTATAGGAACAATACTCCTTCTTCTGTTCTCATTCAGTCCCCTATGAGAATATATATATTTCCCCTGTTCCCATTTATCCTTTTGTGGGAACACATACGAATCAAACTATATTTATTATATTTTACTTAAGTTATTTCAATGATATAAAATATTTACCAATATATAAGTTTAACTCGTTATAATTCTAATCTATTTTGTCGCTTTCTTATCTATGATTCAATCAAATTTATTTATATTTACCGCGAACTAAATCAATATGATAGCTCGTTTGTCATGCGACCAAAAGATCGGTCTTTAATATCCATCTTTTGCTATAAATTACAATACAAGGAGAAAAATATGTCAATACATGATATTTCAATAAAAACAAGACTTAAAGTTTTGATCAGGCTTTTACGCAACAATGAACTATTTGATATCGCATGTTCTAAATCAGGATTAGCGATCAATGATGCTAAAAGACTTTTAGATCAACACTATGTGATAAGCAGATAATGTTTATTACGCTCAATTATTAATACTCCCCCCACGCATTATTTTCATTTCACCGTCATACCGTACTTGATACGGTATCCATAACGTCAAAATAAGTAACCTGTCTCAAGCATCCCTTATTTCTCATTTTATGTAATCGTTTTGCAATAGATTTCTAGTATATTTACGATCAATAAAAATACAAGGAGACAATATATGTCAATACAATCGATAAAAAATATACCGACAAGGACAAGACTAAAAGTTTTGATCAGGCTTTTACACAACAATGAACTATTTGATATCGCATGTTCCAAATCAGGATTAGCGATCAATGATGCTAAAAGACTTTTAGATCAACACTATGTGATAAGCAAATAATGCTTTTCATGCTCAATAATTAATACCTCCCCCCTCTTCCATATTATCCTCATATAATATGATAAATTTGCAAAGATACTAAAGTCCAACAATAGATGAATGATAAGATTTATGGTATCATAATATTTTGATATGCATTACCACATATAACGTGGCAACTAAATAAAAAATAAGAATTAAAGGAAATCAAGATGGAAAAATATGACATTATTATTATCGGTGGCGGTGTTTCCGGATTATCGTGTGCAATAACTTTAGGTTCGGCAGGCTCAAAACTAGATGTTGCGTCGGATAAAAAGATCTTAGTGATTGATGCTGGAGAATCTCATTTGAATAAAGCACAACTTTATAATGTTGCAGGTATTACTGAAGGTACCAAAGGCCCTGAACTGTTGGATTTCATGGTAAAACAAGCAAAATCTTATAAAAATGTAACATTACTCTCAGGGACTGTTGTATCAGTTACCGGAACAAAAGATGATTTTACAATTACAACCAAATCAGATGATACATTTTATGCTGATATAGTCGTTTTTGCAAATGGAATGCAAACAATTGATGTCAAGGGTATCGATGATCTAGTGGTTGATCATATGAGAGCACCGCGTCCAGGGATGGTGATGATCAAAAATGACAATGGGAAGATCAGTGATGGAAAATATGTTACCGGATGTGCTGCCGGTGTATCATCAATGTTTTCAACTGCAGCTGGATACGGAGCACAAACGGCTACAGATATTATAAGTACATGGGCTGGAAAATACACTGTAGTCCATGATGTACTTAAAAAAGATTAATTTACAACTCACCTTTCTCTCTATTTTGGTGCGTGGTTACGCACCATACACGAAATAACCTGACACTCTGTACTAAGATGAGAAAAAGGAGAAACAGGAATGAATATTAAGATACATCGCATTTATGATGATGACGTGCCGCAGGGATATCGCGTTCTTGTAGATAGGCTGTGGCCGCGCGGCGTGTCAAAGAAGGAAGCTGATCTGGATGCGCACTGGAAAGATTTAGCTCCGAGTAATGATCTGCGAAAATGGTTTGATCATGATCCCGATAAATGGGAAGATTTCAGAAAAAAATATCTGAGCGAGCTGAGCACGCATGAAAAAGAAGCAAAAGAACATCTCGAAGAAGCGGGTCAGAAAACTCTCATACTTCTCTATGGTGCAAAAGATAAACAACACAGCCACGCTCACGTCTTGAAAGAATACTTTGAGACGCTAAACTAAAAACTCGTCATCCCAGCACAAGGCGGGGATCCATTTACCTTGGCAAAAGCAGCCTATCAGTGTTTTTTTGAATTACAGCATAGGTGCCAAGTGATGTTAATGCTATTCTTTCCTCGCCCCAAGGCTATAAAGAAAAATATCACAACTCGAAAGAGAAGTTTGCAAATACCCCTTCGACACTTTGTGCGGTTTTATAGCTGGTACGAAGCACTCTTACGTGTTTGGTCTTCATATCACATACGGCTATGCGGAAGCTTATACCCATTTGCGGCTCAACGATACAGATGATCTTTCCTTCATACTCTCGTGTGGCATGGATGATGCCCTGCAGCTTGGGAAAAAAGTATTTAGGATAGCTCAGCGGTGTGATCTCTACGATCTTGGTAGTATCGCGTTGTTTAAGGGTATCTAGTATAAGCTGTGCATCCTCAAAACTCTCAAACTGTACACACCAATTATCAAAAACCTTATTGAAACTCTTTAGATCTTCATCCAAAAAGCCTCCTGCAAGTGATTGTAAAGCAAAAATTCCCATTCATTTCATCCTATTATAAAGGCGGAATTTTAACATAATTTGCCAGACTGAAGAAGCAAAATACACACAAGGATTGAATTAGTGCTTTTTTTGGACATTGGGAGATACTTTAATAGCTTTCCTTATTCCTATTATTTTCATCCACCCCGTCATCCCAGTACAAGGCGGGGATCCATTTATCCTAGTAAAAGTAACCTATCCTCATTATTGTCATTTCATCGTCATACCGTACTTGATACGGTATCCATAATATCGAAATAAACAGCCTATCCACTCGTTTTTATAATAAAAAGAAGGATTTTTATTAGGATATAATATACAAATATTTTTGACAGACAAGAAAAAGGATGGTTTGTTTTGAAAAAAAATCCGATAAGCCGTTCAGAAAATATGCGCAGAATAAAATCCAAAGATACTTCCATTGAGATTAAACTTCGAAAAGAACTTTGGAAAAAAGGATATCGCTATAGAAAAAATTGCAAAGATGTAATTGGAAAGCCGGATATTTGTTTCAAATGTCAGAAAGTAGCTATTTTTTGTGATAGTGAGTTCTGGCATGGAAAGTATTTGCATGAAAAAAAGTATATTCCAAAAACCAATGAGGATTATTGGATATCTAAGATCGAACGAAATATTGAACGGGACAAAGAAGTCAATACAATGCTCAAAGAGCAAGGCTGGACAGTATTGCGTTTTTGGCAAAAAGATATCGAAAAAAATTTAGAAGCTTGTATTTCAGCTATAGAATATTCTTTTATTTAAGCTGCGTTGCAGCAGGAAAATTGTAAAATTTTGATAATACAAAATGAGGGAATTATGGCAAAAAAATTTACTGCAGTAGATATCTTTAGTGGTGCTGGGGGGCTAAGTATCGGCGCTAAGATGGCAGGAATTTCACCTGTTATGGCTGTAGAATTTGATCAGTATGCTGCTGAAACTTATAAAACAAATCACAAAGAAATTGCACGTAATGTATTGCAAAAAGACATCAGGGAAGTAAATCCGTTAGAGCATACCGAGAAAAATCCTTTTATCCTTTTTGGCGGACCGCCATGTCAAGGCTTTTCCATTGCAAATACAAAAACCAGAAACCTGGATAACCCAAATAACTGGATGTTTAAAGAATATGTAAAATTTTTGAAAGACTTAGAGCCCGAATGGTTTTTATTTGAAAATGTTGCCGGCTTCAAATCATTTGGTGACGGATCTTTTGCTAAAGAAGTAGAAGAAGCATTATCAAATCCGCTAGATGATCCAGATACTCTTTCATATCAAACCAGTTCTGCACTCTTGGATGCTTCTGACTTTGGTGTGCCTCAAAAAAGAAAACGTTTCTTTATTGTTGGACACAGAAAACAAAACGGTGGTATAAAATTTAATTTTGACAAACTTCAAAAAAAACCGGTTGTAAGCGTAGGAAAAGCCATTGCCGATCTTCCTGAACTCTCTAATGGGCAGATACTTGAAGAATGCCCTTATAGAGGAAAAGCTTTAAGCGATTATGCTAAACTCATGAGAGGTCAACAGCATAAAGCTCTGCAGAATTATGTCACAGCAAGCAAACCTCATATAGTAGAACGCTATAAAGCGATAGGACAAGGAGAAAACTGGAAAGTTGCACTAGAAAAAGGACTTCTTGACTCATACAGTTCTACCAAGCATACTCATAGCGGTATCTACAAACGGCTTACTGAAAATGAACCTTCTGTAACTATAGCCAACTATAGAAAAAGTATGCTAATTCATCCATGGGAACATCGAGGGCTTTCGCTAAGAGAGGCGGCACGTCTTCAAAGTTTTCCTGATAACTTTGTGTTTAAAGGACCGCACAGCTACCAACAACAACAGGTCGGAAATGCTGTACCGCCTTTGCTTGCAAAAGCTATATTTCAAAAAATTATAGAGTATACGACCTATTAGATATTTTTAATAGTGCATCATTTCTTGATAGAAAGCAACTAATTTTTATTAATCTACTATCTATTAATCCTAATCATTTACTATTTACTAATTACATTTTAATTGATTAATTACATCTTGAAAAAATCTTATAGATTGACTTTTCTTTTCTTTGTTTTTGCGTTGACTTGAAACATATATCAATTTGCAAAAATTTTTCCCTATTATGCTAAACAATTACATAGGCATAATCAGCTAGAGTATATTTTGAATTTTTTTGCTAGATTTTATGGTCCAATTTTTTTACTAATGCCATTTTTGTCTTCTTGTCAACTAACTGAAAGGCCAATATCTTCTAGATTATGGAGGGCATTAGTAATTATTAATGCTTGCTTTTCTGTAGGAATTTGTTTTGGTATGTTGCACGCTATAGTTATTAAATCAATCTCTAGCGGCGAAAGTGCATTGTTGTCTATACCAAATTGCTTAATCTTGAACCATTTTCCTTGTTCTGCAATTTTAAAAACAAGTTTTTGTGCTTCTATGCCATTATCAATACGCTGAATTTTCTTTGCATCCTTTTGCTCGTCTTTTAGATTCTCTTCTTCGAGCAGCTCCTCTAGAAAAGTATCCGATATTTCAATTGATAAATTATTCTGTATATTTAGCCAACAGCCTTCTTTCTTTGCCCATTGAGAGATGTTAGCTATACCCGAAGGAGGATTTGTCATTTCGTTGTACACTGCTTTGCTCACCGGTTTAAGCAGTTCTTGGGTTGCTTCAGAAACAGTCTGTCTATTCCAAACAGCTATAAAATCAAAGAACTTATTTGCTTTTTTAACTATGTAGTCTATATATGCGATAGAATAAGCCACCGTTTGCGCACGATAGCCTCCGTCGTACCAGTAGGCATCTGATATAAGTTTCTCTGTTGTTTTGAAAATAATTGCTTTTGCTACAGCGGTTTTAAAATAGAGTTCATTGTATGCGCTATTGCTTTTTTCCCATTTCTTTCCTATTTCTTTAGCATATTCAATAAAACTGTATTGGGCGCCTCTGGCAACAATGTGGGGAATACCTTCCCATACATTTTCAAACTTGGACAGATCTGTTTTTGCAATAAGCTGTGCTTTAGGATATTCAAACTGGAACTTTTTTCTCTCTGCGGGTGTTTTGTGTGCTTGCGCATCCTGATACTGTCCTCTGGCACGTTCATAAAACCATTTTGTCTGTTTATGCCCTCCGCCTACTGCTGGTGCATAAATTCGTCTTGAAAAGTCTTCCATGCGTATATGAAACGGATGGTTTGAAAAAAAGTCTGCAGCATTGACCTTGTTCTGCGTATTCGCATATTCCGATATCTTTGGCACCAAATCTTCTGCTTCTTCGGGTTTGACAATCGTAAGTTTTACTTGAACAAAAAGGTGATCAAGTTTAGCTTTGTCTTTTCTCGTAGCACTGTAAATTGAAGCTGTAGTCTGCCCTCCGTTTACTATTTGTAAATTTCTAAGACTTTTCAAGCGCAAACCGTTTTCTGACGGCTCAACCTCAATATTTTCAGCTGTAGTAGTCAATCCGTTGTTATACGCAAAAAATTTCTCAGGCTGATTGATTATTGTGTTGCGAAGGCCTTGATTGACTTTTCCTCTTGCCTGCAGAAAAGTTCTTACGTTCTGTTCCAGCAGTCTGGCACCATATTTTCCATAGAGCAATGCTAATAAAGTTCCGGGGACAACCAAAAGGTATGACTGGTATTCATCTGTATTGAGATGCGCAGGAAGACAATAGACAGGCTTAGATGCAATTTCATCAAAATTGATGAGAATATCTTCTTTTTTTTGATTGGAAGCATCCATTCTAAAAAGTCTTGATATATCCCATATATTATAAAAGAAGCTGACATTATTGCTTTGTTTTGACGGTATAGCTTCTACACGCTCACTCAATATTTTATTGCTGAGCAGGTAATATTTAACCGTAAAGATATCAGACTTGTTTTTATATATCTGATATGCCAGATCATATACGGCTGTTGATTCCTCAAGCTTTGTATAATATGTTTTTGAAAATGCTTTGTCAAAAAAACTTTCTATACGTTTGAATGCTTGATTTACTTCAGTTTGAGTCAGACTTTTGCTGTCAAGATCGGAAGAAAATACTTATATGAACAGATTCAAAACTCCGTCATCTTCATTATAGCTGTACCCGTCTATTTTGACACCTGTTTCACTCCAGTGGCACAGCTCCAGCTCATTGTCTATTTCGCCAGATCCGAGAAGCTCCTTTGCATACAACTCGATAAAAGATGACTCATAAAAGTTTTCTCCTGACTGGGCTTCTGCAAATACATCTTGCAGAAAAGCTTCTCTGAATTGTTCCAATTGCTCATTCATTTCTCAGCCTTTTTTCAAAATCTGCAATAGAGACCTCAAAAGGTTTGCACTCTTTGAGTTCTATTTTATACTGCACCGATATAACACCGTTTGGGATATCATCAGCCTTGAGCTTTGGAAAGTTGTCTTTGACTTCAAATATAGACTCTTTAGTGACAACATAATGTTTTTCATCATACTCAGGAAGATCCATATATCCGGCTTCAGACAGCAAGTTTTCAAAAACATCCAAGTCGCCTGAGTCAAAAAACATATGCTTGATCTCATTGATTAGGCTGTAAAGACTGATTGTATTAGGCATATTGCTTGGGGCACCATTGAGTGTTACAACATACAAATAACACTCTGCTGCACTGCAATTGAGCTGATCGATTGAACTGATTTGGATATACGGTGCAGCTGTTCCTTGTTTTGCTTTTACTTCTATAGCCGCATTCCCTATGCCGAAATCCTGCTGCTCGCCATACGGTCCTTTCCAGAAAGAGAGCGATTCATTTGCGGAACAATATGGCAGAAGATGATATTTCAAAAAGCACAATTCTCCAATCAGCCCTTGCTGCTCTTGTTCTGTCAAAAGCTTTTTGCCGAATTTCCTAAACAGTTTTTGCCACCGCTGCAATCGGCTGTGAATGATAGAAAGCATTGTCTTTTCCGTCTGTGTTTCAACCGTAGTCTGCAATAGATCCATACACAGAATGTAGAAAATATCCCAGTCACTCGTCTCTTTGAGCACTAAAGTCAACCTATAGCCCTTTGATGTCTGATACTGCTGTATATCAATACCGGAGAGAGTTATTTTTTTTGATGGCCAGTCTTCAAGACTGCTGTGTTCAGCAATAAAAAGATACTCATTGTTTTTTCCAAGTGCCCAAAAAAAATCAAACTTGTTTTTTGGATCTATACGTACAGAATCTATACCTTTCCTAAGACGCGGGATGGAAACCCATGGATTATTCTTCATCATTTTCAAACTCTTCATAATAGTTTTTGACATAGGTAGTATTCACTGCATATTCAACCGGCCGTATATGGATATCTGTTCTTTTCGGAAAACTGATACCGTATGCCGGAAGATTGCTCTCAACCAGTGTTGATTCATCATTTATATCACTATAAGCATTAAGAATATGTAGCATCAGCAATGGCTTTTTTCTTGCTCTTCTCAGGAATCTTCCGGGTATCCTGCCAATTTTAAGCTCTTTTGCCAAAAGTTCTTGTGCTTTATCTGCATTGCCGTCTTCGATTGCTTTGTCTGCTTTGCTTTGATTCTCCTTGTCCCATCTCTGAAGTGCTTCAGTAATTTCTTCAGCAGACATTCCTGCACGTTCTGCGTCATTTGTCCCCGCAGCAACTCTTCTTCTGCTGCTTATTTCAATATAGTTATCTAATCTGTACTGATCTTTCGGATCACATGAACGCTTTTGTATACCGATATCAATCTCTCCGTCAACTCCTATAAATCTATTATGTGCACTCTTGGGACTGACAAATACTATATCCCATTGAGGGAAATACTCTGATGCTTGTTCCAAATAGCTCAATATAGGTTTTGTCTGAGTCATTTGTGAACGAGGATGATTATAGTAGTGATTTATGAAGTATGCAATAACTGATGCATCTACATTGGTCCATATATAGTTGTTTTCACTGTTGTATTCTGCTTTTTTCCTTTTTTGAAGCCGTAATGCAAGATCTTTGAAAAGGGCAAGATTGTTTAGTCTGTGACTCGGATCCAAATCTACAACATATGTTTCAATCAAACGGCCGCTCAAATCAGTCCTATGAAGCAGTGTTTCCGAAGCTCTCATTTTGTTTCTGGCAGTAATCAACAATGACCCAGGATGTGTTCTGACTTTTAAACCAAAGTCTTTAGGAGTCAGGTTTGCCTTGAACATTTCATTGAATTCCTCTCTTAGCTCTTCGACAGCTTCAGAAATATGGGTAAAATAGCTTTCTGTCATCGGTGTCAGATATATTCTGCACAGATCAGCAAATCCATCCCGATAGCCAAACCATCTTCCCATTTGCATTAATGTATCATACATAGAGGTACTGCGGTAAAAATAACTGGTTGCTAACCCTTCTAATGTCAATCCTCTGGAGAGCTTGTCTCCTCCTACAGCAATTACATTCAATCCGTTTTTGTAAGCTTTATAATCAAGGCTGTCCGGCGAATCACCGTTAATCAGCATAACCTGCATTGAAGCAGCAGCTTCCAGAAGTTTTTCCTGAATATTATTCCAATCTGAATAATCTGTTTTAAAATCAGTCTCCCATACAGTATGCAAAGCTTTCATGTAAGAATTTTTCAAGGCCTCAGAATTATTCAGCTTGTAAGAATATCTTACTCCCTTTTCTATATTTTGCCTGAACTGCACAACCAAACTGTAAACTTCCTTCTGCACATCCTTAAATCTTGAAAGATGTATCAGCATTGAATGATGTTTGTTTGTCTGACCTCGCAATAAACGTATTGTTTTTGACACAATATGTGAATATATAGCTTTTTCAAGGCTTTTTGGCAATTCATTTACTTCCTGGTCTTTTTTATGTTTAAGCGGGATAATATCTTCTATATTTTCATCACTTCCTATAGTTCTTACAATATCCAACTCTTCAGGTTCGCCCCCGAAAATTTTCTCCGAACCGATATAATTGCTCGGAGGATCAAGGCTGATAATAAAATCTCTCGGAAACAGATCATCTCCGTACATACTATCCTCTGTTGCAGGATCAATAAAGATATTGGCAAATGGAGTTGCGGTATAGGCAAGATAGCATTTCCTGTGAAAAAGCTTTAAAATTTCTCTGATTCTCTTATTGATTGCAGTGGGATCTTTTTCGGGATCATTTGTATTGACTGATGCGTGATCTGCTTCATCATCAATCATTAGCAGCGGAAGATTTGAAATTGTGCCATCTATATTTGAATTGTTTCTCTGAAGCCAATCTCTTAGCTTTTGAAGTACTCTTGCATTTTTCTTGACAACTAATATTGTCGCATCTTCATATTTTTGAACTCTAAAATTACGCTTGTCATCAAAGTCATTATACTTATCTGTAAATGAGTATGGTATTTTTTCATGATTGAAACCCCCTACGCCTATCAGGGATTCAAAAAAGTCTACATCTGTTTTCTTGGTACTGTCTTGTCCAATATATCCTTCATCTACACGCTCCTGCGTTTGGGAACGCAAACTTTCTTGCATCCCGGCCAAAATGATTATTAATTTGTATCCGACATCAGAAGCTTTGTTAATTACGCCAATGAAATTTGCAGTTTTCCCGGACTGCACATAACCGACAACCATACCCCTTCTGTACCATTTTCCCTTCTTATACGGATCTTCAAGCCTTCCGACTATTTTATCGGTTACATTATCAACAGAGGAAACAACCGGCGGAGCAAATCCATTTTGAAGCAGAAGTTTTTCATAGCGGTTCCAAAAATATGGGTCAAATTCTTCTTCTGACTTTTTTTCATGCAGCCAGGGCTCAAAGTCTTGATCATCTACTATTAAGGTGCCCTCCTCCATAGTCAGTCCAAATTGGTGTTCTATTTTTTTGGCAATATTTTCTATATCATCAGAGGACAATTCAACCAAAATAGTTGGATCACTTGCTTCATATTCAATCAATTTTCTGATAATTTCAGGAGTTTTTTTATCAGGTTTTTTTGATAACCGATAAATAACATTATTGGTTATTTCTTCAATTGCTTCCATCTCTCATTCCCTCTCTTTTGATGTATGTTTCGCAAAAATCTTCATATTTGCTAAATGGTTCAGTTTGCCTAAACTTTTCCAAAATTTCTGTCTTATCATATCCCATACTGTACATAAGATCCCAATACCTGCGAGCATGCTCATTTAGCTGCTCTTCAGTCACGCTATCTTGCCTAACATTTTCAGGTTCTGTAGCCAAATCAACAAAAATAGTATCAAGCGGTAATGTGCTTTCTGTAATAGACAAAATTTCTTTCACTTTCTTTTGTGTTTCTTCATCTAAAGAAGAAAGCAAAGAAGCAATTAATGGGTTTTTGTAGTTTATTCTGAAACTTTTTTGATTGTGCTGATGATATTCGCTCCATATAGGAACATACCCCAGTCTGCTTATGCGTGCCCCTCGGCTTTTATATACCCTTGTTGAAGATGCCGTAATTCTTTCGATTGTTCTTTTTAGCTCTGCTCTGATTGATTCTGGCGGTGTTGCTCTTGATTTTTTTACATCAATTGACCATGCAAAATCTTCAGAATTGGGCAGATCTATTTTTACTCTGGCAAGCTTTGTCGCTTCTGACTGTTTTGAAAGATTAAACCATGTACCATGAATCATAAGCCGACTGTTTCTGTATACATAGAACCCTTGTGACTTCACATAGCCGTCTCTGCCTGCAAGTCGTTTGTACTGTTCTGGAGTTGTTTTATTTAAATGAGGAAGAAGATAAGCCTGAATTTTTATTTTTCCTATTGTTTCTTCCGGAAAATGTTTTCCGGCCCCTTCAAACGGATCAAATGGTGCTATCGAATCGCCATTAATATAAATTGATAGTCTCTTTAGTCCGGCTTCGCCCGAAAGATATCGATGAAACACCAATCCTAAATGTTCTCTTGCTTCATCAATTTTTTCCCAAAAGATCTCTTCCGGATTCCGTTTGCTTTGCGTATCAACAAGCCTGTACAAGTCTTTCCAAAGCACTAATGTGCCGAAATTGTTTAATAATTTATATTCCGGTATATTATTAATCTCATATTCATTAAGTATTTCGATTTCCCATTTTTCACTTTTTGACACATGTTCTAAGTCCCAGCATCGACCTGTATCTTTTTGATTCTTCCTGGATACTACAATTAATTTGCCTGCCTGTGAAAAAGAAGCTGTTTTCAGACCAAGTCCAAATCTTCCCAAGTCGCCTTTATTGCGAGATAATACTGGATCAAGCGAGCCCAGCTGCATAGCTTTATTTAATGTTGACTCATCCATGCCTTCGCCATTATCAATGACAGCTAGATAACTTTCATGTGTATCAAAATGAGCAATAATTTGAATTTCTGTGGCATTAGCAGCAATACTGTTGTCAATTATATCAGCAATAGCAGTTTCTAGTGAATAGCCTATGTCTCTTAGTGCATAGATCAAATTTTTGGGATTTGGAAGAGCAGGTATATACCTATGATTAATTTTATTATGCATAAATCTTCCACCCCCCTCCTACTATCAACGATTGATAAATTATATAGTTTTCTCTTTAAAGATTCTTTTAATTTTAAAACATAAATGAAATTAATAGCAATGGGCTACTTTTTTGCCAATTAAACACCGTTGATTTGGCTATGCAGTCTCATATAGCATATTCATAACCAGTTTGATAATAATATCTTTTTGTTCAGAAGCCGAAGTAGCTACAAGCAAGGCAAGTGATACTAAAGCATTATCGTTGATCTTTGGCTCTCCATTTGGTTTATAAAGCACGTCGTTTTTATCTCTCTATTCCCTTCTTTTTGAACTGTTTCCATTTTGGAAATAGTTGCCTTGGAATCTAACTCTTCACTTTCAATAATATTTTTGATATGTTTTGAAATAGCCGGAACCTTTACATTAAAAAGTTCTGCCATTTGCTTTTGTGTAATCCAAATACTCTCATTTGCTACTTTGGTAGATAGTTCTATCTCGCCGTTCTTAAATATTACAATATCACTCATGATTCAAATCCTAAGCATTTTAAATATTCTATCCATTTAACCGTTATAAATGGTTAAAGCTCACACCTCTGCCGCTCCAACGAAGCCAAAGAGTACATGCTGTATCATCGCCTATTTTTGGGACAAATGAGAACGAGGCTGCTTTTTAATTTATTTTTCTAATCCATTTAGTATAATTTTTTCTAGTGCTTCACAGTCAGCAAATTGGACACACTCAATAGAAGCTTCGATATATTGTTTGGGCTGTACGGTAGAATAGTTTATAAATTTATAGCCGTTGTATGAAACAATCATATCAAAAAACATACGGGTAACCCTTCCATTAAGTTCATAAAAAGGATGTAATGCGATGAGTTCACATTGATAGTAGGCTAGTCTCTTGGCAAACTTTTCTTTTGGCTCATGTTCATAATCTTTGAGATAATTCTCTTTTTTCAACTCTTCAAATATTTTTTGAGATGAACTCTCTATAAAAGCACCTTGGCAAAACCTACTATTACCTTTTGCCATATTGAAATCCCTATAAATTCCTGCCCACTCATAGAGAGATTCAAAAGTTCTTTTATGTAAGTTTTTAAAATAATTTTCATCAAAAAGAGTACCTTCCTCTATTTCATCAAAAAAAATAAGATATGCTTCCTCTAAAAGTTCCTTTTCTATCTCTCGCAGCATGTCACTGTCATCAATCTTGAATTTATTTACAGGTATATCGGTGCCATTGATATAAAAAGAGTTATCTTTTAACTGATACTTTGATGCCATATTTTTCCCTTAGCATTTTTGCTTTTTTAACTATTTGACTATCTGCTTCTTTATAGCCCTCTATGGCTTGGGTTGTTTTTATAGTTCGCTTAAGGATTGTTCTATTAATAGGATTTTTACTCATTTTTTCATTCCTTTAAATCTTGTTATTCTAGTAATTAGTTCGCTCATCATATCATTTTTTAGAGTATTACTCTTTCTATTCGTAAAAATTTTTAAACTCGCCGCATGCTGCTACAACTTTATAAAAATATTATATCCAATATATAGCTATAGCCGATCCAAACCGATTAATAAAGATGTATGATTAATGGAATATTGTATCGAAATTTCGTTAGTTAGTAAATGATTTGATGATAAAAATTATGTGATTGTATTATATGCAAATTAAGGACAGCCCAGCTTTTGGCATAATTGCTTATGATTTCTGCAAAACCTTTGGCTTCGTTAGTGCTTAGCTCTTTGGCATTTAAACCTTGCTGTATCAAATGTAATATCTGGGTAAGTTCATTTAGTTTTTGTTGTTGTAGGCGGTCTTTATTTAGTGCATAGCCTTTGATAAGATAATCTTTAAGCACTTTATTTGCCCAGATGCGAAACTGTGTCCCTTGTTTTGATTTAACCCTGTAGCCTACCGAGATAATAACATCCAAACTATAGTGTTGAACATCATAAACTTTGCCATCTTGTGCAGTATGTGCAAATTTTGCACATACTGAATTTTTATCTAATTCTTGTTCTTTAAAAATATTATTTATATGTTTTGTGATTACACTTCTTTCTCTGTCAAATAGTAATTCCATTTGTTTTTGACTTAACCAAATAGTCTCATTTTCGACTGTTGCATTTAGTGCAACATTTCCATTCTCATAGATTACAATATCACTCATGATTCAAATCCTAAGCATTTTAAATATTCTATCCATTTAACCGTTATAAATGGTTAAAGCTCACCTCTGCCACTCCCACGAAGCCAAAGAGTACATGCTGTATCATCGCCTATTTTTGGGACAAATAAGAACGAGGCTACTTTATAGAAAATTTTTATGAAACAGAAGATGTATCGAAATTTCGTTAGTTAGTAAATGATTTGATGATAAAAATTGTGTGATTGTATTTGTAATTGTAGGCAGTGAGGCTACCTATCTATACAATTTTTAGGGCTTTATAAGCATACTATATAAAAGTTACTGTAAAAGTTACTGTAAAAAATACTTCATGTTAAAAAAGTAAACTATTAGATAGTTTGCTATAACAAATATACCTTATTTTAGTTAAAAAATTAACATTCTTCTAATAATCAACACAATTTTTTATTTTTTTTAAAATATATTGTTTTCATTAAGGATAATAAAAATTATTATTAACTCAAGTTACTATCATGTGGCGTATATCTATAACATATTTTTGGCATATATCAAATATATTTTAGATATATGTTTTAAAATAAAATTTACAAGAAAAACTTTGATTTTTTGCCTCAATTTGAATTTTCGGGTTTTGATACAATGGACTCGATGGAATTGTATTGTTCCACATAATACGAAAAAAGGCGATAAAATGAGTAATAAAGAAGCTTATTATTTTAAGCATTTTTATAATGCTAGAAATGATCGAAAAATCAAAAAAGCACGACTGCAATTGGGAATTGAAGCTTATGCAATTTTTTTCATGATACTTGAAGTGCTTCGTGAACAACAAGATTTCAGATATCCGCTCGAAGATCTAGATGTCTTAGCCGACGATCTTGATGTCTCAATTCAAAAAGTCGAGGTTATTGTAAAAAACTATGGGTTGTTTGTGATAGACGAAAATGAAAACTTTTTTAGTGTAGCACAAATCAATAGTTTAAAACCATGGATTGAGCTTAGGGAAATAAACAGGATCAAGGGCATAAAGAGCGGAATTGCACGAAGAAATAAAATAGAAGAAGATATCCATAAATTGAGTCAAGTACACTCAAGTAAACAGCGGTTAAGCGGCGGCTTATCTGAGGCTCAACTATTATATTCTACTATAGAATACAATAATATAAAATACTCTACTCAATCTACTTCTACTGATAATCAAAAAGATTATTTTAAATTCATAGAAAAAATGCGAGAAAAATATCGTGGCAATAGCAATAAAAATTATTATCCTTTATTTTTTCAGTATGGAGAATTAGATATTGCAATAGACAGCATTGGAAAATTATATGACAAGAATAAAGATGATGATTTATCAACAGGTAAAGCTATTGAGATTTGGGAATACATCTACAAAAATCAAGACAAGATTATTCCGCTTGAACAGCATAAAAAATCACAACAAGTTGAAATAAACGACAAAGAAGACGAAGCGTATATAAATGACAAAGTTAAAAATTTGCTAGAAGTTAAAAAATTCTAAAAAGGACATAAAATGAATGATAAAAACATTAATAAAAAATACTACAGGGCTAAGGAGGCATGTCATTATTTGGGAATTAGCAAATCTGGTCTATGGCTCTATGCTCAACAAAAAAAGCTAACGCCGATTAAATTAACGCCCAGAGTTACAGTATTTGCAAAAGATGATCTTGATAAGTTTGTCGAAAATGCAACAAAATAATTTGACAGAAACGAAAGTCACACACCTTGTGTGTCGTTCATTATTTGTTGCTTTAGCAACCGCTGATGACATTATTTCTTACAAAAACTTCATTTTAGTAGAAATAACTCAGCGACCGCATGCGATAAAAGGAGTTTTATTTGAACACAAGTGTTAAAATCAAAACATTTTCAAATTCGCAAATTTTAGCGAAACAACAATATATAACATCTCGAAAAAAATTTGGAGAAAATGAAATTTCAATTATATTCAACAACAATATAAATGTTCAAATTGAACTATCTGCTGAGCAAAAAAAAGAGAGATTGCAGTTGCAAAAGAATTTGCATATTTACAAAAAAAGATACAAAGAAGCGAGAGAAAAAAACAAAGAAAAATCAATGATTACGAATTTGCTAAAAATTGACGACATCAATAATCAATTATCAAAAACAAGTTCGCGAGCAAACAGAACAAACAAAAAAGAATTTGTTGAGTTCACACTATCTTTGACAAATTTTGATAGTTGGAAAAATAAGCTTGATAGACAAAAATTTGAAAAAATCGTCAATAATTTTATGCATAAAAAATTTAAAGACATAGAAAAAGTTTCAGCGGCTGCACATTACGATCAGCATAGTCCGCATATTCATTTTTTACTGCGTATGGACTATGTGACAAGCTGGAGTGAGTATTGTCGTCAAAAATACAATGTCAAAGATACTAGAGAGGCTTATTCGCGAATAAATCATGAGTTTCATAATTATATGAATATGCAATTTGAATTAAATCAAATGCAAAAAAACAGAAAATATTCATCACTTAAGGAGTTTAAAAATTATGGCAATAGACACAGAAGAAATACTGGCAACAAAGGGAATAAATTGGATCAGCAAATGTATCTGCATCAATTGCAAACACAGCTTGTGGACAGAAGAAATATTGGTAGATATGGACATGAAAAGCAATGCAGCGAAAGCCATCGAAACGATAATAGAACGATACAAAACTCAAAGACAAAAACAGAGATTCTTCGGAGAG
>Ga0265295_1005051_pt1 | contig 17236 bp, 12 predicted proteins | sample Munlansysbiofilm_FD_192503 | JGI IMG/M metagenome (GOLD analysis project Ga0265295, IMG submission 192503) | Leachate microbial communities from a municipal landfill in Southern Ontario, Canada - Methane capture system biofilm | ecosystem: Engineered > Solid waste > Landfill > Unclassified ...
TGGGGTAGATGACATGATTAGTTTATTCGATCCAATTACAATCAAAGACCAAACCATTAAAAATCGTATTGTGATGCCACCCATGTGTATGTATAGTGCCGAGGGTGGTTATGCAACGGATTTTCATGTAATTCATTACGCAAGCAGGGCAATTGGTGGGGTTGGACTGATTATTGTTGAGGCAACCGCCGTTCTACCAAACGGACGAATTACAAATCAAGATTTAGGCCTTTATGAAGATGAACACGTCAAAAGCTTAAAATGGATAACCAAACAAGTAAGGCAATACGATTCGGTTTCTTGTATCCAGTTGAATCACGCAGGTCGCAAATCAAAAGCGGATGGCAAATTAATGGCACCTAGTGCAATTGCATTTGGTACGAATGACGTACCTGTTGCAATGTCGATTGATGACATTAAAGAAGTGATTAACGCCTTTCGTCTTGCGGCTCATCGAGCCCTTGAGGCTGGATTTGACATGATTGAAATACACGCTGCTCATGGGTATTTATTACATGAGTTTATGAGTCCGCTAGCAAACAAACGTACGGATCACTACGGTGGCACTCTTGAAAATCGATCACGATTACTGCGTGAAGTAATAGAAGCGGTAAGGGATGTATTTCCAATGGATAAACCGGTATCATTAAGAATTAGTGCCGAAGATTATGTCAAAGAAGGACTACACCCAACTGATTGGGTTGAAGCAATCAAATTGATTCCTCATGGTTACGTCGATTTAATCCACGTCAGTTCTGGTGGCATTGTTTTAGTTGATATTGACGCTTATCCAGGGTATCAACTGTCATTTGCAAAAAAAATCAAGAGAGACACACGTATACCGACCATTGCAGGTGGACTTATTGAGGATCCTTTTATGGCAAGTGGTGTGTTACAGGAAAATGAAGCTGATTTAATTTATTTTGGAAGATTAAGTCTAAGAGAACCATATTTTCCACTGCGATTTGCTAAACAGTTACGCATTGATTTGCCTTGGCCCAAGCAGTATGAACGTTCAAAAAAATAGAAATTTTCTAAATAGCCTCGAATTCGAGGTTTTTTTCTTGTTTTAGTCAATGAGATATCATAAACTAAAGATACCCCACCATGGGGGGGAGGTATATAATGAAACATAAAGAATCATTAAGTTCCATCAAAATTGCCAAAGGGCAAATTGATTTTATTCAAACAATGATTACAGAAGACCGATATTGTATTGATATATCCAATCAAATTGAAGCGGTCGTCTCATTATTGAGAAAAACACAAAAAAGCATTGTTAAGAATCATCTAGATCACTGTGTCAAAGAAGCAATCGAATCAAAAGATGCGACACAAAAAATCGATGAGATTAAACAATTACTAGATAAGGTGATAAAATGAAGAAGCAGTTTAAAATTGAAGGAATGACTTGCAGTGCTTGCGCTGTCAGTATTGAAAAGTCAACAAAAAAACTATCAGGTGTTACCTCGTCTTCAGTAAATTTAGCGACTGAAACACTCCAAATCGATTTTGATGAATCGAAACTTTCACTAGATGAGATTAAATCAACCATTGAAAAGACCGGGTATAAAGTGAAGAAAAACGAAACAACTGAGACCTTTGATGTCAGCGGTATGACTTGTAGTGCTTGCAGTAGAACTGTCGAGCGAATCACGAATAAACAAGTAGGTGTCATACAGGCTAATGTCAATTTAGCTCAAGAAAAATTGACGATTACCTATAACGACGAACTAAATTTGAATGAATTATTTAAAAAAGTGATGATTGCAGGTTATAAAGTCACAAAAGCAGCATCATATGAGGATAACAAAAAGAAGAAAGATAAGACAATCTCAGTCATGCGATTTAAACTGATTCTCGCGTTTATCTTTATGCTACCGCTACTTTATGTCTCGATGGGTCACATGATCGGTCTGCCATTACCAGCCGTACTGCATCCGACTCATGAAGCCTTTAATTTTGCACTTGCTCAATTAATTCTAACCATCCCAATAGTGATGGTGGGTTACAAATTTTATACGATTGGGTTTAAGACATTGATCAAAGGCAATCCAAACATGGATTCACTGGTTGCTTTGGGTACCTCAGCGGCTTTCATCTTTGGTGTCTACGCATTTATTCGAATCATTGCAGGGGACGTCCATTACGTTTATAATTTATATTTTGAGACAACAGGTGTCATCATTACTTTAATTCTCTTAGGTAAGTACTTTGAGACCGTTTCAAAAGGTAGAACAAGTGAGGCCATTAAAAAACTGCTTGATTTGACGCCAAAAAAGGCAAATGTCGTCAAAGATAATCAAATCATTGAAACACCGATCGAACAGGTATTTGAAGGCGATATCATTTTAGTCAAACCTGGTGAGCGATTACCAGTCGATGGCATTATTATTGAAGGTGAAACTGCCATTGATGAATCGATGATTACGGGTGAATCAATGCCAATCGAAAAAAGTGTGAATGACAAAGTCATAGGTGCAAGTATTAACACCAACGGCTCAATCAAATATCAAGCGACCAAAGTAGGTAAGGACACGGTCCTTGCACAAATTGTTAAACTCGTCGAAGAAGCTCAAGGATCAAAAGCACCAATTGCTAAACTAGCAGATCAAGTCTCAGGCATTTTTGTTCCTATCGTCATGAGTCTTGCCATTCTGTCTTTTATCTTTTGGTTACTAATGGGTAAGGAATTGACATTTGCCATCGAAATTCTCGTTGCCGTTTTAGTCATTGCATGCCCATGTGCCTTAGGACTTGCCACACCAACAGCAATCATGGTTGGTACTGGTAAGGGCGCAGAACTAGGCATTCTAATTAAAAGTGGCGAAGCACTTGAGGTGTTTCACAAGACGAATGTCGTTGTATTAGATAAAACAGGAACGATTACAAAAGGTGTCCCAGAATTAACAGACATCGTAACAACGAACATTTACGATGAAATGCAAATATTACAGATTGCAGCATCAATCGAAGCTAAAAGCGAACACCCAATTGCCAAGGCAATCGTTGATAAAGCGAGTCAAAAAGGCATTAAACTTAAAGAAACAACGGCATTTAAAAACGTTGTAGGACATGGGATAGAAGCCATCATTGATGAAAAAACAATTCTTATCGGTAATAAGCGATTGATGGAAAAATATGAAATAAAACTCGGTCAAACGCTTAAAATAACCGACGAATTAGCAAGTGCTGGAAAAACACCGATGTATTTGGCCATCGATAAAACGCTATCAGGTATCATCGCTGTTTCAGATCCAATTAAGCCATCATCAGTTAATGCCATAAAACAATTGAAGGCACAAGGCCTACGAGTGGTCATGCTGACAGGTGATAATGAAATAACAGCAAAAGCGATTAGTAATCAAGTGGGTATCACTGAATACGTGGCAGAGGTTCTGCCAGAAGACAAAAAAGACGAAGTAGAAAAACTTCAAATTGAAGGCAATATTGTAGCCATGGTTGGCGACGGTATTAATGATGCGCCGGCACTTGCCATTGCAGATGTTGGTGTTGCTATCGGTTCAGGTACCGATGTAGCGATTGAATCGGCGGACATTGTCTTAATGAAATCCGATTTGAATGACGTTGCACTTGCAATTGATTTATCGAATAAGACAATCAAAAACATTAAAGAAAATCTCTTTTGGGCATTTTTCTATAACGTGATTGGTATCCCGGTTGCAATGGGCGTATTGTATTTGTTTAATGGGCCATTATTGGACCCAATGCTTGCGGGTGCTGCGATGAGTTTTTCTAGTGTATCCGTGGTTTTAAATGCATTGAGATTAAAAAAATTCAAAAAAGGAGAATTTTAAAATGACAAAGGTAATTAAAATAGAAGGAATGAGCTGCATGCACTGTGTAAAAAGAGTGGATCAAGCGTTAAAGACACTTGATGGTGTGACTGGTGTTAGCGTGAACTTAGAGCTAAAACAAGCGTCTGTTGACTACCAAGGTTCAATTAACGATGAAGTCATTAAATCAGTAATTGATGACGCAGGATATGATGTTTTAAGTATCAAAGAAAGTCTTTAAATCGAATCATAACGTACAAAAAAAACTCGCGACACATGACTGTGTGGCGAGTTTTACTCTTATTCGTTAATCTCATCATAAATGGGTGACATGATGTGAGTGATTGCTTCTAATACTTTATACATTGGAATATCACTGCTAATCTCATTGTCTTTATCCCCAGCAAAGTGAATGCCAACAAGTCTACCAGCGGTATCAAAAACGGCACCACCAGAAGAACCAGGACCTTGAGATGCGCTGGTTTGAAATGCGTCACAACCGGTTTGACACAAGGTATCTTGATCATTTAAGAATGTGTCATAGTCTAGTGTGACAACCACACCTTCTTTGACGTCATTAAAGTTTTCAGGACCACCCGGCGAACCAACAGCAAATATGGTTTGATTTAATACCAAATCCACTGGGGTTTTGGTTATGAACTGATCATCATCTAAAACAGTCAGTACTTTTTGATCATAAGTAATCTTAATGATCGCAAGATCCGTATCGATTGTGTATAGACCGACTAATTCACCACCAGTTTTGTATGTATGTTCAGAAAAATATACTTGGAAATGATCGCCGCCTAAGACAACATGCGCGTTAGTAAGAATATAATAATCATAGTAGGTTTTTGTTGTTAAAGGTGATACTTGAACGGTTCGCTCAATCATATCGAAAATCACACCAGAACCCCATGATTTACAACTAACACCAGCCAAGTCTTGTGTACAATTTCTGATACCGACGACACTTTTTGATTTCTCAGTAACAATGGCATCATCGAGTGATTTAAACGCAAATGCTTTCAGGTTTAATTCAAGTAACTGCGTCATGTTTTTGCGTTCGTAACTAATGGAGGTAAGAACAAGCGTCTGGTTAGGCTCATTTTCCTCAAACGAAACGAATAGAGGAATTTCAACCACTAACTTAGTACTTGATGACTTTATTATCGCAAATTCGTCATAATAAACATCATCAATTGTTAACCCTAGCAGTTCATCCTTACTAACAAATGTCATTGTTACGACAGCAAAGTATTGATTCTCTTCATCTTTTCTTATTTTAAAGTCGCTAGCTGTCGGCTCTTTTTTAAACCAATCAACCATATCATCAACAAATTGATAAGTATTTTTACCTGCATCTAAAAAAAGTTGATTCAGTGAATGACCTTCAATTCGGATATCCACGAAAAAACTGACGACAAACAACAACCCCAAGCCAACAAAGATGTTCTTAATTGCTTTAAAGAATTTCTTCATCTTAATCCCTCCCCAACGATAAACACAAGTAATAATCGTTATAATTATAACACAATAAGCTCGTATTCGACCAGCAAAAAGAATAATTTTATGTATTTCAAGTTAGAAAAAAAACAACCATAAATGTGTGATAACGCACGATTTTAGGTTAAAAACATTTACAAAATTTTATGTTATGTTATAATAAAATAGGCTTAGGAGGAATATAGATGAAATTTGAAAAAATATCAAGTAATCGTGTAAAGTTTACGTTTGAAGTAACCCCACACGAATTTGAACATGGATTAGACCACGCTTTTGAACACGCGGTAAAAGATGTTGAAATTAAGGGATTTAGAAAAGGTCATGTACCAAGAAACATTTTTGAACAAAAATTTGGTGTGGAATCATTATTCGAAGACGCATTAAACCACGTTATCTCACATAAATATCAAGAAATTTTCACTGTAGATTCAATTGTAATCGTTGGTGAACCAAAACTTGATTTAGACCCAACTGCGGTTAAGAGAAACGAAACATTTGAACTATCAATTATTGCAGCTATCAAACCAGAAGTAGAGTTAGGTGAATATAAAGGTCTAGAAGTGCCTAAAAAAGACGTAACGGTTTCTGATGAAGATATCAACAAAGAAATTGAAACATTATTAAATCAAAACGCATCATTAGAACCAAAAGAATCAAACGTATTAGAAAATGGCGACACCGCTATTTTTGATTTCGAAGGATTCCAAGATGGTGTTGCTTTTGATGGTGGTAAGGCTGAAAACTACGAAATGGTTATCGGTTCTAATCAATTCATTCCAGGATTTGAAGAACAAATGGTTGGTATGACAATTGGTGAAGAAAAAGACATTAGCGTGACTTTCCCAGAACAATATCAATCAGAGTCACTTGCTGGTAAACCTGCCGTATTCAAAGTGAAATTACACGAATTGAAAGTTCAAAAAGGTGAAACGTTATCAGATGAATTCGTTAAAGGATTAAATCGTGATGGTGTTGAAACCGTTGAACAATTAAAAGAAGACATCAAAAAATCATTAACTTCACAAAAAGAAGTTTCTGAAAAAGATCGTATTACCGGATCAGCTGTGAAATTCGCTTGCGATAACGCTAAAGTTGAAATTCCAGAAGAAATGATTCAAGCGGAAGTTGCACAATTAAGACAAAACGTTGAAAACCAAGCAAAACAATATCAAATTGATTTTGAAATGTTTGTTCAACTTAATGGCTTAACGATGGAACAATTCAATACAGAAATGGAAAAACAAGCAAACGATCGCGTGTTAACCTCACTTGTTATTGAAGCGGTTGCTATCAAGGAAAACTTGAGTGCGACTGAAGAAGAAATAAATGCAAAATACCAAGAAATTGCTGACATGTACAAGATGCCTGTTGACGCAGTTAAAAAACAATTAACTGACGACGTTATAACTAACGAAGTATCTTTTGGTAAAGCGGTTGACTTCTTAACAGCTAACGTCAAAGAAGTTTAATTCACACAAAATTCACATAATGGACACGCCTTGTGTCCATTATTTTAAAAATTGCATTGGCACTCTTGTGTTTTGATTGCAAATATTGTTGAATTATGCTATATTAATGACAAGACAAGAGAAGTTGTCTATAATAAATAATAAAAGAGGTGAACACATGGAATCGAAAAATCTACCTGCCATCGTTGTGCGTGGTTTAGTACCATTACCAAACAATGATTTCAGAACTGAAATCGGAAGAAATATTTCATTTAAGGCATTAGAAGAATCAGAAACATCATTTAATAATTATGTCTTAATTCTGATTCAAAAGAATCCCATGATTGAAAATCCAACACCGAATGACATAGAAGAGTACGGTGTCTTGGCTAAAACGACAATGAAATTAAAATTGCCAAATGGCAATCTAAAAGCGAAATTTAATATTCTATCAAGAGTGAAAGTTAAAGAATATTTCTTGACCAATCCATTTTTTGTTGCAGAATATGAGGAAGCACAAACAATCGCTGGTGATACGGACGAAGAAATGACGTTAGTTCGTATGGTTATGAATGAAGCGGTTTCAAATGCCAATTTGGTTCTAAATAACCCACAAGAAGTCGTTAGAAATGCGCAATCAGGTGTGACAACTGAAAAAGTTGTCGATATTCTTGCAAATGGTTTAAGAGGCAATGAAATCGAAAAATACAAGTACTTGCGTGAGTTAAACCTTAACGTCAGATTAAAAATGATTCTTGAGGACATCGCAAGACAAAAAATGGTCTCAGAATTAGAACAACACATCAACGAAGAAGTCAAACGTTCAATTGATGAATCCCAAAAAGAGTATTACCTAAGAGAAAAAATGCGTGCCATTCAGTCAGAATTAGGTGATAAAGCACGTAAAGAAGATGAAGTTGACGAACTTAGAACTAAAATATTAGAGGCTAAAATGCCAAAAGATATTGAGGAAAAAGCACTTCAAGAACTTCAACGTTATAGCTCAACACCACCGGCAATGGCTGAATCTGGTATTATCAAAACCTACCTCGATTTTCTTGTGGCTTTGCCATGGAAAAAATCAAGTAGAGATTCTAATGATTTAAATAAGGTTCAAGAAAATCTTGACAAAAATCACTATGGATTAACAAGCGTAAAAGACCGTATCATTGAGTACCTAGCGGTTAAAATCAAAACGAGAAAAAACCCACAAACGATTTTGTGTTTGGTCGGTCCTCCTGGGGTTGGTAAAACATCACTTGCAATTTCAATCGCTGATGCGCTTGGACGTAAGTTTGTTAAGCAATCCTTAGGTGGTGTCAGAGACGAATCAGAGATTAGAGGACACAGAAGAACTTACATCGGCGCACTTCCTGGTCGTATTCTAAAAGGAATGAAAGACGCTGGTACTGTCAACCCAGTCTTCTTACTTGATGAAATCGATAAAATGGCGTCTGACTACAAAGGCGATCCTGCTTCGGCAATGCTTGAAGTATTAGACCCGGAACAAAACGCTAAGTTTAGTGATCACTATCTTGAAGAACCTTATGATTTATCTCAAGTGATGTTTATCACAACAGCAAACTATCTAGGAAACATTCCTGCACCATTAAGAGATCGTATGGAAATTGTTGAATTAAGTAGCTATACTGAATTCGAAAAATTTAACATCGCAATTAATCACTTAATTCCAAAACAACTAAAAGCACATGGTGTCTCAGATAAAGAGTTTAGTGTCACTGATGAATCTATTTATTACATCATTCAACGTTACACAAGGGAAGCTGGGGTTCGTGAATTAAACCGATTTATTGGTACGTTAATTCGTAAAGGCATCAAAGAAATACTAATGGATAAAAAAGAATCCATTGCCGTTACGATCGATAACATTGAGCATTATTTAGGTAAACCTCGCTTCATGCACAACCTTGCTGATCAAAAAGATCAAGTTGGTGTTGCCACAGGGCTAGCCTACACTCAATTTGGCGGCGATACATTATCAATTGAAGTCACGTTCTATAAAGGCAAAGGCAACTTATCCTTAACTGGTAAGCTAGGCGATGTAATGAAAGAAGGTGCGATTACGGCACTCAGTTATTTAAAGGCTAATGCAGACAAATTCGAAATTAACCCTGCATTCTTCCAAGAAAATGACATCCACGTTCACGTGCCTGAAGGTGCAACACCAAAAGATGGTCCAAGTGCGGGTATTACCATCACGACGGCTTTATTATCAGCAATCACAGGTAAAAAAGTGAAAAAAGAAGTTGGTATGACGGGTGAAATGACGCTAAGAGGCTACGTTTTACCAATTGGTGGGTTAAGAGAGAAATCAATTGCTGCACACAGAAGTGGATTACAAACAATCATTATCCCTAAAGAAAATGAAAAAGACATTGAAGAAATACCAACGGAAGTGAAAAATGCATTATCTATCATTCCTGTTTCAAATGTTTTAGAAGTATTTGAGATTGCAATTAAATAGTATTAAGACACGTCGATGCCAATCGATGTGTTTTTTTAGAATCATTTTTATAATGAAAACGAAATAATCGATTTACGCTTTTATATTGTGTAAATATTTGATATAATTGTAAAAGAAATGAGTGATTACTATGTTTATAATTCATTCTTCTGAATTTATCAAAAGCGGCACCAACATGTCGCATTTTCCAGAAGACTTAAAAAGAGAATATTTAATGCTAGGTAGGAGTAACGTCGGCAAGAGTTCATTAATTAATGGCCTCTTAAACCGAAAAAATCTCGCAAGAACCTCAGGTGAACCTGGTAAAACAGTCACGCTAAACTTTTTTTTGATTAATGACGATTTCTATTTAGTTGACGCCCCTGGTTATGGGTATGCAAGACGATCGAAATCTCAAATCGAAGAATTTGGTGTGATGATAGAGGAATACTTAAGCAAAAGAGAAAACTTGAGTGCTGTTTTTTTACTAATCGATTTTAAAGTTGGTCCAACAAAAGATGACATCATCATGTATCAATACTTAAGACATTTTAAGAAAGACATTTACGTTGTTGCGACAAAAATAGATAAAGCAAATCAAAGTGAACGGGCAAAAGGTGAAAAAATCATCCGAACCCTGTTTGATGACCCAACGCTTAAACTGATCTTAACCTCTAGTCAAAAGAAGTTTGGATTCAATAAAATCTATCAAATTTTTGAGGAGGATACGCATGAATAAAATCGTACTAGTTGCCGATTCGACTTGCGACTTAAGCAAAGAGATAATTGAACAAAGAAATATTAAAATTATACCTCTATACGTGACCTTCGATGAGAATACTTATCGCGATGGCGTTGATATAACAACAAAAGAGCTATATGAAAAAGTAGAACAAACGGGTAAATTACCAAAAACATCAGCCATCTCACCCGGTGATTTTATCTCATTTTTCGAACCGTTTATCGAAGAGGGAAATGAAGTCATCTATATCTCAATAGGTTCAAAATTATCGGGTACTTACAACTCTGCAAATCTTGCAAAAGATAGCTTTGATGACGGTAAAATCACCGTAATTGATTCGAAAAATTTGTCTTCTGGGATTGGGCTACTCGTTCTAAAAGCGTCAGACATGATTAATAAAGGGATGACACCAAAAGAAATTAAAGAAGCCGTTGAACTATTAGTTCCAAAAGTGCGTAGTCAATTTGCAATTCCGACGCTAGATTATTTATATAAAGGTGGCAGATGTTCAACGCTATCAATGCTTGTGGGTGGTGTGTTACTCGTTAAGCCGATTATCCAAGTCAAAGATGGCGCAATGGATGTGTACAAAAAAGCAATGGGAAAAATGACCCGCGCATTAGACATCATGCTTGACGATTACGAGGCTTTGAAAGATGAAATTGATGACACCTATGTGATGATCACACATTCAATTGCAGAAAAATCAAGTCAGTATATGATTGAAGAAGTAAACCGCCGTTATCAACCAAAGCAGTTGATTGAAACTCAGGCTGGTTGTGTCATTTCCTCACATTGTGGCAAAGGCACCATCGGTATTTTGTATCTGATGAAATAATAACGATTTACAACGAGATAAATTTATGTTATTATGTATAAAACGAAGACGTAGAGGAGTAAAAAAGAACCTCATTTAAGAGACAAACTGGTTGGTGAAAAGTTTGATGAGCCTTTTTGAAGGTAGCTACTGAGTTGAGAAGCTGAACAATCAGTAAGTTTTTCCGTTTGCTGCGTTAAAGCCGAATGAAGAGCTGATTTTTTATAATCAGAATTAAGGTGGTACCGCGATAATTCGTCCTTAGATTTTAATCTAAGGGCTTTTTTTACGTTTAAAGGAGAAAAGACATATGATAAACATCAACACAGAACGCCTTTTATTAAGACCACTAGCAATTAGTGACGCTAAAGACATGTTTGAATACGCAACAGACGATGAAATTGGTCCATACGCTGGCTGGACGCCTCACAAAACAATCGATGAAACAACCGGGGTAATCGACTTTATGATGCGAGAAAATGACGTCTATGCGATTGTATTAAAAAGTGAGAATAAAATGATTGGCACGCTTGGTCTTCACAAAAGAGACTATGACCCTGGTGTCAAAGAACTCGGTTATGTTTTAAATAAAGCTTATTGGGGCAATGGCTATGTGACGGAAGCCTCAAAAGCGTTGATTGTTCATGCGTTTGAGTTTTCATCGATTAACAAGATTGTTGTCAAACACTTTAAATACAACGAGAGAAGTCAACGAGTCATTGAGCGTTTAGGATTTACTTACACAAACGATGAACTAAAAATAATCAAGTTATATGGCATCGAATTAACACGGGAAACCAGGTGTTATGAACTATTAAAATCAGATTATGAGAGGAAGTTATTACTATGGCAACAACATTAAATCCAAAATATGACCATCAAGAAGTCGAAAAAGGTTTATATGAGTATTGGTTAGAAAAAGACTACTTTAAAGCGACTGGAAAAAAAGAAGTCCCATTTACGATTGTGATTCCACCACCAAACGTCACCGGTAAATTACACTTAGGTCACGCATGGGATGGTACGCTACAAGACATCATCATCAGAAGAAAACGTATGCAAGGGTTTGATGCTTTATTTTTACCTGGGATGGATCATGCGGGTATTGCGACTCAAGCAAAAGTCGATGAACGACTTAAACAAATGGGGAAGAACCGTTATGAAATCGGTCGTGAAGGCTTTTTAGAACAAGCTTGGGCATGGAAAGAAGAGTACGCAAGCTTCATTAAAGAGCAATGGAAAGTATTAGGGCTATCACTCGACTACTCAAGAGAGCGTTTCACCTTAGATCAAAAATTAAATGATGCGGTTAATCATGTGTTTATTACCCTATATAATAAAGGACTTATCTATCGTGGTAATCGAATCATTAACTGGGACGTTGAAGCAAAAACAGCCTTATCAAACATCGAGGTTGAATTTGTTGAGACAAACGGTAATTTGTTTTATTTTAGATACCCATTTACCGATAATTCAGGTCATTTAGTCATCGCAACAACAAGACCTGAAACCATGTTTGCTGACCAAGCATTAATGGTTCATCCTGAGGATGAACGTTACCAAGCATTTGTTGGTAAAAAAGTATTTATCCCTGGCACTAAAACAGAAATCCCTGTCATCACAGATGATTACGTTGATATGAGTTTTGGTACAGGTGTTGTTAAAGTAACACCAGCACATGACCCAAATGACTTTGAAGTTGGTAAAAGACATAACCTAGAAATGCCACTTTGTATGACAGAAGACGGGCATATGAATGAACTTGCAGGTAAATACCAAAATCAAGAGCGTTTCTTATGTCGTAAAAATCTAGTTGCTGATCTTACAGCGATGGGATTAGTCGAAAAAATAGAAACCCACATCCATAACGTCGGGCACTCCGAACGTACGGGTGTAGTAGTTGAACCGCGCTTATCTTTACAATGGTTTATCAGAATGAAGCCGCTAGCTGAACAAGCGATGGAAAAATCGACGACTGAGTTTGTGCCAAAGCGATTTGAAAAAGTCTATCAAAATTGGTTAGCAAACATGGAAGATTGGTGTATTTCACGACAATTATGGTGGGGACACCGTATACCGGTTTGGTTTAAAGAAGATGAGATTAAAGTTCAAGTCGAATGTCCAGGAGAGGGCTATGTTCAAGATGAAGACGTCTTAGATACTTGGTTTTCAAGTGCATTATGGCCATTTTCTACGCTTGGTTGGCCAGAAAAAACAGCTGACTTAGAAAGATATTACCCAACCAATGTCTTAGTAACTGGTTATGACATCATCTTGTTTTGGGTAACCCGTATGATCTTTCAAGGGGTTGAATTTACAGACCAATCACCATTTCATGACGTATTGATTCATGGCTTAGTTAGAGATAATCAAGGCAGAAAAATGTCAAAATCATTAGGTAATGGTGTGGATCCAATCGAAATGTCTGAAAAATATGGCACCGATGCACTACGTTATTTCTTATCAACTAATAGTGCTCCTGGTCAAGACCTGCGTTTTGAAACAGATAAAGTAGAATCTAGTTGGAATTTCATTAATAAGCTTTGGAACATTGCGCGCTTTATTATGATGAATGTTACAAATTCAAATAGAGAAATTGATGAAGAAAAATTATCACTCTACGATAAGTACATCTTAGAACGCCTTGATCAAGTGATAACAGACGCAGATTTAAATTATGAGAAATACGAATTTGGTGAAGTCGCACGCACACTGTACAACTTTACATGGGATGAATTTGCTTCTTGGTACGTTGAAATTGCTAAAGTACAGTTAAAAACGGAAAATAAGGAAAACACTGAAGCGGTATTGGCTTACGTTTTAAAAGCCATTCTAAAATTAATGCACCCGTTCATGCCTTTTGTTACGGAACGTATTTATCAGGCGTTTACTGAAGAAGAGTCTATTGTCATTTCTGCTTGGCCGACCATTAATCAAGCACATAACTATGACGTTGTTGATCAAACAAAACTGATTTTTGATTTAATCTCAAAAACCAGAAATCTACGTCAAGAGATGAACATTGCGCCATCTAAACCACTTCAAATCGAAATAAAAACGAATCTTAGTTATTTGGCTAATGAAAAAACGATGTTAGAATACTTCTTGAAAACAAGCGAGTTAACCATCGGTACTTCTCAACAAATCACTGAGGAAACAATCTTAATTACAGGCAGTAATTATGAACTTTATGTTCTAAAAAGTGACATCATTTCTAAAGAAGATGAAGAAAAGAAACTTAGACAAGAGTTAGAACACGTAAAGAGTGAGCTTGATCGCGTGGTTAAGATGTTATCTAATGAAAACTTCATCAAACGAGCCAATCCTGACAAAGTCAAGAGTGAACAGGAAAAAAGAGACAATTATCAACAACAGTACGATGCATTATTGAAGAGACTTAATAAATGAAATTCATAGATATTAAAGAAGCGATTCAATGGATAGAATCCCAAGTCAAGTTTAAACCTAAAACTGATTTGACACGTATGCACTTGGCTTGTTTAAGTTTAGGAAACCCACAAAATAGCTATAAAATCATACATATCGCAGGGACAAACGGTAAAGGCTCGGTTGCTAGTTATTTGACAACAGTCTTAATGAAGCAGTTTAAGGTAGGTAGATTTACTTCACCTTACATCGTAAAATTCAACGAACGTATATCCGTTAATCTAGAAATGATTGATGATGTTCACTTGCTACAATACATCAATTTTATCTATGATTTTAATGAACAGTTTTTTAATGAGCATCAAGAACGATTATCATTCTTTGAACTGATCACACTCATTGGTTTCTTATACTTTAAAGATCAAAAGGTTGATTATGTTGTTTTAGAAGTTGGTATTGGTGGTTTACTTGATTCGACAAACGTCGTATCGAGTCAGTTGGCATTAATCACGAACATCGGTTATGATCACATGAACACCTTAGGCAATACGTTAGAAGAAATCGCTTTAAACAAACTAGGGATTGTCAAACATGGGGTCACACTAATTACGACGGTTCAAGACGAATTGCAGGATCTTTTTAGAACTTATACGAAAAAGGTCGGTAGTCAAGTCCACTTTATCACCGATGAACACATTAATCTTATATGTCCTGATCCCGTAGAGTTTAAATACGAGTATCATCGATATCACTTGAGTTTAAAGGGATTACATCAAATCAAAAATGCTGTACTGGCAATTAAAGCAATTAACTATTTAGAGCCTAAGATGCCACTACAATTAATTAAGGATGGCATTAAAGAAACCACATGGCCAGGTCGGTTTGAAGTGATGCATCAAAACCCACTTGTGATACTTGATGGGGCACACAACACACACGGCATTCATGCGTTGATTGAAACAATCAGCACGATTTATAAAAACAAACGGATTCACTTCATTTTCTGTGCGATGGCGGATAAAGAAACCAAAGAGATGTTGGGGATGTTATCTGATATTGCGACTTCAATTACCTTGACCCACTTTGACTACAAACGAGTCAGTCCACTTGAAGATTTGATTAAACAAACAAATCTCAAACAAAAGTACGCGTACAACGACCCTTTTGAAGCCATTAAAGAAACTTTGATCGACAAAAATGAAGAAGACATCATTGTAATTACAGGATCACTCTACTTTGTTAGTTTGGTTAGACCTTATTTCTTATCGTTTACTTAAAGAGACCAATTTTGGTCTCTTTTCTTTATTTTTAGCGCTGTCTTTGTAGTATATAGATAGAACTACGGAAAGGAAGGACTTGAAATATAGTCACTGTATAAAAATGAACTATTTAATCAAAGAAATGCCAAAAGAAGAACGACCAAGAGAACGGCTACAAACTTATGGGGTGGATGCATTAGCAAATTATGAGCTATTGGCCCTAATACTACAGTCAGGTAGTAAGGAAGAATCGGTAATCGAACTATCAAAAAGGGTCTTATACCGATTAGATGATTTGAAAGAGCTTTTTAAGATTAGCTATGAAGAATTAATACAAATCAGGGGTATCGGGCCAGCAAAAGCTTCCATTTTAACGGCCTGTGTCGAATTATCAAAGCGAATTTATCAAGCTGAAAAAGAGTCAAATCCAGTGATTACCTCACCGCGTGAGGCTTATTTGTATCTTAAAGACGAACTAGAGTCGCTTGAACAAGAGCATTTTGTTTGTCTGTATTTGGATACAAAAAACCGAATTATCGCCAAAAAAGTCCTATTCATAGGGACACTTAATCAGTCGCTTGTGCACCCTAGAGAAGTCTTTAAACACGCGGTAAAATACGCAGCTGCCTCCATTATTTTGTCTCATAACCATCCCAGTGGTGATTCAACCCCTTCGAAGGCTGATTTACAAGTACAGCAGTTATTAGAGAATGGTTCAAAATTAATGGCCATCCAAATTACCGATCATGTCATTATCGGAAAAGATGAGTATTACAGTCTAAGAGAGCAACGAAAACACATCGAATTCAAGTAGGTTAATCTATTTATTATTGCCAACTTGTAGTATAATATTTAAAAAGGAGTGATTCGATGACCAAAGATAAGAAGCGTAACCGAATCTGGTATCTCATTGCATTTGGTGTCATTTTGTTATTTTTATTAATTTTAGTCAGTTCGGTGATTAATGTTGGCGAACGCCTAAGAACAATTAGTGTTTACCTAGAATATGGGTTTTATGTGCTTTCTGTCATACTGGTATATTTCTTAATAATTAATCCGGTTCGAATAATCTTAGTATCCCCGGCGTTTTCAATTGAGACGGTGATGGATAAACCATCTAGACGTCGTTATCAAACTTACAAAAAAGTTGCGAGCAATTTAATGAGTCGTGATGACATCAGTCAAAAAGAAAAAGAAAAATTAAAAAATGCAATGTCAGCGCCTGAAGAACTCCAAAAGACATTAAATGAAATCTACAACTCGACAATGAAAAAGTTGATGAATCGAGTCATTTTAAAAAATGCAAAGACAGTCTTGATTTCAACAGCGATTTCTCAAAACGGCCGTCTTGATTTATTCACTGTTTTGGTCGTAAACATTAAGATGATTAAGGAACTCGTCGTCCTTTGTGGGTTTAGACCAAGTTATAAAAACTTAGCAAAATTGACAATTAATGTCTTTACAACCGCGTTGATTGCAGAAGGATTAGAAAATGTTAATATCAATGACCTGATTCCCAATTCAACAGCGAACATGCTTGGTGAAATTCCCTTAATTAAACCGGTCATGTCAAGTGTTGCACAGGGCATAACTAATGGGTTACTCACCATCCGTATTGGCATCGTCACTCGCAAGTTTTTATTCGCAGATAGTAAGGAATTGACACGAAATGACATTCGTAAAGGCGCCTTCATCGAATCGATGAAATTCTTGCCAATCTTAATTAAAGATTCACTCGTTAGCTTACCTCAAAAGTTCTTCGATATGTTTAAAAAGAACAAACCAGAAGAAAACGTTGACTTATAAAAATAAATGA
>Ga0265295_1005052_pt1 | contig 17230 bp, 18 predicted proteins | sample Munlansysbiofilm_FD_192503 | JGI IMG/M metagenome (GOLD analysis project Ga0265295, IMG submission 192503) | Leachate microbial communities from a municipal landfill in Southern Ontario, Canada - Methane capture system biofilm | ecosystem: Engineered > Solid waste > Landfill > Unclassified ...
TTAAAGAGCGATGCCGCCTGCTATTGGTCCATCTGGAGCGGCTTCCAGAAACGTTGCGACTTAACATCAACCGACAGGTTGCTTGTGGTGCCTGATCAGCTGAAGCCTTTTTGCGATGCCATCAAATTTTGGCTTCAAGGGATTTTTTCGCCTGGTAACGCTCGCTGATTTTCATGGGGGTTCGTCCTTTCAATCCTAGATAAAGGTAGGGGGGAGGCCTGCGGCTTCACCTTTGGCGCTGTAATAGGCCAGGGGCGTAATCCCCATCATCCAACAGGCGGCGAGCTCTTCCACGGTCAAGGGGGCGGTGGCTTCGGCGATCTTCCGGGCTTCGGCTTCCCGCTTGGCCGCTTCGGCCGGTGAAAGCTTCATGAGTTTCGCAACGGCTTCTTTCGCTTCGGCCAACTTCAGCGGGTCCACCTCTTCGCCAAAGATGATTTCTTTTTCGGTTTCGGCTTGGTTCCGCGCCGATCTGTAACCGCCGCCCATCAACCGCGCGATTTTTTCCGGGTCGGACTCCCCCCGGTCGCGATTCATCGCCGCCGCCTGTTCCGAGTTTCGCGCCGCTTCAAATTCGTCCCGGCTGACTCCCATCAGCCGACAGATTTTTTCCTGCTCTTCGGTCATAAAATCCCCTTTCCGCGTTGATTTCAGTTTTTCCGGTCCCTGCCCAATTCCGAAACCGTGTTAAAACCCTTTTTAAACTTCGCTGTATTCGACGATTTTTCTTTATGGCTACCGTTGTATAGGTTTTGACTTTTCGACGGCTCACAGGGCGGATTCTGCAATCCGGCGTTCGCCGCCGTCGAGTCTCTTCCTCCCGGGCCTGTTCACCAGAATCGGGGCGGCCATTCGGAAGACCAACCCAAGAAGCGATAACTTCGGTTGTCCTTCTCCGATTCCCGCCAACCGCAAAGCAGACAGCGAACCGTCAAAATCCATCCGTCTTCCCCGGCGGCTTCCCTGAATTCATGAAGGTTCGGCCGCTTCGCTCTGCAATGGGGGCAGTGGTCGTGCCTCATTCGTGCCCCGACTGGCGGCTCATGGCTTTCAGGGCGCAGATAACCCGGCCGGCATCGCCCGCCCGCAAAAAGCGCACGTCGGTAACTTTCGCCTGGCGTGTTACAAATTTCCGTAACGCCCCTTCCCGCTTGTCCGGCGGGGCGGTGCTGACTTCGGCCCAAAGGGCGGCGATCATGTCGAGCTGCTTGGGCGTGGCGAACCCTTCCCGGTAGCCGGTGCCGATCTTCTTGGAGGGGATTTTCCGCCAGGCCCCGATGGCCAGGGCGTCACGTTCAAACCGTTCAATCAGTTCTTCGGCCCCGGAGAAGGTCAGAGAGCGGGAGGTCGAAACCCCGAAACCGGCCAAAATTTCACGGTAAACGGCATCATCCAGGCCAAGGGCATTTTTCAGGGCATGGATTTTTTTGTTCTGGGCTGGGGTGATCCCGCTTATTTTCCTGTCCGGCGTCATCCGGCGTCCCTCCCTTCGTTTTCGATCCCTACCGGCATCCGTTCAAGGCGATCCGCAAGGCATTCAACCGCGCCCGACTGGCGGCCCGGCGGCGCTCCCGGCGAACATGTGCGGGCATTGACAAGGCCTGGAAAATCGCGGTCATCGTTTTCATGGGTGTACCTCCTAGCTCCGCTTGACTCGAAAATAGCGGTCAATGTCATCAAGGCTGTCGATTGCGTTCTTTACTTTCTCCAAGGCCACGTCGGCGACGGCTCCAATATCGTCAACAACTTCCCCGGCCTGTGCCAGCGGGCAACCTATCGCGGCATCCGAGGCCAGGCGGAGCAAACTTACAACCTTGACCAGTTCCGCCTGGGTCGATCTCAGGGCTTTTTCAGCGGCATCGGCATTCATGATTCACCTCGTCGGGAGAAGATTGGACGTTCAGCAAACACCTTTCCACGGGCTCCAGGAGGGAGGCGGCGGCCTTCACCTGGTTGAGAAGAGCGGGAAGAATCAGGGTCCAATCCATCGTCTTCCGTTCACTCTTCGCCCCCTCGTTGCTCGCCGCCAGTTCCAGAGCCCGAAGCAGTTCCTCAACGGTCCACAAACCCTTTTGCGATTCGACCAAGAGCGCCACGGCTTCCCGGGGCGTCACGGCGGAATGATCTTGACGGCAGACTTCGTGCTGTGCCATGGCTACCCCTCCCCGGCCAGGTCATGCCAGGCCGCGTTCAAGTGATCGACAGTGAGGGATTCCCCTTTTCCGGCCGCGAAAACCGACGCCAGGCGCAAGGTTTTCACCACCCCCCGCAACGCCCCCGGTTTGCTGGCGATCCCCGCCAGAAAGCGGCGTTCGGCGGTGCCCATGACGCCGAAGGCATCGGCCATGGCGTCAACGTCCCCCGGGGCGGCCTTGGTCAACCGGAGCCGTTTCCCCAAGCGGCTGAAGAGCTGGGCAAAGGTCGCCTCCCGGCTCCCCCCGGTCAGACGGGCAAAAACCGCCTCGTTACCGCACAACACCAGCCCGACGCCGGTAGCGTCATGAATGGCGCGGATAGCTTCCAGGCTTCGCATATTCAAGTGTTGGGCTTCGTCGACGATCAACAGGCCGCCGGTATTGTTCAGACGGTTGACCAGCTCCCGCTGGAGGCGGGCGGCGCGGCCGGGTATTCCCCGAAGGCCGATGGCTTCGGCGATTTCTTCCAGGGCCGAAGACACGCCGCCATGCGCCGGGCTCATGGTCGAAACCCAGACATTAGGACTGGCGGCGGCGTAAGACTGAAGAGCCTTGGTCTTGCCGAGTCCGGCCCCGCCGTAAATGCAACCCAAGTCCCCGGCCGCTTGCGCGAACATGAGAACCGCGTGAATCCGGCGGCCGGTCGGGGTGTCGACCCAGGCCGGAGCGGCGGGCATGGCGGCGGAAGTCCGGGCGTTCCGGTCCCGGGCTCCAAGCCATTTCAAAAGCTTCTCTTCAACGGCGCTGTTATCCCCCTTGTAGGCCCCTTTCAGCCAACTTGAGAGCGCCGCCGCAGAAAGCCCGGAAACCCGGGCAATCTGAGCCTGGGAGCAATCACCGCCCGCAAGCAGGGCGTGAATCTTGCCCCGCAAGTCTGCGGCCCGGTCTTCCCCTGTGTCCGTTTCTGTCAAGGTTGTTGCCAATGCCGGTTCCATCTGCTAAGCTCCTTTCAGGGTTCTTCGTGGTTCCCTGTGCTGGGGTAGGGTCGGGAGAAATTCCCGGCCCTGTCTTATTTGCGGCGGTCAAACCGTATTTTTCAGGCTGTGCAGATACATCGCTTCCGCTATTTCCTCGAAATTGTGGGCGCTTGCCGGGTCGGTTTCGGCGCTCTTCTCCTTTTTGCCAAACATCCCCTCGACAATTTTTGGCGACGGCGGCGCGGCCGGTGGGGTTTCCTTCGGTAGAAGTTCCGAAGCCTCTATAGCCGTCATCCGTATTTCGGCCTTTTCGATTCCGCGTAAGTGCTTTTTCCGCCGTTTATCCTGCTTGGCGCGTTCGCGGGCCGCGTTCCGGTCGTTGAATCCGGCCGGGACGATACATTCCGCCTCGCCGATCCGCCGCCCGTCCAACTGGTAAACAATCGCGCCCTTGTGCATGTTGGCCGGGTCGAATCGCGCCACCAGCTTTTTCCCCTTGTAGCGGGACAGTTCTTCACACCAGTAGCGGTTCCCCATGATCTTGATTGATCCGTCTTTGGCGTTGGCCGTGACAGGTTCGGGAGCCAGCAGCCACAAAGCCCGCTGTTCCCGGGTCGCCTTCCTGATTGGCCCCTTGGCGTAAGACTCGGCGAAAACCTCGTCAAAGCTCTTCTTGCCGTTGCAGACCTTGGAACGGCGTTTAGGGCGGGCGTTGTACGCGGCGATTTCCGCCGACATAAGCGCCTCGAATTCTTCCACGGGGATAGAATTGGCCTGGGTTCCACGCCCGGCGAAAGCCGGGTGCTTGTCGATATGCTCGCCAAGGCCGCCAACACCAAAACATCGTTCAACAGGTTTCGCTTGCCCATGGCCTGGCGTGGCCCAATGAACGGCCGCCCCTAGTTGGGGAATCAGCCCCAGGGGCTCATCAGGCATCACCTTGAAGCGGTAGCGGTTTTTTACTCCGCCCGTAACGTCTTTGTTTGCGGCGGCGCGGGTTGAATCAAATAAGAAATAGCTAGGAATTCCATAATTTTCTATCAGGTCGCCAATCGAAAGCCGGATTTGGTCCTTGTTCTCCGAAACGTCGAGACGCCAGGCCAGAATCTTCCCTGAATAAATGTCTTGCCACACCCAGGCGGTAGGGCGGCACACCTCGCCGGACTCGAACCGGACATATTTAAAGAAGGTGTAGCCGTCGCCGTTGACCGCTTCGAGAGCCCGAAAAACGGTCTTGTCTCGCTCTTGGGCCGGGTAGCATTTCTTATAGGCGTCTTCGCCTTGGCGCTTCAGTACGATAAGAGCGTGGGGGATTTCGTTTTCGAGCTTGCGCTTGATCGTTTTCGAGCTGGGAAGTTCCCATCCGTGAGCCTTGGCGGCGCGTTTCGCCCGTTCATAGACGGCTTGCAAGGTGGGCCGCTCGATCCGCAACCAATCGGCCTTGATATAGTCCCAGGCTTCCGGGCTGATTCCCGTCTTCGGGCGGTTCCCGCCCCTGGCGTCAACGAGGGTCGCCACCCAATCGCCAGGGTCAACGCCCCGGGTCTTTTCAAACCAGCCCCGCACACCCTGCCAATGTTTCCCGATCTTCCCCCCAACTTCCTTGCAGGCCTCAATCTTGCCGGTCCCCCGCGCCATGAGAGTTTCCACGGCGCGAACCGCTTCCGCCTTCCGGGCCGCGCCTTCCCTGTTCTTCGTGCTCTTCTGTGCGGCATAGTTCCACAGGGCTTCCCGGTCTTCGTCGGTCGGTCGGGATTCCGCCGGGGGAGCGGCGGGCGCTTCGGGCGCGGCGGCCTCGGGGGTGGAAAAGGTCGAGCCCGGGCGGACGCAAAGCAGCAAATGGGCGCGGATGCTGGTCTTCTCCCGGTCGGTCAAGGGGAGTTCGTCCACGTTGTACCTGAACCCCCCGCCCTGGACGGTTTCGCCGGTAGGCGGCCAATTTGATTTCTTGGCCCATCGCTGAACGGTTCTTGGCTTTTCGCCAAGTGCGGCCGCGATTTCGGGAATTGTGGCAAGAAAGACCGTCATTTCCGGTCCCCCAGGGCCAACAAGCAGGCCTTGCAAGTGACTTTCTCGCGGTCGGTTGTGCCGTGATATGCGGGGCGCGGCTTCGTGGTGCCGATCGTACCGACGCGACAGGCGGGGAGAACATGAGTTTCGGGGTGAAGGGCGACGTTGTAATGGGTCTTCATTGCCCCAGCTCCTTCAGAAAGAGTTCACGCCGCTTGCGTTCGGCGGCCAACTTCTGTTCTTCTTCCCGAATCCTCTGAACTTCGGCGCGTAAGGCATCGACGCCCGGGAGGGTGTAAATCCCGACGGTCTCGGCCAAAATCCGTATCGGGTCGGTATTGTCCACGGCGGCGCAGAATGCCGGGAGGAGTTCGGCGGGCATCCGGTGGGGGTGGCTTTCCGCCGTCCAACTGTTCAGCATGTTGACCGTGACGGTCTGCCCGGCAAGGTGGGTCATTTCATCGGCTATCGCGTCCCGGCTCTTGGCGGCCTTCTTCATGGCCTGGCGTATCGTCGCCATGAAGCGGGAAGAGATAGACAACCGGCCCGGCTGGGCGGCGATCCGTTCGGCCTGCTCTTGCTTGAGAAGGTCAAAAAGGCCAAGCTGCCCGGCATCGTTGACAATTCTTTTTCGGCCCTTTGTCATTGTTTAGCCAAACTTGTTGGGTTAGAATCCTGAACAACGGAAAACCGCTCTGGCCAAATATCGCGAGGACGAAGCCCAAGCTTCTCGGCAATGGCGGCACAACAACGGACGGAAAGAGCGGGCTTTTTCGCGGCCATGGAAACAGCATTCCGGGAGATCCCCAGCTCTTTGGCGATAGCCGCATAAGAGGAACCACGCGCCCGAAGATTGGCCATGATCCAGACGTTTCTTAATTCGGGATTTCTGGGGGGGCGAGTAGTGAACATTCGACCGGCCCTTTCTGTGGGACGAAGGTGGGAAATCTGTTTGTCTTGTTAAATTAAATACAGGGTCATGTGTTTATCGTCAACATAAAAAACCAGTGACGTAGTTTTTGAATTTTTTAATAACTAACATGTTTGGCTGTTTTAAGAAAAAATCTTCAAAAATACTGGATATATACAGAACTGCGTCAATTCAATATTACAAAAATCGAATATGTCGCAGTTCCGGCAAGAGAACTGCGACACCAGAACGGGTGTTTTGATGAGGATTGGGGAAAGGATCAGAATTTTACGCGGGGACCTTCTTCAAGGTGAATTCGCCGAGAAGCTTGGTTTTCACAAGAACACGATAGGGAGATGGGAGCGAGGTGACAGCGTTCCTGATGCCGATAACCTTGCAAAAATATTAGATGTTTATCCTTGGGTTAACCCTGCCTGGCTTGTGTGCGGGGCTGGGGAAATGGAAAGGCGGGATTTTCAAGCTCAATCTTTTGAACAAAAAGAATTAAATAAGTCATTTTTAGTCAATACACAGACAATCGACCACTATTTAGAATCAGATCATTATAAAGATATACCTTCAAAAAATAGAGGTCTGATATACGCAAAGTTTCACGATCATGTAAAGTCCGGTAATAGCTGGAACCATTTCGTTATAGCTTCAATAATCAGTGAATTTTATAAGCCTTCATTCGCTTTGCATGATTATGACATCACCAGCAAGATAAGAACTCTTGTCGACACAAAACACAAAGACATTAAATCGGATGCTGAAAAAAACGTTAAATACTGGGAAATTTTCGACGAAATAGACCAGCGGTTTTGTTTTTTCAGAGCCATAGCCCCGAATGAAGTGAAAAAAGAAATAATTTATTGGATAGACAGCCAAATAACAGAGGCGAAAGAGGCCCGGTGAAGGGCTACCGCTCATGCTCTGTTTTTGGCGTTTGAAGGCTTTTTGAAGGGTCTTGAAGGGTGCCGTGCGATTTAGTGTTTCTATTGTCCGAAAATTGCCAAAGCGCCGTTTTTTAGTGTTTTGAATGTCCGCCGCCGCCCGCCAGTCCCGAAGCGCCGCACGAAGATAACCGCCCGAAAATAAAAGCAGAATCCCGGCCATTCCCGAGCACGCCCGAGTATTCCCGTCTATTCACTAATTTAGTCTTTCTATTGTCCCCTCACAGCCATGAGTTGCATCGACCTTGACGCACTGGACCTTTTTGTCCGCGAACAGGTGGCGCCGGGAGTCCGTCAGCGTGATATTGATGGTGCCTGCCCTGCAGCGTTGCTGTCCCAGGCAGGGGTGCTAGGCTATCTGGGAGTCTGCGTGCCGCAGCAGTGGGGCGGGCAGGGCGGATGCTGTGATGATCTGTTGCACGTGATTGAGCGGTTGGCCCGCTGTGATGCTGGCTTGGCTCTGACATTGGCGGCCCACAGTCTGGTGTGTGACCATTTGCGGCTGTTTGGTACAGCCGAACAGCAGCAACGATATCTGCCGTCACTGGCGCGGGGCGAACAGCTTGGCGCCTGGGCCCTGGCCGAAGCTGGCAGTGGCAGTGATGCCGCCGCGTTAAGCTGCCGCGCTGAACGCACAGCGTCCGGTTGGCGATTGCAGGGGCGCAAGATGTTTGTTACCCAGGGCAACTGGGCGGCGCTGTTCATTGTGCTGGCGCGCACGGCAGCTGCGCCGCAACGGGCCATCAGTGCTTTTCTGGTCGAGGCTGATCGCTCTGGTGTGCGACCAGGCCGGCCGCTGGAAAAGATGGGCTGTCGCAGTTCCAATACCTGCCCATTACAGCTACAACAGGTCGAGGTGCCCGCCGAAGCCCTGCTGGGCACAGAAGGTCAGGCGCTCAAGGATGCCTTGGCGCTACTCGACCGCGGTCGTATCACCATCGCCGCCCTGGCTTGCGGCATTGGCCGCTGTTGTCTGGATGAAGCCCTTCGTCATGCCCGCCGCCGCCGGCAATTCGGTCAAGCCATTGGCCAGTTTCAGGCCATTCAATGGGCACTGGCCGATATGGCCACCGAACTTGATGCCGCCTGGTTGTTGACCCGCCAGGCTGCCCGTCTGTGCGATGCCGGTCCGCCCTGTGGCAGCGCCGCCGCCAAGGCCAAGCTGTTTGCTGCCCGCACGGCAGTGCGCAATGCCGACCGGGCGGTGCAGATCTTCGGTGGTTATGGTTATCTGCGAGGCAGTTCTGTCGAACGCTGCTATCGGGACGCCAAGCTGTGTGAAATCGGCGAGGGCACCTCGGAAATCCAGCGCCTGGTCATTGCCCGCGATCTGCTGCGCGGCTCATAGACAAAACCGACCCACTCTGCGAAGCCCGCAGGAAGGAGTGGAGCGATAAAGTCCCTGAAATGCCGCTGGCCGCACCAAAAAGAACCGGCGCGCAGCCTTGGTCGCGCGCCGGAATCTAAGGTCGATGGTGGTTATCCGTCAGGCGCACTCGCTGTAGCCACAAGCATGACAGACGCAGCAGCCACCTTCATGCTCGATGGGCCCGCCACATTCAGGGCAGGCGCCACCGTTGTGGCTTTCGTGCTGCTCATCGTTCTGCATGTGCAGCTGGATGGCCTTAGCCAGGGCATCGGCACAGGAAGTAATGCGGTTGGCACCGAAGCCGGCCGGCTTGTGGCAACTGATGCCGATCAGCTGCTTGACGGCCTGACGCGCCTGCACGCCGCTGCGCCAGGCCAGCGACACCAGCCGACCGAGAGCCTCGCACTGGGAAGCGGCGCAGCCACCGGCCTTGCCCATGGTAGTGAACACCTCAAACAGCCCATGCTGGTCCTCGTTGATGGTGACATAGAGCGGGCCGCAGCCGGTTTCCATCTGATAGGTGGCTCCCTGCAGGGTACGGGGCCGGTCGCGCTTACGGGTGGCCTTCTTGTTTTCCATCGGCACCGAATCTTCCGGTCGGCTGCCTTCCTTTTTCACCGATAGCACCTGGTTGCTGCGGGAACCGTCACGATAAATGGTGACGCCCTTGCAGCCGCTTTCATAGGCAAGCTGGTAAACCGTGGCCACGTCCTCACGACTGGCGCTGTGACAGAAATTGACCGTTTTGGAAACGGCATTGTCGGTATGACGCTGAAACGCCGCCTGCATGCGGATATGATCCTCCGGCCGGATATCGTGGGCGGTAACAAACAGACGGCGGATATCCTCGGGAATCTGTTCAAAATCCCTGATCGAACCCTTCTCGGCAATCAGCTTCATCAGTTCGGGCGAATAAAAGCCCCGTTCGCGCGCCACCTGCTCGAATAGTGGATTGACCTCGACCAGAATGTCGTTATCCATCACCTGGCGAACATAAGAGACGGCGAACAACGGCTCGATGCCGCTGGAGCTATTGGCAATGATCGAGATGGTACCGGTCGGCGCGATGGTCGTGCAGGTGGCATTGCGAATCTCCGCTTCATTGCGCTGATCGAAACGGCTGCCCTTGAAATTAGGGAAAGCGCCCCGTTCGCGCGCCAGCTGGCGCGAGGTTTCCTGGGCAATTTCGTTAATGAATCCCATTAATTTCTCGGCCAGAGCAACGGCTTCGCTGTGGTTGTAGGGAATGCCGAGCTGAATCAGCAGATCGGCCCAACCCATGATGCCCAGCCCGATCTTGCGGTTGGCGCGAGTCATCTCAGCGATCTGGGGAATAGGGTAGTTGTTGACCTCGATTACATTGTCGAGGAAGCGCACCGCCAGCTTGATGGTGTGTTCCAACCGTTGCCAATCGATCTGGCCATCACGCACCATCAGCCGCAGGTTAATGGAGCCCAGGTTGCAGGATTCGTACGGCAGCAGGGGCTGTTCACCGCAGGGGTTGGTGCTTTCGATTTCGCCAATGTGTGGAGTCGGGTTGTCACGGTTGAGGCGATCGAGAAAGATGATCCCCGGTTCGCCGTTGGTCCAGGCCAGATCGACAATGTGATCGAACACCTTGGCCGCTGACAGGCGATTGACCACCGTGCCGGTGCGCGGATTGATGATATCGTATTCACTGTTGCTCTTGACCGCTTCCATAAAATCTTCGGTAATGCCGACGGAGATGTTGAAGTTGGTCAGCACCGTCTGATCCCGCTTGCACATGATGAAATCCATCACATCGGGATGATCGACACGCAGTATCCCCATGTTTGCCCCGCGCCGGGTGCCGCCCTGTTTAATGGTTTCGGTGGCGGCATCGAACACCTTCATGAAGGAAAGCGGTCCCGACGAAACCCCTTTGGTCGAAAGCACCACGTCATGCGCCGGCCGGATACGCGAAAAGGAAAAACCGGTGCCGCCACCGCTCTTATGGATCAGGGCGGTATTTTTGATGGCCTCAAAGATGCTTTCCATCGAATCGTCCACCGGCAGCACGAAGCAGGCCGACAGCTGTCCCAGTTCGCGCCCGGCGTTCATCAGCGTCGGTGAATTGGGCAGAAATTCCAGCTGTGTCATCAGGCGATAGAAGTCGGCACTGAGAGCATCACAGTCAGCCTGAGGATCGAACTTCCGTTCAGCTGCGGCGATGGCATCGGCCACGCGGCGAAACATGTGGGTCGGTGTTTCCAGGGCGCGGCCCTGTTCGTCGCGTTTGAGGTAGCGCCGTTCCAGAACCGTCAGGGCGTTGCGGGTCAGGTTGAGCGGTGTATCCAGGGAGTCGTTGGCCATGGTGCGGTATTCCTTCATGCGGTGGGGGATAAAAACGGGTTTATGAACGGTGCCGCCTAAGGGGTCTGGCGGTTAAACGATTGGCGGCCTTGCTACCAGATTCAGTGGTTGGCCGGAGTTAAACCACAAGATGTCGTGGAGGTCAACGGTTGTTCGGTGAAATTTTGGTGAGGGCGACGACGACTGACTGGACAGGCGCTGGTGCTGTCACGCTTTTGCGTTGCCAACGACGGCGGGCCGATGGTAGTTTCGCCCATCATGTGTCGCGCCATCTTCCGGAAAAATTTTCCTGTCTGCCTCTGTGTCTCCTTTCGTGCCTCCGACGGGAACAACCCGCTGCCATTTGAGGCGCAGCCGTGATGGCCAGTTCCTCTCTGCTCTATCTCGATAATGCCGCCACCAGCTTTCCCAAACCCGAAGCTGTCTATCAGGCCCAGGATCATGCGGCCCGCCAATGTGGTGCCAGTGCCGGTCGGGGCAGTGCCTTGCCGGCCCGCCAGGCGGGGCAGGCCCTGCTGGCTGTACGCGAAACACTGGCCCGCTTCTTCCGGATTCCTGTATCTGACCGCTTGGTGTTCACCGCCAATGCCACCCAGGCCATCAATACGGCGTTGTTCGGTCTGTTAAAGCCTGGCGACACGGTGGTTAGCAGCAGCATGGAACACAACGCCGTTGCCCGCCCGCTCTATCAGCTGCAACAGCGGGGCGTTCAGTGGATTCAGGTGCCCGCCGACCGCCAGGGGCGGGTGGCAGGCGCCGCTGTCCGGCGGGCCTGCCTGGCGCACCGTCCCCGTTTGCTGGTCATGAATCATTGCTCCAATGTTACCGGCACTCTGCAGCCCATTGATGAATTGGGACCCTGGTGCCGGGAGCAGGGCATTGTGTTCTTGGTCGATGCCGCACAAAGCGCCGGGGTCTTCCCGATCGATGTACAACAGATGGGCATCGATCTGCTGGCCGCGCCCGGCCACAAGGGTTTGCTGGGACCGCAGGGAACCGGTTTTCTCTATGTTGCCGAAGGGATTGAACTACAGCCGCTGCTGTATGGTGGCACCGGTACGGCATCCAGCCAGCTGGAACAGCCGCACTGCCTGCCTGAAGCGCTGGAAAGCGGCACCCTGAATCTGCCGGCGTTGGCCGGTCTGCAAGCCGGCGTCGACTTCATCTGTCATACCGGTCTGGATCAGATTATCCGCCACGAACAGGAGCTGCTGCAGCAGCTGTGGCAGGGGCTGCAGCTGCTGCCCGCCGTACAGCTGTTTGGGCCAGGTCCGGGCCAGCAAACAGCGGTCGTGTCCCTGACCCTGCAGGGATTCGATCCAGCCGAGGTGGGCTTTGTCCTCGACCACCAGTACGGTATCGCCGTGCGCGTGGGCCTGCACTGTGCGCCCCTGGCTCACCGCACCATTGGCACCTATCCGGCCGGCACCGTCCGGGTCAGTCCAGGTTTTTTTACCACCAGTGCCGATATCGATCGTTTTCTCGCGGCCATGCGCCAGTTGGCCTCTCGGCTGTGATGGGATATTTCAATTTATTTGTGAAAAGGGTGAGAGCATGAAAAAAAAGTACGTTCTCGATACCAATGTTCTGCTGCATGATCCCCAGGCCCTGGCCAAATTCCAAGATAACGATCTGGTTATCCCAATCACCGTGATCGAAGAAATCGATACCTTTAAAAAAGATCTCAACGAAATTGGCCGCAATGCCCGGCATGTATCGCGCCAGCTTGACCAACTGCGCACCAGCGGCAGTCTGGTGGATGGCGTGCCGCTGGAGAACGGTGGCATGCTGCATGTGCTGCTGTATTCCAGCCAGCAAGCGGCCGGCTTTTCTTCCGATTTGCGTCTGGATCGGGCCGATAACCGCATTCTGGCCTCGGCAGTGGCTCTCAAACTGTCCTGCGACTGCCCGGTCATTTTTGTCACCAAGGATACCAATCTGCGTATCAAAGCCGACGCTCTCGGTCTTAAGGCGCAGGATTATCAGTCTGACAAGGTCGCCATCGACGATCTCTATTCCGGTCACTGTGAAAAACTGCTGCCGGCAACGGAAATCGATCGTTTCTACGGCCAGGGCCATCTCGACTATGCGGGCGATGATCTGTTTCCCAACCAGTGCGCCACGCTGGTGGATGAAACCAATACGTCACACACGGCGCTGGTGCGTTACCATGCCGATGAAAAGCGCCTCTTGCCACTGGCGAAACAGGTCAAGGACAGCGTCTGGGGCATTCATGCCCGCAATCGTGAGCAGCAGTTCGCCTTCGATCTGCTGCTTGACAGCCGCATTCAACTGGTGACCCTGGTCGGCAAGGCCGGAACCGGCAAAACCCTGCTGGCCATCGCCGCCGGTCTGCAAAAGGCGGCCGACGAGGGCCAGTACAACCGCCTGTTGGTCTCACGGCCGGTGTTTCCGATGGGCCGCGATCTGGGCTTTTTGCCCGGTGACGTCGAGGAAAAGCTGGCACCCTGGATGCAGCCGATTTTCGACAATGTCGAGCTGCTGCTCGGCGCCGTGGAAGAACGCGGCAAACGCAAACGCGGCTATAAGGAACTGGTGGACATGGGCCTGATGGAGATCGAGCCGCTGACCTACATCCGCGGCCGGTCCATTCCCAACCAGTACATGGTGGTGGATGAAGCGCAGAACCTCACGCCCCACGAGATCAAAACCATCATCACCCGCGCCGGTGAAGGCACCAAGATTGTGCTGACTGGCGACCCGTACCAGATCGACAACCCTTATGTGGATGCGTCAAGCAATGGTCTGACCTATGTGGTGGAGAAATTCAAGCAGCAGTCCATTGCCGGTCACATCACCCTGACGCGCGGCGAACGCTCCGGCTTGGCGGAGCTGGCGGCCAATCTGCTCTGATATTCATTGTTTTTAAGAGCGAAACAGGTGCTGCATGCGGATTCTCGCCATCGAATCTTCCTGTGATGAAACCTCGGCGGCCGTCGTTTGCGATGGTCGCCGTATTCTCAGCAACATAGTGTCCTCTCAGGTGGATATCCATGCCCTCTATGGCGGCGTGGTGCCCGAACTGGCGGCCCGTCAACATCTGGAAGCTGGCCCGCTGGTGGTGGAACAGGCCCTGCAGCAGGCGGGAGTTTGCCTGTCAGATATCGAAGCGGTGGCGGTAACCCAGGGGCCGGGACTGGTAGGCGCGCTGCTGGTGGGATTGTCGCTGGCCAAGGGTATTGCCTGGGGCGCCGGACTGCCGCTGGTGGGCGTCCATCATATCGAAGGTCACATCCTGGCGCCATTGCTGGAGCGGGATCTGGCCTTTCCCTTCCTGGCCTTGGCGGTTTCCGGCGGGCACACCCATCTTTATCGCGTCGAGGGTTTTGGCCAATACCATCTTTTGGGCCAGACCCTCGACGATGCCGCCGGTGAGGCCTTCGACAAGGTGGCCAAGATGTGCGGGTTGACCTATCCCGGTGGCGCCCTGATCGACCGACTGGCGGCCCAGGGCGATGGCAGCCGCTTTGCCTTGCCGCGCCCGATGTTGCAGCATGAGGGGTTTGATTTCAGTTTCAGCGGCATCAAAACGGCGGTTTTGACCCTGCTGAAAAAACAGCCGGAACTGGCGCAACCGCCGCACCTGGCCGATCTGGCGGCCAGTTTTCAGGAGGCGGTGGTTGAAGTGCTCAGCAAAAAAACCTTTGCCGCCGCTCACCAACACCGGCTTGAGCGCATTGTTGTTGCTGGCGGCGTGGCTTGCAATTCCGGTCTGCGTCAGCGCTGTCTGGCCCTGGCGCAGCAGCAAGGCTTGGAGGTGGTGTTCCCATCTCCCGCGCTCTGTGGCGACAACGCCGCCATGCTGGCGGTAGCGGCCGAAGCCCGCCTGCGAAGGGGCGCAGATGGGTATCGTTCGTTTGATGCACGCCCGGTCTGGCCGCTGGAGCAGGTCACCAGGCTGTCGTCCGGCACTCCCTGAAACCGACAGGAGCCGGCGCATGTGGCGACACTGGAGCATCAGTCGACAGGCCAAGCTGTTGTTGATCCGTTTTGTGCGATTGCGTGGCCAACCTGATGAAATTGCTCGGGGGTTCGCTCTGGGCATTTTTATTGGCATGACACCGACCCTGGGTGTGCAGATGCTGCTGGCCCTGCTGCTGGCCTTGCTGCTGTGCCAGAACAAACTGGCCGCCGCTCTTGGTGTCTGGATCAGCAATCCGTTAACGGCGCCTTTTCTTTATCTGGCGCAGTACGAAACCGGCCGGTTTCTGCTGGATATGCCGCGGGTGCAGTTCCCCCGTTGCCTGACATTGGAGTGTTTGCAGCAATTGGGTGCCGATCTGCTGCTGCCTTTGTGCTTCGGTAGTCTGATTCATGCCATTCTGGCAGCTGCCATCAGTTATGCGCTGGTGTTGCGGCTGCTGCCCGTTCTGAAAACCTGGCGTGTGCCGCGCTGGCCGCGCCCCTTCCGGAAGCATCGCTCTTATGACCGCTGATCATCGGCCACGCAAGCGCTTCGGCCAGAACTTCCTGCGCGATCATCGCATCATCGAAGCGATTTTGACCGCCGCCGACCTGCATCCCCCTGACGCTGTCCTCGAAATCGGACCGGGGCAGGGCGCCTTGACCGAGCGACTGCTGGAACGGGTTGACCGGCTGCAGCTGATGGAGATCGACCGTGACCTGGCGGCTGGCTGGCAACAGCGCGCCACCGACCGGCTGCAGGTGCATGTCGGCGATGCCCTGCGCCTTGACTGGCCGGCCCTGTTGACAAGGCCACCCTACAAGCTGGTTGCCAATCTGCCATACAATATCTCCAGTCAGGTTCTGTTCAAGATGCTGGCACACCGGCAGCTCTTCAGCTGTTTTGTGCTGATGTTCCAGAAGGAGGTGGCGGACCGGTTGCGGGCCGCGCCGGCCACCGCAGCCTATGGCGCCCTGTCGGTCCTGTTTCAGCAGGCGTTCGCCATCCGGTCGGTTGTGCAGGTACCGCCCAGTGCCTTCATCCCGGCACCCAAGGTCTGGTCCGAGGTGTTGCATTTTACCCCCTGGGCACAGCCGCAGGTTGTGGTCGCGGATGAAGTCTTCTTTCATCGTGTGGTCAAGGCTGCTTTTGCCCAGCGACGCAAAACCCTGCGCAACTGTTTGCAGGCGGCCGGCTTTGCCCCGGCCGATATCGACCGGGTCGCTAACGAAACAGCCATTGATGCCCAACGCCGAGGCGAAACCCTCAATCTGTCCGAGTTCGCGGCTTTAAGTCAGGCCCTGGCGCCTTACGCCCCCGCGAGCTGACCTCTCACGGATTCGGGATTTTTTCAACTCACCCGGAACCCCTGCTTTTCAAGGAGTTGTTTTTCGTGCCGGAAAAAACCATCGTCGTTAATAATCGCCCTATCAGCCATTTCGATTTCATCAATGCGGTACAAAGTTATGCCATGGAATTGCACCGCAAAACCGCCGATCAACTAGATGCCGACGAGCGTGAGCAGATCCAGGAGCTGGCGGTTGAACGTCTGATCGCTCGTGAGCTGATCTTCCAGCAGGCCCTGGCCCAGGGGCAGATTGCCGATGACACCGCGGTTCAGCAGCAGATCGACAGCATCAGGGCCAACTTTCCGTCCGAGGAGGAGTTTTACGCCACCCTCGCCAAAGCCGGCATCGACCGCATGGCCTATTTCCGCATGATTCGGCAGGATCTGACGGTTAATCAGGCCACGGATGCCAAGCTGGCCGAGGCAGCGCCGCCTGACGAGGCACAGATCGCCGCTTTCTACCAGGCCCATCCGGAAAAGATGCGCAAGTCCCCCATGGTCCGGGCCAGCCATATTCTGATTCGCACCACACCGGAAACCGCCAGCGAAGCCCAGCAGCAAATCGCTGCGCTACGCCAGCAGGTGCTTGACGGCGCCAGCTTTGCTGATCTGGCGCGCGAACATTCGGCTTGCCCCAGCGCCGCCCAAGGGGGCGATCTGGGTCTGTTCGGCAAGGGTAAGATGGTCAAGTCCTTCGAGGAAGCCGCTTTTGCCCTCAAACCGGGTGAAATCAGTCCTGTGGTCGAAACCCCCTTCGGCCTGCACCTGATTCGGGTCACCGATGCCGAAGAGCCGCGTCATCTCGAACTGGAGGAGGTACGCGACCAGATTGCCGCCTATCTCAAAGAGCAAAACGGCGCCCGTTTGCTGCAGAACTGGGTGGAACAGCTGCGCCAAAATGCCAGTATCCGCATTGATGGCTGAACGACCCCGTCTGGGCGTGAAAGCCGTTGACAAGCGCACCAGGGCTTCCTTATACTCAGCCCACTTTTTCAGGCGGGAATAACTCAGTGGTAGAGTGTCAGCTTCCCAAGCTGAAGGTCGCGGGTTCGAATCCCGTTTCCCGCTCCATAAAATAAAGGACTTAGTGGATAATTTCCCTAAGTCCTTTTTAGTTTTTCAGTATTTGCGACCATATCTGCGACCAAAAAACTCCTCCAGCTGAGGTGGAAAGACGCGACACCAGACGTTAGAAAGCAGGCCCCAGGCATCTCGCCGGGGGCTTTTTTTGTATCTCAGGCAAAAACAATTTACACCCACACATAAAAA
>Ga0265295_1005055_pt1 | contig 17223 bp, 14 predicted proteins | sample Munlansysbiofilm_FD_192503 | JGI IMG/M metagenome (GOLD analysis project Ga0265295, IMG submission 192503) | Leachate microbial communities from a municipal landfill in Southern Ontario, Canada - Methane capture system biofilm | ecosystem: Engineered > Solid waste > Landfill > Unclassified ...
ATCCACCTCGATCGCCGGGTTCGGCACGAGGACGAAGACGTCGTCGCGCTCCAGGTAGTAGACGATGATCCGCTCGTCGGATGTAACGGTGCCGGGCGGTGGCGCCAGTACCGTGTCTGAGAAGGGAACCACCGTTCCCTTGGCCAGCAGGTCGTCGACCAGCGACGGTGCGATGGCGGAGTCGTAGTCGGCGCGGTCGACCTTGAGAGCGAGCATATCGTCGAGAAGACGCTGGTTGATCCAGGGGAGTATACGGTCCCTGTACTGGAGTGGCTCGTGGAGCGTGTCGTCGTCGATCGGCAGCACGAGAGCCGCAGGCCCGGTGGGTGGACTCGCCGTCCGTGCCGCGAGTCCTACAAAGGCGGAGTCGGTAGTGCCATCACGCTCGACCGTCTCGAGCGCCGCGTGGATGTCGTCTCCGGTGAACCGTACCGGGACGTACGGCCAGTCCTTGAGTGCCGCGCGTGCTTCGACCAGCGATACCACCGGTACGGCAGTGACGAGCACGAGTAAGATGCCCGCTATGGCACGCGAGCCTGGCAGTGGACGGTCGGGGACGCGCGTGTGGTGTGCGGGCAAGGAGACCCTCCTGGGAACAGATACGCGCGGAGGCGTTGCCGCGCGGCATGATTCTACCAGGTGCGCCATGTGCCCACGTAGCGCGAGCCGCTCAGGCCCGCTATACTCTCGCTTGCCCTCTGAGCCGCTGGTGTTGCGGCCTGGGTCACCGCGGAGAGGTGGCAGAGTGGTTGAATGCGGCGGTCTCGAAAACCGTTTAGCGGGTATCCCCCGTTACGAGGGTTCGAATCCCTCCCTCTCCGCCATACGAAAGAGATACGGCCCGGTCACCGAGTCAGGCGGCAGGGGCTGCGCGTTGTGCGACCACGAATCACCGGGTGGTAATGGCCCAATCGACGAGGTGGCTTCGCCTCACGCGATGGCTTGATCAGAAGATTTGTCTTGTCTGCGACTCAAAAAGTGAGGTAAACTTACTGCAGAGAATCGACCGTGTACCGTTACGGGCGGCACGGACTGTAGAAACCGCTCCTTTGTGGGCGGTTTCTGCATTCTGAGGGAAAGTGTGGGGGACGTGGCCGGGGACAAGCCGTTTTATTCTTTTGATGAGCTCGTCGCGCGACTCGAATTTCGCGGCGTCAAAGTTGATGCTGATACACGCATCATCCTGCAGCGTGAGAGCTACTACGCAGTGGTGAATGGTTACAAGGACCCGTTCATCGACCGCTGGGCCACAGGCGACGCACACGATGACCGCTACAAGGCGGGCACCGGGTTCGATGAGATATACCGCCTGCACAAGCTCGACCGTGCGCTCCGCGCGGCGTTCCTGCCTTGTCTCCTGGTGGCGGAGACCACCCTGAAGACGCTGATCGTCCATGTCTTCTGCGAACTTCATCCGCATCGGGATTCATATCTTCAGGTGTCCAGTTACGACCCCAATCCACCCGCGAGGAACGCGGAGAAGATGATTGAATCGCTAAAGAAGGCACTGGAAGTGAAGAAGGGGAGACACCCGAAGGATTTCATCGAGCACTATCTATCGAAGTACGAGTACGTACCTCTGTGGGTACTCGCGAATTTCCTGACCTTTGGAACGGTGTCGCAGTTCTATTCCTTGCTCAGCGCGAAGACGAGAGCCGCCATCTGCAAAGAGTTTAGCTTCTACTCCAAGGAAGTGCATGGTGCGGCAGCGCAGAGAACAGAACCATACCGAATGGCACAGATCCTGCGTCGCCTGGGCGACTTCCGCAACATTTGTGCACACGAAGAGCGGTTCTACTGTGCGCGTGTCGGCAAGGCCCGCGATGTGCCGGTCAAGAAGATGCTTGCGGATCTCGCCATGGTGATCCCTCCTTCCGATTTCCAGAGTCTCATCACCACGGTTGTGAACTTGCTCAAACATGAGGGGCAGGCGTTCAGGACCATTTCCGTGGATACCATTTTGCAGGCGATGGGCTTCGCCCCCACAGATGAGTTCTACAGTCTCGTGGTCGACCCGGGGGCACTGTCGGAGTAGCGGAAGCGCCGTGCCGTTTTTGGTGGGGGCGTCCGCATGCGCCAGTGGGCTCATCGCACACCGCCGGAAATAGGCTAGACGAGTTCGCTCGCCTCCACGCAAAGCGCGTCCGCCAGCTTATGAATCGTCTTGAGACTGACGTTGCGGCGTCCCGCCTCAGCGCTGCTGATGTAGGTGCGGTCCAGCCCGGCCAGCTCGCCGAGCTTCTCCTGTGACAGGCCGCGCTCCAGCCTTAGCTCGCGCAGCCGCTTGCCGAACTCTGTGCATGGATTCCGTTCTTGTCCCATGCGATAAGTGACGGTGATGCTGACTATGGGTCTACGGACTATAAGTCACCCTGACTCATTGAGTCCTCCTCTAGACGTGACGTATAGTCGTCACCAGTTGTCACGTTCGCACGTAGATGAGGAGAAGAGACTGGGCGGCCTCGGCACACTCGTCTCCGGACTGACATACAGCCCAACGGATGTGCAAGATGGTGGGCTACTCGTTTTGCGTTCATCGAACATCCAGAACAGCGAGATCACCCTTGACGATTGCGTCTATGTCCGGCGCGACGTGAATGGGGCCAACCTCACCCAGCCTGACGACATTCTGATCTGCGTTCGAAATGGCTCCAAGTCGCTCATTGGGAAGAATGCGATAGTCCCGGAAGGAATGCCTGTCTGTACGCATGGGGCATTCATGACCGTCTTCAGAGCCTCGGCCCCACACTTCGCTCGCGTACTTCTGCAAACGACGGCATACCGTAAGCAGGTAGCGGCTGATCTGGGCGCCACAATCAACTCGATCAATGGGAGCCAGCTTCTGAAGTACCGTTTCACCGTTCCGAGGCCCGCCGAGCAGCAGCGAATCGCCGCGTGTTTCTTCTCGCTGGACGAAGCTCTGGCCGCGCAGGTGCGGAACTTGGAGGGTTTAAAGGCCCACAAGAAGGGTCTGCTTCAGCAGCTCTTTCCGTCACTGGAGGGCTGCTGAGCCATGAGCGACGCGACATCCTTCACAGATCTCAACGCGCTCGCCATGCAACTGCGACAGGAACTGGAGAACAAGAAGTTCATCCTGCTCTACGCTTACAACGGTACGGGCAAGACGAGGCTCTCCACGGCATTCAAGGACCTAGGCAAAGTCGTGAACACCGATGGCGAGACCGAACAGCGCGACACGCTGTACTTCAACGCCTTCACTGAGGACCTGTTCTCGTGGGACAATGACCTGGAGAATGACAGCGAGCGGAAGCTGAAGCTCAATACAGATTCAAGCTTCTTCGCGGGCCTCGAGTCGATGGAGATGGACAATCGCATCCGCACACTACTCGACCGCTACGCGGACTTCGAGTTCCGGATCGACACCACCACCTGGGAGGTGGTCTTCGCTCGAGAGCTGAGGGTTAAGAAGTACGGCACCCCCGCCAATAAGGACGCCATTGCGGACGCGGGGCAGGGAGAGGGCGAAGACGAGTACGAAACCCGCCGCGAGGTGGCCATCAAGATCTCGCGTGGCGAGGAGAACATCTTCATATGGTGCTTCTTCCTCGCCATTGTCGAGCTCGCGCTCGATGACGATGGTGCCGGTCCCTACAATTGGGTCAAGCACATCTACATTGATGACCCGGTCTCATCGCTGGATGAGCACAACGCAATCGCCGTGGCAAATCATCTGGCAAAGCTGCTCAAGAGACCGGAGAGCCGGCTGAAGACGGTCATCTCGACGCATCACACAGTGTTTTTCAACGTGCTGTGCAACGAGCTGAAGAGGGCGAACAAGTATTTTCTCAGTTGCGACGGATCGCCGGAGGGGCTTCTCCTGCGCAAGACAGGGGATACGCCATTCTTCCATCACGTGGCCGCGCTCGCCGAGCTCTACGAGGCGGATCTCAACGGGCAGCTCTGCACACACCACTTCAACATGCTCCGTGCCATCCTGGAGAAGACCGCAAGCTTTCATGGGTACGAGAACTTCTCCGAGTGCATCAAGTGCGATGCCGACGATGAAGACGGTATCCTCCACACACGGTTGATTAACATCCTCAGCCACGGGAATTACTCATTGTTCGAGCCGCAGGAGATGCTGGAGGAGAACAAACGGTACTTCCGGAAGATTCTCCATGGCTTCATCAAGGAGTACCCCTTCAACCCCGACCTATTTCCGACCGAGCCGGCGACTGAAATGAGTGACGCGACATGACAGAGCACAATCAGAAGCAGCTCGGCAAGACGCTCTGGGCCATCGCCGATCAACTTCGCGGGGCGATGAACGCGGACGACTTCCGCGACTACATGCTCTCGTTCCTGTTCCTCCGCTACCTCTCAGACAACTACGAGCAGGCCGCGAAGAAGGAACTCGGGCGCGACTACCCTGCCCCGAGCGTCATCGGCAACGGCGGGCGGTCACCCCTGTCTGTCTGGTACGAGCACAACCCTGGCGATGTGCCGGCGTTCGAGAAGCAGATGCGACTCAAGGCGCATTACGTCATCCGCCCCGAGCATCTCTGGGCCAGCATCGCCCACATGGCTCGCACCCAGGACAGCGAGCTGCTCAACACGCTCCAAACCGGCTTCAAGTACATCGAGAACGAGTCGTTCCAAAGCACCTTCTCGGGGCTCTTCTCTGAGATCAATCTCGCGTCGGAGAAACTGGGCAAAGCGTACTCGGATCGAAATGAGAAGCTCTGCACGATCATCACCAAGATTGCCGAGGGCCTCGCGGAGTTCTCCACGGACAGCGACACGCTGGGAGACGCCTACGAGTACCTGATCGGTGAGTTCGCTGCGGGTTCGGGCAAGAAGGCCGGTGAGTTCTACACGCCGCAGCGGATTTCGGACATCCTCTCCACGATCATCACGCTCGATAGCCAAGAGCCGAAGACCGGCAAGCGGGAGCACCTCGCCAGTGTGATGGACTTCGCCTGCGGCTCGGGTTCGTTGCTGCTGAACGTCCGAAAGCGGATGGGGCCGCACGGCCTTGGGAGAATCTTCGGGCAAGAGAAGAACATCACCACGTACAACCTCGCGCGGATGAACATGTTGCTGCATGGGGTGAAGGACTCCGAGTTCGAGATCTACCACGGCGACACCCTCGCGAACGACTGGGACAGGCTTCGCGAGACAAACCCGGCAAAAAGGCCCTACTTCGACGCAGTGGTTGCCAACCCGCCGTTCAGCTACCGCTGGGACCCGAGCGAGGCGTTGGGCGAGGACGTGCGCTTCAAGAACTACGGGCTGGCCCCGAAGTCCGCGGCGGACTTCGCGTTTCTGCTGCACGGGTTTCACTACCTCAAGGATGATGGTGTGATGGCGATCATTCTGCCGCACGGCGTGCTGTTCCGTGGCGGAGCGGAGGCCAAGATCCGGAGGAAGCTGCTCGAGGACGGGCACATCGACACCGTCATCGGTCTGCCGGCGAACCTGTTCTACTCGACCGGCATCCCGGTCTGCATCCTCGTCCTGAAGAAGTGCAAGAAGCCCGATGATGTCCTGTTTATCAACGCGTCCGAGCATTTCGAGAAGGGCAAGCGACAGAACTACCTGTCCGACAATCATTTCGACAAGATCATCGACACCTACCAACAGCGTCCGGAGAGGATCGAGCGGTACGCCAGGCGCGTGGAGATGGACGAGATCGAGGCCAATGACTTCAACCTAAACATCTCTCGCTATGTCAGCACTGCCGAGCCGGAGGTCGAGATCGATCTGGCGGCCACGCATACGGAGTTGGTCGAGATTGAGAAGCAGATTCGGGAGTCAACGGCGAAGCACAATGCGTTTTTGAAGGAGCTTGGACTATCCCCACTGCCAGCGCACGATCAGTAGTCGACGCGATCTCTCCCACACGCTCCGTCGCATGGCCCGCGAACTAGCGGAGACGGTTCGAAGGATACCCACACTCGCCTGGGCACCGCGCGAATCGGTCCGTGAGTAGTTTCGAGCGGGGGGCATTCCGAGGAATCAGATGAGAGTGTTGCCGCGGTGACAGGCTGGTGGCCGGCGTAGGAAAGCTTCGTCTACGCACGAACGTGGCAACCAGTTCTCACGTGCGTGCGTAGGTCAGCAGTACCGATTTGGGAGAGTAAGGGGGGCTATGCACAGTCCCTTGTGTCAGTGCTCCCAGATACGATGCTGCAGGCAGATTCTTCGCGCATACCGGCTGGAGACATATGAACGAACACACCGAGATCCTGCGTGTGCTTTCAAGCGAGCTCTATGCGCGAGAGGACGCCGACATCCTTCACTCGCTGGCGTCGGCATCAACATTCGAATACGCGGCGCTTGCGGCGTTCGATACACGGGTCGGGGGCCCGAGCGTGGCTGCTCTTGTCGATCGTCGACGCAGAGGTGGGACTCTCGGCATACCGCAACATGGCGTCGGGCGTTACGAGATCGCGGACCGAGATGTATTTCGACCGCTCCAATACGCCGGCGTCTACTTCACCATGAACGCGACCGAAATTGAGTGGCTGACTCGAGCGATTGTTGAGGCAAGTAGCGGACACGTCGAGGCGCTAGTGAAGCGCATTGGGCGAACACCTAGGTCGCCCCTGGGCGCTGCCTTGCGCGCGTTACGCGGCAGAAATGTCATGGACCCTGAGACCGAGGATCTCGTCGGCCGATTCGTGCCCATCTACAACGATGCGAAGCACGCATTCGATCACGATATGGATACGCACCGCTTCTCGGTTGAGGATGCCGTTCTCGCCTACTTCGTGTGCCGACGGCTAGGGGAGCGGTTGTATTCCTTGGCGCGGCTGAACACCGACATGAGCGTCTTTGACTTGCCCGTGTAGTACCGTCTTCCGTAGGTAACGGGCGCTATGCACAGCTTCCGAATACACCGGACTGAACTCTAGCCACTTGGTGAGAAGTAGGTACGTATCCACATCGGGTTCGCCTCATTCGAGGACAACGCTCTCTCTCCGCTGCTAAACGGTACCGGATCACGGAGCATGTCATCTTCGTGCGGTACCCTGAACAAGTCGGTACTCGAGGGGACGAGGCAGGCGTTGGAGGAAGTCGAAGAGGCCACACCACTTTGGATAGAGCACGTACACGCACCGAACCAGGGTAGGGACCATCTGGGTCTGGGAACGGTGGCATCCGATCAGTTGCTAGAAAAGCTATCGCCGGGGATTCGTGCACTTACCATCCACCCGAGGTACTTCAGCTTCTACGCCTTCGTCATCGAGGAGTTCTGGCAGCACGAGTTCCCCCGGGATGCTGCATCCTTCAAGCGGTTCTACCGCTACTGCGAACTCATGTACTCGGTGGGCGTCAAGGCATGCGATCGGGATACGCACCGCGATTTCGCGGGTGTTGTAGGCAGCGACAAGACCGGAGCCTGGGCTCGTGAGCACTTGAGCCCAATCGGATCCAACCTGGACTACATCCAGACATCTCTCGGCGGCTACGGTCTTTACTACAAGGGTCGACTCCAAGAGCTCGAGGTATCGCTCCCGGCGGGGGAGACCGTTCCTCTCGATGACGGAAAAACGGCCGCATTTGCCGTGGACGTCGTTACTCCCCGAGGCAAGGTTCTCGCCGCAGCATTCCGTGAGGCAGTGAAGGACACGCGGTTCTATCGGGACTACTTGGGCGGCTTCGAAGACGTGCCCTTCGAGGTCGCCGCCGAGTTTGGCAAAGCAGGATGCCTGTGCGGGCTAACCGACGATTCCGCACCAGATCGCCGGCCCCTGCTCGACATGTTCATGTCCGCCGGCCGTCGTCCTGAGGATCGGCGCGACACCTTTCGGTACTTCCTCGACCTTGCCGATCAGACCCAAGGTTATGCGCTGACTCAGCCTCGGTTCAGACGGCTCGTGTACTTCGGTGCTGATGGAGAGGGAGCCGCGTTTGTGCCGAGTAGCGAGAATCTTCAGACCCACCGAGGTTGGCGTCTCTATCAAGCCCGCGAGTACTACGCGTATGCACTGAACACCCTGTGGGCCCATTTGTGCGCCTGGGGTATCCGCAACATCGGAGACCTGCAGCCAATCGCGCTTTCAACCATCAGGGCGCACTTCCTATCGAGCTCCTCGCCTGACGTGTTCGCCGAGGCTGCAGGCGTTGCCGCCTCTGGGCTGAATCACGAGACGCCCTGGGGCGATGTCGTTTCCTGGTACGCGTCGTCCGCACGTGCTGAGTCGGCAGTCGCGTGTGACAGCGGTGATGTCGACGCGCCCCTTCACGAGGCTCGCCTGATCGTGCTTGCTCGCGACGTTGGTGGCGATTCAACAGTGGCGGCAATGATCGGGGTTCTCGCGCTCGTCTGCGCAAGGTACGGCGATTTCGAGTTGACGGCTAGGCCAGAGTGGATGCTCGCCAGATTCGGCCATGATGAACGGCTGAGCCTGGATGAGTTCCTGCGCGATCTGCGCGCGTGGGGTGCCGCTGGCGATCTGACGCTCGGGCGCGTAGTTACCCGGCTTCTCGAGCGCTATGTGATCGCGCAGCACATGCTCATCTCCAGCCGGAAGATGCCCGAGAACACATTCCGCTTCGAGAGGGAGGGAGACGGTTTGCGCTTCTACGAGCACGCCAACCCGGTCGGGTTCATGGACTCCCGCTTCTTCGCCATCAGCAGCCATCTCGCCGACCTCGGTCTGTGCGGCGAATTCGGTGAGGCGGAGCACCCGCTTTCGTCTGACGGACGCGCGCTGCTCGAGCAGGGAACGGTCTGATGGACAGACTCAACATCCCCGAACAGCTCAAAGGAGCTTGGGATTCGATGCTGGTTCTGACCTACGGGGCGCAGCTCGACTTCTACGAAAACGCACTAGTCCGGCAGCTGCAGGACCGATGCCGGAACCGAGTGATTCTGTGCGACGATGAGCTGTACCGCTCCGTTTGCCAGCAAGTAGCCGAAACACCAGGTCTTCTGCGCACAGTGAATCAGAGGTACGTCTTCGCGGGCATTCGCTGTCCGCGCGGCGTAGCCCACGCCAAGATCGTGCTGCTGCTCAATCGTGAGGAGGGGCGGGTGCTGGTGGGGAGCGGCAACCTCGGCAGAAGAGGCTTCACCCTGAACGAGGAGCTGTTCTGCCGATGGAGCTACCGACCGGAGGGTGAGCAGCACCTCCCTGAGTTCGTGGCGGTTCGGCAGATCGTCGATGGCCTCATCGAGAGGGACTGGTTTCAGCCCGAGGCGGCGCAACGCATTGAGCACATGTGGGAGCAAGCACCCTGGATCCGTGCGGGCGTCGACACGAGCGCATCGCGAGTTCGCAGCAACCTCGACGTACCATTCTTGGATCAGTTGCAGTCGGCGGTTGCCGGCGAGGACGTGCAGGAGCTCACTGTGCTCTCGGCGTTCTACGACGAGTCCGTTGTAGCGCTTGACCGCATGCTTCGCACGCTGAGCCCACGGAAGCTCGTCGTGTACGTTCAACCCGGGGAGGGCGGGACTTCGGTGGACCCAGAAGCCCTCGACCGCGTTCTCTCGGGCTGGGGTGGCGACTCAGAAGTGCGGGTCTACTCGACCCAGGGGCTCAAAGGCAAGGCGTACTGTCACGCCAAGATGATCGTGGCCAAGACGGGGACTCGCGCAGTGTGCCTGCAGGGTTCGCCGAATATGAGTCGGGTGGCGATGCTCCTTCCTGCCGGCTCCGGCAACTTCGAGGCTGCCAACCTCCTCGAAGCGGGTCGAGATGACTTCGACTACATATGGTCGGGACTTCGCGGAGTGAAGACCGCGAAGGACGTGCGCAAGATTGGCACAAAGTACTTGGGGAGCGCGGAGGTCGAGGGGCCAGCCGAACAAACCTGGCGGGCGCGTGGCGGGTCTTTCGACGGACGGGATTTGGTCATCTACTCGACCGGGTTTCCGCCCTTCACGGCGCTCACAGGAATCGCGTTCGAAGACTCGTTGCATCCCGTTGAGGACCTACGTCTTGAAGGAACAGCACTGAGGATGCGCCCCGGTGAGTCCACGAAGGATGCGTTCGATGCGCCGCGCTCTGTGACGCTCGTATGGGTCGACAATCAGGGCGCAGAGTGCAGGTCAAATCCGGTGGTTGTCTGCAACATGCAGCGTCTCAATCAGGTGCTCAACGCGAATGTTGTGAGCCGGTCAGCACAGACCTTCGGCACCCTCGATCTCCACGACGATGAGATTGAGTCGCTGATTACGGAGATGTCGGCTGGCCTCCTGCAGGACAAGGCCGACGCGTTTCGAGTCGCCGGAGCAGTAAAGCCCGAGCGTGTGGGCGAGACAGCCGAGGGCTCCGCAGAGGTGGACCGCATCGATTGGGATGCCGTGCGCACTTCCGTGCGCTACAAGCAGTACATCTCCGGCGGAGTCGCAGTGGCGCATGGGGGCGGCACGCTGCTCTCGGCACTACTCGGCTCTATCAACTCCCAGTTTCGTGGACTGACCACGCCGACTGGCGTGGCTGGCTGGGATATCGCCGAGTTCGAAGCCATCGTTGAGGACATCGGCGAGGACGAAGGCGTCGGCCAGAACGACACGGCAGCCGAGTCGCAGGCCGCGCTTATCGAACGCCGTCGCGAGGAGGCTTCCCGACAGCTGTGGGCGATGCTCAGTCGGTTCATCAAGCGATTCGCTGAGGGCACGTTCGATCCTGTGTTCGCAGCGCATATGGGCCCTGCGGTAGTGCTGAGGAACTACCGCGTTATCTTGCACTTGCTCACTCTTCTGTTGGACCGCTCCGTCGTGCGGCCGGAGTTCGACGCGTGCTTCCTCGCCACGACGGTCGACGGACTTGTGCTCGCACTTACTTCCACGTACTTGCCGAGCATCGAACCTGAGCTCGCCGGCGAAGTTGGTCTTCTTGTGCGGGATGAGACTGTTGTTCCAGGGACGCTTGTGGCGCTCGGTCTAGCGGCCAACTCGGTTACCCGTCTCCGGGACGATGCGCTCATGCGGCTCACGCGGGAGGCCACCCAGTCCGTATTGATCAGCGAGTTCTTCGAGATAACGGATGCGTGCGGTGAGCAGATTGAGACCGCTGGGAGTTCGATGCTCAAGTACGAGAGCCTGAGCTTGAATTCGACGACGACGGCCGTCGCCTCAGCGGCCAACTGGCTCCCAAACAACGAGCTGCGCAAGGCAATCGGCGACTCGATGGGTGCCACTTCGACTGCGCTCCTGTTCGACGACGCAGGAGCCGGCACGAAGCTCCAGGAGTCCGTGCGGCGCATGATGGTTGGAGCTCCAGTGAGGAGCCTCTCGCCGGATCAGCTCACTCTCGGGCTCGGAGTCTGGATGCAGGCACGCCCTGCTGGAACCTATCGCGTTACGGTTGGCGACACAGGCTTCGATGCGATGAGATCCGCAACGCATTGGACGTACGACGTCGCGGAAGGCAAGTTGCGCGACAATCGGGGCATCGACATTGTTGTGGTCCCGCCAGTGCCGCGCAGCCGGTGGGATGAGCGTCTCGCGATGCTCGGTGGTGACGGAGCGTGAGGTTTCCAGCGGTCGTAGAGCGCGAGGTGGACCCCGCGGCATTCATCACATTCTGGGCGCAGCGGTACGGCTATTCCGCAGGCGAAGCAGACTACGACTCACATGTCAGGCATGACGATTCCGGCTATCAAGAGGCGGACCTTATCGCCCTGATGCGCTGGAAAGCAGGGGCATGGCATGCTGCCAGGGCAGAGCATTTCGCGCGGCAGATCCCTCTCGACGCGCTCAATGAATTCCACGCCCAACCAGAGTTGAGCGACTCGGACCTCCAGGGCTTCTACTCTCGGTTCGCGAAGCCCCTCACCAAGACCCAGTACAGCATCATCTGGCCCATATTCGTGTGTCATATCGCCCGGCCGGATGACGTGCCGATCTACGATGTGAACGTCTGGCTAGCTTGGCTCTACATCGCAGGGGAACTGCGGGAACAGCACTTCGCCCAGACTCCGCGCAAGTTCGAAACGTACGTGGAGTACCGACGGTTCTTCATCGAGCTAGTCGGAATTTCGGGCGCGACTCCGCGCGATACGGACAAGGCGCTCATGGCGTTCGGACAGTTCCTTAGGACTGGACTTGCCAGGACCACACTCGGTCTCTGAGTACGTGCATGGGTACCGCTAAGTACCGGCTCTCCCACGAGTAGGTACGTATTCACGTATCTACGCAGCCCCTAGCGGCACCATCCGCGTGAGCGGTACTCATTCCCGCTGGCTGCCCGCGGTCACTTTCGCGCGGTGCAGCCGTCATTTGACATCGCCGTGTGAAGGCGGGCTGCAGCCATACGTGATAGACAGGGTCTGCACCGTTGATGCAGTCGGACAGATGGAGGTACTGCGATGGCGTTTCGAAGCGGGTCGCTGTGGAGCGAGCGGAACGAACTTCGGTGTTTGGCATTGATGAAGAAGCTGCACGAGGAGGGGTCACCTGCGGGAAGGCAAGCCGAGTACAGCCGTGCGCTTGCGGCGTCCACAGGCCTGTCCGTCCGTTCGGTCAACGCCAAGATCGGCAACTTCAAGTCCCTTGCCGGTCTAATCGGTCCCTCAAACTGGTCACAGAACAGCAAAGCGGCCTGGGAGAAGTACGGTCATCTACCCGCTGCGGAAATCCAGGCGCTCACGCGATAGCGCCCGGCACTGTGCCTCCCTCGCGGCTACGCTAGGCGTAGTCGATCCGAGGAGGCACTCATGGCCCACAAGCCACTGAACGCGCGGCAGGTCGAAGTCCTGCAGTGGATTGCCGATGGCTGTCCCGAAGGCGTCATGAAGGACGAGACGTACAAGCTGAGCGCGGCTGCGCTGAAGAGCAGGCGCCTCGCGAAGGTGTCGAAGCGTGGCGGCTGGCACGCGGAGATCACCGACGATGGACGCTACTACTTGGAGCATGGGGTGTATCTCGGCGAGCCTGCGAAAGCAGTTCGTCCAAGACCGACTCGCACGACAAGACCCAGACCCGAGAAGCCTGAGGCCTCTGCACTCGAGATGCCAGAGATGTCCCCGGCGGAAGTCGAGCCTCTGCCGGCCGCGACCGTCCAAGTGCCGACCGCTCTTCGGAATCCGCACCCCGTGATTGCTGCACTTCGCGATGAATCACGTCGGCTCGGACTCACGAGTTCGGTTCGGGGCCGAGCACTTCGTGTTCTGCAGGCGATCGCCACCGAGGCTGAGCGTCGGGGGTGGTCAGTGTGCGAGGTGAAGATGCACCGTAACGAGTACGGTTACACATGGCTGGATTCGAACAGCCATCTGATCATCGAGACCGGTGAGGCACGGGTTGGAGTGCGTATCCTCCAGCAGACGGATCGCTCGCCTCACGAGCCGACGGCCGAAGAGCTTGATCGTCAGAAGAGGTGGGGGAGCAGGCCACCCAAGTACGACCAAACTCCGAATGACTACCTGCGCATAGAGATCGACTCGAGATGGAATGGGCGCCAGCACTCATGGAGTGGCGGCAAGCGAGGTCCGATTGACCGGAAGCTTCCGGCGATACTTGACGAGATCGAGATGCGCCACGACGACGCCCGCGAGCGGAGACTTGAGGAGCAGCGGATTGCGGAGGAACGAGAGCAACGTCGGCTGGAGGCAGTCGAGCGGGCTAAGGTGATGCTGCGAGAGTCCCATCGCGCCGAGGTGTTGGCCAAGCAGGTTGCGGATTGGCGATACGCGGAGGAACTACGTGAGTACGTGAAAGCTATGCGGGTGGCAGTCGAAAGCATTACCGACACCGACGAGCAGGCGGACGCTCGGTTGTGGCTACGGTGGGCATGCGACTACCCGGATCGAGTCGATCCGCTTATGAAGGATATCCGTGTCCCGGACGATCCCACGCCCACCGACGAAGCGCTTCGATCATTTCTGCCCCGACAACCGAGGCGGGATTGGGAGTGATGTTGAGCCTAGGTGACGCCGGCCAGCACTCTGTTGGTGTCGGGAGTGAAGGACCCCGACGCGCAGGGTACCGCGGCTCTCTGATGGCAGGAAGAACCTGCGAAGAAGCGTCAATAGTCACTTCAGTCCGTCGATTCGGCACAGGAGTTGCAAGATTTCCTTGCGTATGGGGTACAATGAACCTGCGGCAGGCGCTGCAGGGGGAGCGGAGAATCATGACAAACCAGAACGAACGGCTCGGCGCTCGCATTCGTGAGGCCCGTGAATCGATGAAGATGAATCAGGAGGAGCTGGCAGACAGAGTCGGCTTTTCATCACGGCAGATCCTGTCGGAGTTGGAGCGGGGCCAACGCGAGGTAAAGGCGCGCGAGCTGGTTGCCATTGCGCGTTCGCTTCGTCTGGATATCAGCTCTCTCCTCGCTGAAGTCGAGCCATTGAGGCCGGGAGTACTCTGGCGCGATCGTCCTTCCGACCATGCGGAGGAAACGCAGGCGGAGTTTCTCACATGGTGTGAGCGGTACAGCCACGTTATGAGCGCGACCGGGTCTAGCCATTCGAGCAGATCACCGCTCCCGTGTCTTTCAGTCGACCCGTATGTGTTGAGCTATCGCGATGTTGAAGAACTGGCGACGGAGATCGGCAGGATGCTGGGCCTTGGGTCTAGACCGGCGGGCTCGCTGCAGAGGGCCCTCGAGACGCAGTTCGACATCATCATCTGGTACTTAGATCTCGGAGATGACGGATCCGCCGCGTGTGCGAAGGGCACGTTTGGGGCCGCAATGCTCATCAACCGTGCGGAGTCACCTTGGAGGCGGAACTTCGACTTGGCGCACGAACTGTTCCATCTGGTGACTTGGGATTCAATGAGCGCTGCGATCAATGCGGATGAGGACATGGCTAAGAAGGCCGAGCGCTTGGCGAACGCCTTTGCCGCCGCTCTCCTCTTGCCGGCCGGTGAGCTGAGAGGTGAGTTGGAGTCTCGGAGTGCTTCCGGCGAGTTGTCGAGGGCGGACCTTGTCGCCATCGCGCGCGACTTCGATGTGTCAACGCAGGCGTTACTGTGGCGCTTGCTCAACATCGGTCTTGGACTTCAGCCCGAGCAGGTACGTGCCTTTCTAGATGATCCTGATCTGCGTCGCTTGGATAAGGCCTCGCAGATTGGAAAGTGGTGGGATCCGCCGCCCCTCCCAGAGAGGTTCGTCAGACTTGCCTATGTCGCCAGCACTCGGGGTCGCCTCTCTCGGTCGAAGCTGGCCGCCTATCTTGATTGTGGCCTGGCCGAACTGTCCGGCTGCCTGGGGACTTACGGCATATCAGAGGAATCGAGCGGGGAAGGCATCACGCTCTCTATGCCGGCAGAGGCCGCTTTCGACCTGGGGGGCTCTGGTGTCCAAGCCGAAGTGCGTCTTACTTGATGCGGGCCCGATCATTGCGCTTCACGCAGGGGAAGTCTGGACCGTGTTCTGCGAACGATTCGATGTGGTCGTGCCCGAAACCGTCGCCGACAACGAGGCTCTGTGGCACAGCAAGGATGAGGTGACCGGCGCGCGCACCACCATCAACCTGCGTGCCGACGAGGACAGCGGCCGTCTCAGGATTGAGAGTGCCACCTCGTCCGAGCTACTTGGCCTTGCCGCGAGATTCGATGATGCATTCGCGACTGGTCTTCACGAGGGAGAGCTTGAAGGTCTGGCACTGTTGACAGAGCGAGACACGTTCGAGGACACGATATTCTGCGCAGGCGACGGGGCGGCGATACAGGCGGCCGTCATGGTGGGGTTGGATGAGAGATGCGAATCGCTCGAGGCGCTGCTCGAGTCTGTCGGTCTCGTCAAACCGTTGGAGTGGCCCTTCACCCGTGGATTCCACGATCGGCACCGACGAGAAGGGCTGGATAACCGGCTCAGCGGACTAGGGCTGCATCGATAGCTCGTGGACTCGCGTCGATAGCGGCGCGTGAATCCGTACCGATGATCCCCCTCGAAAACCGTTTAGCGGGTATCCCCCGTTACGAGGGTTCGAATCCCTCCCTCTCCGCCATAAGCAGGTATGACGCGGTCCCGGTTCTCGACTTGAGAGACCGGGGCCGCGTGTTCTTCAAGGTTCTTGCCCCGAATTCGCTCTCAGCATCCCGGCGATGGGCACCGCCAGGCAAAAGGCAGGCGGCATGGGCCTATCGGCATACTGCACAGAGGTATGTGTGCTCGCCGAGGAATACCTAACGTGTGGCATCTATCATAGGACTGTGGTTCTGCGAGGATGAGATAGTTCGAGTCGCGCATTGCACAGGGGAGCGTATGGGGGGCGGCTGCGGGGTCCACAGGATCCCGCGCAGGAGGGCAGGCGGCAATGAACGTTGTCAAGAAGGCGGCCAGGCTGGCGATGAGCGCTATGCTCGTGCTGGGATTGGCGGTGCAGCCAGCGTTCGGCGCCACGGTCGACATCGTCGATCTCGCATCGCCCATGCACGCATCGGGAACCTGGAGCACGTCACCTGATCCCGGGTTCACCTGGGACAAGTCGATCGATCGGTCACCCACGCTGCTCGGCAGCTGTCTCTTGCAGGAATTCGTCTACGGTGTTGCTGTGTCGGGCACGACCGCGTACATGGCGGATGGTATATACGGCTTCCAGGTCATCGACGTCTCCAACCCGGCAGCACCCACGCTGCTGGGCAGCTACGACACATCTGGCTCGGCCAACAGCGTCGCCGTCTCGGGCACCACCGCGTACGTGGCCGATGGCTGGTACGGCCTCCAGATCATCGACGTCTCCAACCCGGCAGCACCCGTGCTGCTGGGCACCTACGACACGCCTGGTGATGCGCGTGGTGTCGCCGTCTCGGGAACGATCGTGTATGTGGCAGACGACGAGGCCGGCCTACAGATCATCGACGTGACCACGCCAACGGCACCCGTGCGGCTGGGCACTTGCGACACACCTGGCTGGGCCCTTGGTGTCGCCGTCTCGGGCACCACCGCGTATGTCGTCGATAGCCATACCGGCCTTCAGATCATCGATGTGACCACGCCAACGGCACCCGTGCGGCTGGGCACTTGCGACACACCTGGCTTGGCCAAGGGCGTTGCCGTCTCGGGCACGACCGCGTATGTGGCCGACTCCTATGGTGGCCTCCAGGTCATCGACGTGACCACCCCGACGGCGCCTGCGGTGTTAGGCACATGCAGCACGCCGAGCTGGGCCAACAACGTCGCCATCTCGGGCACGACCGCGTATGTGGCCGACTCCTATGGCGGCCTGCAGGTCATCGACGTGGCCATCCCGATAGCGCCCGTTGTGCTGGGTACGTACGATACGCCCGGCTCCGCCTACGGTATCGCTATTTCGGGCACGACCGCGTACGTGGGCGACTACGGCTTCGGCCTG
>Ga0265295_1005056_pt1 | contig 17223 bp, 16 predicted proteins | sample Munlansysbiofilm_FD_192503 | JGI IMG/M metagenome (GOLD analysis project Ga0265295, IMG submission 192503) | Leachate microbial communities from a municipal landfill in Southern Ontario, Canada - Methane capture system biofilm | ecosystem: Engineered > Solid waste > Landfill > Unclassified ...
CAATGGCGTCAGCGACCTTTTCGTAGATGAAGCCCTCCACGTCTCCTCGCGGACTTCGGCCCTTTTCATGTAATAGCGATTTCACTTCGGTAATGCTTTTGGAGCACACAGATTAATCCTCTTGGGAGAGATACAATTTTAATTTAACTAAACTGTACCGCTATTAAATTGTAATTATTGCGTCTGTTATTCCTAGCAGTTTTCCTCTAACGTGTAAACAGTCAATTTTACCGCTTCGTTATGCTATCCGCCTCAATGGGGCGGGCTGGGCAGGCCCGGTGGGCGGATGGTCCATCGGTCGGCGTGACGGGGCAAGGGCGTTTCACGTTACTACACCACAAGGAGGAAGGAATGGGAGACAAGATTATCCGTATCAACATGACGAACCTGACCACCGCTATCGAGCCGGTTCCGGCGGAATGGGCGGCGCTGGGCGGTCGTGCACTCACCTCGACCGTCGTGGCCAAGGAAGTACCACCGACCTGCGCGGCACTGGGCAAGTACAACAAGCTGGTCTTCGCCCCCGGTCTTCTGACCGCGACCGCATGCTCCAACTCCGGCCGCCTTTCCGCTGGATTCAAGAGCCCTCTCACCGGCGGCATCAAGGAGAGCAACGCCGGAGGCACCGCGGGCCAGAATCTGGAAAGACTGGGCATAAAGGCCTTGATCATTGAAGGGATGCCGACTGATGACAAATGGTACAGCATCCATATCAACAAGGATGGCGCAAGCATCAAGGAAGACATGGAATTCGTCGGCAAGGGCCTGGGCAACTATGAGCTGATTAAGACCGTGAGCGAGCGTCTCGGCAAGAAGATCGGCATCCTCGTGTGCGGACCCGCCGGTGAATACAGGATGGCCGCGGCCAACATCTCCGTGAAGGACCCCGACGGCAACATCCGCAGCCACGGCCGCGGCGGCGGCGGAGCGGTAATGGGTTCCAAGAAGGTCAAGTATATCACCATCGACGATACCGGCGCTCCGGGCGTAACCATCGCCGATCCGGAAAAATTCAAGACCCAGGCCCGCATCTTCGCCAAGGCCATGCTGGATCACCCGGTCAGTGGCCAGGGTCTCCCGACATACGGCACCAACGTTCTCATCAACATCCTGAACGAGGCCGGCGGTCTTCCCACCAAGAACTTCCGCTTCGGAACCTGTGATCACGCCAACAAGATCTGCGGCGAGACCATGCACGACACCATCGTCGCCAGGGGTGGCAACCCGACCCACGGCTGCCACGCCGGTTGTATCATCAAGTGTTCACAGCAGTATGTCGACAAGGACGGCAAATACATCACCTCTGGTTTCGAGTATGAAACCGTCTGGGGTCTGGGCGCCAACAGCCTTATCGAAGACCTTGATATGATTGCCAAGTGTGACTGGGTCATGGACGACATCGGTCTCGACTCCATCGAAGGCGCGGTAATCATGAACGTTGCCATGGAAGCCGGGATTCTCCCCTGGGGCGACGGCAAGGAAGCCTATCGCCTCTATGATGAAGAAATGCGCAAGGGAACACCGCTGGGCCGTATTCTCGGCAACGGCGCCGGTTCCGTGGGCCGGACCTATGGTCTTACCAGGGTTCCGGTGGTCAAGAACCAGGGTATCCCCGCCTATGACCCTCGCGCCGTCAAGGGTATCGGCATTACCTACGCCACCTCCACCATGGGCGCCGACCACACCTCCGGCTACACCATCGCCACCAATATCCTCAAGGTAGGCGGCTTCGTGGATCCTCTGTCAAAGGCAGGCCAGGTCGAGCTCTCCCGCAACCTGCAGATTGCAACCGCGGCCGTTGACAGCTGTGGTCTCTGTATCTTCGTAGCCTTCCCGGTGCTTGATATTCCGGAAGCCTTTACGGCCATCTACGAGATGATCAACGCCCGTTACGGTACTAACCTGGATGCAAACGGCGTCGTGGAATTCGGCAAGTATGTTCTCAAGACCGAACATGCATTCAATCTGGCCGCCGGCTTCACCAACAAGGACGACCGTCTTCCTGAGTTCTTCGAAGATCAGGTGCCGCCCCACAATGCGGTATGGGACTTCTCCGACGCGGAGATCGATGAGTTCTGGAATTTCTAGATATTGATTTTTAGGATTCATTTTCTTCATCGAAGCGGGCATGACCTCAGGGGCATGTCCGCTCTTTTTTATTTCCAGTTTGTCTTGCGGCCGCGCAATGTGCACCTGGCACATCTCACACCTCATTCAATGATAAATTGACTTCTTGTGGAAAATTTTCTACAGTCATTACTGTTTCAGGAAATTCAATGAAAGGCGCGTCTATGCCCCCCCTCGTTGACTCGTATGGAAGAAAAATCAATTATCTCAGGCTTTCAGTAACGGACAGGTGCAATTTCCGCTGCATGTACTGCATGCCCGCTGACGGAGTGCAGAAGGTGAACCATGACGAAATTCTCAGTTATGAGGAACTTTTGCTCCTTGCCGAGTCGGTAGTTCCTCTGGGTATTGAGAAGATCAGGGTCACCGGTGGAGAACCGCTGGTTCGAAACGGAATTGTCCGCTTTTTGGCTGATTTGTCCAAAATCCCTGGGCTGCGTCAGTTGGTTCTTACCACGAACGGAGCGTTGCTGGAGGATATGGCGGAACAGCTCAGGGACGCAGGGGTCCAGAGGCTGAACATCAGTCTTGATTCTTTAAGGGAAGAGACGTTTGCTTCCATTACACGCTGTGGAAGTCTGGATAAAGTTCTGGCAGGGATAATAAAGGCCGAGAAAGTAGGGTTTCCGATAAAAATCAACGTGGTGGCGATGCGGGGCGTTAATGACGCGGAGATTGTCGATTTTGCGCGATGGACCCTTGAGAATCCTTATTCCGTGAGATTCATAGAGTACATGCCGACACGGGGGGAGGAAATATGGAAGTCCCGTGTCATATCGGGAGAAGAGATACTGAACCGCATCAAAGTTCGATATGACCTGCAACCGGTCGTGCGTGGAGAAATGGCGGGACCTTCTCGCGATTTTAAGATACCAGGCGCGGCAGGGACGCTTGGCGTCATAACGCCGGTTTCAGGTCATTTCTGCGCTGACTGCAACCGAATCCGGGTTACATCCCAGGGAACGGCGAAGAACTGCCTTTTTGCGGAGGATGAGTTTGACCTGAAGCCCCTGCTTCGTGCGCGGGATGTTGGAGGGCTTCAGTATTTTCTAAGGAAGATTGTGTTTGAAAAGCCGGGAAAGCATCTTATTTCAGAAACCGAGCCGGGCCACAAACCTTTCGATATGTCCAGGGTTGGTGGCTAGGTGAAAATGTTGCCAGGAGATTTACGCCTATGTCGGGAAGAGTTTTGGCTGTCTGTATCAGTGAGAAAAAGGGGGAGAGAAAGAAGCCGGTATGTGAGGTGTCCATCAGGGAAAACCATGGAATCGTTGGCGATGCCCATGCGGGTGACTGGCATCGTCAGATAAGTCTGCTGGCTATGGAGAGCATAAACAAGATGAGGGACAAAGGCCTGGATGTAACAACCGGGGATTTTGCCGAGAACATCACAACCGAAGGGATTGAATTGCCATCTCTTCCGATCGGAACAAGGCTCGCAATTGGCGAGACTCTCACTGAGGTTACGCAGATAGGCAAGGAATGCCATACGCGTTGCGCTATCTATCATCAGGCAGGTGACTGTGTCATGCCCAGAGAGGGTATCTTTGTAAAGGTTCTCCGAGGTGGGACCATCAGGTGTGATGATCGAATAGATATTGTTGAAAAATAGAGAAACGCGGCAGGAGAGCGAGATGAGCCCCGCCAGGTTGTGAAAATCCTGAGGGGCTTGTTTTATTTAAAGCCCGGTTGTTATACCGACGCCTTCTTTACGCGGAAAACCGATTCGAATGTGGCAGTCTTCACTCCGTCTTCGTCGAAAACCTCCGCCTGTCCAATAATGGTGCGTTCGTCTTTTTGAAGGACGGTTGCCACGGCCCTGATCGTTCCATGACGCACTGGTGCGTGGAATTTCAGGGACAGCTCCATTGTTACGAAATGGGAGCCAACCGGCAGAAGACTTTTTATGGCCATTGCCACCGCGGTATCGGCCAGAGAAGTAACGGCGCCCCCGTGCATCAGGCCTTTTCCTTGAGCGAGCTTTACAAGAAAGGGCATGGTAAGGACAGCCCTGCCGTTTTCCGCTTCATCGATGCGCATGCCTAGATATTCTTCAAACGGCGCGCATGCAATCCAGCCCGGCAGTTCGAAAGGCGGGTCGTCTTCGGCGGGCATGGGTCTCTCAAAAACATTTTCGTACATTCATCCGCCTTTCAAGAGGTCTGTCAGTCTTGTTTAGGTAAAAGGTATTCAAGAATCATTTCGTCAAGGCTCAACACCTGCTTTTTCGGTCTCTCTGTTTCATCTCGTGAAGGAATCGAGGCGCATTCAGTATCTTCCGGAGCGGCGTCAGCCGGCGCGCCGGATGGAAAGGCCCGGTTGTCGAATTCTCCGGATTTCAGACGACGAAGTATCTCCTTGTGCTGCTCCTTCATGATATCTTCAACTACCTTTTCCAGCATCTCGACCTTCAGAATGTCGGAGTAGTCAGTTTTTTTTGAAGCGATTATGGTGCCGTCCCTGTAAAGGAGGGTAGTTATGAGTGGTTTGCCGGAGCCGCTGTCTTCGGTCTGGATATGAAAAGACACACCTTTATATATGATGTTATGGTTGTATCCTGGTACCATAGTGATTCCCGCTCACGGTTTGTATTACGGATACTGCTCCTGAATGATCATTGATAAAAATTGATTTTGCAAAAAGTAGCATGACGTACTGATGGATGCAAGCGGAAAACCTGATCTCAATCACCTTATCAGGCTGTTTTACCGAGCAGTTTTTTAATTTTCGCTACTGCTTCCATGGCATCCCTTGCATAGAGATCAGCGCCTATTTCCGCGGCGTACTCCTGTGTGACCACTGCCCCTCCAACCATGGTAAAGGCTTTGATGCCCTCGTCCCTGAGCTTATTTATTACATTTTCCATTTCAGCCATGGTCGTTGTCATAAGGGCTGAAAGGCCTACGGCGTCAACCTTCCGTTCCCTTGCCTCGGCAATTATCCTTCCGGCCGGAACGTTTTTCCCGAGATCGATTATCTCAAAGCCGTGGTTTTCCAGAAGGGTGCAGACGATATTCTTGCCTATGTCATGGATGTCGCCCTCAACGGTAGCCATAAGGATTCTGCCCAGGGTTTCTAAGGAGTCCTGTTTCATCTCTTCTTTCAGGCGGGAAAAGGCGGTCTGCATGGTTTCAGCGGACAACATCACCTGGGGAAGGAAGAACTCGCTTCTTTCAAAGCGTCGGCCTACCTCTTCCAGTCCGGGCAAGAGGGCTTCATTGCTTATCTGCGAGGGCGCCAGCCCTTCGCTGAATGCCTGCTCGACAAGGGCCAGGATGTTCTCCCGATCTCCGTTAATTACCGCTCGCGCCAGCCTGTCCCTGATGTCGTTCCCCGCTGCGTCCGCTGCTGAAGAGCTGGTTTCATGGGAAGTTTTGTCTCTATATGCCTCGATATAGGCTTCCGCGCGAAGGTCTTTGCGCAGCAGGACCATGGCTGAGCGCCATGAATCCATCATGGCCTTCTCCTTGGGGTTGATGATGGCCGCGTCCAGACCGGCTTCCAGTGCCATTGCCAGGAATGTGGAGGAGATGAGAGAGCGGCAGGGAAGGCCGAAAGAGATATTGCTTACACCCAGAACAGTTTTTACTCCAAGCTTTTCCTTGACCCCTCGAATGGCTCTTAGGGTTTCAATCGCCTGTTCCTGTTCGGCGCTGACGGTCAGGGCCAGACAATCGATGAAGATGTTCTCCAGGGGTATTCCATGATTTTGAGCGGCAGCCACGATCCTTTCCGCGACTCCGAGCCTCTCCTCAGCCGTTGCCGGGATTCCTGTTTCGTCAAGTGTAAGCCCAATAACGGCCGCTCCGTATTTTTTTACCAGGGGGAGGATACGTTTTATGCTCTTTTCCTCGCCTGAAACTGAATTGACGAGGGCTTTGCCGTCAACCGTCTTCAGACCACGTTCCAACGCCTCGGGATTGGAGGAATCAAGAACAATGGGGACGGATACCGCTCCTGTTACGCAGAATACCGCCTGCTCCATGGTTGCCGGTTCGTCAATGCCGGGCGCGCCGACGTTAATGTCGAGGAGGGTCGCGCCTGCTTCGGTCTGCTCCATTGCTTCGCGGCGGATATAGGAGACCTTTCCTTCCCTGAGCTCCGCGGCGAAAGCCTTTTTGCCGGTGGGGTTTATCCTCTCACCTATGACCGCGGCCGGATAGCCGCCACCGATGGCGGTGTATCCGCAACGGCTTGACAGGCAGGTAGTATCTGTTGTTCTTGATGAACGGGATAATGGACGGTTCTTGCCGTTCAGGGAATCGCGCATTGCCCGGATGTGCGCCGGGGTGGTGCCGCAGCATCCGCCGATGACCCTGACGTCAAGGTCCAGCAGACGATCGTGATATGCGACCATCTCCTCGGGTGTGGCTGGAAAGATGGTCTTACCTTCCTTGAGTATCGGAAGTCCCGCGTTGGCCTGGGAAATGAGGGGCAACGATGTGACCTTGCGCATGGCGCGAAGTATTTCATATATTCCGTCTACACCGAGGCCGCAGTTGGCGCCGACGATATCCGCCCCGACCGCTTCCAGGGTAATAGCGGCGGATTCCGGAGGTGTGCCGAGAACGCCCCGTCCTTTATCGTCGAAGGTAAGCATGGCAATGATCGGGATGTCCGCGCTGATTTCCCTGATGGCGATGATTGCCGCCCGTATCTCTTTTATATCGAGGAAGGTCTCCAGGGTGATAAGGTCCGTTCCCGCTTCGATCAGGACCCGGGCCTGTTCCCGGTAGATGGCCGCCATCCGGTCAAAGGGTATGTCTCCCACCGGTTCCACGAAACGTCCGGTCGGACCCATGGAAGCCGCCACATAGGCATTCTTTCCGGCTGCTTCCCTGGCCAGTTTAACCGCTGCCCGGTTGATCTCGCCCAGTTGAGCCTCAAGGCCATAGTGGGAGAGCTTTTCGCGGTTTCCGCCAAAAGTGTTAGTAACGATAATTTCAGCCCCTGATAGGAGATATGCCCTGTGTACCTCCCTGACTACTTCCGGCATTGTCAGATTGAGTTCTTCCGGTGATTGTCCGGCCTTCAGGCCCCGCTCCTGGAGCATTGTACCCATAGCGCCGTCCAGAACCAGGACTCTTTCCCTGATGGCATCCAGAAAAGGGGTTTTCATTGATAGTGCCCTCCGATTGGATAGTTCGGGATTTGTCCCGAAAGGTGTATGGATTGAATATCTAGCCCCGCATCTCTTCCAGCTTGAAATCAGGTTCCAGAGGTTTGCGCAGATCCAGATGGCCGCGGAAGGTGGTTGCATCCAGACCTTCAACCTGGAATTTCACTCTTTTAATGCCAGGGAAGTTGAGGGATACCGTGTTGACGATAGAGTAAGCGGCGGCAATCTCGGCGGAACTCCCCTGGGGCAGTCCTTCGATAAATTCTTTTCCCATATTTATTACAGCTGTTTCGCCGTTAATAGTGACGGAGCGGAAAATACTGTTGGAGGGGAGGGTTGGCGCCAGGTCCCCGATGGGTCCGTTGGCCAATTCCTCCAGAACTTCCCTGACGCATACTGATTGTTCGCCGTCACATGGGCGTATGTTTCTCGTTTCCCGGACAAGTGCGCCTGAAACAGGCGAGGCGAAGAAGAGAGCTACTGAAGCGGTTCCCTCGACGGGTTGTCTGGCGGGGAGTGGTGAGGGAGAATGTCTTGCCAGATACTTTTGCAGCATCAGCGATCCAAGGATGAGCGCCGCAATCAGGAAAGCGGCCATCAGAAGATTCCTGCCGCTGATCCGCCTGCTTTTCCGTGTTCCTTTCATTGGCTTTTCAGGACCCCCTCTTTCTCAAGATTTACCTGGCGCACGTCCTCCAGGCTGCCGTCGAGAAAACGATTTCCGACCTTTATGAAACCGGCGGGAACATCGGTTACGAAGTAGTGGTGATTGCCCCTTTCGGACGGTGGACGAATCAGTCCCGACTCGCGGAGTATGGAGGTTACCGTGCGAGCGGTTTCTTCCGCCGAGTCTACCAGGTGAACGCCTGGTCCCATTATACGTGATATGGTGTCTTTCAGTATGGGGTAGTGGGTACACCCCAGAACCAGGGTGTCTACCCCTTCGTTTCTCAGTCCGCTCAGGTAGATTTCAGCGGTGAGACGGGCCACCTCGTTGTCGACCCATCCTTCTTCAGCCAGCGGAACGAACAGAGGGCATGCGCGGTTTATCACCTCAATCTCCGGATTGATCCGTTTGATGGCCTTTGTGTAGGCGCTGCTTCTGATGGTGGCTTCCGTGCCGATGACACCGATCTTTCCTGTTTTTGTCGTGGAGGCGGCGCGCCGTGCGCCAGGTTCGATAACCCCTACAATGGGAATGGAGAAGCATTTGCGCAGTTCATCCAGGGAAAGGGCCGAGGCTGTATTGCATGCTACAACGAGGAGCTTGATATCCCTGTTCACAAGATACGAGGTAATTTCCATGGAATACCGGGTTACGGTTTCGGGAGACTTTGTTCCGTAGGGTACCCGTGCGGTGTCACCAAGGTAAATGGTGTCTTCCTGGGGGAGCGCCTTCATAACCTCTTTCAGTACGGTCAATCCTCCGACACCCGAATCGAATATGCCTATTGCTTTCCAGGTCACTTTTCGCGGACCTCTTTCTTGGAAAATGGTTATCTTCTTTACTCCGATGTTGTTGCCAAAACCGGAGGAAGATAGTTGTTTCAGTGAAAATTATTGAATCAACTACGAAAATTACAATTTTAGTTTTAATGTTTTGCCTTTGTCAAGGCATTTGGAAGGCTCTTTGGGTTTTCGGAAGTTTTCGTTGGCGCGCTGCGCCTGAACTCAATTGTATGGAATCCGACGTCGGTTTCCTTCGGGCGCGTCGTGAAACCCCGTGATTTTACGAAAGCCTCCTTGACTTTTTTCCCCTACGTTCGCTAGTATGTGCCGTTATGAGAAAATTAACCAGACAGATCCGGGTTGGAAATGTGTTTGTGGGCGGAGGCGCGCCCTGCACGGTCCAGTCCATGTGCAATACGGATACTCGCGATATTGCCGCCACCACTGCCCAGATACATGCTCTGGCCGAGGCGGGTTGTGAGCTGGCGCGGTGCGCTGTGCCTGATATGGATGCGGCGCAGGCCCTTGGAAAGATTAAGTCTTCCAGCCCTGTCCCTCTGATCGCGGACATACATTTCGATTACCGCCTGGCCCTTAAATCCCTGGAAGCGGGTGTGGACGGGCTGCGAATAAATCCGGGTAATATCGGCGAAAAGTGGAAGGTGGCCGAGGTGGTGAAGTCCGCTTCGGACCGCCTTGTTCCCATCCGCATCGGGGTCAATGCCGGCTCGCTGGAGAAGGAACTGCTGGAGCGATACGGACATCCCACGGCCGAGGCCATGGTGGAGTCGGCATTGGGGCATGTGCGTATCCTGGAGGAGATCGGTTACGACCAGATCAAGATATCGCTTAAGGCATCGGACGTGATGAAGACCGTGGACGCCTACCGTCTCCTCTCCCGCCGGGTCGACTATCCGTTGCACATCGGCGTCACCGAGGCGGGCACTACCTTTTCCGGGACCATCAAATCATCCGTCGGACTCGGCATCCTTCTCTCGGAAGGGATAGGCGACACCATGCGGGTTTCTCTGACCGGAGATCCTGTTGATGAAGTCCGGGTCGCCTACGGCATTCTCAAGGCCCTGGGCCTGAGGCAAAGGGGCGTCAATCTGGTTTCCTGCCCTACCTGCGGCCGCTGTCAGGTTAACCTCATACCCGTTGCGGAAGAGGTGGAGCGTCGACTGCGGAAGATTGTCAAGCCCCTGACGATTGCGGTCATGGGGTGTGTGGTGAACGGACCCGGCGAGGCGCGGGAGGCGGATGCCGGTATTGCCTGCGGCAGGGGTGAAGGTCTCCTGTTCCGGCGCGGAGAGATTGTCCGGAAGGTCCCGGAGAGTGGATTGGCTGATGCCCTGGTCGAAGAAGTGGAAAAGATGGCAAAGGCTTTGTCATCTGACCAGTCGGACCGAAATAAAAAACCAAGGTAACTATTCAGCATATAGAATTTTCTGTCATTCCCGAGGCTGTAATCGGGAATCCATAAGGGTTTTCATTTGAAAGTCATGGATGCCTGACAAATGTGCTCAGGCATGACAGACGCTTAGTTGACGGTTTTTTGTGCTGAATAGTTACAAACCAAGGATCAATTAACATGCGCTATTCCCAGTATTTCATTCCTACCGTAAAAGAGACCCCGGCCGACGCTGAGGTGGTATCCCACCAGCTGATGCTGCGGGCCGGCATGATCCGCAAGCTGGCGGCCGGCATCTATAACTATCTTCCCCTGGGGCTCCGCTCTATCCGCAAGGTGGAGAACATCGTGCGCGAGGAGATGAACCGGGCCGGCGCCATCGAGATCCTGATGCCCGGCGTGATCCCGGCCGAACTCTGGCAGGAGTCGGAGCGATGGGAACAGTACGGCAAGGAACTGCTCCGCATCAAGGACCGCAAGGACGCGGAATTCTGCCTCGGACCCACCCACGAGGAGGTGGTCACCGACCTTGTGCGGCGCGAGGTGAAGAGCTACCGCCAGATGCCGGTCAATCTCTACCAGATCCAGTCCAAGTTCCGCGACGAGATCCGTCCCCGCTTCGGCCTGATGCGCGGCCGCGAATTCATCATGAAGGATGCCTATTCCTTTGACGTGGACGGCGCCGCGGCGGATCTCTCCTACGGGAAGATGTACCAGGCCTACCGCCGCATCTTCGAACGCTGCGGCCTCCGGTTCCGCGCCGTGGAGGCCGACACCGGCTCCATCGGCGGCTCTTCCTCCCACGAGTTCATGGTGCTGGCCGATTCGGGCGAGGACGCCATCGTTTCGTGTACGGCCTGCGAATACGCGGCCAACGTGGAGAAGGCCGAATCCCGGCCCATCGAGGTGGTGGAGCATGCCGACCCCCGCCCCCTGGAGCGGGTGGCCACGCCGGAAAAGCGGACCATCGAGGAGGTTTCGGAATTTCTGGGTGTCCATGCGGCGTCCATGATCAAGACCCTGGTCCTCCTGGCCGACGGCGAGCCGATGGTTGCGCTGGTGCGGGGCGATCACGAACTGAACGAGATCAAGCTGAAGAACGCCCTCGGTTGCGTCGACCTGGAAATGGCCGGCGACGAGGTGGTCACCAAGGTCACCGGCGCTCCGGTGGGGTTCGCGGGTCCGGTGGGGCTGAAGGTGAAGATCGTGGCGGACCTGGCCGTCAAGGCCATGAAGAACGCCGTCACCGGCGGCAACGAGAAGGACCTGCACCTGAAGAACGTGAACCTTGAACGGGATTTCCAGGCTACGGCTTTCGCCGATATCCGCAACGTGGTCCACGGCGACGTTTGCCCCCGCTGCGAGGGAGGCGTCCTCGAGATGTGGCGCGGCATTGAGGTGGGGCACGTCTTCAAGCTGGGGATCAAATATTCCAAGGCCCTCAAGGCCACGTATCTGGATGCCGACGGCAAGGAGCAGATCATCTTCATGGGGTGCTACGGCATCGGCATCGGCCGCACTGTGGCCGCCTGCATCGAACAGAACCACGACGGGAACGGCATCATCTTTCCCATCCCCATCGCGCCGTTCCACTGCATTATCTCCGCCCTCAACATCAAGGAGGAGCCTGTCAGGGAAGCTTCGGAACAGATCTACGGGCAGCTTGCCGATGCCGGGGTCGAGGTCCTGCTGGATGACCGGGACGAGCGGCCCGGCTTCAAGTTCAAGGACGCCGACCTCATCGGCATCCCGCTGCGTATCGTGGTGGGGAGCAAGAACCTGGCCCAGGGCAACGTGGAGCTGAAGGATCGGAAGACGGGCGAGGTTGCGCTCCTCCCCGTTGCGGAGGCGGTGGCGAGGGTGAAGTCGCTGGTTGCCGATGCCTTGAAAGTGGAGACGCCATGCTGTTGATGATCGACAACTACGACTCTTTCACCTACAACTTGGTCCAGTATTTCGGCCAGCTCGGCGAGGATGTCGTGGTTCACCGGAACGACCGGATTACCCTGGACGAGATCGAGGCCCTGGCGCCTGCGAGGATCGTGGTTTCGCCCGGTCCCTGCTCGCCCGGCGAGGCCGGCATATCCGTTGAGGCCATCCGCCGCTTCGCCGGCAGGATTCCCCTCCTGGGAGTCTGTCTCGGCCACCAGGCAATCGGCGCGGCCTTCGGCGGCAATGTGGTGAGGAGCATCTCCCTGATGCACGGCAAGACCTCACCTATCCACCATGACGAAAAGGGCCTGTTCAAGGGCCTTCCCAACCCCTTCGAGGCGACCCGCTACCACTCGTTGATTGTAGAGCGTTCCACGCTTCCCGATTGTCTTGAGGTCACTGCCTGGGTGGACAATGGCGAAATCATGGGCCTCGCCCATCGGGAACTGCCCATCTGGGGGGTGCAGTTCCACCCCGAATCCATCCTCACTGTCGGGGGGATGGACCTGTTGCGGAATTTTCTTGAGATGAGCAGGGGGGACGGATGATCAAAAAAGCCATCGCAAGAGTTGTGGAGCGGGAAAACCTGACCGAGCCGGAAATGATCGAGGTCATGGACCAGATCATGTCCGGGGAAACCACACCGGCCCAGACAGCCGCCTTTATCACCGCGCTCCGCATGAAGGGTGAGACGGTGGAAGAGGTCACCGGCGCGGCCAGGGTCATGCGGGATCGCGCTACCTATATCCGCGTGGGCAGGAACGTCCTTGGCCTGGACCGGGATGACATCAACCTGGACCTGGAGACGATTCTCGACACTTGCGGCACCGGCGGCAGCGGCACCAACACCTTTAACGTTTCCACCACCGTTGCCTTCGTTGTCTCAGCCTGCGGCGTCAAGGTCGCCAAGCACGGCAACCGGTCCGTGTCGTCCACCTGCGGCAGTGCCGATGTTCTGGAAGCGCTGGGTGTGAACCTGGACGTGACCCCGGAAACGGTGGAGCGGTGCATCGGCGAGATCGGCATCGGCTTCCTGTTCGCGCCGGCCCTGCACGGCGCAATGAAGCATGCCATCGGACCGCGCAGGGAGATTGGCATCCGCACCATCTTCAATATCCTCGGCCCGTTGACCAATCCTGCCGGGGCCCAGTGCCAGGTGCTCGGCGTCTATCGGGAAGAGCTCACGGAAAAGCTGGCCCAGGTGCTGAGAAAGCTCGGCTGCAAGCGGGGCTTCGTGGTCCACGGTCTCGACGGAATGGATGAAATTACCCTGACAACCGAGACGCGGATTTCCGAGGTAACCCCGGATGGCGTAAATTCCCGTCTCTTCCGACCGGAGGAACTGGGGCTTCCCCGGTGTTCCATGGCCGAACTGCGTGGCGGGGACGCAGCGGCCAATGCCGCCATCGTAAGGGGGGTCCTGTCGGGCGAAAGGGGGCCGAAACGCGACATCGTCCTCCTTAACGCGGCCTTCGGCCTTGTTGCGGCGGGAAAGGCGGGTGAGCCGGCGGAAGGATTGCGCATTGCCGCAGATGCCATCGATTCCGGCCGCGCGCTGGCGCAACTGGAGAAACTGGCGGCCATGACTAACGAGTAGTTCGAGGAGGCGGACATGGGACCTCTTGCGGAAGACACGGGGAGGCGTTTCACCTACGCGGAGTATTGCACGTGGGACGATGACCAGCGTTGGGAGCTTATCGACGGCCTCCCCTATAACATGACCCCGGCGCCGACGACGAGACATCAGAGGATTTTGGGGAACCTCCACCTGCGCATATCTTCGTATCTGGCTGGAAAGATCTGTACACCCTTCCTCTCACCCACCGACGTGGTTTTTGACGAACAAAACGTAGTTCAGCCGGATCTGCTGGTTGTCTGCGATCAGGGAAAGATAACCGAAGCCAATATTCAGGGCGCGCCTGATCTAATCATTGAGATACTGTCGCCTTCTACCGGGCGGAAGGACAGGCGGGAGAAAAAGGCCCTCTATGAGCGGTTCGGCGTTCGCGAATACATCGTCCTCGACCCCCTCAACGAGACGGTGGAGCGGCTGACCCTGGCCGGCGGCGGTTACGGCCAGCCGGACGTCTTCGGCTGGGATGAGACCATGATGCTTATAGTGTTGCCGGAGCTTGAACTGGAGCTGTGGACCATCTTCGAAAAGGAAAGGGCGGAATCCGTTCATGAGCGGCACCCCGGATATATTACAGAGAATCGTTGATTACAAGAAGGATGAGCTGGCGTCCGCCAGATCCCTCGTTCCCCTTGCCGACCTGAAGGCCAGGTGTGCGGATGCGCCGCCGGTACGCGGTTTCCGGGAAACCCTGAAGCGGGTGGACGAGGCGGGACGAACCCCGGTCATCGCCGAGGTGAAAAAGGGATCCCCTAGCAGGGGAGTCATCCGGGCCGACTTTGATCCGGTAGCAATCGCCGGAATCTATGAAAAAAACGGGGCCGCCTGCCTTTCGGTCCTTACCGACGAACATTTCTTCCTCGGCCGGCTCGACTATCTGACCCGCATCCGCGGCGCGGTGAATATCCCCTTGCTGCGAAAGGATTTCATCTTTGACGACTACCAGATTCTTGAGGCGCGCGCCTCAGGCGCCGATGCCGTGCTGCTGATTGTCGCCATGCTTGATCGCTCCCGGTTGCGGGATTTCATCGCCATCGCCCGCGACCTTTCCCTCGACGTACTCCTGGAGGTCCACGACGAGAGCGAGCTGGAAACGGCCTTGGAGACCGACTGTCGCCTTATCGGCGTCAACAACCGCGACCTGCGAACCTTTGTCACCGACCTTGGGACAACGGAAAGGCTGTGTGCCCTGATGCCGTCCGACCGCTTTCCGGTTGCCGAAAGCGGCATCAACACCCGCGCCGACATACTTCGCCTGTGCGCCGCCGGCGCGCGGGCCTTTCTCATCGGCGAAGCGCTGATGCAGGAACCGGACATCGGCGCGAAGCTGCGGGTTATCCTGGGAGAGACATCATCAACAGAGTTCGCGGATTGCGCATGCTGCATGCCTTTACCTCAATCCGGCGACTCTGCGGATGAAAAGGATTTACCGTGATAAAAGTCAAGATTTGCGGCATAACGAACGAGGACGACGCGCTCCAGGCGGTCGAAGCAGGGGCTGACGCCCTCGGCTTCGTTTTCTACGACCTTTCCCCCCGCTGCGTTTCCGTTGAAACCGCGGAGCGGATCATCAGGAAGCTCCCCCCCTACGTGGTCACATCAGGGGTGTTCGTCAACAATCCCGCCAGCTTCATCGAAAGCGTGCTAGAACGGTGCGGCATCAATGTGGTACAGCTCCACGGTGATGAAACTCCGCAATTCTGCGCCGGCATCAGGCATACGGTGGTCAAGGCCTTCCGTGTCCGCGACATCACCAGCATCGAGGCCATCAGGATCTATTCCGTTGCCGGATACCTGCTCGACGCCTATGCGCCTGGCGCCTACGGCGGCACCGGCCTTACCTTCAACTGGGAGACCGCGCGGATTGCCAGGCAGTTCGGGCCCATCATCCTAGCGGGCGGCCTCAAGCCGGAGAATGTCCGAAAGGCCGTGGAGACGGTGGAACCCTACGCCATCGACGTCTCCAGCGGGGTGGAGGTCTCGCCGGGCAGGAAGGATCATGCCAAGGTTGTGGAGCTGATCAGAAGGGCGAAGGGGCTGTAGAGTTCCGTAACGCCATATACGTGGAGGAAGAATGAAGTTACCTGACAAATCGGGCCATTTCGGGCAGTACGGCGGCAAATACGTGCCGGAGACGCTGATGCCGATCCTGACCGAACTGGAAAAAGCCTATGCCCACTATAAGAACGACCGAGAGTTCAAAGAGGAGTTCGCCTACTACATGCGGGAGTATGTGGGAAGACCCAATCCCCTCTATTATGCGGAGAAGCTGACCAGGAGGCTAGGCGGGGCGAAGATCTACCTGAAGCGGGAGGACCTGAACCACACCGGCGCCCACAAGATCAACAACACCATCGGCCAGGGGCTGCTGGCGAAGCGGATGGGGAAGAAACGGGTCATAGCGGAGACCGGCGCCGGCCAGCACGGAGTGGCCACGGCGACTATTGCCGCGCTCTTCGGCATGGAATGCGAGGTCTTCATGGGTGAGGAGGACATCCACCGCCAGTCCCTGAATGTGTTCCGCATGAAGCTCCTGGGCGCCAAGGTTACCTCTGTTACGGCGGGCACCGCCACCCTCAAGGACGCCATGAACGAGGCCATCCGCAACTGGGTCACCTATGTGAAGGACACCTTCTACGTCATCGGCACCACCGCCGGTCCCCATCCCTACCCGATGATGGTGCGCGACTTCCAATCGATCATCGGCCGCGAGGCAAAGGTGCAGCACGAACGGGCGGAAAAAAGGCTGCCCGACGTGCTGGTGGCGGCCGTCGGCGGCGGCAGCAATTCCCTCGGGCTCTTCTATCCCTTCCTGGACGACATGGAGGTGCGGATGATAGGCGTCGAGGCCGCCGGCTTCGGCATCGACTCGGGGAAACACGCGGCGCCCCTGTGCGCTGGCCGGGTCGGCGTACTGCACGGCAACAAGACCTATCTGCTTCAGGACGACAACGGCCAGATAGCCTTCGCCCATTCCATCTCTGCCGGGCTAGACTACCCTGGAGTCGGGCCGGAGCACGCCTGGCTGAAGGATACGGGCCGCGCCGAATACGTCTCCATCACTGACGACGAGGCCATGGAGGGGTTCCGGATCCTCACCCAGGAGGAAGGCATCCTCCCGGCCCTGGAGTCGTCCCACGCCATTGCCCATGTCCTGAAACTGGCGCCGACCCTGCCGAAGGACAAGACCATCGTGGTATGCCTTTCCGGCCGGGGCGACAAGGACATCCACACCGTGGCGGATTACATGGGGGTGAAGCTGTAGGGGCTTGCCGCCGCGAAGGTATTTCGTTGACTTCACGGGGCGATTAACGAATCGCCCCGAATCTTCCAGCACATCATTCCTTGTCCAGGCTCTTCACATCGATAAAGGGGATCGAACCACCCGCCACCTTGGGCATGCGCCCGTCCCATTTTTCAATGGCCTTCAATGACGCCTCAATCTGACGCAGCTTTACCAGACCGGGTGTCACGTTCTCCTTCTGCAGCCGCAGAGCCTCCGCTTCGGCCCGTGCCTGGGTCACCTTCTGCTCCGCCTCAATCTTGATCCTC